>Ga0080004_1104442_pt1 | contig 12875 bp, 13 predicted proteins | sample WasSprMetagenome_FD_69207 | JGI IMG/M metagenome (GOLD analysis project Ga0080004, IMG submission 69207) | Sulfidic aquatic microbial communities from Washburn Spring, Yellowstone National Park, USA - WS (SPADES assembly) (version 2) | ecosystem: Environmental > Aquatic > Thermal springs > Hot... | reverse complement strand
ATACCGCAGCAATACGTATATAACTTCACGGTATATCTGGCGGGGGGCTCCCCGCCCCCCTGCCTCGTATGCGCCTCATGGAGCCAGAAGCTCCTCTCCGTCGCGCGGCCCACCGGCTGGGGAGGGGCGGCCGCCTCCTCCTCGGCGACGGTGTCGGCGGTCCTCCCCGACGGCACCCAGGTGAGGATAGTGCTCTACGTGGCGAGGCCATGAAGGGCCAGTGGATAGTGCTCACCGCGCTCGCGGTCGTGGTCGCCGTTGCGGTGATATATATGGCCTACGTCTCCTCCACCATAGTCCCCGTGGCCTCCATCCAGAGGCCGGCATACGGAATAATGAGCCAGGACTGGCCCGAGCTGGTCCAGCTGCTGTCGGGCTACGCCGCCTTCCTGGCCCAGTCCGCCGCCTCCAAGATATCGGCGGGCGCCCTCAACGCCGGCCTCTACAACAATCTGCTGCAGGGACACCCGGCCGACATATACTTCCAGCTGGCCGATGCATCGCAGTACGCGGCGTCGGCCCTATCGGCGACGGAACAGAGCCTCATACCCTTCGGCACCTTCGTGTCGGGGGGCTACGCGGTCGATCAAGGCGGCTTCGGCGGGACTCTGGGGCCCTATCCGGCCGCGGTGGTCCTCAACAACGCCTACAGCTTCTCCCGATGGTGGGGCGCAGGCGCCCTGTCGGCGCCGGGCGCCTATAGGGTATACAGGTTCGTGGTGACGCCGTACAGCCCGATCCAGAGCGGCTACGTGATATTGTATTCGGCCGACGTCAGGAAGCCCACGTCCGTGGGCGAGACCTACAGCGCCCCCATAGCCGACATACTGAACCAAGCCAGGTCGGGCGGCGGCTATAATGCCGGCCTGCTGAAACAGAAGCTCTACCTAATATTGGTGAACAACACGGCGCTGAGCCAAGCCCTCCAGTACTACGCCGGAAGAGGCTGCAACTACCACAACCCCAAAGTGGTTCGGCAGTTCAACTCGATGCTCGCAGGGGCCTTCATCCAGCTCCCCTGGTGGTCCGAATACCTCAAGTGCCCGTTCTGCCTCTTCGACTTCAAGATGCCGAGAGGCTCCCTGGCCTCGCCGGGCTCATCGGACGAGGTGATGGTGATCCTATACAGCCAGCCCACCTCGAGCGTCTACCTAACCCTCGACATACCGCTGATGATGCAGATGCTCGGCATAACGCTCCCCTCGACGGGGCCCAACTTCTGCTACGACTCGGCCAACTACCAATACGCCTACCAGACGGCGTCGCCGGCCCTCAACAACAACCCGTATGCGGTCTACAACTTCAGCGGGGTCAACGGGTTCTTCAACGCGGCGGCGATGGCCGGCTGGCCCAGCTCGGTGGTATACAGCACGTGCCACAGCGTTGGCCCCGAATACACGCCGCAGCCGATAGAACAGCTGGTGCCGACGTCGGTCTACGGCAACAGCACAGTCGGGCTCCTCCTCGGAGCTGAATACCCCCGCAATACTTACGACGTGGGCTACCAGATATGGAACGGCTTCACGGTGCCCTCAAACTGGCCCGGCTTCCAGGTCAGAGTCCTGGTCAACGTGACGCGGATAGGGGCGGAGAAGATGGGCTACCTGGCGCTCTTCTGGGGCGGCTACGACGGGAGCACCTTCCCCTGGTGCGCAGATATGGTGGCGGTACAGCCCGAAAGCTACCCGCCTACGTTCGTCTGGTCCTACCAGCCCCAGGGCTTTATGACCGGGCCCTGGCAGACGTATTCCTGGCAGTACGGAGGCTCCTACGTGCCCCTGAGCGCGGGCCGTTGGTACGTCCTCTCGATATCGCAGATACTTGGGGGCAACATGGCCGGGCAGACCTATCTGGCGGCCTACAAGTTCCTCTCGAACTCCACGGGGCCTATGGCGCCCTACGTGGGGCAGTGGCTGTCCATGTCGCCGCTCCAGAGCTTCAACATAGTGCTCGGCACAGACACCGAGGACTTCCCGCAGTCAAGAACGTCGAGCTGGATCGACGCGGCGATATACGACTTCCTGGCGGTCAGGCCCTGGACCTACCCAGAGCCCTCCGCTGTGCTGACCACGCTCGGCTCGGCGCCGGTCGTCGGCTCGCCTAGGCCGGTCGTGCTGGCCTGGGGCGGCCGGTCGTACGCCCTCTCGAAGGTCAACTTGCTGGGCAACATATCGCTGGCGCTGGTGACCGATCTGAACATAACCCAGACGCTGTATGTAAACGCCTCGGCGAAGTACGTCGTGGCCAGCCCCTACAACGACACCTACGTCCGCTACACATACGGCGTCTTGGTGGGCGCCAACGTCCCCAAGGGGGCCCTGGGGGCCTCCTTCAACCTGTACACCAACTACGGCGGGATTCTCTACAACTACACCTGCGGGTCTGTGAGCGTATGCAACCAGACCTTGGCGGCGTACTACGGATTCCTCAACGGGGTCGATGCGGCGCTCTACAACGTCACGTTCCTCTCGCCCAGACACTCGACGTCGACGCCGGCGGTCCAGATCCTCGGCGCCTCGCTCGCGGTGAACAACATAACGGCCGTCCATCCACAGATCTACTACCTATGGAGCGGCAACTCGCTCTATCTAGTCAACGTGGGCAACATGGACGCCGTGTTCTACTTCCCGTGGCAGTCAGGAGCCCCGATCGTGCAGTCCGTGTCGCCCAACGACGGCGTCTTCGGGGCCAAGCTCGACGTGGCTGGGCCGGGCGGCAGTAGCTGGACCCTGGTAATGGTCCCGCCCGCCAGCGCCGTCAACGTGACCTTCTACCCCTCGTATCTGCAACAAGCGCAGAGCGGCTTCCCGAAGTCGTACGCCCCCACATGGGAGCTGAACTACATCGCCCCGATCTCCCTGACATCGTCCAGTTGCCGTCTGTTGCAGGTTTACTTCCCGTCCAGCTACTCCGGCGACCACCTCGTGTTGATAATACCTCCGTCGATTCTAAAGGCGCTCGGCCTCTCCTCCAAGAGTCTGTCCTTCTACATGTTCTCAAAGGGAAGCTGGGCCGGCCCGCTGACCTACTCCACGGCGTATTGGGGCGACGTATGGCTTAGAGCGCAGCAGAGCCCCGGCTGGTTTGCCTACAGGGGGACCCTCCTGGAATTGTGTCCGGGGGGAAGCCCGAGCTCCATGGCGTCCGTGGCGGATCTATACGTGCCGCGGACAAACAGCCCCTATGTATTCAGCAACCCGATATCCCTATCCAACTATCCGTCGGGGTTCGCGGTGGTGGTCAACATGACGTATGCGGCGTATACGCGCGGAAGCCCCAGCGACTATCTCTACTACATCTATCTAGCAAACACGACAAATCCGCGGTACCTATGTCCCGAAGGCACTCTGGCGGGCAAGATGATAGAGATATTCAACGGGTATATCCAAGACATTCCGGGATGGTACGACTGGTGGAACCAGTACGCCAGCGTATGCGGCGACCAGAACGTGTGGACCACCTACGGCACTGGCCTCGAGGTGTATTTCGTAATGGCGCTCACCCCCCAGTTCGCCAACTACCACATAATTACTGCGACCGGCGGCCAGCTGAATACGTTCGATAAGTGGTGGTACAACGGATGGCCCAACACGGCATATAGCCAGGCGTTGCTCACTACATCGCCCCCATGCACAAATTTGCAACAGTGCAACGGACCCATGTGGAGCTTCCAGTATTTGGTAGTGGGGTATCTGTATAAATCATATCCCTTCGGCGTCGATGTGATCCCCTATACCTGGCCTCTTCCGTACTTCATATTAAACGGGCAGATCTACCAGACGATATGAGGGGCCTGGAGGCCTTGGAGGTGGCCATTCTGCTGTCGGTGTCGCTGGCCATAATATTCGCCGCCATTCCCTATATAGTGCAGAACATCTTCCAGATAGAGGCTGGGCTCGAGGCCAAGAACGTCGTTGCCTTCCTCACGGCGTTTGCGGACTCGCTGGAGACCGACTTCGGCATGACCGGCGTCCAGAGGATCTACCAGTTGCCCAGCTCCTACTTCGGCTCGCTCTACGTGAGGACGCCGAGACTCTACGTGACGATCCAGTGCGGCGGGGTCTCGAGCACCTACGTGTTCCGGGAGGTGGTGGTGGGCTACAACTCGACCTACGTGGAGTTCGGCAACTCGATGCTCAGAGGGCTCGACGGCTCCCTCGCAGTGCCCATAGGCGAGCCCGTGGTGGCGGTCAACTCGACCTACCCGAGGACCGTGAGGCTCTACAGCCGCGTGGTCTTCGTCAACGGGTCCACCTCGCTGTATCTCTACACCGTCTCGGCCAACCTCACGCAGCGAAGCCCGAGCGGCGTCCTGGCCTACGCGGTGGGGCCGCTCAACTCAACGTCGATCAGCTGCGGCGGGTCCGCCAGCGTGACCGTACAGAGCAGGCTCGGCTCCAAGAACCTGTACTTCAGGGGGGTCCAAACCGTGTATTTGGTGTGGAACAACGTAACCCTCGTCTGGGGATGAGGGGCATATCGGCCATCGAGGCGGCCATACTCTTCGGCTTTATGGCCGCGGCATATCTCCTGGCCTCGTACCTAGTCTGGCTGTTGTCCTACCAAGCGTTCCAGCGGGAGGCGGCCGCGACCGCGCAGCTGATGGCGCGGTACGTGGCCTCGCAGATCGCCGACCTGGCCTCCTCGTCGCTGACGCCTGGCGTGAAGTCCATAAGCTACAAGCTGTTCCTCCCGACGCAGTTCCCCAACTTCGACGCCTACTCCTACTCCATGGCGCTCATCAACAACTCGACGAGGCCCGGCGTAGTCTCGCTCTACGTTCTGCTCAACCTCACGGCGTACCGCGGGTCCTTCACGGCGAGCGTCTACCGGGTCTCGGCATTTGCCTACAGCATCAACGCCTCCTTTGCAGGCCGGAGGATCTACGCGACGAATTTCGACAGAGCCCTGGGAGGGCCCTCCTGCCTGGTCCCCTCCCCCGTCGTGCCGGGGCAATATGCGGTGAATCTCACCAAGTCGGGATGCGGCGCGCTCTGGTACGCACCGACGCCGGCCAACTACAAGCTTCTGACCATCACCACGTCGAAGTGACGCGACGATGTGGCTTGTGGATCCGCTCGAATGGCAGCACCACATGGCGCTCGCCAGAGCCCTGCTCCCCGAGCTCTCCTTCTCGAGGGACGGCGAGGCGGCCCTACTGGCCTCCAGGCTCGGAGGGCTCTCCGTGGACGCGCTCGCCGTGTTCGACTGGTCGAGGCCGGCGGTATACATGCCGCCCTTCAGGGCGCTGGTCGAAGGCGCGTCGGTGTCGGTTGCCGTCGAGGGCTTCACGGCCAGGAGGCTCGCCGAGGCCGGTGTAAGGCCCGACGTCGTCGTCACCGACCTCGACTACGAGCCGGCGTCGGCCGGGCTGGGGTCCGTCGTGGTCGTGCACGCCCACGGCGATAACGTGGACCTCCTGCCTCTATACAGACCTCCGCGGAGGGTCTACACGGTCCAAGTCCCGCCGCCTCCCGGCACCTACAACGTGGGCGGATTCACCGACGGCGATAGGGCGGCCTATCTGGCCTACGCGATGGGCGCGCGGGAGATCGCCATAAGCGGGTTCTACCCCGACGTCCCCATAAAGCGCAGGGACTCGGTGAAGGCGAGGAAGCTGGCGTTGGCCGGGGCCCTCCTGGCCCGCCTATCGCGCGTAGTCCCAATACGCTTTCTCTGAGAAGGCCGCGAGCATATCGAGCGATCTGGCGAGTTGCCTCAGTCTCTCCTCGTCGTCCTCCAGCTCCAGGTACTTCTCCAGCTGTATCCTCATGTCCATCATGTCCTCGCCCGCTATGTAGACGCAGAGCGCGTCTCTGCAGACTGTGAGCGTGTAGATCGTCCTGTAGGGGTAGAGCTCGGTGTAGTACCAAAGAAATCCGCCCATGGCCTTGAGGGCCTCCACGAGCCTCGGATCTCTGGACAGCTTGGCCATCCTCTCCTTATCCACGGCCATATATGGATCGCGTTTTCGGTTTATAAAGTGCGCATCGCCCCGGCGTCTACGAGAATCTGTACCAGACCCCCATGCCGGAGCGCGGGTAGTTCCAGTCGATGTTCTCATAGGGGCACACCACGCGGCAGGTCCCGCACTCCAGGCAGGCCTCGGTGCTCAGCACAACTATGTCCCCCTGCTGGACGTAGCACTTGGCGGGGCACATGTAGGTACAGGGCTTCTTCTCGCAGAATCTGCACTTATCGGGGTCTTTTATCTTGATGTGGGGCCTATATATGTCGGTATCCCACGCGTTTACGTTGAGCCTCTCCTCTATCGTCAAGAACTTGACAGCCTGCTGGGAGCTCATAGATAAGCCAGCGCGTACATAGTATTTATCAGTATCTTAGCGAGCGACCAGTTTCCCTCGCCCATCGTAGTCTTGAGGGCCGAGGCGACTGTAGGCGGCCTGTCCTCCACGGTGAAGTAGTTGCGTAGGAACGCGTTGACGAGCTTCGGCATGTCGTCGAAGGCGAACTGCCCCGAGAGGACCTTGTCGGCGTTCTTGAACGCAAGCAGATCCCTGAGTATGAAGCTGCTCCTGAGCTTGTCGTCGTAGCGCGACAGCGCATCGGGGCGCCCCACCTCCTTGATGGTCTCGGCGGCCAGGACGCCGGAGGCCACTGCGAAGTCGACGCCTCTTATCAAGACGCCGGCGTGCATCAAGAAGCCGGCCGTATCGCCGACGATGAGCAGCCCGTCGTAGGAGAACCTGGGGGGAGCCATGGATATGCCCGCCACCGGGGTCAGATGCGCCGAATATTCCTGCAGATTGGCGCCTGCGACGAGCTTGGCTATATATGGATGCGTGCGGAGCCGCTCGGCCAGGTCGTAGACGGGGGTGGCCAGCTGGCGCCAAGACGTCAAGTAGACCACCACGCCTAGGGCCACGGAGTCTCTATACGTGTAGAGAAAGGCGCCGCCGGGCAGATACTCGGTCGGCCAGCCGGCGAAAGCCCACGCGAGGCCTTCGTCCTCGGAGAGCCCGAGCCTGTCCTCCAGCACTTTCCTATTCTCGAACTTGAGGACCTCCTTGGCGCCGACGGCCACGTGCTCGGGCTTAAGCCTCTGCACGATCCCGGCCCTCTCGAGGAGCAGTCTGTTCACCCCCTCCGCGTCTATCACGTAGTCCGCGTATATCTTGTCCTGCCCCGACCTCACGCCGACGAACCTCCCCCGCTCGTCCCGCAACAGCTCGTCGACGACGACCTCGGTGACTATCTTGGCTCCCGCCGACGTAGCCAGTTTGCCAAGCCAGGAGGTGAAGGCCGCCAGAGACGCGACGAAGCTGGACTTCTCCGGCTTAACCACCTCGAACTCCATCGTGGTGACCGACTCGTCCGACATGAGCGAGACGCGCTCCTTACGCACCCAACGGTCGGCAGGGGCGTCCTTCCGGAACTCGGGAAGATATTTGTCGAGCCAATAGGCGTAGATCCTTCCGCCGTAGACTTGCTTGGAGCCCGGCTCCCTCCCCCTCTCCACGACCAAAACCTTGAAGCCGGCAGAGGCCAGCTTGTAGGCGGCGGCGAGGCCCGCGGGGCCCGCGCCCACCACCACCACGTCGAACTTAGACGACATCGGCAAAGCTAAGGGGTTTGCTTAAAAATATTGGGGACAGCTCGTAGCGAAGGGAGCCGTTGCGAAATGACGATAAGCCTTAAAACGCCAGAACCGCAACCCTCCGTGAGGATCCGGGTCAAGTACTTCTCGGCGCTTCGCGATATAACGGGCAAGGTCTTCGAGGAGCTCGATGTGCCCGACGACTACACCTTGGGCGAGCTTGCCGATTGGTTCTTCAAGAGCTACCCCAGGGCCCTGGCCTATAAGGACGACGTGATATTCCTCGTGAACGGGCGCAACGCAACCGAGAACTACGCCCTGAGGGACGGCGACGAGGTTGCCGTAATGCCGCCCGTGTCCGGCGGAGGCGGGCTGACATCGGGCGAGGTGGATATAGATAGGGAGGTGGAGGACATAATTTCACGCACCGCGCCGAAGGGCGCCGGCGGCGTCGTGATCTTCGTGGGCTTCGTCAAGGGGCGCGTGGGCAACGCCGAGGTGGGCGAGCTGGACTACGAGGCCTATGAGCCCTACGCCAGCCAGAAGATAGCGGAGATAGAGCAGTGGGCCCGGTCCATCGACGGAGTCCTCGACGCAAGGATATACCACAGGGTGGGGTCGCTCAAGCCGGGCGACCACACGATCTACGTGATGGTCGCCGGCATAAATAGGGAGGTCTCCTTCTCGGTGGCTAGGCAAGCCCTCGAGAGAGTCAAGCACGAGGTCCCTATATTCAAGCTGGAGCACAGAAGCGACGGCGACTATTGGGTCGTCGGCGACGGCAGGCGCATAAGGCGCGCCTGACGCCGCGCGGCCGCGGGAAGTCCGTGCGCCAGCCCTTGGCCGGCGGCCCGGGCGGAGACGGCTCAAGCCCTCTAGGTCCGTTCTGCGCTGATGATTCGCGCAGAGCCCTCCGAAGCTCTAGGTACGGCCGGAGGGCCGTCGGCGGGGCTCCGCGGCAGGCGGACCCCTGCTGGAGGCGGAGGAAGAGGGGGTCAGCTCTCGTCGATCTCGAAGGGGGCTCTGTCTATGGACACGACTCCCTCCACCTCGCTGACGTAGCCGTTGCTTCTCACGTCTATGCGTATGGTCGCCACAAGCCCCTTCTTCGTGACTATGGTGACCTGGTCATCCGCTATCTCGAAGTCGAGCACCGAGTCCCCCTCGGAGCTTATCATCTCGGCCACCTTCGACGCGAGGCTCCAGCGGAACGTCAAGCTGACGCTCAGCCCGTTGGCCTCGACGTCCAGAGGGCCCCTCAAGGCCCTCGCCAGAAACTCGGCGGCGCCTCTATTCAGCTGCGGATCCCCTGACTCTATGGTGACGAGCACCCTCAGCGGCTTGAGGCGCGTGAGACGCTCCGTCAGCACGCATGTGGTTGTGCATAGCTATAAAAGGGTTTGCGAGTACGCCGCGGCCGTTTTGAGGGGATGAAAATATATACTGGTACAGTGGTATCGCCATATGGCTTCGCCCGGCGTAGTTTCCTACGAGCCCCCCAAGACGGCGGACCTATTCTACGAGACCACCCCGACGGGCGTAGAGGGGCTGGACCAGCTGCTAGGGGGCGGCTTCATCAGGGGGCGCACCTACCTCATCTCAGGCGAGACGGGCACGGGCAAGACCCTCATATCGCTTACCTTCTTGTTGCAGGGCGCCTTGAAGTTCGGCGAGCCGGGGATATACGTCTCGGTGGACGAAACCTACGAGCAGCTGGTGATGGGGGCGAAGAGGTTCGGCTGGGATCTCGAGGATCTCAGGGCCAAGGGGCTCATAGAGGTGCTGGTGCCCGAGATGGACCTCATAGAGCGTCTGAGGGAGAAAGACCCCACGGCCATAGCCAAATCCCTCATCGCATCCCTAAGGGACTATGTGGTCGCCTTGAACGCGCAACGGCTCGTCATAGATCCGATAGCGCCCCTGGTGACCTTGGACAAGGACGTACAGGTGCTCCGCGAATATATACGCGTCTTGGTGATGGGCATAGAGAGGGAGATAGGGACCACCAACATAGTGACCACCGAGATACCCAGCGGGTCCGCCGCGATAAGCCGCTACGGCGTCGAGGAGTTCCTCGCCGCAGGCGTCCTGGTGACCGGGATAGCGAGGACCCGCGAGGGCAACTTCAAACGCGTGCTCTTCATCAGGAAGATGAGGTGGTCCCCCGTCCAGCCAGGTCTCTACGAGTTCGACATAGTGCCCAAGGAGGGCGTCGTCGTCAAGTCGCAGGTTAAGGAGCCTCTGTTGCCCGTGACGTTCCTGCCCTTCGTGCCGTGAGCCGCATCGGCGTGGTTGCGCATCGGCGGAGGGGCCCCTGGAGGACTTAAACAATCAAACTATTATTGAATACACTATTATAAATAAATTAAATATAATTATCTATTTTAATATAAATATTTCTATATTTACAACAATAAACTAGTTGGTCGGTCAGAAGTAATACCATACATCACCGATCGGCGATCAGGGTGGTCATCACCAATTCACAAACTTTCTTTATTAATAAAGGGCTTTTTATTGCCATGAGCTTGGTCGCTCGCGCGTTATTCCCTAAGGGCAAGGAGCCTCGATACGCGTTCGAGGCGCTCATATCTATGTTGCCTGAGGTCGCGTTGAGCTTTGCGGCGGACGGCATATCCATGAAGGCTCTAGATCCGAGCAAGGTCGCGTTGTTGCAGCTAAGCTTTACGGCAGGCGGCCTCGAGGAGTATTCTGTGGATCGCGACGTTAAGATAGGCCTGATTTTGTCCTCGGTGAGGGACGCCTTGAAGAGAGTCGGCGCGGCGGAGAAGCTGGAGATAGGCGTAGACGAGGAGAGGAGGCGGTTCGTCATGATGGTCTACCCCAAGAAGGGACGCGAGGCGGGCATATCGAGGAAGTTCTCGTTCCCGATAGTCCAGCTGGCCGAGGAGGAGATCCCGGAGATAAACATAGAGTATGAGGCCTCTTTCGAGATGGACTCCGCCACTTTCGACGACATGATGGCCCTCGCCGAGAGCGTCTCCGATGCGGTGTCCATACAGGTCTCTCAAGACTCCGTTGAGTTCAGCGCCGAGGGGGAGGGGGGTAGAGAAGCTGCCAGCGAGTTCGGCCGCGACAGCGAGGCTTTATACGACATAAACGCGCAGGGGACGGTGAAGGCAAAGTATTCCGTCGAGTTGATAAGAAACGTCTCGGGGACGCTCAAGGGTATCAGCAAGAGGGTGAAGGCGGAGCTCGGCGACTCCAAACCCCTGAGACTCACCTACGAGTTCGCCACGGGCGCCTTCACGATGGTGTTGGCTCCCCGCGCCGACTAGATGAACTCCTTGGCCCTAATCCTTTTGTTGTTCTTCACGCTGGGGGTTGTCATAGCCTTCTTTTGGCTGGCCTACACGACATTCACGTCCACGGCCAGCACGACAGTCACGATAAGGGCGGCAACTCTGTATTATCATAACGACACGTTGAAGCTGGTCGTGGTGAATCCCGGTCCAAACCCGGTCTACATAAACGCGGTGTATCTCTCAGGCGCTAGATGCAATACCACCGGCGTATTAATACAACGGGGGACCGTGGCGGAGATCTACGCCATATGCCCACGCCAGCAGGCGGCCACAGCTCAAGGCATAGTGGTCGCCAACGGATATCCGTTGCCCTTCACGGCGTCAATATCCTGAGGCCCAGAGGCCGGCCGCCCCGCGCGTCGTCGGCCTGCCGGCGAGCAGGACCTCGGCGCGCCCGCAAAGGCGCAGGTCAGCTCTGGCGTTTCTCTTCACGGCTCTGCAATACCAGCCGACATCACGGCAGATCGTCTACGGGTCTTTATCAAGATATCGGCGGGTAGATCGCTCTATTTCCTCCCGTAGGGGCAGAAGTGCAAGATTCCGAGCTGTTTCGCCAGCCCGGCGAAGCTGGCTCCGTAGGACACCACGGGCTTGCCGGCGCGCTTCGCCATCTCGACAAGCGACTTCACGTCGACCGAGCTCGCCGCGCCGGGGGCTATCACCACCACCCCTATCTTAGCCAGGACGTCGGGCAGATTGTTCTCGTCGACAAGGCCCACAGGCTTGGTGGCGACTCTGGCCGGATCGTAGACGTATAATTCAGGCGTGATCGAGCCCAGCATGTCGACGACGCGCTCGCTGTAGCCCACCAAGAGCACCGGGCCTCCGTAGAGCAAGGCTATATACTCGGCGAATCTGTTGACGCACCTAGCGCTCTCGTGGGGATGGCAGGAGAGGGCCGATCTGGCGGCTGTGAGCGCCCTCGCCCTTATCGCCTCAACGCAGAACCGCAGAGACGGGTTTTCGACAGACTCCGAGAGGGTATATCTGCCCGTCTTGACGCCGGCATCAACCGGCGCATCGATGCATATATTGCCGATGCAACATCGCGCGATTCTCTGCCCCTCGCATGCGTCGACCCCGGCTCTGTCGCTTACAGAGACCACTAGAAGCTCTGCGTTCACGAAGTGACCCTGATATTTCTTTAAAAAATTAAAGCCGATGGGCTCGGAGGTTGCGCTTCAGCATTAGGCTGACCTGATCACGCCTTTTGCCCTGAGGCAATATTATATATAATTCACGAGGGGCCTCCCATGGAGATATTGAAACACGACCTACTGATAATAGGGTCGGGGATAGCCGGTCTGAGGGCCGCCCTACAGGCGGCCTATACGGCTAAGATAGACATAGCGATACTGAGCAAAGTCCAGGTTATGAGGTCGCATTCCGTCTCGGCCGAGGGCGGCATGTCCGCCGTGCTCTATCCAGACAAGAACAACGACAGTCTCGAGTTGCACGCGTACGACACGGTTAAGGGCTCAGACTATCTGGCCGATCAAGATGCGGTGGAGCTGTTGGTTCAAATGGCCCCCATAGAGGTGAGGTTCTTGGAGAGGATAGGCGTGCCTTGGAGCCGGTTGCCGGACGGCAGGATGTACCAGAGGCCGTTCGGCGGCATGTCGGTTCCGAGGACCACGTTCGCCGCCGATAAGACGGGCTTCTTCATAATGTCGACATTATACCAGAATATATTGAGGTTCGACAATATAAAACAATATCATGAGTACTTTGTAACTAAACTGATAATAGAAAATGGCGAATTTAAGGGGGTTACGGCTCTGGATCTCAAGACGGGCGAGCTAAAGCTCTTCTTGGCTAAAGCGGCCATTATAGCGACCGGCGGGGCTGGTAGGCTGTATAGATTCACCACCACGGCTCATTCAACCACCGGCGAGATGCTGGGCTTAGCGCTTAGGTCCGGCCTTGCCCTCAAGGATATGGAGTTCGTCCAGTGGCACCCCACGGCGCTGGTCCCCAGCGGCCTACTGGTC
>Ga0080004_1086635_pt1 | contig 12877 bp, 10 predicted proteins | sample WasSprMetagenome_FD_69207 | JGI IMG/M metagenome (GOLD analysis project Ga0080004, IMG submission 69207) | Sulfidic aquatic microbial communities from Washburn Spring, Yellowstone National Park, USA - WS (SPADES assembly) (version 2) | ecosystem: Environmental > Aquatic > Thermal springs > Hot... | reverse complement strand
TTCAGCCAGCTGTTTGAGGCTATAGATCCTGTTGTCATGGTAGTCAATGGCGTAATATTTTGTCTTGTGGATGGCGAAGCTTGGATGGTTGTCAGGTGGTGGAATGGGCAATGCACGTAAAGGTATTGGGCTCCCTCTCCGGCAACATTCAAGCCCTCCTTAACCTTTTCAAGCCACTTTTCCAGCACATCGACGGGTAATTCTTCATTTGCCGGCGTCCTACCATCATTAACTCCTAAAATTTGATAAAACAGGCCTTCAGCATCCTCGACTATTGTTGGCGGGTTTCCGTTGAGCTTCACATAGCCCTTAGAAGGAGCCATGATGCAAATTTTAGGTCCGGCTATAAGCTCTAGCCTCGTCCGCGTCAGCCACAAAATCATAAACCTCCACACTCAATTTGTCGCTTAAACCAGCCAACTCCCCTAAGAGGCTTCTGGTCTGCGCACAGTATGGGCACTCATATTCTTGAGTGAAAACCACAAGCCTAACGGGGTTTAGAAGCTTGCGGGCAAGTTCTTCAGCCAAGTACTTCCTGCGTTCCTCCGGGATCATAGTTTCACCTCCTACCCTCTATCCTGATCTCCTTCCAATCCTACTTAACACCGCGCAGGGCGCTGACAGCTCCTACAATTGTGCTGCCCAAAAATTTGACAACGAACTCGTTAAGGCTGATCTCCCTTCCATCCACAAAAAGCTTAACATTCAACATGACCACCCGAAATAGATGCTGTGTACTTAAAAATTGGCGTGTTGAAAAGTTTTAAGGTTTAGGTTTAGTGTTGATATTTGCCGCTATATGGTATTGCACCTTGACATCTAGCTACTATTAGGTGTAGGAATCTTTCGCCCTGCCTGAAAGTGTATGGTTGATCTGAGATATTAACTATTCGATAACCAGCCTTCTTCTTTCCCTTCTTGGGCATATAGTTTTCCCCCATTTACCTTAAGTTTTCCTTTTCCACACTTTACCGTGTGAGATGGACACACGGTCGAGATTCGTAGAAAAATAATGGTGCGCACACTGCAGTTTACATAACTTAACACATAAGTTTTTTAAGTTCTCGCGCCCCTACGTTCGCTGAAGGTGATTGCGTGTCTGAATTCAAGTTGGTTCAGCCTTTTGTATTATTCGCAAGCAAACGTTTCATCGACTCAGCTAAGAAGCCTTTTGATTTAGGCCTTATAACCAGAAAACCGTTGTTGAAGATGCTCCAAGGGTTAGGCGTAGCTTTCACTGAGCTTGACAGGAATGAGGTTAAGCGCCGCATCGACGAGATTGCCAGTTCAGAGGGTATGGCAATATCCACAGGAGATGTGATAAAGCGTCTTTCGCTCTCAATGTTTACGCCCACCGCGCTAATTATGGCAGCAAAGAAAAAGGTGACGCTTTTGTGTGCAGCCGATTCGAGTGACAGTTTAATCGCGGAGTTCGTCTACGAAATACCGAGGGCCTTCAGGCCTTCGCTTATATACTATGCTTGGCTTGTGGTGCCGAAAAGCCCGGAAGGAGGGGAAAAAGCCATACAGGTGTTTAGGGCTGTGGTGGAAAAGGTAGCGTCTGAGCCAATAACGGACGAGGAGTGGAATGCTGCAGAACCCGTTAGGAAAACGTTCGCTGAAAGCGGCGTCAAAGGGGCCGAAGAAAACCTCTGGCGGAGCATTTGAAGCAAATTGGCGCGTTTGAAAATGACTTCAGCAAACAGTCATTCCGCGAACGTGCTGAGTGGTAGTTCGCGGGGTTTTGGGCATGGGAAAGTCTACCTTTAAAGTTCCTGCCAGGCTTTCAGCATTATTCATAGCCATCCTTCTGTTAAGCAATATTACAATTGGCTGTTTCCGTTCGGCGGGCACAATTGGGATAGCAGGAGTCAAGGGAACAAGCTTTGAGGGCTGGCAGGTTTATTATGAAGGCAGGGATGAGTCGGCTTATCGCCTCAACTTTGGTTTGGAGGTTTCCGGCTTGGAGATGTGGCTCTACGTCCAAACGCAGCGGACGGATTACTTGAACTATTGGAACGACTCCATCAAGATCGTGTTGGTTGGGAAACCTGAACTCATTGTGACTTCCAATGACAGCTTCACAGTTGAGCCGATCGTCGGGTTTACCAAGATAGGTTACAAGGACGACAAGGAAAAAAGCACAGGCGGACTGCACGGTATCTACTACGTACTGCCCCAGAAAAGTTACGTCAACTACATCAACTTGACGATACGCCTTCAATCTGGCGAGCCGCAACTTGACGTTTCAAAGTCTTACGCTAGGGCTTGGGAGCCATACGTGGATATCGTGCAAGTCGTAACGTGGACCCTGGGCTGGTACGACTTTAACGTCACAGAGGATGGCAGGGGACGCACAGCCCTGGTCTCTTTCGGCACTCCGGTAGGCGACCAGCCAAGCGAGTCGGGGCTAACATTCACATTCGGGAAGGCTTTCGTCCCGCCGAGAATCCTCTGGAAGCCAGATGTTTACGTTGAGATAGGCTACGCCGGCGGAATAAACATCGCGCCGGAAAGCTTCACCGGCACAGGCAACTACCGCTGCAAGATAGATGCTGGAATCGGAAACGGAACGTACCTGAACGACGCCGTGGCCCTCGGCTTCGGCCAAACCGTCTACACGGTGAACAAGTCGGGCATACCGCTTCCAGTCGAGGAGGCGGCCAGCGGAACCGTCGACGTGCTGCTCGAGCTTGGAGAGGAAGTCCTAAAATCGCCGGCCGCAAAGATGATCCTTAAAGCGCTGGGCTACGTGAAGTTCGTCTACGACCTCGTTGACATAATAGCGACATTAGGCTTCGACGAAACCGTCGCCGAAAGCAAAATACTCATTTTCAAGGACGTTGACATCAAGGCGGAGCGCCTCTTCGCGTGGTTCAACTTCTACGCCCAGATCAAGTCAGCCGGGCTGAGCGGCGGAATAGTTAACTTCTGGGGCGAATGCCCGTTCGGTTCATCCATCTTCGACAGCCTCGGCTACAGCGTCACCGACCTCCCAGACGGCGGGATGCAAGTGGGAGGCATACTTCTCGACTACTACGACCCAGACTATGCCGGAGGAAACGTTATAATTGTGCGGCCCGACGGGTATGTTTCCCCGGCCACCACACTGATAGCTTCAAACGACTTCAAAGTCTACACGCTAACAAGGGACGACGTTGCCACCATCGTGCTGGAAAGGGACAACGTGATACTCGACGGGCTCGGCCACACGCTCAACGGCGGGGTCGTCGTCACGCAGACGCAGGCGACGCGGAGAGAGAACATAACGATCAGGTCGATGCGGATAAACGGTGGGCTCGATGGCTGGGAACTGTGCAACACTATCGGCCTCTGGGCACTAATCCTCGAAAGCTACGACAAGCTCGGGATCTTCCTGTTCGATACGTTTAACGTGACCGTAACTGGAAACACTATAATAAGCTGTCAAGTAGGCGTGGTCCTTAAAGGGGCGCAGTTCTGCGCGATTGAAGAGAACAACATTGAAGGGGCTAATATAGGGATCCTCTTTGATAACCGAGGCGAGTGCTACTACACCGAAAACAATGTTGTTTCCAAGAACAACATTTCGTCAAGCGAGATAGGCATATTCACAAACTGTTATGGTCCAAGCAACATAACACAGAACCATTTGATGGGAAATGCCATAGGGATAAAGGCTGAAGGAGATATTGAAACAATTTCGCATAACGATATTGTTCAATGTGGGCAGGGCATAGTGTGCTCAGGCCGAACGGGGGACAAGCTAATCTATAAAAACACGATCCTAAACTGCACTTCCGGCATAGATATGTGGGGCGAAACCGTAAAGATTTGCGAGAACTACATAGCCCATTGCACAGACTTCGGGATACGCTCAAGCGATTGCAATGTCTCCAGAAACGAGATCCTGGACTGCGGCTACGGGGTGATCGGCGGAGGAGTCGTCGAAGCGAACAGCATTTCCAACTGCAGTTGCGGAATAGGATACAGCTACGGCGAGATCGTAGGCAACAGAATCGCCAACGCAACGACGGGCATCTACCTAACCGGCGACGAGATACTCGCGCGTCAAAAGGCCCCGAACGTCCTCAGAAACGACGTGAGGTACTGCCATGTTGGCGCCCACCTGCAGGACCTATACGACGTCACTGTGCGCGGGAACAACAACTTCATAGAAAACGCACACAAGCCCGGCGGGAAGCCTTGGTGGTGCTTCTGGGACAACGGCACGGAAGGCAACTTCTGGAGCGACTACTCAGGCACCGACGCTGACTGCGACGGAATAGGCGATGCTCCCTACAACATCAGCGGACAGGCCTCAGATAACCACCCGTTGATGGAGCCGCTCGGCGAGCTTCCTCCGGTAACAACTGACTACACAGTCCAAGGCGGCACGGCCATACGGCTGACATCTAACTCAATAATATCTGACTTACAGTACGCACCCGAGAACCGCACAATATCATTTTACGTCAGCTGGAGAAAAGGCACGAAGGGATTTGTCGACATCCAGATTTCAAAAAGCATAGGAGATTGGCAGTTGGAGGTCCTCTTCGACGGCAAGCCGATACCCTTTAACGAAAGCAGGAGCAAGGACTTCGTAAGCGTGCACTTCACATATGAACACTCGAGACATGAAGTTGTCATCCGATTAAAGCCAGAGGAAACACCGCCTGAGCAAGGCTTTCCAAACGAGGTTTTAGCTGTTGTAGCCGCCGGAATACTACTTTTCATCGTCGTATCCATTAGAAAACGTCAAACCAGCAAACGGCAATCACTGCGCCAGCGGTGTTGTCGTAAGTTCGTTCGGTCATTTTATTCTTCATAGAATTCCTATTCCTAACATTCATAACAGCGGTAGCCGCAATCCTATTTCTCATAGAAGGAATAATGCTACATTTAAAAACCAAAAAGGACTAGCCAATTCACATTCTGGAGGCCTTGTATTAGCAGCTACGCAGATTGCTTTGAAAGGTCATCCGGCCAAGAAAACAGTTATTGTTCCTCACTATGCCATGAGCGGAGGCACATTAATCGCCCTAGCAGCCGACGAGATTCAAATGGATCCTTACGCCGTTTTAGGACCAATAGACCCGCAACTTTCAGACCCGCCGATGGGAACTATTCCCTGCCGTTTCAATCGTTAAGGCTGTAAAGCAGAAAGGAGTCGAAAAGGTCGATGATGGAACTTTAATAAAAGCTGATGTAGCTGAAAAAGCAATAAAACAACTTGAAGAGCTTGTCATAGAATTAGTCGGAGAAAAACTTGGAAAAGAAAAGGCTGAAGAGCTTGCTAAGACGCTAGTTCAAGGCACGTGGACCCACGATTATCCTCTAACGCCTAAAAACTTCAAGAACTTGTAATCCCAGTAAAAGTTGGTATCCCCATTGAAGTCTATCATCTTATGGATTTATACCCACAAGCATCACCGATGAGGCCAGGCGTTGAGTTTATACCTTCACCATATTATGCTCCCCAAGCGCCACAAAGAAGAGCAGAAAAATAGAACCCCAGCTTTTCTACTTTTCTTTATTTAATCCGCTCAGCGACTTCCTTATCTATAAGTGCGCAAGTGATAGCTTAAACTATACTGGTGCATAATTTGGGCAGAAAAATTTTTTGGTCTTTCAGCCGCTCACTATTTATAATCCTTTTCTCGGTTCTGGCCCTTGTGGCAGGTCTGCTTTTTGTCGGCGCCATCGGATTAGCCTTCAGGAAGGTGGTTTTAGCTCACAATTGACAGCATTTATCCTTATTGCAACATTTGTTGGGAGCTATATAAACATACCATTGTTTAAGATTAAGACATTTTTTCCAGTGCTCAAGGATGAATATTTCAGTTTCTTCGGCATAGTTTTTCGTGTGCCGCAAATTGAGTATGAGGAATTTTCCACAGTTGTCGCCTTAAACGTTGGAGGTGCCTTAATTCCAACAATTGTTTCTGTTTATCTTTTATGGAGGTTGCCATCAACAACCCCTTACGCTCTACTAGGGACAGCGATAGTGGCCTTAGTTACACATCTTGTTGCCAGACCTGTTAAGGGTCTGGGAATAGTTACGCCAGCCTTTGTTCCACCATTGGCGTCGGCTTTAATGATTTACCTTTTGCCCTCAGGTGCCCCATCAATCATAGCCTACACTTCTGGGGTGCTTGGCACCTTGATCGGCGCAGACATGTTAAACCTGCATAGAATTCCTGAGATAGGAGCAAGGATAGCAAGCATTGGTGGAGCTGGAACATTCGACGGTATCTTCTTAAGCGGGATAATCTCTGTTCTTCTTGTTTAAGCGATTTTGACTCTATCCTCCTCTTTTAACCAACGATAAATAGTTTTTAAAGGTACGCCTAACTCCTCTGACATTTGCTTGGCATTGTAGCCTTTACTCCTTAATTCTTGCATCTGCCTTTTCTTTAACCTTCTTTCAGCCTTATTGAATTTAGCTTTGTTCTCGAAAATTACACGATCCTCTTTGCCAAAGAGTGAAAGAGCCAACGTGAAGGCTTTAAGGTAGTTGTATTCCCTACTAATGTAGCCTACCAACTTGATGCGATAATCTTCAGCAATATATTTTCTTAACTGATTTAGTACCTCCTCTACCATATCAAAGCTTATGGATGACCCAAACGCAACCTCAACCATCTTACTTTCAGACTTGACTTCAATCGAGTACCCTTTGTTCATTTTAGATCACCTGCACTTTATTATAACGCTAAGGATCACGTTTATAAAGGTTTCTCATTTTGAGATTTATCTATAATGCGAAAAGCTTATATGTCGCAATTCTCACATTATAAAAATGAAAAAATGAGAGTAACAGAGTGATCCCTATGATGACAGAAAAAGCACTCCAACTGAAAATGCTTAAATATAAAATAACCGACCGCGGACCTCCAATAATAACCTAAATGCATTTCTTTTTTGGTCCGCTCCTATTTCTATAAATAGGCGTTAATAACCAATCATAAGCCCTACTGCCGAAATACGCAAAAACCAAGCAACAGCGGATCTTATAGCTAATACACCCAAGTCTGCAGAGGTCTGGCTCACTTAACGTTTCCATCAGTTGCTGTTAAATGATTGTGTCTTTGCTGACAAGATTGCCGCCGCATTCTAAGCACACGCCTAAAGAAACAGCAAAATCCTCCAGCTGCTCAGGCGACAGCCTATTGCGGATAAAATCAAAACTCAGCAAATTAGCAGCCACACGCCACCCTCAAAAGAAAAATACATAAGCCAAAAACCCCAAAAACAGAAAAGGGGATTTGCGGGAGAAATCACCAATTATTAAAACTTTGGGAGAAGCCGGAAGAATTGTAAATTTTCCTAGCACCTTCCACTTTTCCAAACGCATTAATCGCTTTTTGCTTACAAGCTTTAATGCAAGGAGGTGTCTTTTTCAGGCTTGCATAGTGAACATGTATACTTTAGTTTTTTGCGATGTTCCTCTTTCACGGCTGCCAAAGGCTTTTCTTCAATGTCAACCATTATGTAAGCTATTTCTAACGCATTTTGGGGACAAGTCCGAACACAAAAACTTTGAAGGCACATGATTTTCTATTAGTGTCTCGTAATAGAATAACGAAAATTCAATGGCCAAAAAGAATTTGTCTAAATAAACAGCAAGTAATGATATACTAGTGCCATAAGTCTTTAAACATATTATCGCTATATAGACAGCTTAGATGTGTTATGGATAAGACGGATGTTATCCTCTGCCAACTCTTGTTAATGAATTCCAGGCTTTCTTACCGCAGATTGGCTGATATGCTTAATCTATCTGTGGCTGCAGTTCACAACCGCATTCAATCTCTAATAGATGCAGGTGTAATCCGTAAGTTCACTGCAAAAATTAGCCTTGCCGCTTTAAAAGCGGTTCACGTTATTCTTTTTGGAACTTCTAAATATGGTTTAGTTCGTGATTTAAATGTGAAAATGGCAAATCATGGATCAATTTACTGGCTTGCTATTGGAGGGGGAAACATGCTCTACATAGGCGCTTATCTAAAGAGCATAGACGAGCTTGGATCCCTCGTTAACTACGTTAAAGAAGCAGCTGGGGTGATTGAACCGACCGTTGGCATACCGTATTTCCCGTTTCCCAAACCCGTCGTAGCGGGTTCATGCAATATGACTCTCTACGATTTAGACTACAAGATTATCCGAGCTTTAAAAGACAACTCGCGCAGGGCAATTTCAGAAGTTGCAGATGAATTAGGGGTTTCTGCAAAAACCGTTCGCCGTCGGCTATCGCGAATGATAAGGCTTGGACTTATAGAGCTATCAATCGAATGGTATCCAGATGCGTCAAACGACATAATAACCATTTTTCACATTCACTTAAAACCTGAAGCAGACAAAAATGCCATAGATGGAATATTTAAGAAATATACGCCCCACATAATGTTTTACTGGGGTTTTTAGCAACATTCCAAACTTTTATGTTGCATTCGCATGGACCAATACGATGAAGGAACTGCAGATACTCCGCGAGAGTTTAGAAAATGAAAGCGTAATCCGGTCCCTTTCGCCCAACATTCTTTATACAGGCTATATATTCAAAACATGGAGAGACCAACTGCTCTAAAAGTAAAAGTCCACTTTTTCAATCAGCCGTAGTAAAAAAGTGCCTTTTCGTCGCTATTTATTGACCCTTTCTTTCTGCAACATGTTAACATGAACTTATATTCTTTGACGTAGCAGTCAAATTCAGAAAAGGGATGTGCAAACTATGGGAAAACCAATTGTAATGGTAGAAAATCTCGTCAAAAAGTTTGAGGATGTAACCGCTGTAGACAATTTGAGCTTACAAATTGCAAAAGGGGAACTCTTTGGGCTTTTGGGACCAAATGGCGCTGGCAAAACTACAACGATAAACGTTTTATGCGGATTATTGAAGCCTACAAGCGGCTTAGTAATCATAAACGGTTTAGACGTGCAAAGAGAAGCTGCAAAAGTCAAGGAGCTAATCGGGGTTTGTCCACAAGACACGCCAGTTTACAACTATCTCACCGGAAGAGAGAATGCTGAACTTTTCGGGAATCTCTATGGTGTGCCCGAAGAGAAATTGAAAGATGATGTTGATGCACTTTTACGGAGAATAGGTCTTGCCGAAGACGCCGACAGACGCGTTGGGCAATATAGTGGCGGAATGAAGCGGCGGCTTAGCCTGGTAATGGCTTTGGTTCATGATCCTGAAATCGCTTTCTTAGATGAACCAACAGTAGGGATGGATCCCCAGTCGCGCCATGCCATTTGGGACCTTATTCTAGATTTGAAAAAACGTGGCAAAACTATTGTCCTAACCACGCATTACATGGAAGAGGCAGAAAATATCTGTGACAGAGTTGGCGTAATTGATCATGGGAAACTCATTACTCTGGGCAGCCCAGCCGAATTAATACGTCAATATGAATCAAAGAATCTTGAGGAGGTTTTCATTCGATTAACGGGGCGAAAAATAAGGGAGGATGCCTAAATGAAACTTCAAAGAATCACAGCTTTAGTCGGTAAAGACATGAAAAAATTGTTAAGAGAGCCAGCACTACTCTTTTTATTAATACTATTTCCCATAATGTTGACGTTGGTTTTTGGATTTTCTTTTGGAGCCATCGGTGGCGCACAGCAAACGACATTTCAAATAGGCTTAGTTAACATGAATGCTGAGAGCCTTTACCCTCAATACGCTCAAAACTTCATCGCAAACCTAACTAGCATCCAAATGTTGAAGATCCAAGTGTATTCTGACAATGAAACTGCTCAGCTTGATCTCGTTCAGGGAAAGATTCAGGCGGTGCTAATAATTCCAGAAGACTTCGGAGAAAGTTGCCATGCATTTCAAGCAGCACCCAACGACCCAGCTAAGTGGATAAATATCACCATTCCGCTTTACCTAGATAGCGGTTCGATGCTTGCAACCCAAGTCATTCCGCCAGTAATCCAACAAATCCTTGCAACAACTATTTATGGCAACAAACAAGCCGCGTTCCCACAGCCCATACATTTAGGCATTCCATCATTGGTGGGAGTTTCTAAGCGAACAGCGTTCGATTACATGGCACCTGGACTTTTTGCTTATGCCTCAATATTCCTGACAATTACTGTTGCGCAGTCTTTCACAAGTGACCGCGAAAACGGTATGCTCAGAAGAATAAACACAACACCTACAACAGCAACAGAATTCATGATTAGTCAAGCGTTTTCAAACATGATTATTGGGGTAATCCAAGCAATCTTAATTTTCGTAACGGCTTATGCCGTAGGTTTCCGTCCAGAAGTTGAAGCAAGCAGCATGATGCTAGCTTTCGTCATAATGTTAATCTTCTCGTTATGCAATGTCGGCTTCGGCCTAATAACTGCAACCCTCGCCAAATCTTCAAGCGCAGCCACGGGAATAGCGTTCATATTCATATTGCCCCAAATGTTCCTTGGAACCTTCGTAGGAGCCGCACTCTCATCCATAGCGCAAGTTGCAGGACACTTCGTGCCTAGTTACTACGTCACCGATGCCTTTACATCACTATTGCTGCGGAAAGCTTCAATCACCAGTCCAACTGTGCTGTTAGACTTGGCGACTATTTCATTCTCAAGCCTTACAGTGTTAGCCTTCGGCGTGCTCCTTTTCAGAAAATACGGGAAAGCGTAAAAGGATGCTCAAAAATGGAAGACAACATAACTCCAATTTTCATATGCTTTTGCTTTACCCTTTATAATGTGGAGAAGATTTTCATGTATTTTTGCATGTTTGAGTTTTTGCTGGCTCGTTCTCTAACTGCTCCCCAATTTTCCATTGGAATTTCGCGAATCACAACTTCAACTACTTCTGCAGGAATTCCTATTTCAGTCAGACTTTGGTTACACCCTCTATAACCTTCTTCTTAGCATCGTTTGAGAGCCCTTCCACACGTTAACATGAACAATCGCATGATTTAACTCCGTCCACATACATATAAAATCTTTATCGTGAAGATTCTTTTAGTCATCGTTAATGGAAGAATGTATTTGTAGCAAGTAGTTTGACTTATTTAGAAACGTTAAAAAGGAACGTGTCGCAAAAATATTTTGGATTTTTTATGTCTAATGGATTGCCTGTAAATAGGAATAAAATTCTCGATTTTCTGAAAATTAACAGTGGAAGTAGTTATTGTGATGATTGTTTATCGGCAACGCTGAAGATATTTCCCCGACAACAAGTTAACCAGATTTGTAGGCAACTGCACATCGCAGGAGTCATTTCTAGAGAGTTAGGAATTTGCTCTGAATGTGGTAAAAATAAAACTATTAACTATGTTGGGGCGTTTAAAGAAAGATCACCTGCCCCGTTGACTGGGAAAGACCACGTTTCCCTGGAATGGTTTTGGGAAGGGAACGTTTTAGAAAAAATAGTTGAGTATATGGTAAATGTTGAGGGGTTCGAGATTTTAATAAAAAGCAATACGGCTAAAAGAACACAAGGACCAGATATACTTGCCAGAAAAGGCAATATTCTTAGGCATGTTGAAGTTAAGGGATACCCTTCTCAAAGATACATGCGAGATGTTCCAGGAGGTCGAAAAGGAAATTTTAAACGGACGTCACCCGCAACGCAAGCGCGACACTGGTTCTCGGATGGACTATTTGAGCTTATTTTAAGTAAATCCGAAAATGAAAGTGTGCAAATAGCGCTCGGGCTTCCGGAGTTCAACACGTATCTCAAGCTTCTAAATCAAATAAAATATTTTAGAGAAAAAATGGAACTTTACTGTTATTTAGTTAACAAAGATGGCAAAGTAAAGCTTATACAGCCACATGAAAAAGTAAACGAAAACGTCATCAAGAACTCTTTAGCCTCGTTTTCTGACAAAATTAGACAATTTTTCGCTCCCCCTCCTAAAAACAATATGGAAAAGAGCTTACTACACCCCTTTAGCAGTTTAGAACTTCTAATTAAAAATCATCAGCCCGTTTACTCGCTTAACAACCTCAAAATATACGACATTACAAGAGCAACGAAAGGAAGAATAAGGGCTTACGCATACGTTGATGACCTCAAGAACATCTGCAAATTACTGCCAGAAGACGATGTTAAAAATTGTATGAATACAATAATTGAATTCATCGTAAATAAGAGGTTACAAATCGCAAGCGTGAATGAATGCCTAGAAAAATGCAGCGTTTCAAACGAAACTTTCTTAACAAGCATTTTATTGCTTCATAAAAAAGGCATACTCTCCATAAAAAGTCAAAGCGGGAAAATCTACCTCAAACTACTTCTCGGCTACGAGCATCTGAAAACTCTAGGATTCAGAATACGAAGAGGCCCGACTAAAGTATATAAACCGTCAGCCGAACGCGGCTGGGCGATTGTCGGAGAAGAATATAAACAAATCTTTAATACACTAGCTGAAGAAGAAAGAAAGAGAATTCAACTATTGCGCGAAGGCTAATCCATGAGATCATAGTATTCTATTAGTCGCTGATAAACGAAAATAAAGAAATATCGTTATTAGAAATAGAAAAAGGGGGATTTTGCGGGGGATATCTCCATGTGCTGTTGTTCCGGGTTCAAATCCCGGCCGGAGCACCAAAAGCGCCTCATTTTGAGGCGTTTCTAGAAACTCAGACACTGCCATCCATAATTTGGGACAGAGTTGATGTTGCACTGTCTGTTCCAAAGACGAGGATAGATGTTGGAAGTTCAGCGGACATTCAGAAACACGCCGTTTATGCCTATGACGGGACAACCTTTTCAGGTTCAATACACCTCAACGACACTGAAACTAAAAATGCGGTTGGCAAGTACGGCTACAAAGTTTCGAGCATCTCAGACCCAGTCTACGGGTTGACGGCTTTTTCAACTAACGAAGTATGCGTCATATGGGACAAAGTTACATTCACGCTCAGCGCGGCGAAAAGC
>Ga0080004_1096188_pt2 | contig 12878 bp, 13 predicted proteins | sample WasSprMetagenome_FD_69207 | JGI IMG/M metagenome (GOLD analysis project Ga0080004, IMG submission 69207) | Sulfidic aquatic microbial communities from Washburn Spring, Yellowstone National Park, USA - WS (SPADES assembly) (version 2) | ecosystem: Environmental > Aquatic > Thermal springs > Hot... | reverse complement strand
GCCAAACCGGTCCACCACACCCTGGCCAACCCCTGGGCGCGGCTCAGCGAGGTGCTCTACGCCGCCGAGCGGCTGCTGGAACTGGCCACTGACCCCGAGATCACCAGCCCCCAGGTGCGGGCGATCCCCGACCGGGTGGTGGGCGAGGGGGTGGGGGTGGTGGAGGCCCCGCGGGGCACTCTCTTCCACCACTACCGCACCGACGAGCGCGGGTGCATCACCGGCGTCAACCTCATCGTGGGCACGGTGAACAATCACGCCGCCATCTGCATGTCGGTGAAGAAAGCGGCCCAGGGAGTCATCCACGGGGGCAAGGTGGATCAGGGCATCCTCAACCGGGTGGAGATGGCATTCCGCGCCTACGACCCCTGCTTCGGCTGCGCCACCCACAGCCTGCCCGGACAGATGCCCATGGAGGTGACCATCCGCGACCGCAGCGGAGAAGTCCTCGAGGTGCTCAGGCGCTGACCCTGCGCCGGCAAGACCCGCCCCAGGGGCCCACCGCATCCCTGAGGGGGCAGACCCGCCCTGCCCCGGAGCAAACCGTGCTCAGGCCCGCCCAGGAGCCGAGCACGCTGTGGCCAGTCCGGCCTGCTCTTCTCATCCCGGTCCTCACGCCGTGCTGGTGGTGGGGGTGGGCAACACCATCCTGCGGGATGACGGCGCCGGCATCTACGCGGTCCGCCGCCTGGCAGACCTGTTGCTCGCCCGCGGCGGTGTCCCCGCGCCCCCCGGGGCTGGCGCCCGGCCAGCCCCGGCGGAGGTGACGGCGTTGGTCCTGCCCGGCGGCCGCCAGGTGCACCTGGCCGAGACGTGCGCGGGCGGCCTCGGCCTCGTGGAAACCATGGTCGGCTACCACGACGTGGTGCTCATCGATGCCTGGCCAGGCCTTCCTCCCGGCCAGTTCACCGTCCTGTCCCTCGCCGACCTCGACCGGGCACCGGTCCCCGCTTCGGGTCATCAGATCGGCCTTCCCGCAGCCATGCGGGCAGCCGTCCGCCTGGGCCTGCCTGTCCCCCGGAGGGTGGAGGTATGGGCCATAGGCGTGCGGGAGGTCAGCCTGGGGGAAACCTGCACCCCACCCGTGCGCGCCGCCGTCGAAGAGGTGGCGCGCCGCCTCGCCGACGCGTTGGTCGACCGCCCGGGCTCCTCCTGAGCGGGGGGCACCCCGCCGCGGCTGGGCCAACGCTTGCCTCAGCCGCGGGAAGAAGTGTACAGGCGGATGCCCTTCGCCAACGCCTCCCGGGCTACGGGGTTGCTCAGCTCTGCCACTGTGTAGGGAAAAACTTCCACGGGAAAGCCCAGGTCGAACTTCTCCAGCCACTCCTTGACTCTTTCGAGGAAAGGCCGGTCGTCCTCCCAGAGGACGATCAGGATGTCGGCGTCACTACCCGGTACAGCTCTTTTTTCCGCCAGGGAACCGAACAGAATGATCTCTTTCACGAGGGGGTTCTCCCGGCCAGCTTTTTCCGCCGCCCGACGGATATCCTCCAGCAGCCGGTCCTGTTCAAGCCAGAACACTCTCACAGAATGAGACGATTCTTCGCGCACATAAGATGGCATGTTCGGCGTCTCCCCTGGTGAAGTATTCGTAGGGACTGCCTGAATCAAACCCGTTGGGGTACCGGGCCGGAATGTAAAACCTATCCAGAGTACGCGCACAGTCGAAGAGTTCTTCGGGGACCACTACCCTCTGCGACAGCAACCTGAGAAGCTCATAGACGGAGTGCCCCCAGGCAGTGCCCCCCAGTTTCTGGAAAACTGCCTTGGTGGCTTTTTCCGCTGCCTGCTGGGACGCAAAACACGCCCACTCGAAGAATCCGCTCGCCAGCATCGCTTCTGCCGATGCCAGGTCCCGGGAGGCCTGGTTGAACCAGTCCTTGCTGCGCTCCGGCAACGCCCGGCCCTCCTGTTCCCCCGTCTGGCGAGACCGGCGTTATCATACCACGGCCTCCCAGGACGTGGCAACCGCGCACGTACCTGCTACATGCATCGGTGACGGGCAGGAGAGGGCCCAACCGCTGGCGAAATGCTGAGCGTCTGCCAGCCTGCTGTCCGGGCAACACGGTCGCGACGACGCGGTGCCCGGCCCTGAGGGGAAACCATGCGGTACTTCCGGGTCACGTCGGCATCCACGTTATTGGGGATAGTGGTGACGGCAGTCCTGTGTTCCCCCCTCGTCCCCGCACTCGCCCAGGCCGCCTCGCCCAACCCGGTCCCCGCCCAGCAAACGGAGGTGCGGCTCGCGTTCGTGGGCGACATCATGCTGGGTTCGCGGGTGGCGGACCTCATCGCGCAGCGGGGGACCAACTACCCCTGGCGGCAGGTGGCCCCCATTCTGCAGAAGGCCGACCTGGCCGTGGGCAACCTGGAATGCGCCGTTGGCACGACCGGGCAACCTCAGCAGGGCAAAGAGTACACCTTCCGCGCTCCCCCCGTGGCCCTGGAGGGTATGGCCCGCTCCGGAATCCACGTGGTGGGCCTGGGTAACAACCACGCCCTCGACTTCGGGCGGGACTGTTTCCTGGAGACGCTGGGCCACCTGAAGCGCGCCGGCGTGGCCTACGTGGGGGGAGGACGCAACCTGGAGGAAGCCTCCCGCCCCTACGTAGCAGACATCAGGGGTATCAAGGTCGGCATCCTGGGGGTCTGCCTGCTCCTGCCGAGGGGATGGGCGGCCACCGACAGAACACCGGGACTCTTCTCCGGGTTCGACGCAGCACGCCTGCTCAAAGCCATCCGCGACCTCGACTCTAAGGTCGACTGGACGGTCGTGTTCGTCCACTGGGGAAAGGAGCGGGCGGAGTATCCGGAGAAGTGGCACCGGTCCCTGGCCCAGCAGATGCTGGGGGCGGGAGCCGACCTCGTCATCGGCCACCACCCCCACGTGTGGCAGGGCATCGACCGGCGTGACCGGTCCCTCATCGCCTACAGCCTGGGCAACTTCGTCTTCACCATCCGCCCCGAGTTCCCCGAGCAGCAGCAGACCGGCATCCTGCTGGTGACGCTGACGCGGGACCGCATCCAGGAGGTGAGGGTGGTCCCCTGCTACATCGCGCGGGCGGGGGAGACCGTCCTGGCCGAAGGGGAAACCGCCGCCCGCATCCTAAACCGCATCGACCGGGTCTCTGCCCCGTTTGACACGTACGTGACGCCGGATGGCCGGGTAGAGCGGGCCGCCTTCCCGGATGTGCGCGACCACTGGGCGAGGGAATGCATAGGGGTGCTGGCCGCTCAAGGCGTGGTCACCGGCGACGACAGTGGACTGTACCGGCCCGAAGAGCCCACCACGCTGGCCGCTCTCACCGCCCTGCTCGTGCGCACCCTCCGCCTCCCCGACGCCCCCGGCGTGGCCCTGCCCGCCGACCTGGAGGATCACTGGGCGGCCGTCCCCCTGCGGGCGGCGCTGGCCGCCGGCCTGGTGTCGGAGGGAGACGCAGTACGGTCCGAGGTCGAAGCCCCCGTACCCCGCTGGAAGGCAGCCCGCATGCTGGCCGGCGCCGCGGCTGCGAGCGGCCGGCGCCTCCCTGCCCCCGACTCTCTCCCGGGCTACACCGACCTGGACCAGGCGCCCCGTCCCGCCCTGGACGCCATCGCGGGCGTGACTGCAGCCGGCCTCATGCGGGGGTACCCCGACGGCAGGTTCGGTCCCGCCGCCCCCCTCACCCGCGGGGAGACGGCCTGCATCCTCCTCCGGCTGGTACGCTACCTGGAGCAACCCCAGGGCACCGCCGCAGGCGCCCGAGCCGAGGGCGGCGCCGGGGGCACCCGAGCCGGACAGGGAGGCCCGCCCTGACGGCCATGGGCAGGCTGCGGCCGTGGCAGGCGGACCTGGCCCTCCTGGGGGTGGCGGCGGTGTGGGGGGCCACCTTCGTCACCGTCAAGGAGGCCACCCTGACCCTGCCGGTGCTGCCCTTCCTGGCCGTGCGCTTCACCCTGGCAGGGGCGGCACTGGCCGTCTCGTTCCCGTCCGCCTGGCGCCAGTTCCGTGCCCCCCTGGCGGCGCGCGGCACGGGCATCGGCCTCTTCCTGTTTCTGGGATACTTCCTCCAGACCTGGGGGCTCCAGTACACCACGGCGGGCAGGGCCGGCTTCATCACCGGGTTATCCGTGGTGCTGGTCCCGCTGGGCCAGGCCCTCCTGTGGCGGCGGCCACCCGCCCCCGGGGCGCTCGCCGGGGTGACCCTGGCCACCGCGGGGCTGGCCGCCATGGGTTGGGAGGCGGGCGCACTGGGCCGGGGAGACCTGCTGGTGCTGGGGTGCGCCCTGGCCTTCGCCGGCCACATCCTCTCCGTGGCCGCCTGGGCGGGGGGTGCCCACCCCGTGCCCATCACCGCGGTTCAGGTGCTCACCGTGGCCGCGGCCAGCGCCCTGGCCGCCTTCCTCCCGGGGGCATGTCCTCCGGGATGGTCGTGGCGCCTGCTCGGGCCCTCGGTGCTCCGGGTCTGGGACGCCCTCCTCCTGACCGGACTCTTCGCCACTGCCGTGGCCTTCCTGGTACAGAACGCTGTGCAGCGGTTCACCGAACCCACCCACACCGCCCTCATATTCGCCGCCGAACCCGTATTCGCCGCCTTCTTCGCCTGGCTCCTGGGCGGGGAAGCCCTCACCCTGCGGGGATTGATCGGGGGAGCACTGGTGGTGCTGGGGATGCTGGCCGCTCAGCTTCCAGCAGCGCCAGGGAAATGGCCTCGGCCAGGTGCTCGATCCCCCGCACCTCCAGGCCATCCCCGGCCAGGCCCTCGTGGAGGTTGGCAGCAGGGATCAGGGCCAGGGTGAACCCGGCCCGGCGGGCGGCCGCCACCTTGGGCACGATGCCCCCCACTGGCTTCACCTGTCCGCGGATGGAGACCTCACCGGTAAGGGCGACGGTGGGCCGTACCGGCCTGCCCAGCAGGGCGGACGCGATGGCCACGGCCAGCGCGGCGCCCCCGGAGGGACCGTCCACCGGGATGCCCCCGGGCCAGTTCACGTGCACGTCGTAATCGCGCAGGTCGGTATCCAGGACGTCCGTGAGGGCGGTCAGCACCGTCTCCACCGCTCCCAACGCCTGACCCTTGCGCCGCAGGCGGCGGCCGGACACGCCCACTTCCTCTTCCTCCACCGCTCCCGTCACCCGCACCTGGCCCCGCCGTCCGCCCACATAACGGCAGGAGGCTTCCACCTCCATGACCACGCCCACGTTCGGCCCTGCCACCCCCAGCCCGTACGCCAGCCCTACGCGGGGCGCGGGCGCGGGGCGAACCTCCACCCGCGGAGAGTACTGGCCGGTGGTGACCACCCACTCCAGGTCGGCGCGGGTGATGCGTCGCCGTCCTTCCACCTGGGCCACCCCGATGGCCGTCTGCACCATGTTGACGGCATCCCGACCGTTGCCCGCGTACCGGCCCACCACCTCCAGGGCCTCGTCGTCGAGGGCGAAGCCCACCCGGGCCGCGGCGTTGGCCGCGATGCGCCGCAACTCATGGGGTTCGAGGGGACGGAAGAACACCTCCATGCAGCGGGACCTGATGGCGGGCGAGATCTCCTCGGGAGACCTGGTGGTGGCCCCCACCAAGCGGAAATCGGCGGGGAGGCCGTTTTCGAAGATGTCCCGGATGTGGCGGGGGATGTTGGGGTCCTCGGGGGAATAATAGGCGCTCTCGAAGTGGACGCGCCGGTCTTCCAGCACCTTGAGCAGCCGGTTGAGCTGCACGGGGTGCAGTTCCCCGATCTCGTCGAGGAACAGGATGCCCCCGTGGGCGCGCGTGACCGCCCCCGGCTTGGGCTGCGGGATGCCGGCGATGCCCAGGGGTCCCGCCCCCTGGTAGATGGGGTCGTGCACCGACCCGATCAGGGGATCGGCAATGCCCCTCTCGTCGAAGCGCGAGGCGGTGGCGTCCACCTCCACGAAGCGGGCCTCCGGCCCGAAGGGGGACGCCGGGTTGCGCTTGGCCTCCTCCAGCACCAGGCGGGCGGCCGCCGTCTTGCCCACGCCCGGCGGCCCGTAGATGATCACGTGCTGGGGATTGGGGCCGCAGAGGGCGGCCCGCAGCGCGCGCAGCCCGTCCTCCTGCCCCACCACTTCGGCGAAGGACGCCGGACGCGTCAATTCCGTCAGGGGCGGTGAGAGGCTCACCGCCCGCATTTTCTGTAACTTCTCCATCTCGTGGCGCGACTCGCGGTCGATGGCCGCCCGGCTCCCGTGCTGGGCCCGCAGCAGGGACAGGAAGTAGAGTCCTATCACCACCAGGAAAAACAGCTGTACCCAGGAAAGAAGCAGAGAAAACTCCACCGGGGGTCACCCCCCGGTAGTGTTCCTCCGTCCACCGGCCCCCATCCCGGGCCGGCGCCCGGAAGCACGCCCGCGTGGCCGCGCTGCGGTCACGCGGTCTCCTCACGCCGCCGCATCTTCCGATCCGCGGTCACCAGGATGGGTGGCTCCCGCCTCAGCACCGCATCCTTGGTGATCACGCACTTGACCACGTCGCCGCGGGCAGGCACGTCGAACATGATGTCCAGCATCACTTCTTCCAGGATGGCCCGCAGGCCGCGAGCACCGGTGTTGCGCTTCATGGCTTCCTGGGCCACCGCCCGCACGGCGTCGTCGGTGAACTCAAGCTCCACCCCGTCGAGCTCGAACATGCGCTTGTACTGGCGGATCAAGGCGTTCTTGGGTTCCACCAGGATGCGCACCAGGTCGTCTTCGGTGAGGGCGTCCAGAGTGACGATGATGGGCACCCGGCCGACGAACTCGGGTATCATCCCGAACTTGAGCAGGTCCTGGGGCATGATCTGCGCCAGGATCTCGCCCACGTTGCGTTCCTTGCGGGACTTGACGTCCGCCGCAAACCCCATCGACCGCTGGGAAATCCGGCGCTCGATGATTTTCTCGATCCCCTCGAAGGCGCCACCGCAGATGAACAGGATGTCGGTGGTGTCGATCTGGATGAACTCCTGGTGGGGGTGCTTGCGCCCGCCCTGGGGAGGGACGCTGGCCACCGTACCCTCCAGGATCTTGAGCAGGGCCTGCTGCACGCCCTCTCCGGACACGTCGCGCGTGATGGACGGGTTCTCGGACTTGCGGGCGATCTTGTCGATCTCGTCGATGTAGACGATGCCCTTCTCCGCCCGCTCGATATCGTAGTCAGCCGCCTGGATGAGCCGCAGCAGGATGTTCTCGACGTCCTCGCCCACATACCCGGCCTCGGTGAGCGAGGTGGCATCGGCGATGGCGAAGGGCACGTTGAGGATCTTGGCGAGGGTCTGCGCCAGCAGGGTCTTACCGGACCCGGTGGGGCCGAGCATGACGATGTTGGACTTCTGGAGCTCCACGTCGTCCTTCTTGCTGCCCACGCGGATGCGCTTGTAGTGGTTGTAAACGGCCACGGACAGGATCTTCTTGGCCTTCTCCTGCCCGATGACGTACTGGTCGAGGACGGCCTTGATCTGAGGAGGCTTGGGGATGTCCTTCAGTTCCACCTCCGCCTCCTCGTTGAGCTCGTCCTCGATGATCTCGTTGCAGAGCTCGATGCACTCGTCGCAGATGTAGACGCCCGGGCCGGCCACCAGCCTCCTGACCTGGTCCTGCAGTTTGCCGCAGAAAGAACACTTGAGTTGCCCGCCCCGTTCGTCGGGGTACTTGAGCACGGACGGCACCCCCTATTTTGCCGCAGCCTTCGCCTTCTTCGGTGTCAGGACCTCATCGATGAGGCCGTAGTCCTTCGCCTCCTCGGGCGACATGTAGAAGTCCCGATCAGCGTCCTTCTTGATGCGCTCCAGGGGCTGGCCGGTATGGCGGGCGAGGATTTCCTCCAGGCGCTGCCGCATGGCCACCACTTCACGCACGTTGATCTCCAGGTCGGCAGCCGGACCGCTCAGGCCGTGCATGCTGGGCTGGTGGATCATCACGCGCGCGTTGGGGAGGCTGTACCTCTTGCCCTTGGTGCCGCCCGTGAGCAGGACGGCCGCTATACTGGCCGCCAGACCAACGCACACGGTCGATACGTCCGGCTTGATGTGCTGCATGGTATCGTAGATGGCCAGACCTGCCGACACCGAGCCCCCCGGACTGTTGATGTAGAGGTTCACGTCCTTGTCGGGATCCTCCAGTTCCAGGAACAGGAGCTGGGCGATCACCAGGTTGGCAAGATGGTCGTCCACCGGGCCCCCGATGAAGATTATGCGGTCTTTCAGCAGGCGGGAGTAAATGTCATACGCCCTCTCCCCCCTGCCGGTCTGTTCCACCACTACCGGTACCAGGTACCCCACCCGACTCCCCCCTCGTCGCCCTCTCCAGCAGCACCCGGAGGGCCTTGCCCCTGGCCATACTCCGTTCCAGGTCCCGCCACACGCCCATTTCCTCGAGCCGCGCCCGTGCCTGTGCCAGGGTCTCCCCACCCTGAGCGACCTTGCGCAGGAGGGGTTCCATCTCCTGCTCCGTGGGCATCAGGCCTTCCCGCCTGGCGATGGTCTCCAGGATGAGGTTCAGGCGCGCTGAACGCTCCGCCACCGGGCGCAGCTGCGCCCTGAGGTCCGCTTCCGCATCGGCGGGGAGGCTTCCCCCCGCGGCATGGCGGTACCTGCCCAGCAGGCCTTCCAGTTCCTCTTCTACCAGGGGTTCCGGCACCTCAACCCGGCACCGCCTGAGAAGTTCATCGGTAATTTGGGCCTCGCGCTCCTGCCTTATGCGGGCGAGCTTGGACTCACGCAGGCTATTCTCGATGTGCTCCCGCATCTCCTGCAGCGTCGCAAAGCCGCCCGCCTGGCGCGCAAACTCGTCGTCCAGAGCCGGCAGTTCCGGCCGCCTGATCTCGCGCACGGTGATGCGGTACCCGTCGACCTCCCTGGTCTCGCCGGGAGCCGCTCCCACCAGCTTCCCGAGCACCGCAGCCGGCAGAGCACCTTCCCCTCCGCCCTCTTCTGCCGCCTCGGGACCGGCGTCGACCCAGGGCGCCCCGGGCACATCGACCTCGCGGCCGGTCCCCGCAGCGACCGTGTCGCCATCGCGGTAGAGCTCCCAGTCAACCACCAGCCTGTCGCCAGGCAGAACCTGCCCGTCCTCCACCACCACCAGGGCCCCGTGCTGATAGCGGACGCGCTCGATAGCCCGGTCCACCTCGGCCTGGTCAACCTCTGCCTGGATGGGCTCCAGGCGGAGGTCTTCCAGGTCCCCTATCTCTGCCTCCGGACGTACCTGCACCCTGGCCTCCAGCACCAGCGGCTCCCCGCGACGGTAGTCCCTCACGGTGAAATCGGGACGCCCCACGGGATCCACCCCGGCCTGTCCCAGCGCCTCGCGGTAGACGGCAGGCACCAGATCCTCCAGGGCCCTGCGCTCGATGTAACCTTTGCCCAGGTGCCGATCCAGGATGGCGAAGGGCGCCTTGCCGGGACGAAACCCGGGGACGGCCACCTTCCTCACCAGGCGCCGGTAAGTGGCCTGGATGGCGGCCTCAACACGCTCCGGTTCGACCTCTATCTCAAGAAGGACACGCCCGTCTTCCTGGGGCGTCGTCGAAACCTTCAATGTCCATCCCCCACTTCACGTAACCCCGGGGCGCAGCCCTCCGGCATTATACGCGAACTCGCGGGGCCCAGGCAACCATGGGCCCCTGTCGGCCGCGCCGCTACAGAGATATGCTTGGGCCGGTTGCGGTCGATAAGCCCCCGGAGCCCCCCCGGCCGGCGAGCCCTCTTGCTCCTCGAAAAGCGGCACAGGTCGACCCGAACCACCGTGATCAATGTTGGTTGGTGCGGGCGGTGGGATTTGAACCCACACGGGCTGTGCCGATGTGATCCTAAGCTCAATTCGGACGCTTGCGGCGCTAAGCACCGGCGCCCCGAACCCTTTCCATTCCTGCATTCGTCCCGGTTTGCACCAACCCGAGCAACCAAGTTGGGCACCAACCGGGCACCGGTAGCCGGGTACAGTCAATACTGAATAACTAGGAAGCACTCACCATTAGGATTTCTCGCAGCTTGTGCCTGAAGGCGACTTCGAAGTTATGGAACCAGTCCTCCCTGCCCAGAAGTCCGCAATCGGGCAGCATGACTGACTTGATAAAGACGGCATTGCAGCGGCAGGCCAGCCGACCGATCCTCACATGGAGTTGTACCGGCGACTTCAGCCCGGTTCCGGCTCCTGCCACCCCGCCTACAGGAACTTCCTCTGCGGCACTCAGGTCAATACCCAAGTATGGAGCAATCTCAGAGGGCAGCAGGAGACCAGCAGCACCCGAATCAACTATCAACGGCACAGCAATCTGGTGGCTACCATCGGTGCTGATTTCGGCCCTCACCAGAGGCGGAGGATTCCCACCATCGGCGATCTCATACCGAAACCGTTCCGTGAAGCGAATTGAGCGGGGCACCGTACCACCTGCTCCACTTATCCCTGGTCATCTTTATGACCATAGCGCCAGTAAAGCCACGTTCCTGGGCCCTTTCAAAGGCCTCTCCCCAGGAATCACCTGTGGCAACCACCCGTTCCCTGCAGATGGCCACAAACTTTCCCTCATACCGTTCCAGTAGCTTCTTGAAGTTCCTGAGTAGCCACTGCAAGTCTTCCTGATCCACTGCATCCCTGTACACGGTAATCGTCTCCTCTACCACTTCGCCTTTGACCCGGAGCTCCGACCTCGCCGTCGCCTGGCGAACTATGCTAAGCGGAACTTCCCGCGGAGCCATCATCACGGAGAAAGAATTAGCTGCCGGATTGGGCACAGCCATAGCTTACGCCTCCCCCGCCTGGCGATCCTCATGATCCTCGAGGACGGATCTTAGCATAGTACAGGCCCTCTTGAACTGAGGCCAGCCCAGAAACACGCGTGCCACGAGGAGGCAATCGACGGGGGAACCAGGAGGATGATCTGGGGCAGGCATGAGGGTGTGATAAAACGACAGCACTACGCCATCTTCCGTGCCAGCCGCGTTCACAAAATCCACGGGGGCAGCTACTTTCTTCTTCTCCTCCGGCAGGACAAACTTCCGCTCGTACTGAGTGGGAGTGCGGTCAGCAGCAGCGTCCACCTCTACCATCTTCCCCCGACCTCCTCCATCCTATGCACTCGGTGCACAGGAGTCGCGCCCCAAAATGATATCGGCACAAAAATAACAAACCCCTTCACTCCGCCGTCCATTTTGGAGGTCGGCCAGCGATCAGAACAGGTTTTCCTTGACCTCGCTACCCAAAGGCTAGAGATCCTTGGTCGCGCCGGACTGCCATTTACGATCGCCCCCCTTCGTAAGCAGGCTCGAACGATAACAGTGCCGGGCATGCGTCCCGCGGCAACATTCTACATCGTCCCACTGTCTTCCTGCCACCACTAAGCTTCGCCAAGAACGAAGCCCCGGGCCCACATGGCGATGGGCACCAATTGGGCACCAACTTGAAAGGAAAATGGCCGGGTCGTCCGGCCGCCGATGGTGAAAACCCTTGATATTCCTTGGTGCGGGCGGTGGGATTTGAACCCACACGGGCTGTGCCCACAGGATCCTAAGTCCCGCGCGTCTGCCGGCTCCGCCACGCCCGCGAAACCTGATTCTGGAGAAAACTGAACCGGCCGCCGGGCGCCATCCGTGCAGGACGCACCCGGCCGGCAAAACCTTGGTGGGCCATGAAGGGATCGAACCTTCGACAGCCCGCTTAAAAGGCGGGTGCTCTACCACTGAGCTAATGGCCCTCTATGGCTGGGGAGGCAGGATTCGAACCTGCGCATACGAGATCCAAAGTCTCGCGCCTTACCGCTTGGCCACTCCCCAAGAGTTTTCAAAATTGGGGTGAATGAGGGGATTCGAACCCCCGACCTCCAGATCCACAGTCTGGCGCTCTAACCAGCTGAGCTACATTCACCACCGTGGCGCGCCTGGCAGGATTCGAACCTGCGGCCCTCTGCTTAGAAGGCAGACGCTCTGATCCACTGAGCTACAGGCGCGCAGACTGGAGCGGGAGACGGGAATCGAACCCGCACCACCAGCTTGGAAGGCTGGGGCTCTGCCATTGAGCTACTCCCGCAACAACCTGGTCGGGGCGCCGGGATTTGAACCCGGGACCTTCTGAACCCAAATCAGACGCGCTGCCAAGCTGCGCTACGCCCCGGAGCCCGGCAACCTCATGGTCCATCACGAATTATAGCGGGCGGAACCTGCCCAAGTCAAACGCCGCGCGAAAGGCCGCGCGAAAGAACAACGCCGCGCCAAAGACACCGATCAGGCATGGACGCACTTGGGTGCATGCGCCGGGTGCAGCTCGGGACGGATGCCGTCTCCATCTACCAGGAGTACCCCGTACGAAGGCGCACCGTCAGCGGGAGCGTGCAGGCTCCCCGGGTTAAAAAAGAGCACCTTGCCCAGCCAAAAAGCCTCCGCCCGATGGGTGTGACCGAACACCACTGCGTCGGCGCCCAGTTCCCGTGCGCGGGCCCAAAGGGCCCGGAAATCCTGCTTGACGCGATAACGGTGACCGTGGGTGAGGAGCAAACGCCCCCCCCCTGCCTGCACCAACCTCTCCACAGGACCGTCCACCCGACAGTCGCAGTTGCCTACCACTCCCACCACCCGCACACCCCACTCGGCCATGTGACAGGAGTCCTCGTAGTAGTCTCCGGCATGAAGGAGCAGGTCGATGGGGCCCATGTCCTCCAGGACCCTCCGGGCCAGCGTCAGATTCCCGTGGGTGTCCGACAGCACCCCTATCCTCATTCTCTTCCCACCAGTTCTGCGATGAGAGGCCACAGAGCACGCACTGCCTTTCCGCGGTGGCTGAAGGTGGCCTTTGTCCCTGCTTCTATCTCCGCCACCGTTTTCCCTCCTCCCGGGACTCCGGGAACGAATACCGGGTCGTAGCCGAAGCCGCCCGCGCCACGGGGCGAGGCAGCGATCTCTCCCTCCCAGGCTCC
>Ga0080004_1099777_pt1 | contig 12880 bp, 11 predicted proteins | sample WasSprMetagenome_FD_69207 | JGI IMG/M metagenome (GOLD analysis project Ga0080004, IMG submission 69207) | Sulfidic aquatic microbial communities from Washburn Spring, Yellowstone National Park, USA - WS (SPADES assembly) (version 2) | ecosystem: Environmental > Aquatic > Thermal springs > Hot... | reverse complement strand
CGGCTTAATTTCAAATCTTAAATTCACACATATAATGGAAACGGAGGAAATTCAATATTATTCCTTAATTCATATCGATTAATATGAAAAGTACGATTATCGAGTATTAAGCCACAACTTCTAACATAAAATTTGGATTTATGCCTAGCTTCAAAATCCGCAATCCTATCCATGAAGTGGAGCTGAAGCCTGACATTCACCCTAAACTCACATCAATTTAAAATAGAAGACGTAATGATCGAAGAGTAAGCTGTAAGGCTTAAAATACCAGCGTTTATAATATGATGCTAGAAATATGGAGTTCCAGGTAAATAGGAAGATTTAAATAATAGTTTAAGGAGACTTGTTTATGTTGTGAGTTGGGTTTGAGGTGGTTAATTGCCTCTTTTTGATAAATTCGTGAAGAGGATCACACCTCCAAAAGCTACTCTTACATTAAGAATTAGTAAGGATAGTTTTGCTTTAGGTGAAAGTGTTGAGGGGGATTTAACAGTATCTTCAAGCGAGGATTTTGATGCTGAGCAGGTTAGATGTGAGTTTCGATGTGTTGAGGAAAGAAGGGTTTTAAGAAGGGTTTATGATGAAAGGCTTAAACGTGAAGTTGAAAGGGAGGTATGGGAGTCAGCAACACTATACTCTGTAAATCCTGTACTTAGCGGCCCAATACGTATAACTGTAGGATTCAATAAATCCTTCCCCTTCAGTATAAGTATTCCAAATACGGGAAGACCAAGCTATAAAAGTATAGATAGAAAAGTTACATGGATAATTAAAGGTGTTGTTGCTGTTAAGGGGAGACCTGATGCAGTAAGTAGAGCTATTGAGGTTAATGTAGCTCAGCCAAGTGCAGTCCCTATCATCAAGGAGAGGGAGGTTGTTGTCCGCGAGGTTGTAATGATACCATGCCAATACTGCGGGACATTAATGCCTCAAACAGCAACAGCATGTCCACACTGCGGTGCACCTAGAAAATAGCTGCTCTACTAGCTGTAAATCCACCGTATTTCTTACTTAAGATTTATATGTATCTAAGTTTAGTTTATATATGAGGGTTGATGAAGTATACGTAGCTTTTCTATTCGCTGTATTCGGTATTTTTATAGCTGCATTATCTATTGGTATTATTCCGTGGAAGCCTAGCTTCGTTATTGGATGCGGGTTAGTTATAGTTGGGCTTGGTATTGGTGGATACTGCTTCTTAACGAGAGATGTTAAGTTTTACCTTACGTGGTGTTTTATACTTACAATTACTGGCTTAGCCTCCATCTCCTGGGAGTTCATTAACCCTATGTTCTGGATAGGAATACTTATAACTATCCTTGCATTAGTATTTCTGATTCCAAGTAGGAGGTGAATGTATGAGTAGTAGGGTTAAGCCCCAGCTTAGGGTTTTGGAGAGGATTTTAAGCTATATTCCTGGCTATAGGGGATATAAGGAGAAGGAGATTAGGAGGGAGACTGATAGGCTTATAAGAATGAGGATTACAGGTAGTTTAAAAAGGGCTAAGGAAGAGCTGAAAATGCAGCTTTCAAACCCTACAGCAATATCTAAGCTTAGAGGGGAGGATATGCTGCTTTTCGATCAGCTTCTAAGTAGGATGGATAGAGTTACTCAGAGAGTTGATAAAGCTACTGCAGGCTACGCTGGGTTTTTTGATGCTGTAAAGGTTGATGAGGATAGGCTTGATAGGGTTATTGAGCATGATCTAAGCCTAATAGAGAAGGCTGAGAATATTCTAGGTAGGGTTAGGGATGCTTGCAGTAAAACTCCTGGATCTGAGGATTGGAGGAAATGCCTAACGGAGCTTAACGAGCTTACTGAGGAGTTTGATCAGCTTATAGATTGTAGAGTTGAAATATTGAAATCGGTGGAGGTGTAGAAATGCCTAAAGTTATACAGTGGGTAGGGTATAGTGGGAATGATGTTGTTTGGAGGTATCCAAGTAGTGAAATCTCATGGGGTGATGTATTAATAGTTGAGGAGCATCAGGCAGCAGTATTCTTTAGGGATGGGAAATCATATGATGTTTTTAGAGCTGGTAGACACATATTAACAACAGCAAACCTACCCTTAATAACAGGTATTCTCTCAAAGATCGCTGGCTTTGATAAGGTTCCGTTTAAAGCAACAGTAATATTTATCTCGCTTAAGCAGCTTCAAGGAAGATTCGGCGCGAAGGGGCAGACATTAGAGCTTGCACCTATAAAGTTCTTCGGCTCATTCTGGTTTAGGGTTGAGGAGCCTAATCTATTTGTTCAGGAGGTTGTTGGTGGGCAGAATATCTATACTACAGCTCAGCTTCAAGATTTTCTAAGAGGATACTTTAACGAGAGAATTATCGATACTTTAAGCCAGTACAGCTTAACGCAGGTTTATGGAAAGCTTGATGAGACAAGCTTCCTAGCGAAGAATACTCTTCAAGAAGCATTTAGGAGAATTGGGCTTGAGCTTATTGATGTTAAGTTTGAAGGTATAGATACCGAGCCTGAATGGAGGGATAGAATATTCTATCTGAGAACAGGAGTAAGCGCATCGGATATGCTTAGAATGGAGACAGTTAAGGAAAGCGCTAAAGCAGTTTCACAAGCACCTGGAGCAGGTGCAGGCGCGGGAATAGGGGTTGGGATGATTCTTCCAATGATGATGCAAACAGCACAGCAGCCAACAGCAACGCAGCCATGCCCTAAATGCGGATTCAGCAACCCCCCAAACGCAAGGTTCTGCATGAACTGCGGCTTCCAAATAGTAGCTGGAGGAGTACAATGCCCTAAATGCGGATTCAGTAATCCTCCAAACGCAAAGTTCTGCGCAGGCTGTGGTATACCGTTACAGCTTGGGAAATGTCCAAGATGCGGTGCACAGATAACTCCTGGAGCAAGGTTCTGCCCAAGCTGTGGACATCAGCTAACCTAACAATACTGAATACGTTATCCAGTATTAACCATCCCCCCAACTATATCTCTCAGTCTTCTCCGTATATCTGGATCTAGCGGTGTTGGTTTATGTGTATTAAGAATCTCTCTAGCTTTATCTCTCGCCCTCCGGGCAGTGTTTTTACCGCCATCCCTCATCCATGTCTCGTAGGGGTTTAGATCTGAGATTAACGGCATCCATAGGCTACGTATATGTTTAAGGGTATGTTTATCACTTAGAAAAACCCCACCACCCACCCTTCTAAGCACAGTGTCTAAAGCTAGGTTTTCCTCATCTATGTTGAAGCCATTAAGCATATCGAATATCAATGTAGATACTTCATAGTCTATTAGGAACTGCTCATATGAGAATACGTTATAGTTCTCTAATCCACCAGGTCCAGACACTATATCTGCGCCTGAAGCCATCATAGACAGCGCTGTTAAAGCTACTTCATAGGCTGCTTGGGAGTCAGGTATTTTAGATGCTGATGTAAATCCGTCCCCGCACGGTATGTTATAGTATTCCCTCGCAAGCTGGATTGATGCACAGTTAATTAGCAATGTGCTTGGATTACATGCTGTAAACCTCCCTACCCTCGGCTCTATACCTATAGGGTCTAAAGCATATATTAACGGTGCTCCAGGATATGCTAGCTGAATTATTGATACTACACTTAGAATCTCAGCATTAGCCATACTTATAGATCCAGCTATAGTTACTGGTGAGCTTACACCCTGTATAGGCATACTCATCACCCTAATAGGGACACCGGATTCAGCAAATTTTAAAGCTGCATTCGTAGCTTCCCCGTCAAGCCTTAATGGCGTTGATGTGCAGAATACGCTTGATATTATTGGCTTCCTACGTAGCTCCCCATCACCAATAACGGCTTCAGCCATCTTTACCTGCAGCTCAGCCTCCCTAAGCGTTGATGTTGAGCCGAGCATAATATGCTTCTCAGTATTGTTTAGTGATGCCTCCAACTCGTATAGTCCATGTAGATGCTTAGGACAGTCTGAAGGAATAACTGTGGGGTAGTATCCGTGAATTCCCTCTAGAGCATCAGCTAGGACAGCTGTTTCAACAAGATCTCTATAGACAGCCCTCCTCCTCTCCCCAGTATTTAAATCCATTATTAAGGTACATGTGCCGTTGGTGAATAAATATGTTTGAGTACCGTCTAGATGAATATTGTAATCCGGACTCCTCCCATATAGAGTAAACTCTCTAGGACACTTCCTCAACGCCTCCTCAACAATATCCTGATTAATTCTAGCCCTCATACTTACCCTATCAACCTCACATCCACAATCCTCCAAAATCCTTAAAGCCCTCAAACTATAAACATAAACCCCCACTCTCTCAAGTATTTGAAGAGAGGCTGAATGAATCTTCTCCAGGGAATCCTTATCAACAATATTAAGCTTAACCCTCCTCCTAAACCTCAGAAAACCCACATAACCACCATAGGCTTAAACTAGAAAAAGTAGTGAAGTTTATATATTTTCTGTTCCTAAATATTTTAGTGAGGATAGAGATATTTGATTTAGGGCTGTATATAAGTGATTTAAGGATTTTGGTTATTGCTGACCTACATATTGGGCATGAAGCATCCCTTGAGAAGCAGGGGGTACTGCTTCCTCTAAGCACATATCCTAGAATGAAGAGAAAGCTTCTAAACATGATTGATGAGGTAGATGTGGATGAGCTTATCATACTGGGCGATGTTAAAACAGAATTCGGTAGACCTTCAATACAGGAATGGATTGAGGTTAAGGATTTACTGAATACTTTAAAGAATAGGTTGAGAATACGTGTTGTAAGGGGGAATCATGACAATTACATACTGAATATTTTAAGCAAGTTCTCCATAGACTTCCACTACCCATACTTTAAGTTGGGGGATACGGTATTTATTCATGGACATGAGCCCCTACCCCATGAGGCTGAGGATGCTGAAGTAATAGTTATGGCTCATGAGCATCCAGCAGTGACGTTGAGGGATAGGCTTGGGGTTAAGTTTAAGTTTAAATGCTTTCTTAGAGGGGATTATAAGGGTAGGGAATTAATGGTTATTCCAGCCTTCTCACCACTTGCAACAGGAGCCTCAATAAACGAGGCTGGAAGAGAGGAGCTTCTATCCCCAATCCTGCAAAGCATAGATATTGGGGAGCTTACCCCAATAGTATTTGAGGATGGGGAGGTATTTGAGCTTCCAAAAATAAAGCATTTAAACAGCTACTGTAGGGAATCTTAACAAAACGTTAGCAGCATCGTTGAGATAGTTTAATATGCTGCTAACCTATTTAATACCTTTCTTCAACACCTCAGCGATATCCTCCACCTTAACCTCCCTCTCCAACCTATTCACCATATCCCTCAACCTATAAACCCCAAGCTTAAGCTCTCTCGGCCCAACTATTAGGACGTATGGGATTCCCTTAGCATCAGCGTATTTAAGCTGTCTCTCAAGCTTTCTACCCATGATGTCCACCTCAACCCTAAATCCCTCACCTCTTAGCTTATTAGCTAGCTTTACTGCTTCAGCTCTAACTGATGGGTTAACGTAGGCTATGAGCAGCTGGGTTGATGTTTTACTTTCCGGAAGCATTCCGGCTTCTTCAAGAACCTCAACAATCCTATCTACACCTAGAGATATTCCTGTTGCTGGTGTAGGAGGTCCTCCTATAGTTTCTATTAGATTATCGTATCTCCCCCCTCCAGCTACGCTACCAACCTTAACTTTTGTTTCAGCAAGCACCTCAAATATTGGGCCTGTATAATAGTCTAACCCTCTCGCTAGACTTAAATCCAATACATAGTTTGAAAACCCATATACTTCAAGCTCCTCCACGATCTCAGCAAGCTCCTTAAAACCCTGCCTCCCCCTCTCATCAAGCATATCCCAGACATCATCCTCAACGCTATCTATACTTCCAGATACTGATATGTATTCAACTATTCTTGATACCTGATCCTCGCTTAATCCTATTCTACCAAGCTCAAGCTTAACCCCCTCTATACCTATCTTATCAAGCTTATCTATTGCACGGAAAACATTTAGGCTATTCCCCCTATCCACACTTACAGCTGAAGATATTGATTCAAGTATTTTCCTATTGTTAAGCCTAACTTTAAAGTTCTTCATTCCAAGCTTCTCCAGACACGTTATAGCAACAGCTATTACCTCAGCGTCAGCAGCCATTTCGGAGCATCCAACAATATCCACATCAGCCTGCCAGAACTCCCTATACCTCCCGCTTTGAGGCTCCTCATACCTCCAAACCCTAGATATACAGTACCTCTTAAACGGTTTAGGTAGGTCTAGGTAGCTAGCCACAACCCTAGCTAGAGGGGTTGTTAAATCATATCTAAGCCCTAAGCTCCTACCAGCCTTATCCCTGAATGCGTAGATCTGATTTCTAACCTCAGACCCGCATTTAGCGGTTAGGACGTTAAGAAACTCAAAAGCAGGAGTTTCAATCTCATCATAGCCGTAGGATTCAAAAACGGATCTTATAGTTTCAATAACGTACCTCCTCCTAATCATATCCCATGGAAGAAAATCCCTTGTGCCCCGCGGCCTTCTTAAAACAGTCAGCTACACCACCTACCTAACATATTCTTAAATAAGGCTTAATTTAAATTTTCCCATGTATGCAGGATTAGAATCATGTTAGCAAACAGTAGACTCCACATCAATTTTAAGAAGTCTAATTTAGAGCAGTAGTTAAAGCATTAAGATCTCCAACATTCATATATTGCTAAGTTTCCGATGTCTCAATCCGCTGGAGAATTTCACTATGTTACATAGAAGACAAATTTAGAGCCTAAATATTAGGATTCCTAAATCCTGTATAAGCTAAAAAACGGTTTTAGATAATTAACGAATATTTTCTAGAATTATTTTAGCAGCCAGCATTGCTCCCTTCCTTACTACTTGGGGGCATCCCGACGGCCCATAAGCTCCCGCCTCTACAAACTTTCTCCTATCCTCCTCAACTCTAAGATTAAAGCTTCTTCCAAACAGTTTTTTCTGAATATCATGACATTTCACACTTCCAAATTCCTCCTTAAATTCTTCATATAGCCTTATCGATAGCTCCATAGCCTTAAGATATCCGCTGGATACCGTTGACTCTTCAAGCCTATCCCTCCCATAAACTAAGCTGATAGCCATAATTCCCCCTATTAATGATCCACATACCTCCCCTGCTCTAGCAACCCCACCAGCAAACGCTGTTGCAGCCTTAAACGTCAAGCTATCTCCAACATTCAAGCTATCCTGTATAGCTTTTAATACACATTGGGAGCAGCCATGATATGTAAGCTCATAGTAGTAAGCTAAATCCCCTATCCTTTTAACCATATCCTCAATATTCATATAGATCCCATGTATTGATTACCTAGTAATTAATAAATCTAACCTAGTTAGGAATCGGTGGAACTATTCTTGAAGCCATGAATTTATCCGTAGGTAGCTGGCTCCAGCAGCCATTTCCACAGTGAAAACTTAATTTTCCTCCCTTAATCTCCAATTCATCCTCATAGCTCCAGGTAATTAAAGTAGATTCCTGCACCTCAACTGTTCACTTGCCTTCAGCAAGCTTTAATCTCTCTTCCATCAAATTCATCCCTGCCTGAGGCATAAGTAACTTGGATTAGCTGCTTGCAAAAACTTCACAACCTATATTCATCAGTGAAAGAACAAGATTCTCCCATCCATCCATTTCCCGAGCCTCATCGATGAAAACTCTTCCAACACCTTTTCCAGAAATTCCACTGTAATACTTCTATAACTTAAAGAATTCCTCAGCTTTAACCCCTCTAAACGCTATATCTTGCAAATCAACGTACAGCTAATCTCGGGCATGAACTCTTAAAAACCATGTTTTCCAGATTTTCTTGGACCAACTATACAGGCAGCTTACCCCTTATACCATTAACTTTCAACTCCTTCTATCATTCCAAGCTTTAGGAAGAACTCTTCTATAAGCTTCCCCTCACAAATTATACTCTAAATATACATTCTAAGTCCACATCTCTACGTTTAAACATCCCTATCTTAAGCTCCGCTACATATCTGTATCTGGAGTAGACATAGATGAGTAGTAAGCCTCAGATATACTTCTAGCTACTCCAATCTATTTAACGCTCTGAGCTTACATAGCTGTATTTTGCTGCTAATTCCAGCTTTCATAATTCTACCTGAACCCCTTATTCAGCCTACCTTTGACAGTTAGTACAGATAAAGGTTTTCCTTCTAATTGGTTGCTGCATGTAGAATCTTATTTTACCTCCGCAGATCTTGCATGTTCCCCTGTAATTGTTGTAAACGAGGAGGATGGGTTTTAACCTCTTCCCCTCAATCTTTAGTTTCAGGAATTCCCTGCTTAGATTTTCACATACCTCAATTATTCTCTCCACTTCAGCCTCAGTTAAGGTATGAATTATTCTTTCAGGATTAACCCCTGCTCTAAACAAGATCTCATTCCTTAATATGTTGCCTATACCTGCAATTACGGACTGGTTTAGTAAAGCTACACCGATCTTCTCATCCTTAAGCTTAAGAAGGTTTTCAATTGCCTTCTGTCTGCTCCAATCCCTACTTAACGGGTCGGGTCCAAGCCCGCTTTTAACCCTGCTTAAAAGCCTCTCCGCCGTATCAAGCTCAACAATTGGAGCATTGTAAACAACAATCTTCTTCCTACATCCCTTTATCAAAAGCCTAACAAGCCTTTCAGGTTTAAGCAGATCCTCATCAATACGGTAGATGTGGATAGCTCCAAACATCATTAAGTGAATTCTTATAGCTAACCCATCAAAGAGGAGGAGTATGTTCTTCCCGAAAGAGTCCGCATTTAAAAACCTTAAACCAACAAAATCCCTAGGTGGAACATAAATTCTCCTCGAAGATTTAACGAAGACATCACTTACGATTTCATCCTTAAACTCCTGGCTTATCCTTATTGTATATGCTTTAGCTGTCGGGCCTTCAACCACGTATTAGAATATATTGAGTTAAACTTAAAGGTAATCGATTCTACCACATTCCTGATCAATACCGTTCCGGTCTAGCGTAAACCTTCATCCCCACTTCATGGAGGCTTCACCGTAAACAAATGAGGACAACACATCCGTATTACTCCACATCCCACATATGCCTCTAGGCATTCGTTGCTAGTGGTGATGATACGTTAATAAGCTTTACATTAATGGTTATTGATGTTAGACGTATCCGTAAGCTGAAGTAGAGATGGATGCAGTTTCCATATTCGAGCCCCCCACTCCACGTAGTTTCTTCATCCATCTTATTTCTACTAGGAAACAATCAACTTTCTAGTTGAACGGAGTTATTTCGACTGATGATGCATTACTCATATAGCAGCATCCCCATCTCAGCATACGGATATGAGTCTCCACCAGTAATGCTTATTAACGTAGTTACTAGCTTTCTATGAGTAGCTTTAATCCTGCTGTATGAAGGCTGAGGACTTCTTGAGGTATGCTAATCCTCACGCATCATCCAGCTTTAGGAGGCTCAACTTCATAATACCTTAAATATGTTGAACGTTTGTTTATTTATTTTTTATTCATTTATTTTGAAGCTATACAAATGTTTTTCCTAAAGCTAGAAAGATTTAATTTACACTCCTCAAATGCTTAATAAGCAGTGGTGGTATGGAGGACATTGAGGAAATCCGGAAAGCCATAGAGTTATTGAAGACAAATAAGGTACGGTGGATTCACTCCACATTTGTTGATATACGTGGGTTAATGCATGATATGATTGTACCATCGAGAGAATACATAGAGGGAGACGCGTTTGTGGCGGGTTTAGGTTTTGACGGTTCTTCTGTAAGGGGTTATAAACCTATTGAGGAATCGGATATGGTTCTTATGCCTGACCCGAAAACTTTGGCGATACTTCCATGGGCTAATGATGAAAACCAGAAGAGCGCAATAGTTATAGGCGATGTTTACGAGGCCTACGGTAACGGCCCCTCAGAAGTATGCCCTAGAGGATATGTTGCAAAAAACGCTGTGAAAAGCGCTGAAAGTATGGGCTACACTGCGTTTTTCGCTCCAGAAATAGAGTATTTCCTCTTCTCTTCAATAGATCCTACAAGACTTGTTTGGGACTTATGGGTAAGTCCAAATGGAGGGGAGGGGGATTCCTGGGGTGCTCCAAGAGTTGTACCTCAATCCCCTGAAATCAGCCCCGGTAAATTTGTTCTTAGACCAAAGGAGGCATACTTTAGGCCTCCGCCTGAAGATACAACCATAGAGTACCGTAACGAAGTTTCCTCAATCCTAGAGGACTACTTCGGCTTTAAAATTGAAAAACATCATCATGAGGTGGCGACAGCCGGCCAAATCGAAATGGATTTCGCCTTTGGCCCCCTAGTAGAGACAGCTGATAGAGCGATGTACTATAAGTTTGTTGCAAAGAACGTTGCTAAGAAGTATGGGTTAATAGCTACATTCATGCCTAAGCCAGTCTATCTTGACAACGCAAGCGGAATGCATACACATATCTCCATATGGCGTAATGGGAAAAACGAGATGTATGATGAGAATGATGAATATGCTGAGCTTAGCCAAACTGGAAGATACTTCATCGGCGGACTCTTAGAACATGCTAGAGCTCTAAGCGCTATATGTTGTCCAACAGTTAACTCCTACAAGCGGCTAGTACCAGGCTTTGAGGCTCCAATCTACATAATGTGGTCCCGCAGTAACAGATCAGCCCTAGTACGAATCCCCATCTACTGTAGAGGACCAAAATTTGCCCATCAAAAACGGGTGGAATACCGCGGTGCAGATCCTTCATGCAATCCCTACCTGGCTTTCGCCTGCCTCTTAATGGCTGGGCTTGACGGAATAAAAAAGAAAATAGATCCAGGAGATCCTGTTGACGAAAATGTCTACAAAATGCCTCCGGAGAGACGTAGAGCTCTCGGAATAAGAGAGATGCCAACAACACTTAAAGAAGCTCTGGAGGAGATGAAAAGCGACGAAGTAATACGGCGAACACTGGGAAGCCATATATTTGACGCATTCATAGAATATAAAATGAATGACTGGAACCAGTACTGCCTCTACGTGACGCCCTGGGAAATTATGAAGTATCTTGATTATTAAATGAGTTTTGCGGCTTAATACTCAATATTCATACTTTTCATATTAAATCGGCATGAATTAAGGAAAATATTGAATTTCTTCGCTTCTATTATACGTGTAAATTTACGAGGCTCGAAATTAAGTCACAAAGCTTTAAATGGTTTATCATCAAAATATTTTTACCAATTCATAGATGTTAAACTACTGTATTGGAGATAGTATTTATTGTTGATGATGCTTATGGCTTAAACGCATTGGAGGAGCTGGGACTAACATATAAAGCCCTTCAGATAGAAGCCTAATAGAATCGTATACTCATCATTCAAGAGAGCAAAGCATTCTCAACAGCATCAAACCCGCCAACAAAGTAAGAGATTTAGAGATCAACCTATGCTGAACCCACCAATAAACTACTCATACTATACTACAACCACCTAAGAAGGTGAGCTTAAATTGTTATGTCCGCTTTCGATACGTTAGACTTAAATAGCTTCAGTACAATGGTAGGTATAATGAAAAGGCTTGCTAGATATCTTCAAATGAGGCTAAATGTCGATGGTGAGGTTGCTGAACGCCTTGTAAGGCTTGCTATAAAGGGTGAGAGAAATTATTTGCTACGGCTGTATGGTTATGATAAGCTAAGTAGGATAGGAATGGATGAGTTGGACCTATTGAAGAGGTTGAAGAGACCTTTCGTATTCGGCTTCTTCGTAAAGGAGGTTCTGGAGAGCGAGTTGAAGGATGATGTGAAGTATAAGGCTGCTCTAGAGAGCTGGAGGAGCATAAATCTCTATCAGGATGAGGGTGTTCCTGCATACCTAATCAAGACAATAAATTTTCTGCTGAATAAGGAGGGGTTTAACCATATATACTTTGAGACCCTAATCAAACTGTGCTTATCCCTCCCTAACCTCTTTGAAGCATGCTTAAAAGTGATGAGTGATGAGCTGAGTGATGTGGAGGATTTATTCAATTATGTTATGAGCTGTAAGGAAATAACGGTAGATGATAAAATAGCCTTTCTGGCAGCTATTCTAAACCTGAGAGATATTAATGAAGTTGCCAGATTGAAGCTGTATGAGAAGTTTCTAAGAAGTGAGCATATACCCTTTAACGACAAGATGGAGCTATGTAAACATGCTGCTGACCTAAACCTCGCGAAGTATTTGAAGAATAAGCTTAAACCATACCTGCCGGACGATCAGGATACTGGTCTATTTGATGTTCCTCCATACATCTTCCTTCTAAGCATGCCTTCCCTGTCGAGGAGAAGCATAAGATGGCTTGCCGAGGCTGAACCGGATAAGAAGAGGCTTGTAGAGAAATACTTTAAGGAGAGGATGGAGGGCTATTATGAAGTATACCAGACTCTAGGAGCTTTAGACATCTGCAAACTATACCATAAAGAGTTAGGGGAGGAGTATTGTATCGACATTTTCAGGAAAGCTTTAAGAGCAAACAGGGTAGAGGTTAGAAGGACTGCTGAAAAATACCTTAAGGAGTTGCACAGCCAAACACTATATAGCGATGCGTAAGTAGCAAAATCGAAATCATTGAGAAATATTTTACTACATAACGAGGTAGTTTCAAAATATTTAAGTTTATCATATTCCATATCTCATATGTATTATTATGCTTGAATGTTATGATTGCTGGAACATTATGTCTCTCATATTTTATTATTGCTCTTCTGAATGTTAAGCTATGAGTTGAATCTCTTTATGGCCTCATTACTTTATATTCCTCCTCATCGTATGTTATTTGCCTCCTCCCATTCCTAGGATTTACAGGTATGTTGCTTTAACCCGATCCCCCTCCAACCTATCCCCTACCCCATAC
>Ga0080004_1165096_pt1 | contig 12882 bp, 13 predicted proteins | sample WasSprMetagenome_FD_69207 | JGI IMG/M metagenome (GOLD analysis project Ga0080004, IMG submission 69207) | Sulfidic aquatic microbial communities from Washburn Spring, Yellowstone National Park, USA - WS (SPADES assembly) (version 2) | ecosystem: Environmental > Aquatic > Thermal springs > Hot... | reverse complement strand
AAGATCTTGACCAATCAGACAGAGAAGGGTGAACGGCTCTTAGGAGTAAAGCACCTAGAGCCCCGCTTAAACTAGAAAAAATGGCAGATAATAGGAAACATAGTATAAAAACTCTTTTTACATTTACGCCGATACCTTCGGCCCGTTCACTATTCTCACGTATCGATTTAAGAGTTAATCCAAAAAATGATTTATCAATACGATAAAAAATTAACATGCAAATTGTAAATACAATTAATACAAAGAAATAATAGTTGCCTACAGGTTGCAGATCGAGAGGACCAATAAATCCTCTAGGGAAACCTCTTATCCCCATATCTCCCCCTGTAACGTCAACCCACTTCCATAAAATTGCGTACACAACCATCCCTACCATAAGAGTCAGCATCGCATAATGATAGCCACTATAGCGCGTCAATATAATTCCTATAGCTAAACCTAATGGTATGGAGAAAGCCATGGCGAAAATGAGCATAAGAGGAGTTGAGTAAAATAGCATTTGAAAGAACCAACCAACCGAGTATGCACCAAGAGCAAAGAACCCGGCATGACCCAACGAAAGTCTTCCTGCGTAACCGAAAGTTAGATTATAAGATAGAGAAAATATCGCCAAGATAAGCGCACTAACTAACGGGTATTGCAGACCCTTTAGCATAGGAAAAGGGAGAAGGAGAATACCCAAAACACCAGATAATAATAAAATGTATATCTCACCCTTCATTTAAACAGCCCACCTGGCCTTAGTAATAAGATGATTGCAACAACAGCAAATTGAACTGGCAGATCAAAAGTTGGAAAGAAATAGACACCAAGTGAAGATGTTAATCCTATGATGAGTGATCCTATAAGAGCTCCCTTGATTGACCCAAGTCCTCCAATTATTAGAGCAGCGAATGAGTCTAGAAGTACCGATGATCCCATACCGGGCATCACAGTACGAACAGCAGCAGCAAGCCCTCCTGAGAATGCGGCCAAAAACGTGCCTATCGCAAATACTTCGAAACTTACCTTGTCAATATTCACACCCAGCGCACTTGCCATCTCTCTGTCTGATGAAACCGCTCTAAATATCATCCCCCACCTTGTCTTTTTTATTGCAAACTGTAAGAAGATGAAGGTAAGCCCTCCAAATATTATAATAAGAAAATTAAATATTGGAAAAGGTCGATTAAATATCAAAATTGTTTGTTCGAAACCGAATGGAGGAGAACCAACACTATAACGCGGTCCCCAAACGAACTTTACAAAGTCATCAAAGAAAATTGCCAACCCAAATGTTAACAAAATTACAGTTTCAGGCGGCTGATAATAAAGTGGCTTTATAAGGAACCGTTCAATCGCTATTCCAATAGCCATTACAATAAGAGAACCAACAATTAAAGAGAGCCAATAATATTCCCTACCGAATTTAACTCCCATAAACCCCCATATTAAGCAAGTATTGAGAAAATAAGAGCCAAGCATATATAAGCTTCCATGAGCGAAATTCACAATTTTACCTACACCAAATATGAGAGATAAACCTGAGCTAATCATCCATAGAAAGAAACCTAAATAAATTCCAACAAGAACTTGAAATAAAAATATATCCAACATAGATGTCGCCTTTATTATAAAAAAAAGATTAGGGAGTTATTTTTGCAGGTTCGAATGGTGGATAGCGATAATACATCTCTGCTGGAAGCACAAATAAGTCTTTCAGCACTGGTATCTCATAGTTTGGATCATCATACACTCTTCCCCATGGTACAGCATACAAATATTGATGATCCTCCTTTCTAAACCCTCCAAAACCTAATCCGCTTGGTTTTGGAAAGGCCATGTTTTCCAAAGCCTCCGTTGTCTTATCCACATCCACACTTTTTGCCATTTCAACAGCTGCTTTATATGCATAAACTGCATCATACGTAGACGCTGCAGAGTATGGCGGATAATGTCCCCACCTAGCCTTGAACCTTTTAACAAAGTCTTGTTGTTGGGGGGAATTCGGCCAGAATGGCCATCCCCTGCTAGAACACCAAAGTTTATCCTGGGGAAAACCACCTTTACCATATCCTTCTAAAACATCTATAGCTGCTCCCATGCAATTGCACCACGCTTTAAGCGTTTTGAAAGCTCCCCACGTCATTGCCTGCTTACAGCACATCACAGCTTCTCCAGCCCAAAGAGTTGTATGTATCGCTTCAGGTTCTGCAGCCATGACCTTTGAAATATGTGGCGAGAAATCCGTTGTTCCATATTTCGAATAAGTATTTTCTACAAACTCTACATCTGGTCGTAGCTTCTTCAAATAGTATTGAAACCAAGCCCAGCACTCGTAGCCATATTCCTCATCACAGTGTATACCAGCCCATCTCTTAATCGGCCATGTTGCTACCATATATGCTAACAACACCGAATCTTGGTAAGGACATGGAACAACTATTCTAAAAGTATTCTTATAGCCTTTTCTGTAAACGGTGTCCTCTGTGATAGTGTGAATGCAGGCATGAGTTATTATAAAGTTCCTTCCAAGCTCCGGCATTATTTCTGCTATTGCACCTGCCACAGGACTTGAATCTACGCCATTAATACAGTGAGCACCCCACTCTTCAACTAGATATCTTGCTTGCTTCACACCCGTGTCAATTGATAACTCGTCGTCTCTAAAATCCAGTTCAACTTTACTGCCAAGGATTCCACCTGTAGCGTTTATCTCTTCAGCTGCCAATCTAGCTCCCATCTCCATGAACTGGCCGTAGCTACCCCACGGTCCAGATCGTATTGCTATGTTCCCTATCTTGATGGGATCGGGTAACTTAACTGCTTCTGGAGGTTTTTCTATTACCTCTGCAGGTTTGCTAAACCAACCAACAGCTCCGCCAACGACTCCACCAGCAACGAAACCAGCAGCAAGTGCAGCAGCAGTTTTTAGGTATTCTCGCCTACTTTTCTCAGGAGGATCTTCTCCAAATTTCTTGTCAAGATACTCTCGTTGTTTTTCATTTAAATGCTTCCTAACCTCTTTCGCTATATTCCAAGTAGCTTCGTCAGCCCGCGCACGTGTCTCATCCCTTTCGTCTTTTAGACCCATTTTACATCTCCCGCTTTACATTTTTAATCTGCGATTTATTAATAAAACTTTCGCTAAGGTCATTTTGCCCAGTCGTAGAATCCTTTCCCTGTTTTCCTTCCTAGAAGCTTGGCTTTGACCATTTGTTTTAAGCCTAGGCAAGGATGGAACTTTGGGTCTAGATCGCTGGCCAAGACTTCTAAAATGGCCCGAGCTTTATAGCCTTATCGATATCGTCTCTTTCTGCCACGCCTTCCCAGTATAGAGCCACCGCCTCGTTTAAGGCCGGAATTAACACGCGGTTCACGATGAAACCTGGACAATCCTTCTTAACCAAAACTGCTTCTTTACCCATCTTACATGCAACGTCTAAAACTGTCTGTATGGTTTCGTCAGAAGTTTTTGCTGCCTTGACAACCTCGACAAGCTTCATTATTGTGGTGGGTTAAAGAAGTGCATCCCGCATACTTTTTCAGGGCGGTTTGTTGCAGAGCCTAGCTCTGTTATGCTTATTGAAGATGTGTTTGAAGCGATGATCGTGTGAGGCGATGCGTGCATATCCACATCTTTGAACATCGCTTTTTTCAGTTCAACATTTTCCGGAATCGCTTCAATCACAAGATCGACATCTGAAACAGCGTCTTTCAAGTCTATTGTTGGATGAATTCTGTTTAAGATTTCTTTAACCTGCGTCTCTGTTAGCTGTCCCTTGCTCTGAAATTTTTGCAAACTGTCCCTTATCATCTGCATTCCGTTGTCCAAAAATCGTTGATCTGTATCCCTCAATTTTACCTCATACCCGCTTTGTGCGGCGACCTGAACTATACCATGTCCCATCAAACCAGCGCCTAAAACAGCTACTTTTTGAACTTTCAAACCATTTTCCTCCGGTATTATTTGGATATATTCTCAACTATAAACTTTACACGGCTTGATCGAGAAAAGCTTTTAAAGCAACAATAAAAAGATTAAAAATTGATGATAAAAGTTAAAGTATCGATATATGGAAAGAGTGAGTTACGGTTGACTAGTGAGGAAGTTTTGTTGAATGAAAATTCCACGATATATGATCTGTTAGATAAACTAATAAGAATCTATGGAATCCATAAAGAGAGCTATTCTGCAATTCATAACAAGAAAGTTTCTTCTTTTACGGGGATGATCCTCGTCAAAAATGGGCAACGAATTGGATATTTTGATGAATTTGGCCTTAAAATTGATAGCGATAGTTACACGACACTAAGGGATGGAGACAAAATTATAATTCTGTTCCCTGTAGCCGGAGGATAATTTTTATAGAATAGTTAAACTTCTAGGCAAGCCAAGTAATGGATAAATTTACTCGCATGAAATAAAAACATAGAAGCTTGTCTTTAGCGCCGAAAGGGGGGTGCATACGCAGGCGCATAAAGAAAATTGGAGTATTTTTAGATTATACTCTTGTTCTAGGTTTGGCTATGATCTCTTTAATTCTCATGTCAAATATCCTTGATGAATTTGCTGGTTGAACAACTATTGCTGTGTCAGCCCCTCTGCCAGTTCCAGCGATACTTATCACTTCTTTGTCTGGGGGTATTAATCCTGCATCAACAACCATTGCAGTAATCTCAACTGCAACTTTCATCCCTTCGCAGAAAAGCCTCAATGTTTCAGCCATTATCTCAGCTGGATAGGCTGTGCCAAACTTATTCCTGATTGCTCTCTCAACATTCATGAAGACATCTGTTCCAGTAAAGATTTTGCCACCACTCATCTCTATTATCCTGCGGTTTTCTTTGCTCAACTCTTGATATCCTGGTTCTTTAAAGCCTGTATGATGGGTGACCACAACTAAGTTGAAGCCCTTAAAGACTTTGGAGGCTTTAATCCCTGTCATCCCCGTAGTAGATGCTACAACAATGTCCTTAATCCCCAGCTCTTCAGCTCTTCTCTTTGCCAAGGTTAAAACAGTATCTGTATTCTCCTCACCCGTATGGCTAAAATAAATTATAGACTTTTCGAACATATAATAGAACACCTACAAATATTTGAACGTTACAGCTTTAAAAGCCTTACTTTGATTACTAGACAGAAAAGTCGCGCATAATTCGTTAATAATTCTTCTTTTCTGGCTATCTGTCTTTTAAGAGCCGTTCTGTAAAGCCTTAACCTTCCAATTTTGGCAATAGTCAACCATAAATAAGAACGGGGGAATAAGTTTCAAACTTTAAAAAAAGAATTATCCGGGTTATTCACGGGCTATATGCGTGGAAGAGTAAAACTTATATAAAACAATAAAAAGGTTTATAACGTCGAGGGAAAAATGTGGAGGGAGCGAAAGAACAAATATTTTATGCATTTCCTTTATGGCATATAGGCTTTGTGGTTAAAGAAATAGAAGAAACGATGAAGAACTTGTATCGCCTCGGAATAAAACCTTGGACTCTCTGGACATTCGAACCACCCACTCTTAAGGATGCTATGGTTCATGGAAGGAAAGTTCGTCATGGTTTTAAAGCTGCAATAGCACCTCTAGGAAATACTGCAATTGAACTGCTGTCTCCGCTATACGGTGAAAGCGTGTATGCAGAGCATTTAGAGAAGAAAGGGGAAGGGTTTCATCATATAGCATTTAGCTGTACAACGGAGGAACAGCTGAAGGATTTTCTTAAGGGATTGAAAAATAATGGTGGGGAGATAATTCAAAGCGGAAAACTCGGTGATACAGCTTTATATTTTTATGTAGACGTAAAAAACGCTGGGTTAATTGTAGAACTATTCACGGGACAAGCGCCGACCCCAGAGAAAAAGTTCCCCTGAAAAGAAGCTGGAAAAGCTAAAATCCCCATAAGGAGTAAAAAATATTCAATGAAATACTACTATATTAGTAGAGGCTTATCTTTAAGGAGGTTAACCCGATAACAGACGGAAAAATGCTGTTAAGGACAATAGATCAAGTATGTGTGGTTGTTAATGACATACAAAAAGCGGTACAGCAATACTGGAACATTTTTGGTATAGGTCCATTTTCTATTTATACTGTAGCACCACCCGAGCTCACCGATACAACTGTACACGGCAAACCTGAATACTATAGTATGAAGTTGGCCTTTGCTAAGGTGGGTACTGTGATGCTGGAGCTCATACAACCCTTGAAAGGCGAAAGTGTCTACAAAGAATTCTTGGTTGAAAAGGGAGAAGGGATACATCACATAGCAACCTATGAGGTTGATGACCTTGATAGTGCAATAGCTCTGCTGGGGAAGTATGGAATAGGTGTTCTCCAAAGTGGCAGATGGCAAGGTGCTTCTTTTGCGTATATGAACACAGAGAAAGCATTAGGTGCAATTATTGAACTGGTCAAGAGAACTACGGGATTCCCTCAGCCCGAGGCTACTTACCCTTAATGTGCGCATAAGCATTGAAAAACATTTTCATAAACATATTTACGTTTACAAAATGCCCATGAGGCATATTTCCATAAATCTAGCAAACTCTATTTTCCAAGAGACATAACCCTCGTTGAAAAGTACATACTCGCTATCAGCTATCAAAAAGCTTATCGCGAGGACTTTTGATCAAGCCGTTAGGCATCAGTAGGGCTACAGATGCGCGCGTCCTCGCGTTTTTTAGTATTGAAAACGCTCTTTCCCATAGTTCTTGCCTGCTCAGCTTTACCCTAGCCACTCCCTGTTTTATGGATTTTAGGGCATATGCCACTGTTTTGCGGAAATAGACTTCCCATCCTCCATCCTTGGCAAAATATCATCCTCACGTATTCCCTTTCCTCAGCGACTCCGCCTATTTAGGTTAACGGTTACTCTGATAGTTAAATAGTTTAGTTACGGCTTGCACACGTGCCTTACCAGTCACTGTACTGAGGGGCACCAATTGCAAAGCTCCTGCAGGACACCACTTTATGCATTTAGGTTCACCGTCACAAAGGTCACAAACTATCACGTGATGCCTAAATGGATGCAATTGGATAGCCCCAAAATCACATGCTTCAATACACCAACCGCATCCATTACATTTTGTTTCTTCAACTAAAATTATTCCATTGCTGTCCCGAAATAAAGCTTTTCTTGGACAGGATTTAACACAGGGAGGATCTTCGCAGAAGCGACAAGCCACTGCCATATCTATTGTTGGTTCTATGCTAACTACTCTGATTCTAGATAGTCTTTTGTTGAATACCCCTTCCTTGGAAGCTGAACATATCAGTTCGCAAACACCGCAACCATTACATTTTTCAGCATAAACAGAAATGATCATTCGCATATTCGGTCCTCAATTTTCTACCATTATCTTTGCGCTGCTATTATCTTTTTTAAAACTATGTCTTCTAGCTTCAGCTCATCTAATTTCTTACTTGTGGGTATCCCATTCTCGTCCCATCCCCGTAGCTTGTAATATTCACTAAGCATTTTGTTAAACTCTTCCCTTCTCAACGACCTCCCTCTCATCGGGCCTTCAGAGATAGGTTCATTAAAGAACCTTTCCGGCCAAACATCATCTTTCATGCCTATTCCGTTCACTGTGTTGAAAACCCTTGTTAACGTAACTATTCGTTCGCCAATCCTTTTTAGCTCGTTTTTTCCTATTTTTAATCCTGTTAACGGAGGGAAAAGAGCTTCAAGTCTTTCCCAAGTATAAATGTCTCTAGATACGAACCGACACAAGATCAGTGAATCACATACTGCGAATCTATCTTCTAAATCCTTTAAGAATTCTGCTTTCCCTTCGGTCGAGTGTGGATTTATCCGACCACGCACCTCCCACGTGTAAAGAGACCCTGGGAGGTGGCATGCTCCTCTGTCAGCTACGGCAAATGACAAGGCTGCTCCCAATAAACATCGCGGATCGAACGCTGGCGGCTCGAGTCCCTTAATGTGAACAGCGATTTTTTCCGCGTCTTTGCCTAACTTTTGAGCTGCCCCCCTAACTCCCTCAGCAAGTATGTTGCCAAGCCCGTCCCTCAAAGCTATTTTTTCCACCATTTCAACAATGGCCTCATAATTACCCCAGACCAGCTCAATACCCCCCGTTTCTTCCTTCCCAATTATTCCCCGTTCATAACAATCCATTGCAAATGCTATTATGTTGCCTGTACTTATAGTGTCTATTCCAAGCCTATCGCATAACTCATTAGCCTTTATTATAGATGCTAAGTTATCATTTTCGCAAAGTGCCCCTAGAGCCCATAACGTTTCAAAATCAATTTCGGCAACTGCCCCAGCAAATTTTCCTGACTTTACCCCGCATAGTTTGCCGCAATGGGCGCCACAGGATAAACAAGCCTTATTTTTTATTAACACTTTAATATTGATCGTGGGAGCAGTAATGTTTTTATATCCTGTAAACTGCTGTTTACGCCAGTATCGCGTTGGCCAAACACCGAGCTCATTAACTATACTAACACTAAAAGGCGAACCATATTTCCTATATGAAAACATTTCTTCATCGATAAGATCGTTTATCTCCTCAGCATAATGACACAGCTCCTCGATGTCGGCAACCTCCACATTTTTTGTTCCTCTAACCGCTATTGCCTTTAGGTTCTTTGACCCCATCACCGCACCTGCCCCGCATCTTCCAGCGGTTCTTGAATAATCGTTAAAGATTCCGGCGATTTTAACAAGCTTTTCACCTGCAGGTCCAATGCGTGCTACACTAATTTCATCGTCCCCAAGCTCCTCTTTGATAAGGTCATTAGTCTCAAAAGTGTCTTTGCCCCAGAGATTTTCAGCAGACTTTATTTGAACTTGGTCATCGTCTATCCACAAATAAACAGGCTTTCTGGAACGCCCCTTAACTATTAATGCATCATACCCAGCTTGCTTCAATTCAACGGCAAAGCGACCACCTGAGCTAGAGCTGGCGTAAATGCCTGTTAGCGGAGACTTAAAACATACAATGTATCCTTTATTGGGCACTATTGTCCCCGTAGCCGGGCCATTGGCAAACACTAATTCACTCTCTGGCGCCAATGGATCAACCGTTGGTTCAACGCCCTCATACAGCAATCGAGTTCCAAGCCCTTTTCCTCCCAGATAATGCTTAACCAAACCAGCCGAGGATTTCTTAACAAATTTACCATTAGAAAGGTCGATTTCTAAAACATAACCAGAGTACGCCTGCAACATGACCATAACCCAACTTACGCAATAGAGAGTAACCTATTTAAATATTGGGGATTTTCAAGAATCCTTTTTAGTGTTTGCAAAAATCTGGCGGCTGCAGCTCCATCTATAATTCTGTGGTCGGCAACCAAGGTTAATGCTATGATTGACCTTATGGTTATTTTATCATCAAGGACAACTGGTTTCTTAACTATTCTTCCAACGCCAAGTATTGCGCTTTCTGGAGGGTTAATTATAGGAGCAAAAAAGTCTATTCCGAACATGCCGAGATTCGAGACTGTGAACGTCCCCCCTGAAGCTTCTCTTGTCAAAAGTTTTTTCTGCCTTGCTTTTTCAATGAGATCCTTTGACGTTGCCGATATTTCGGTGATGGATTTTTTATCCGCGTTATGAATTACTGGAACAATAAGGCCATCCTCTAAGGCCACAGCTACGCCGATATTTATATCCTCTAAAATTTTTATCTTATCGTTTTCTATCATAGAATTTATAATGGGATGTTCTCTGATGGCTTCAGCAGCAGCTTTAACTAGAACATCCGTGTATGAAATACGTATACCGGTTTTCTTCTCTATCTCTGACCGAACCTCCTGAAAGAGCCTAGTGATCTCAGTCACGTCCACCTCGACGGTGTAAGGAACATGCAAGGCTGTTCTTGCACTGTAAGTTAGCCGATCTGCTATCACCTTTCTCATGCCAGTTAATGGTATAGGTCTAACCACCTTAACTGCAGGTGCAACTGCTACCTTCACCTTTACTTCCTCAATGGCCTTTAGCACGTCTTCCCTTACTATTCTGCCTTCAGGACCGGTGCCTTTAATTTGCTTCAGATCAATTCCGTATTCCTCAGCAAGTTTCCTCGCAACAGGGGAAACTTTTAATCTCTCTTCCTCTTTGATTGCCTCCATAGGCTTTTCAATTTCTAAAGCTGGCAAGGCTTCAGCCTTTTCCCCCGGGGCTTTCTCTACGCCTTCAATAAGCCTTTCTAAATCAGGTATAACCTCATCAGGCTCCGCTATTACAGCTATTATCTTATTTACTGGAACGATTGACCCTTCTGGAAATATTATTTTACGCAACACACCAGAGGCTGGTGCTTCTATTACATCTACAGTCTTCTCGGTTTCGACCTCGCAGAGAGGTTCCCCTTTTTCAACTCTGTCTCCCTCTTTTTTATACCATTTTCCTATTGTCCCCTCTTCCATGGTCAAGGTGAGTTTGGGCAATTCAACAAAGGTTGGCATAGTCCTTCATTCTCTATTAATTAACATTGGCTATCCGACTATTCTCTTTATAGCATCTATAATATTTTTTTCTTGTGGAATAGCTACGCCTTCTAAGATGGGGCTGTATGGTATGGGCACGTCCAATGCTGATACTCGCTGTATTGGAGCATCAAGGTAGTCGAATGCTACCTCCATGACAACTGATGCTATCTCAGAGGCGACCCCCCCAGTCTTGCAGTCCTCCGATGCGATAACAACTCTTCCTGTTTTCTTTACCGAGTCTATTATAGCTTGCTTATCAAGTGGAATAAGTGTTCGTGGATCTATCACCTCTACGTCGATTCCTTGTTTGGCTAAGTCATTTGCCACGTTTAAGGCTTTATGAACCATCATCATCGTGGCAACAATCGTAACGTCTCGTCCTTCCCTTTTTATGTCGGCTTGACCGAATGGAATCGCGTATTCTTCTTCTGGAACATGACATATCATACTTGGATATTTCTCCCGTAGAGTTGGCATACGGCGGGCATAGTATAGAAGCTTGTGTTCAATGAACAACACTGGATCGTCATCTCTTATTGCGTTTATCAATAACCCTTTAGCGTCGTATGGGGTGGATGGCATAACAACCTTCAGTCCTGGTACGTGCATGAACCATGCTTCAAGGCATTGAGAGTGCTGTGCTGCGCCGGATGTAGCAGGGTACCGCGAACCACACGGAGTTCTTATCACTACTGGAGTTTTCATGGATCCACTGAACATATATCTTATCTTGGCTAACTGGTTAAAAATTTGGTCCATGGCGAGGCCTATGAAGTCCATGAACTCTATCTCAGCTACAGGTCTAAGCCCACCCAAAGCGGCGCCGATTGCCGCTCCTATGATGGCTGATTCTGAGATGGGAGTATCCCTAACCCTCTTTTCCCCAAATTCTTCCAGTAGACCTTTTGTACATCCGAAGATTCCGCCAAAGACCCCTATGTCTTCGCCAAGCACTATGACTGTTTCATCTCTTGCCATTTCCTGTCGTAGAGCCTCGTTAATTGCTCCTGCAAAGTCCAACTCTCTCACCATATTGGCACACTCCTATAAACTTATGAATACATCCTCTAGAACTTCTTCTGGCGATGGATATGGGCTGTCCTTAGCGAATTTTACAGCCTCCTGAATTTCTTCAGCACATTTTCGCTCGATTTCCTCAATTTCCGCTTCGGTCAAGACACCATTCTCGATCAGCTTCGCCTTAAAATTCTTGATTGGGCATTTTTTCTCCCATTCCATCATCTCAGCCTCGCTTCTGTAAATACCCCCCCTTTTCGGATCACCCTCAAAATGTCCCCTAAACCTGTAAGTTTTGCATTCTATTAATGTCGGTCCCTCATGTCTTCTGGCTCTATTGACAGCTTTTTTCACTGCTTCGTATACAGCTAGTACGTCCATCCCATCCACAATCACCCCTGGTATGCCGTACGCGGTAGCCCTTTCAGCTATATTTTTGATGCTTGTTGATCTGGATGTGGAAACGGAGATTGCGTATAAATTGTTCTCACAGACATATATGACTGGAAGCTTCCAAAGGGCTGCCATGTTCATCCCCTCATGAAATGCACCTGTGTTAGTAGCTCCATCTCCGAAGAAGCACAACACAACTTGATCCGTTTGTTTTAGCTCAACTGCCAGACCCAATCCCGTAGCTATGAGGATACCCGCTCCTACTATTCCGCTACAGCCCATCACGCCTATTTCTGGAGCACACATGTGCATGGATCCCCCCTTACCCTTACTATAACCTGTCCTCCTGCCGAGGAGTTCAGCCATCATTTTCTTTACATCTCCACCCTTCGCGATTAGGTGTCCATGTCCACGATGCGTACTCGTTATATAGTCATTCTTTCTAAGATTTGCACAGGCGCCGGCTGCGACGGCCTCCTCGCCAATGTAAAGGTGAACCAAACCCGGGATTAAACCTTCACCCCACAGCTCGGCTGCTGCCTCCTCAAACTTTCTGATTTTTACCATTTTTATGTAGAGGTCAACGAGTGTTTCCTTTGTAAGATCTTGGGTTTTATTCGACATAGCTTAACCACTATAACTCGTTTATTTTTTCTAATTAAATTTTTCTGTTACGTCATGCGTGCCAGCGTATAACGAAAATGAGTTTTGCCGTTTTGTTGATGTTGTTTATCCTTTGCCATTCGTTTTCTCGCTTGTTTCTTTTGCGCTTACCTGGTGCTTTTGCGCGCGCATCAAAAAACATTTTGTTACACGCTGGCGCATGCTATTTTTTCAATTTTTGCAAGTCATACGCGCATTAGGAAGTGAAATGAGTATAGGACAAAAACTTCGGACTATCGTTCTTTAACATAAGGGACAGCCAGGGTTTTTGGAGGAGAAACTTTTCTTATGACTCCGCTTAGAGCGGCTATTGCACAAAGATAGGGTAGCACCATAAGAAATGGATATGGGATGTCGATGATGGTCT
>Ga0080004_1096553_pt1 | contig 12882 bp, 10 predicted proteins | sample WasSprMetagenome_FD_69207 | JGI IMG/M metagenome (GOLD analysis project Ga0080004, IMG submission 69207) | Sulfidic aquatic microbial communities from Washburn Spring, Yellowstone National Park, USA - WS (SPADES assembly) (version 2) | ecosystem: Environmental > Aquatic > Thermal springs > Hot... | reverse complement strand
GCGCGCGTGAATTAAACGCTGACGTTTTTGTCACCTTGGATGGGGATGATCAGCATAACCCGGCTGAAATTCCACAGGTTATAAAGCCGGTGATTGAGGGTGAGGCGGACATAGCCATAGGTTCAAGGCTTATCGATGAAGGTTTAGCTAAAACCATGCCCTGGTACAGAAGAGCCGGTGTCAAGCTTATCACAAAATTCACAAACAGCTCAGCCAATTATGGGATTAAGGATGCTCAAAGCGGGTTTAGGGCTTACGGCCGAAAAGCCCTGGAAAGCTTGGATCTTCTCGAGGAAGGTATGGGGGCTAGTGTTGAAATTTTGCTGTCCGCTAAGAAGCACGGGTTAAGAGTTAAAGAAGTTTCAGCTTCATGCCGCTATGACGACACCGCTAGGTCTACGCATAATCCTCTAAGACATGGTGCTGAGGTTATTATGTCTATTTTTAGGATTGTGGTTGAGGAAAAGCCCCTTTTATGTTTGGGTTTGCCTGGATTGGCTTTCCTGTTTGTTGGAGCCTTTTTTGGAGCGTGGATGCTTCAAATCTATGCGTTAGAGCATCATATTGTCACTAACATTGCTTTGGCTGCTATAGCTTTCATTTTAATTGGCTTATTTATGTTGTTTGCGTCGGTAACTTTGTATGCGATATCAAGGGTTAGTAAGAAGTTAAACAAGATTAAGTGATTTCTGTTTATGCGGGTTCTTGTTTTGGCGCAGTATTTCCCGCCTGACATGGGTGGAGGAGCCACTAGGGCCTATAATGTTGCTAAGGGATTAAGGTTGAATGGTTGCGAAGTAACGGTGGTTGCTGCTTTTCCCCATTATCCAAGTGGAAATGTGCCTAAACGGTATAGGTGGAAGCCTTTTGTGCTGGAATATGTTGAAGGTTTTAGGGTTATAAGGACCTTTGTCCCTCCGTTGGCGTCGGAGGGCTTGGCGAAGCGGTTCGCATTATTCCTTTCCTTTATTGTTTCATCGCTTTTTGCAGTGCCTTTCGTTGGCAAAGTTGACATTATTTGGGCTGCAAATCCGAACGTGTTGTCTATCTTTCCCGCTATGTTTTATGGGTTTTTTAAGAGGAGGCCTGTGGTTTTGAATGTTGATGATTTGTGGCCGGAAAGCCTTAATGAAGTTGGCATGGTTGATGAAGATTCTTTGTTGTTTAAAGCGATGCGTTTTGTAGCGAAGTTTGCATATTCCAAAGCGAGGTTGTTGACGCCCATTAGCCCGGGTTACGTGGGCGTTTTGCATGAGAGATATGGTGTGAATCGTGAAAAGGTATACGTGGTTAGGGCTGGTGTGGATCTCGGCATGTTTACGGTTGCCGGTGATAGGCTTAATTGTGGTGGTAAAGTCTTCAAAGTTACTTACAGCGGTGCTTTTTCATTAGCTTATGATTTTGTTCAGGTTTTGTTAGCCGCCAAGATATTAAAGAGCGTGGATGGTGTGAAGTTTGTTCTGCAAGGTGGGGGAGAGCTTGCGGGTTATGTGAAGTCTCTGGTTAGGGAACTGAAGCTTAACAATGTTAGGGTTATCGACAGAATTGTTAGCCGTTCAAAAGTGGCAGAGCTTTTAAGCGAGGCTGACGCGTTGATTCTTCCTTTGAGGGATTTTGGAAGGCCCTATTTGGGAATGTCCTCTAAGCTTTATGAGTATCAGGCGGCTGGAAAACCCATAATATGCTGTGCAGACGGCCAACCTGCAGAACATGTGCAAATGACGGGTTCTGGATTAGTGGTTAAGCCCGGCGATTATGAGGCCTTGGCTAAAGCTGTGATATGGTTGAAGGAAAACCCGAAACTTGCTTGGGAAATGGGTGAGAACGGCAGAAAATACGTCGAGAAAGAAGCATCCATAGAAGCCATAGCGCTGAAAATGAAGGCAATTTTCGAATTGATTTGTAATAGGTGATGTTAAAGTATGCTTCTTGAAAATGAGGTTCAGGTTTATGAAGAGGTTGAGGTTTCTTGTGCTACTGGGGAAACTGAAAGTTATGAAGAGACTTTTTTCACCGAGGTTATAAGGAGGCGGGAAGTTGATTTTATTAAGCAAGTGCTTAATGCTGAAAAGCCAAAGTTAGTTTTGGATTATGGTTGTGGCGGTGGTTGGCTTTCCAAGCTGATTTGTAGGTGGGGTTTTGAGGTTGTTGGAATAGATTTGAGTAAAAGGTTAATTAAGGTTGCCAAGTTTGTGTGTCGTAAAGGTGATTTTGTTGTGTGTGATGCGATGAGACTTCCGTTTAGGGATAGTGCTTTTGATTTTATAATTGGAATTTCCATCCTTCATCATTTGCCTAAATTAAGCATAGCTTTTAGTGAGCTTAAGAGGGTGTCCGCCTTTCGAGCCGTTTGTCTTTTTATGGAGCCAAACTTGCTTAATCCAGTTTCTGCTTTCGGAAGAAAATTTTTCCCAATGGAGGCTCATACCAAAGGTGAAAAGCCATTTGCTTTTAGATATCTGAAGGCTGCATTTAGTTTGGCAGGCTTTACGGTGGAAAAATACTTTGCTTTGTTTTTTGTCGCTTTTCCTGCTGCACGTCTGCTTAAAGTTACGAAAATGAAGCTTCATCCATGGATGGTTAAGGCAATTTTGCTATTTGAGAACGTTATGGAAAAAATGCCTTTTATTAGATGTTTGAACTCAAACATTGTTGCTTTGGTAAGAGCGTAACATTGGTTTTATCATTGAGAATACTGCATGTTGCGTATATATATCCGCCTGCACTCAAAGTAGCTGATGGCATTACTAACGTTGTTTACAACGTCACTAAAGAACTTGCCAAAAGAGGGCATAAAGTCACTGTTTTTGCATCAAATTTGGCTGATCTACATCAAACTAAGTTACTACCTACTGGGCACTATACGGTCAATGGCGTGGATGTTTTTTATTTTAGATCTTTATTGAAGTATAAGACATTTATGTTTACACCATCCATAATTAATGGTCTCAGAGATTTAGATAATTTTGATGTCATACACATACATGATGCCAGATCATTTCAAGGTATTTGTACATATCTTTGGGATAAGATGAAGCGAGTGCCTTATGTTTTCCAACCGCACGGATCTTTTTTATCGTCTATGCCTGAATCTCATAATTTGAGGACGCTTAAACTATTCTTGGATAAACTTGTCAGTAGTAAAATAGTAAAAAATGCCTCGAAAATCATTGCTCTTAGCCGATTTGAGGCTGATCAGTACAAGCATGTGGGCGTGCCTGAAGACAAGATTGCTATTATACCTAACGGCATAGACCTTTCTGGATACGCTAATTTGCCGCCTAAAGGAGCCTTCAAAAGGAAATTTGGCATACCGGAAGAAAAGAAGATAATCTTATACTTGGGCAGAATACATAAAACCAAGGGAATAGACTTCCTCATTAAGGCTTACGCGCACCTAATTAACGATACGCACCACAAAGATGCTTTGCTGGTGATAGCAGGACCAGACGATGGCTACCTAAAAGAAGTTAAATCTCTTGCACAAAAATTAGGCATTTCAAGTTCTATATTGTTTACTGGCTTATTATATGAGGATGATAAAGTAAGAGCTTATATTGATTCCGATGTGATTGTAAATGTGGAGCCGTTTAACGTTTACGGACTTGTTCCTCTAGAAGCCACTGTATGCTCAAAACCGGTAATAGTAAGCAAGACTAACGCCATCTCCGAAGTGGTTGCAACAGGAAAATTCGGTTATTCGGTAAAATATGGTAGTGTAACTTCTCTAGCATTTAGGTTGCACCAGATTTTAAATAACGGAGAAATGGCTGAAAAATTAGGAAGAAATGGGCAAAGATACGTTTTCAATAATCTTAGCTGGGACAAAATAATTGAGAGGTATGAGCTTGTGTATAGAGAAGTAGCTAAATAATACGCGCGCTTTTACGCAGACTCCGTGTATGGTTCGAAGAGCGTAAGGGCATATCGAGGGGTAGGGATATAAGGGCGGACTCGAGTAATGTATCATCCTGCAAGTAAAAAACCTTTTAAGAATGTCAAAACTTACGAAAGTGTGGACAAAAGGAACATATTCACTTTGCGTAGATTGTGGCTGGTCTAGTAATATTTACGCCGAGCTAGCGTGTGTAGAATGAAAGTTTTACAGATATCGCCTTATGCTGATCCCACAATAGGGGGTCAAGAAAAACACGTGTTAAATCTATCTAAAACTTTGGCGTCTTTGGGGCATGAAGTGACAATATTTACGTGTCGGTATAGGTCTCCGAATAATTCTAAGAATTTCAGAGTATACGAGGTTCGTTCTAAAGGACTCTTAGGTTTACGTCTTATTTCCATGAAGGAACTGGCTCATTTTATATCAAAAAATTCTTTTGATATTGTTCATTTGCATTATGAAACTCTTTTTGGTGAAACGATATTATTGACTAACAAAATATGCAAACTTCCTACAGTCACTACATTACACTCTCAGATGATAAGAAGCTTACCTGCAAGATTTATTTATGATAGAATTTCCTTAAGACTTATCAGTTTATTATCCCGCAAAGTTATTTGTTTAACGCCAAGAATTATGCAAGATCTCATTAGAAGAGGACTCGACCCTTATAACTGCGTTGTTATACCTAACGCTATTGACGTTGAATCACTTAAAATTCAATTTCAAAAAATACAAAAGAACTTGCGAGAACATGAATTTGACCTTCTTTTTGTGGGTCGCCTAGAGCAGAGGAAGGGGATTAAGTGGCTGCTCCAATCTTTAATTTTGCTCCATAATAAAGGAAAAAAAGTAACTCTCAAAATAGTAGGTCGAGGTCCCTTAGAGAATAAAATATGTCGGGTTATTTCAGCTAATGGTCTGCAAAAATATGTAAGTTTATTAGGGTATATTCCTGAAAAAGACCTCTTGAAGCTTTTTTTGCTCACCAGGTGTGTAGTTGTTCCATCGCTTTATGAAGGCGTCCCGAGCGTGGCTCTTGAAGCAATGGTGGCAAACAAACCTTTAATTGTAACCAATATTCCTGGATTAAGTGAGTTGGTAGTAAACGAATGTAATGGTTTAATAGTAAATCCATTTGACATTCACGGATTAGCGTCCGCAATCGATAGAATTCTAACAACTTCAAATTATCTAAGGTTGCTGGGCGATGTCAATGACAAAATACTTAGAAACTATGACTGGAAAATCGTTTCTCACAAAATCCTAGAGACATATCATAAAGCCCTGGATGAGAGCTAAAACGATTAAGACTAACGTTCTATTTTCATATATGCGAAGATTTATCGTTTACTGTCCGACTTCTTGCGCGATGTATCTAAAAATTTTCATTCGCCAGCTCATCTTCGGTAAATACAATGTAAATTAAGTTGGACTTCATGAAAATTTTTAATTCCGCTAGAAAAAAAGACCTTTTTTCCCTAACGCTTCTGGCAGCTGTGATTTTACTGACAAGATACATTTTGTTCAGTAATTTAGATACCTTATACTACGTGGACTCTTATGTATATGTTAATAATGCTGTTTTGATATCAGAAGGTCAAATGGCTCAACCGTTACGTGGGTATCCATTCGTTTTCATTTTAGGTGTAATGATCAAACTCTTTGGCGGTCTATTTGGCCCCATAAACTCAGCGATATTATTAATGATAATATGTAATATTGCGTTAATTTTTATTATATATTTCTTATCCAGACAATTTTTTAACATCATTCCGGCCTTCTTCACCGCTATTTTTGCATCGCTTCAAACATACCTAATTTTTTACTCACTTGTTCCATACCTTGAGATTTTCGCTTATTTCTGCGGATTTGCTTCTCTATACATTTTGCTTAGCAATTTCTCTGAACTGAACATAAAAATTATCCTTCTGAGCCTATTTCTATGTGCTATGTCAATTTTAACACGGTTTGAGATGATTATTGTATTTTTTATACCTTTAATCCTTCTTTTGTTGATTAATGGCTTATTATACAAAAATAAGCGAAAATTAATTACTCTATTTATCGTTCCGCTAGCTTTATCTATCTTTTTATTTTATCCACAGTTACAAAGTTATTACTTTAGCGTTACCAGATTTGACCCGTTCCGGAGACTTTTTTTAGTCATGCGTTTGGACATACTAACAAACGCATTCAATTCGCTTTTCAATATCACTAGTGACGAATTGTTAAACATATCTTTTAAGATTATACTTCTTTTTGGTTTTCTATACGCTTTCTTCACAAAATTCACTCCAATATTATTCCACAAACAAGAACTTTGCGAATCCCGGTTTAAATTTTTAAGGAATCTAATGAACTACTTTAACAACAAGGCACGATTGACGGTGCTTTCATTGAGCATAAGTTTTGTACTTCTTCTGATTGTCACAGTTACATACTATTCTGTCTCTTATAAGATAACGGATGAAGATTTAATTATCATTCCGACACAGATTGGTCCTCGCTTTCTCATCGGCCCTCAACTATATCTCAGTTGGCCGTTTGTATATTCGATAAGTAAAATAGTCAAACAGATTTTTAGGGCTGCATCTCTCATGCAAGAGAGAATTAAAAAACGCATACATTGGGTTGGAAAACTCGTTCTAAATAGAAACTCGCATACCTCTTTTTACGTTTTCTTTTTAATTTTTTTGATTTTTCCTTTTGTTCACATTACATGGATTGAAGGTTCTGCCCTCTCTAAAAATGCTAGTCAAATTATGGGACTATACAAGGAAACTTCGCGATGGCTAGCGACCAACTTGAAGGAAAACGAAGTAGCTATCGTACCCTTAGAAGTAGTCTTCTATTTATCCAATGCCGACTTGAAAAGCAAGACGGTTCCTTATAAGCTCTTCTGGGACAAAGCTGGTATAACTCTCAGAGCAGACAATACGATAGAAGAATATTACAAAGTGCAAGATCAACTTATCAGCTTTATTGAAGCGAATAGCTGCGTGAAATACGTAGTTGTTGATTGGATGGATGAATATTGCAAACCAATTTTGTATTATTCGTTAGGAGTGCAAAATGAACTCGTTCCTTATCTTAAGGAAGTTCATGAAGAGTCAATTATTGGGCTTGACCAGTGGATTGCCAGAATAAGGGTGTACGAGGTTGTAAGGTATATGACTTTATTTGCTATTGACTTTTCTGTTCCTCCAAAACAGTTCTTCCTTTTGCCATGCGATGCTATCGTTCAGTTTGATGCAAATGGGGCTACAATTCGCAAGGATGAGTCAAGTGTAGGCTTCTATCTTCCATTAGAAGAAGGAATAAACGCTTCAAAACAAAACTACTTGACAATGCGATTTAAACCTAATGTGGAGGGCTTGCTGTTACAGTTGGTATTTTATTATGATAAGAACAGGGATGGAAAATGGAGCGGATACGATATTGATTATGTAAAATCTGCGAGTTTCAATCAGACTGAAATAAGCTGGGCTACAGATGAATGGTGCACTATTTATCAGTTCATTCCAAAGACTGATGACCCATTAGTTCAAATAGGGATAATCTTAAAAAGCGATAAAAATGGGACCATTACCTTCAAAGATTTAGTAATATATACAGAAGCCACATCCTAAACACCATAATGCCTTATTTTCATCATTTTTAGCCTTTTAAAAATAAGTAGTAACTACTACTACGATTATTTTCGTCGTCTAGAAAAATTTGTTAGGGAGAAAAATTTCCTGTATTTTGCTCATACATTTGTAATTACAAAATAAGGTGAACACAGCTACATGTGCACGAAATGCACATATTAACATTTTCTAGCCCAAAGGTCTATCCGTTTCAACTATGCAGGTAGTCTAAAATAAATGGGAAATGGAATAAACTTGAATTTCAAAATGGCTAAGCAAAATTACGCAGATGAAGTGCTTCGAACGATTGCAAAAGAAGCATTAGACTTTCTCCTCAAAAATGTGAATGCCAATAGGATAAAATGCATACTTATCACCGGTAGTTTAGCAAACAGTGAGGGTACTGTCATCAAGCACGGATCCTCTTTAGTCATCAGCGATTTTGATTTTGTAGCCTACTTGGATGTTCCACACTATCTAAAAAGCAGATCTTATTTTCGAAAGTTATCAGAAGCGTATACAAGATTCATTAAGAAACGAGTTTGCACACGTATAGAATTTCTTCCATTTGCAAGTCTACTTCAAACAATCATTTGGTTTGCCAATTCCGGCATTTACGAGTACGAATTCGCCTTTGCAAGCAGATGTGTCTTTGGAAAGACCCCATCCTTTAATAAGGAGGCACGACCAACCAAGGAGGACGCATTGGAACTAACATTTACAGTGATCAGCGATTTAGTTTTCTCTAATCTTAAAAATCTCTCAAAAATCGAAGAAACATACGCTTATGCCAAAAGAGCTCTAACGCTGCTCAATTCTATACTCATTTTTCACGGTTACTTCGCCGAAACGTATGAAAAAAGAATGAACATCGCTAAAGTACTTGCATCTAGAGGAGTAATTCCAATTAATCAAGACGAAATAAAAATATTAGAAATCTTTACAGAATACAAACTTTCAGGCTCTCTTTACCAACTTTTAGATTCCTTATCTTGTAATAATATAGAAGATCTCATCAGGTTTCAAAAAGAGTTTTTAAAGAATCTGGCAACGAAAATTCTCTACTATGAACTTAGCAATATTTTTGTCAAAGCAAAACAGATAAAAGCCGGATGCAATAAATCTCATAAGAGCAAGCTTTCTCTTTCTGCATTATTAAAAGAGTATTCCAAATACTCAAGAACGCGATTGCTTTCTAAAAGCTTAGGAATCGCTCTTTACCTGTTTTGGTCCCTAGCAAGAAACAAGGAAATAAAAGAACTTTTTGCCACCTTTGTTTTTCACAAACAACCGCCCAAAGTTCTTCTAAACGTGCTTATAACATTGCTATTAATTTATGAAAGTAAGGTTTCAGTAAAGAAATATCTAAAAGAGATGTTCCCGTGGATGGAGCTTAGTTTGGAAATCGAACCTATTCAGAGAATATTCTCTCTTTGGCAAATTGCGGAGCAAAGCATTAAATTATAATCTCCCGGCAATCTGACTTTCGCTTGCGCTCAGCCCACAAAAGGTTACTGAGCTTTAGATGGGGACTGATGTTAGGCTGAAAATTAAATTATAATATTCAAACGTTAGGTGTCTAGCATGAAAAAACTGGTAGTATTCTTCTATATCGACGCTTTAAATTCTAGCTTTCTCACCCCCGATGTTATGCCATTTCTGTCAAGTTTTGCTAAAAAGCACTCCATTTACGCTTTAGAAAATATTCTCGGTTACTCCTTTGCTATACAATCATGCATGCTAAGCGGCAAACAACCTGACGAAAACAACCATTGGATGCCTTACTTTTATTGTCCAGAAAAGTCGCCACTTTTGTTCAAAATCCTTAACCTGATGGAAGCATTTTCTCTGGATAAGCTACAAACTCTTCGCTATTTAATAGTGAGAGAAAGCAGACGACTCTTTTTTAATAAAGGTGTACAAGCAAATAATATTCCACTATGTGAGATTGGGAAAATATCACTGTACCCTTACTACTATATGTGCGAATTGCCCTTCTTCTTCGAATTAAGAGAACTATTGGCAGAAAAGTCACAAACAGCTGTAACATATATTGGTCCGCCAAAACGAAGAACAAACTTACATAGTGTTTTGTTTGAACATTTGAGAAAATCCAAGCATGAAAATGAACTTATTATAATATACCATGATACGTTGGATGAGCTTGGTCACGCGTTTGGTCCAAACTCACCCCAATATTTCAATTCTGCGAAGTCATTAGATTCTGCTTTGTTAGCAACTTATCGAAAATTGACAAATTCCTTAGGTAAACACTTTACATTGCTAGTTTTTTCTGACCATGGTCAGGCAGAACTAAAATTTCAAATCAACATACTGTCTGAACTAACCAAAAAAGGACTAAAACTAGGCGTCGATTATATTTGTTTTGTTGATGCTACATTAGCATTATTTTGGCCTGAAGACGATGTCGCGAAAGAGACAATAATAGGCATCTTGAATAAAATCGGGCATGGTGTCGTAATTGACGAAGACCTAAGAAAGAAATATCATCTGAATTTTAAAGACGACAGATACGGTGAAATAATTTTTGTATTAAAACCTGGTGGAACTTTTGTGCCAAATTTCTTTTCTCCCTTTAACGCCATGAAAGGGTTGCATGGATATTTTCCCGAGGAGGACGTGCAAAAAAGTTTCTTGATATCTAGTGCGAGGCTTCCATATTATTGCGCCCATATAAAAGATCTTAAAAACTTATTCTTAAATTTATTCCAATAAGAGTTCATATGATGCACTTAGACCTTTTGTACGTTCATATTCGGGCAATCAAAACAGCGAAAACATGGAGAAGATTTATGCGCACGTATCAGTTGCCTACCTCTTCGGCTCCCACGCTAAAAAATTGAACATGCAAATAAGCGACGTTGACATAGCTATTCTACTTTCTGAAGCTCCAAAAACCTATTTGAATACCTGCGAACAGTCTTTTATAACATCTAAATGCTCAGTCAACTTTGTTGTTGTTGAAAATTTCGGCGCCACAACAACACAAAAGCAAAATCCTCTAACATAAAAGTTGCAACCCTCAGGCTGAAGGTCGCTAACTGTTTATGGCAACTTGACTTACCTGTAGTAAACAATTTCAAATTAATAAAGAAGTAAGTAGATTAGGGCTAAGCTCAAACAAAATTTTGGGCCGTTAGCTAAAAAGCATGAAAGCCGGAATATGTTTGAACACTCCGTATATAATAAATAGCCCTTAAACTTAATTTAAAGTGATGAAACAATGCAAAAAGAAATCATGGAAGCATTGAGGAAAATCTTCAAAAGCGAGGAGAAAATTTCAGTTGCCTACCTCTTCGGCTCCCACGCTAAAAAATTGAATACTTCAATAAGCGACGTTGACATAGCTATTCTACTTTCTGAAACTCCAAAAAACCTGTTTGAATACTACTTATACATGGTTAACAAACTATCCGGAATTGTGGGAGACAATTTGGATTTGATAATCCTTAACACAGCCCCCCCAATGCTAAAACACCAAATAATAAAGTATGGCAAAATCATTTACACAAGAGACGAGAAGGAAAGAATAAAGTTTGAAGCAAGGGCTGAAAGCGAATACCTAGATTTTAGCAGAGCATTAAGAAGGTATGATGAATGCTTAATAAAGAAGATCTTAGCATAGAAAAAACTTTAATCACCGCAAAACTAAGCAAACTAAATCAATACTTAAAATTCCTAAAGGAACTACAAAAAAGCACCATGGAAGAGTTCGCAAGCGACTTCAAGGTAAGCGGAGCCGCCGAAAGGTATCTCCAAGTATCCATCGAATGCATAATAGATATCGGCAATGAAATAATCTCCTCGCTTCAACTAAAAAGGCCGGAACGCTACAGAGACATCCCCTACATATTATCCGAGGCAAAAATCATACCGAGAACATTCGCTGAAACAATAGCCTCAATGATAGGCTTCAGAAACCTCCTAGTTCACGACTACGCCTCCATAAACCTAAACATAGTTTACGAATTTCTGCAAAAGAAACTGCCAGATTTTGAAAATTTCATAAAGCACATCGCCAAATGGCTTGAAAAATTAAATCAAACCTAAACCAAAACGCAAAATCACCAATCTAATCCGTAAGCCTACACATAGCATAAAACGCAACCATTTAATCTTTCTTCCCATAAAAAGAACTATCAAGATCATAAATATTTTTAAATATACAACTTCAGAAGAGGTGTAGTGCGGCTTCATTTAACTTACCGCTTAGATGAGTTAATCTATGAATCTATGCGCGCTGAACAAATGTTGTTGTTGGAAAAATCAGCGCCGCAACAACACAAAAACGTGCCTCGCCCAGAGGCACGAGTCGAGAGGCATGTCCTCCCCAAATAAATAGAACAAGCCTCTCCGACTAAAACATGCTTAAAACGAGAATTAGTTTAAAATTTATGAAGTGATTCTCAACTTTTCCCGCTATCTTAAACTCTTTGCATATATCGAGGTATAAAATGAAGTTTTTAAATGCCTTTTATACTTAGTCATTAGTCAGAATGGTGGAGAATGTAGAAATGGGGAAGGCGCGAATATTGACCATATTAGTTTTTACGCTGTTGGCGCTTCAAATGGCAACGATTGGCACATATGCAGTTTACGGCGCTTCAAGTCCAGTGGCATCCTTCACTTGCTCTTCAAGCACGCCTAGTGTAGATGAGGCTGTAACATTTGACGCTTCCGGATCTTATGACCCCGATGGGTTTATAGTGGACTACCAATGGGATTTCGGGGATGGCACCACGGGTGAGGGCGTTATAGTTAGCCACAAATTTAGCGAACCCAAAGTGCTTCCTGTCACGCTAACCGTAAGAGACAATAGTGGATTATGCAACAGCCACACTGTCATCATCATAGTGGTGCACCACGTCAACATAGGACTAAAATTGGATGTTCAGGTAAGCGTCGGCCAAATCCACTTTAACGGAGAAATAGCCGAATTCTACATACTAATATCCTATTTAGGCAAGCCCGTTGAAAACGCTACAGTCAACGCAACCTTATACTTTAACGCAACAGCCTACGCAAACCTAACCGACTCTGTTCAAAACGTTTCACCTGGACTTTACAGGGTGCCCTACGCCATCCCGTTAGATGCACCAGCCGGCACATACGCCATGGTTGTTGAAGCAGCAAAGAAAATGAACTGCCAAACGCTTTATGGAGCAGCCCTTGCCACCTTCCTGTTAAGTCCCACCCTCACAAACTGGAATGCATGGATAATACAGCTTCAAGAAGACATGGCAACCATCAAAACCGACGTAGGCATAATCAAAACATCCCTTGAAGACATCAATGCAAAACTTGTCAGCATAGACGGAAGAATAGCAACAA
>Ga0080004_1185904_pt1 | contig 12884 bp, 9 predicted proteins | sample WasSprMetagenome_FD_69207 | JGI IMG/M metagenome (GOLD analysis project Ga0080004, IMG submission 69207) | Sulfidic aquatic microbial communities from Washburn Spring, Yellowstone National Park, USA - WS (SPADES assembly) (version 2) | ecosystem: Environmental > Aquatic > Thermal springs > Hot... | reverse complement strand
TTGCCTACCCCAACCATCTCAAGTATATCAAGTCTCATCTTTAGTGCTATCTTTTCTAACCTCTTTACAGTCTCCTCAGATACCATAAGCATCTCCTTTTCTCTTATCCCTTTAGAGCATTCTCTAATAATTCTACCAGAAGGATCTTCTTTATACAATTCTTAAACTCAAATGCTTCATAATGCATCCTTTTTATCTCTTCCTCCGTCATATCAGCAAATTGCAACGCATACAATGGTCCTAATATATTTCCAGTTATTCCAGATATGGTAGTTTCCAATTTCTTATACATAGTTTTATAGTCCAAACTATACTCCTCCATATCCACTGCTACTGTTTGAGCTATAAGATCTACCATTTCGTTTATTTTACTTATTATAAGTCCTCGCCTTGCCGAAGCCAAACCAATGCCAAATTTCTTCTCTAGCTCAAGAATAGGTCTAATTCGCCTTATATATTCACTATCAGGGTTAGCTACAACTACACCCATCATTCCAAGGTCCTTATATGTCCATATCGTCCAATGTTGCTCATATCTATTAAATATTTCAAGCTGATCTTTTAATGCCGATATTCTAGCTCTATCGGCACTTGTTGGAGAATTAATAGCGCCATAATATCGTGCTCCAAATTCTCCTATCCATGACGGAATTTCACGTTCTAATATCCATTTATTTGTTTTAAGAAAAGTCTCTTCCATCCATTTTTTGTCAATATATAGATCTCCAACATAGCCAGGATATTTTCTAGCCATCCGAGTAGCAATAGTATAATTATGCGAGCTATACACGAGATTATTATCAAAGGGTTCATCAAGGCCTTCAAAAATCGTTGAGTACATATTACCTTCTATAAAAATTATATGTAGTTTGTCTTTCTCTCTTATAGCTCTAACCCACTCTTTATAGAGTCTATCTAGAATCTTCATATTGGGAGCTGTAGGCTCATTGATTAAGTTATAACCTGCAACCCAAGGTTCATTTTTATAGTGTTCTGCTATATACAACCATAAATTTTTTACCCTCTCCTGATAACTCCTATCCTCCCATAGAAGTGACACTCCATAAGGATTATCTGAATGCCAATCAGGATTTTGCCATCCTTGAGCGGAATGTAGATCTAGAATAACATAAATACTATATTTTTTAGCCCATTCTACAGCTCGGTCCAAATAGTAAAATCCTATAGGATTATACTGTCCCGGATTCGCATCATCTTCAAAATGTCTATAATTAAAAGGTATTCTTACCACAGTTGCTCCTATCTCTGATAGAAATTTAAAATCATCCTCAGTTATAAAACTATCTAACAAACTAGTAAAAAAGGCATTATATCGTTCTTCTCCAAGTTCTTCCATTATTGTCCGTCTAATAGTACTCTCAACTCCAGGATACCCAGTAATAAAATTTTCCATATTTAGCCATCCACCAAGACAAACACCTCTCAGAAAGACCTTTTCTCCGGTTTCACTATCTACAATATATTTCCCTTTTACCTGTAAAAATCCCATGATATTATTCCCTCCTCCTTTTAACTATTTATACCTTGTAAAAGTTCCTTAGCCTTATCTTTAAGTCTTTCTTTCACTACTGACACTATATCAACAATATCATCTACCTGCTGAGAAAATTCCCTGTAAGTCTGAATTATTAATGCTCTAAATTCAGTACCAATATTTACCTTTGCTATTCCTAAGGAGATAGCCCTCTTTATATCTTCTATGGGTATTCCTGTACCCCCATGAAGTACCAGTGGTATATTGACAGCTTTATTTATCTCCCTTATTCTTTCAAATGACAACTTTGGAGTACTTTTATAGAATCCATGCATAGAACCTACTGCTACCGCTAAAGCATCTACACCTGTCTCAGCTACAAACCTACAAGCTTCAGCTGGATCTGTATAAAGACTTTCCTCTGTCCTAACTAAAGTCTCTTCTTTGCCCCCAACTATTCCTAATTCTCCTTCTACTGACACCCCTGCTGGTTTAGCTACTCTTACAACCGTAGAAGTGAGTCTCACATTCTCCTCAAATGGAAGTAATGAACCGTCTATCATCACTGATGTAAAACCAACACCTATAGCTCTCCAGACTTCTTCTAGATTGGTTGCATGATCGAAGTGTAAGACCACCGGTATTCTACAACAGGATACTAATGACTTATAAACACCAACTATATTTTTACCACCTAGAGTATTAAATACTTTTGGCCCACAGGCAATAATAATAGGGGTGTTTAACTCAGAGGCTGCCTCTATAAACACCTCTATATCTTCTAGAGTTCTGAAATTAAAATGAGCAACTGCTCGATGTTCCTTATAAGCACTTTCTAACACATCTTTAAGTGTCGCTTCCATATACCTTCGCCTCCAGAGATTCTATTGTGTGATTCAATTCTCTTAGAGAATAGAAAAGTTTACTGTACACCTTCTCAAAGAGTTCATCATAAAAATCTACTAATTGGTTGTCTGGTTCTATTGTAAAATTAACTTTATACGTCTTTTCTAAAACTTCATCTTCATTCCTAAAGGCTCCTGCACCTAAAGCTCCCAAAAATGCTGAGCCCATAGCAGTTCCCTCTGTAACTTTTGGAACTTCAATTACTTTATTCAATACAGAAGCTTTTATCTTAAGCCATGTTAAATTCTTTGATCCTCCCCCAATCCCTATAATCTTCTCTATAGGTTCAAACTTTTCCAAGGTATCAAGTATTAGTTTTGCCTCAAACGAGAGTCCTTCTAATATACCCCTAGCTATATCACTAGGCAAATGGTCCCTCTTCAGACCTAGAAAAGCTCCTCTAACTCTTGTATCTCTAACAGGTACTGTACTTCCCAAAAAGTGTGGTATACAGAAGAAGCCATTACTGCCTGGTGGCGACTCTTCTGCCAATTTAGAGAATTCGTTAATTGGCAACTTATCTTTAGGTTTATCCAAGGAACACATTAATCTAGTCACCCACTCTATGAGTCCTCCTGAAAAGTGTAAGCCCAAGTGAATACTATACTTGTTTTTTACTACATGAGACCCAACTACTATATTGGGGCTCTCTTTAACGTTGAGATCTAGGGGAGGTATTTCTGTAGGTATCTGAAAGCTCTCAGCAGTACCTATAGAATCCAAGACGATACCCTCTCTGAAACATCCAACTATAAAAGCTCCACAGACATGATCATGCCCCCCAGTTGTAACTACAGTATCCGAAGTTACTCCCAATTCAGAAGCATTTCTAACTTTACCTAAAATTGTTCCACTTGGTAGCGGTTTTGGTAGTGTTTTTTCAGGAATTTCTACAGCATCTAGGATCTTATCAGACCATTTTTTTGCCTTCAAGTCAAAAGCCATAAATCTAGAAGCTTGAGAATAATCTGTTGCTATCTCTCCTGAAAGTTTATAAGCAATAAAGTCACACATAGGCAACCATACTTTTACCTTATCAAAAATCTCTCTCTTATATTTTTTCATCCAGAGAATCTTGTTTATGCTATATATTGGTAATGGTCTTAGACCAGTAATACTGTAAATACTTTGAGGGTTTATTCTTTCTAGAATCCAATCAAGTTGTTCCTTAGTCCTTTCATCATACCACGCGATGGCTGGGAAAAGTACTTTTCCATCCTCTCCTATGGGGACCACAGATTCTGCCATGCTAGCAACCGCTATACTAATTATATTACCCTCAACTTCAGTAGATACCTTTCTTATCAGGCTACTAATCTCTTCCCAGATTTTTTCTGGGATAAAATAATGAAACTTCCCTTCAGTATAGATAGGATTCGGCCTAGAAGCAGAAAAAATCATATTACCGTCTAAGTCAAATAAAATAACCTTTAGATTAGTAGTACCCACATCTACTCCTATACAATAATCCATAGAGTCACTTCCTTTCTTTTTTAGTTCTACTAATCTGCCAATATATATTTTATACCATAATAGTTACACAAGATCTTTAACTCTTCTCTTATATCTCCAAAGGCGACAGCTAGATGGTGTGGGAATCCATGTTCTAGTATAATCTCATTAAGTTTAGTATAGTTTTTTACCTCTATATCGCATCCAGCATAGAGTATCCCTTTAGCAGTATCGGGTCTATTCTCTCCAGTAAAGACGAGCATCTTAAAATTACCTTCTCTATCCTGGACAAGATTTATCCCTGTTTTTACCCCATATCTAAATTGACCTATCATAGCTGGAGATGAAATTTTCCCTGCTTGACGGTTTGGACTCTTATCCACCACAGCTTCATTTACCTTTATCTTCCCTGTAAGTATCTTTTTCTTTATCTCTTCAGAAACCTCCCCTGTAAAGGAGATTTCGTTTTCTGCCATATATCCCGGTATACCTACCCCACAGTGACCAAGTTGGACAATAGGAGATCTTCCTGTATAGTTTACAAAATCAAGACAAACGGTAGGATTTCCAGTAAGTAATGTCCCTATCTCTTGAGTAACAGTAACAGGCCAATCTCCCTCGCACCCAGCTCCTCTCACATCTCTCTTAGAGAGTAACCAGCCTAAAGTAAGACAAGGAGCTATCCAGATATAAGGTTCATTCATCTCAGGATGACACCTTAAAGAGATAGAAGTAAAACCATTCGCTTCTATAATAGCCTTTAGCGAGTGATAGAGTCTTGCAGATTTATATACAAACTCATCTTTTACTAAGATTGGTCTCCCTCTTTTTATCTCTAATACAGTGTCTTGAATATCCTTTTCAGTAAAGGAAACTTCTCTTAGTAAGCCCTGTGCTTTGTAAGTATTGTATACATTCATAACTGCTGACAAATCTACCGTTTCTATCCTTATTCCAAATAAACTAGCATAACCTAACTGATCTCCATTAGAAGAATAGAAACCGCTAGGGGCATCGCCAATTCTACCGATGACAGACTTTCGAAGTTCCTTTACAGTATAAAACACGTTCAAAAGTTTCTTCAGCTTATCCCTGTAATCCTTGTCTTTGGGAAAACCTGCCAAAGGATAAATATACCTTCCAATCTTTTTGGCAATATAGTTATTCATTATTACCCCACACCAGGCATTTATACTCCATTCTGGTTTACTCAGTTCTATCTCATAAGGAGCAGTAACTATTAAAGGAACCTTAGAAAGATAATGATTGGTAGCTACTGTTAGGAATGTATTCCCATTTGGAAATGCACTATTAAGAAGAATAACTACATCTACCATCTCCTTGATAAAAATCTCTAACGCTTTCTCTGCTTCATAGAGAGAGAATATTCTCTCAGGATAGAAGATTGAATTTTCATTTATTATACCCTCATTCTTAAAATCACCGAAGAGTTCTCTATACTGTCTCTCTATCTCTTCCTTTCCTTCTAAACTAAATGCTTTTACTGCATTTGCTAAAATTCCTATCTTAGGAGCTTTATCTCGAGAATAACTTACCATATAACTCATTCAAAAAACCTCCTTATTTAAATACTTCTCCTTCTATAAACTTAAAAATTTCTGAAGCCTCTTCAGATTCTAGGAATCTTAAGACCCTTGTCCCTTCTAACCTATTAGCTATTTGACAAAAATTCTCCATATTTCTAATGCTTGTACTAATGACCTCTTTAGGATTTTCTCTTGAAGGGTACAAATCAAATGAAAGCCAATCTTGATAATTCAGCTCTTTCAACCAGAAGAATAGTTCTATATATTCATAAATATGCATACTTCCGGCAATCATATCCCAATCCCAATCTCCAAAAGTATCGTTAAGGTGAAGATGAAATAATCTGCCTTCCTTCATGAGAAGGATAGCTGACTCAGCCGGATCTTCCATCGACATAATACTGTGACCAAAGTCTAAAGTTGCTCCAACATTTTCTCTATTAATCTTTTCTATGAGGTATAAAAGCTTTCCTACATCTGAAATGAAACATCTACCTTTGGGTTCTTTAAGTTTATACTCTATACATATCTTCACTAATGGGTTATAATCTGCGCATTCTTTAATAGTATCTATAAGAATCTGCCATTTCTTAGAGTAGTTAACCTGAAAAGGATAATCATATCCATCAAGACCAGTCCAAAGGTTTATTTTATAAGCTCCAATCTCTGCAGATAGATCTATAGCCTCTTTTACTCTATCAACTGCTTTTTCCCTTACTTTACTATCTAAATTCGATAAGGCTCCCTTTGCCCAGATCGCGTTTCCGGAGATGCTAGGAGAGACAAGAGAACAGGATAAATTCAGTGACGTTAGTAATTTTTTAATCTCCCCGATATTCTCTCTACTTATCATACCCGGACAGTGAAGTTCTACTGCAGTTAATCCTTCTATCTGTGAAGCTACTTTTAACCTCTCTTCTATAGTAAGATTTTTCTGATACCCTTCTGGTGCAAACCTATCTAGATTACTCCCAAATGGTATAAGATTAGTTGACCACTTTTTCATCTTTTATAACACCATCCTTTCTATTATTTATTTTTACTTAATTCCCAAAGTTATCCCATATAGTAGAGGGATATAGTCAGGGTTTAAAAGTTCAAAAGTAATACTATCAAGAGTCTTAGAACTATCTACATCTAAGATAAAACAGTTTACTATATATATCTCATAGATTGGATCTACAGTAATTTTTAAAGTCTGATACACGCTAGAGGCAACAGGATTCAATCTTGACGGACCCCAAATTATGTTAGAAGTTGTAATCTCTATTCCATTCCTTAATACTATTTCTCTCTTAGTCCCATCTGTATAAACTAGAACGTACTTTGCAATCTCTTCTCCTAACTTTCCCTTCACAGGATATCCTGACGGAAGTGTTGTATGCCCAAAGATAAATAATTTTGAGCATATCTTATTAATCTTTATAACTATCCTATTGACCTCTTCAGAAAGCACTACTGGTCTTCCTCTATTTATCCCTACCGGAATGCCCCCAATATCTTCCAACTTCTCAGGAATTATTGGACCTATCAAATTAATCTTCTTCCTTCTCCGCTTATTTTCTAAAGCTGTCCTCTCTAGTGCAGACTTCCAAGCTTTTTCCTGCTCCTTAGAACCAAAGAGCGAAGTAAAATCTAAAGGCTCGAATTTATAATTATCTAACTGTGGATAAAGATTACTGATAAAGTCTAACTTAGGTTTTTCTATAGTCCTGTACTTAAGCTGAGAGAACAATTCAGATAGTAGATAATAGTTACTTCTCTTATTACGCCAGATATCAACTAGACCCGATGCAGATATTCCTTTAATATCTCCAGGAAGCCATCTTGAGAATTCAAAATAGTCATTCCAACACCAATAAGAGGTTCCCATAAGGTTCGAATCTTCGTTACTTAGAAAACTTGAAATAACACGCCAGAAATTCCTAACTATTGTATGATTCTCAAACGTACGTCCTCCACCCCATTCAGTGAATACTACAGGTTTATCATTGAGAATACTTAAGATCTCTTCTAAAGAGGTAAACGGCTCATTACTTCCATATCCTTTTTGGATAATTGCCATACGGTCATATCCATATGGATCCCCAGGGCTATATCCATAAGGATGGAATGTGTAAAAATCAAGATCTTCCTTAGTAAATACATTTTTTGTCCACTCTGGGTTCATAACGTTAGCGGCTGAAACCATTCTGGTTGGATCTAGCTCTTTACAGAGTTTTTTAGCTCTCGAAATGTAGTCTCCAGCAAATATACACTCATTGAAAATAAGCCAGAATATTAATGAGGGATTGTTACGGTCTCGAAGTATAGTACGCCTTAATACCTCAAGAGCAGAATCGGCTATTACTGGATTATTTAGATCTGACCACCATAAACCCGGCTCTTCACTTACCATAAGCCCTAGTCTATCTGCTATCTCTATTATCTCTTTAGGATGTGGGTAGTGCACTAAACGTACATAGTTTGCTCCCATATCTTTTATCATCTTCATATCTTTCTCCATCTGTTCTAAGGTAAGAGTGTGCCCCTGTTCGCCCCACATATGGTGTCTGCAAACCCCGTTTAATATAATCTTCTGCCCATTTAGATAGAACCTTGTCCCTCTCTTTATAAATTCCTTGAACCCTACCTTCTGGCCAGTTACATCTATAGTTTCTCTATTACTTTTAAGCTCTATCTTTAGATCATATAGATGAGGAAATTCAGGAGACCAAAGTAAGGGATTAAAGACATCAAATTCTAATTTAAAAATGCCTTCTCTAGATGTGATCTCTATGTCTTTCGATACTCTAGTGTACTCAACATCGTTATATGAGAGGCTAGCTTCTATCTCTCCTCTATATATCTTACCCAAAGGGTTATTAAGCCATACATTTAAAGTACAGTGTGCCTTTTTGTAATTATCTGAGAAGCTAGTTATAAACTGGTAATCACTTATGTAGATATCATCTACAACTTCAATATAGACATCCCATATGATACCTCCATAGTTCTCCCAACCTTCAGTCGGACCATACGAGGCATTAATGTCTTTCAAAATTACCCTTATATGATTCTCTTCCTGGACTAGGCAATCAGTAATATCGAAGTCGTACCTTGAATAGGGGAGCATAGTCCCGATATGTTTCTTATTTACCGTCACCTCGCCTTCATATGCAATCCCTTCAAATCTTAGAATAGCTCGCTTATCTTTGGGCAAGTTGATTTGAAACGTCCTTTCGAATATAGCTTCTCCAACACATAAGTAAGAGGAAGGGACTTCTATCTTCCTCTTACTTCCTCCAGGTATATACCAATCCCACAAACCATTGAGGAAAATTCTCTCTCTTGTCATCTAATCTTCCCCTTTCTTAGAAGACTTAAGGCAGAGGACTTATAAATGTCTAGATAAATTTATCAAAGTCCTCTGCCTAATATCTCATCCTAGATTCTACTTCTGCTTGAAGAAGAACTGCTCAGGATTATAGTGTACACCATAGTAAAAGTCCCATGCATAAAGACCTTTCTCTGGTATATTCCTTAAATTTTCCCTTACTAAAATTGGCTTTGGAGTCAACCCTACTGTCCCAATAGTCCATAAATTCTTAGCCTGAGACCTTAATATCTCTTTACCAAGGCTAATTCTCTGTGCTTCGTTTGTAGTAGTTAGCATCTTCTCCCATAGCTGTAGAAGTCTTTTTGCTTCTCTAGGTGGTTCTTTTCCTGACTTGCCACCACTTCTATACCACCATGCCCATTGAGGAGCCCAGGTAGTTTCCCAAGCAACATTGTATGGAACAAACCACATAGGCTGGAATGGGAATAGAGCATCGGTACACTTATCTCCAGTCCATAAACCTATCTGAATCTGGTTTCCAGGAGCTCTTGAAGATTGAAGTTCTGGGGTAATTTCTTTTACTGCTACCTTTATACCTAACTGTTCCCACCAACGCTGAGCAAGTTCAGCTATGGGACCTCTAAATGGGGTATCTGTTGGAGTATATTCAATAGTAACTTCTAATCTTTTACCATCAGGTCTTAATCTATACCCATCTGGTCCACGCTTTAAACCCATCTCGTCAAGTAAGCTATTAGCTTCTTTTGGATTATATTCTGCATAAGCTTTAGCAAATTCCTCTTCATAGTACCTAGACTGAGGTATGACAGTCATCTGACGTGGCTGACCTAGACCAAAATAGAAAAGTTGATTAATCTCATCCCTATTTAATGCTAGAGAAAGAGCTATCCTAAATCTTCTATCTTGGAAAATTTTACTCAAAACTGGATCTTCATAGGTTTGATTTACCATGAATAGAACTTCGCTACCCCAAGCGGTCTGCCACATTAATACCCTCATCTTATTCTTGGGAGCATTCTCTTTATAAGCAGGATAAGTATCTACTCTGGTATAGGTACCTGCTAAATCGACCTCTCCTGATATTGCTTTCATATTCGCAACTTCAGCATTTGTAACCTCGCTTATAAAGACATTATCTATATAGGGCAACTGATTACCAGCAGTATCTATTTTCCAATAGTACGGATTTCTCTCATATGTTGCATTATCAAGCCCTCTCTTCACAATTACAAATGATCTTAATGTAGGTATTCCAGGCTCTCCGATAAGAATAGATGTCGATAGATCACGCTTAGCTAAGAATAATTGATACCAGGTATTAAATCCAAGCTGTTTTGCTGTAGCCTCTACCTTTTCCTTTGGAGTATATTTTATATGAAACTGCTTGAAGTAATGTTTCGGCAGGTAGAAATTTCCTTCAGTAGTATCATATCTCGTTAAAAACAGAGGGCTAAGTGGGTATGGGACACTAAATTTCAACTTAACAGTATAGTCATCGATTTTTTCTACCACCATAGGTTTTCCGCCAGGGTACCAGCCTGTCGGTTTTGTTGGGGTAAGTTCATCATTTAAAACAACATCTTCCCACCAAAAGAGTATATCATCAGCAGTAAATGGCTCCCCATCAGACCACTTGATCCCTTTTCTAAGATATATAACCAGCTCTTTTCCATCTTTTGACAGCTTCCAAGCTTTTGCTATATTAGGTACAATAGTTTTACCGTCTCTGGCCAGTCTTAATATAGGTTCCATTCCTATAGCTAGGCTATACCCATCCCCTAAACGTTTAACTCTCTCGGTTATTAATCTAGCTGTACCACCATACTGACCTACTTCCTCTACCGGAACAACTACTAACGGCTCTTCCGGTAATCTCTTCTCTACCGATGGTAATTTACCCTGCTTTACTAGTTCTGCTAGCATCGGTGCTTCGTTAAACTTCTTTATCTTTGTCTTTGCAACCCTTTCATAATCTTTCAAATTATACTGACTAAGAAGTGATTTTTCTTGAGCATAAGACAAAACATTAGTGCTAAAGATCAAACTCAAAACTAATACTATTAAAACCAAGTACTTAAAAACTCTCATCTTAAATTACTCCTCCTTTTTCCTAAAATTTACCCCCTATTCCTCCTCATCTCTCAATTTAATATCACAAGTCTACTCTCTAAAAATCTACTTCCTAATACTTATTTCTTTCTCTAACCCCCTTTCCTTAGCAAAGAACCTGCTTCTACTAGGTATTCTGCTACTTCCTCATCTGTAACCAGATGAGTAATATAGTTTCCACGTAAAGCTCCAAGGATTGCTTCCTTCTTGCCAACCCATCCACTTAATCCTATGATGGTCTTTACCTTCTTAAGCTGTTCTATTGATATAGAAATAATATTTTCCCTTATAGATATAGGAGAAATATTACCATTGATATCAAAAAAGTTCTGTACAATATCTCCTACGCTTTTATACAAAACCAATTCTTTCTTTAGAATCTCAACTGCTTCCTTGGAATATGATCTTAAAGGAGATCGATCCTCCCATAAACCCGAAATGTTACCAATCCCCACAACTGCTATTGTTAAGTTATCCCATAAGTCAATTATCTCTTTTACCCTAGCTTCGTTAAGTAAAGCATACTTCGTTTCTATATTCTCTACAAATATAGGAATATCCAGAGAATACCACCTAGCTTTTAGTTTATTCGCCATTCTCTTACAAATCTCATTTACCTGATAAGTAGGTTCTATCTGTCCGGTACCTCCACCAAGAGGTACGATTGTTATATCTTTATAATCATCCATCAAATGAGTAACACACTCAGACACAGTTGCTCCCCATCCCACTCCTACAATATTGCTATCCTGAATCACACTATGTAATAGTTGAGCACCAGCTTTTCCTATCTCCTGAGTTACTAAAGATCTTGGGAAGAATCCAGTAGGAACTACTATCGCCTTCTTTAGATTAAATTTCTCCTCTAACTTTTCCTCTAGTTCTGTACAGCTAGAAGCAGGGTCTATGATTCTTATGGAAACTATACCTTCTTCCTTGGCTTCCTGTAAGAGGCGTAATACTTTAAATCTAGATATACCAAATATCTTTCCTATCTCTTCCTGAGTCTTTCCTTCTTCATAATATAACTGAGCTATTTTAACTAATAACTTAATCCTCTTATCACAAGCCATATCTAACTCTCCCAGTTTGCACTTTTGTGTTGCACTATTATTATATAAAACAAAAAGACAGATGTCAATAGGACGACGTTCTGGCCTACCCCCACCTTTTCGTAAATTACCAGAAAAATTCTATTCCAGCTGTTATCTTATACCATATCTCTTACCTTCGCCTAACTTCTAAAAGTAAATTTTCTATGGGATTTGCCTTTAATTAGCAAGTAGAATTCAAATTTGGCCAATACTTTATTATCCCCTCAATCGATGCTTTATTTACTCTTATGCTCCCTTACCTATTACGGAAGCAAACTGTAATGTAACATCGACCCAAATTTTAGATTTCTGGGTTCTACGATAAATGTCCCCCAGAGACGGATAACTTACCTCCTTTACTATCCTTACGAAAGAGTAATCTTCTTCTCTTCTAACTAATCCACCACTACATCTCCTGCTTTCCACCTCTAAATACCTACTAATTATTACATCACACATTAAAGCTAAAAGTATCTTCTCTAACTTCATCTGTGTGAATTCATCTTCTCTTAATTTCAAAGTCTTTAGCCCTAATAAACTCTTAATATCTCTAAATGTTTCTTCTATCTGCATCCTTAGTTTGTACAGCTCTATCACCCCAGAAGGCTCAAGATCAGATATCACCTATATGTACTCCTCGTTTTCGTTTCTTGCAACAGCTATGTTTAATAATACCTGTTCTTTCTTATAGTATACACAATCTTCAAATACCCCTACTTGGGTAAATTGTCCTATTAGCTCTTTAAAATTAAAATTATTGTCTCTTGCTTCTATTATCCATAATAAAAACTGGTTTTATATTTTTAGCTTTAAGTAAGTTAACTACTAACTCGAAGAATTCATATTCTATCAATATTCTGGCTCTTCTCTATATCTTCGTACTTAAAGAGAGTAAAGGCGAAAGGTAGAACTTTACCTTTATAAGCTAATGCAGCAAATAT
>Ga0080004_1111196_pt1 | contig 12890 bp, 19 predicted proteins | sample WasSprMetagenome_FD_69207 | JGI IMG/M metagenome (GOLD analysis project Ga0080004, IMG submission 69207) | Sulfidic aquatic microbial communities from Washburn Spring, Yellowstone National Park, USA - WS (SPADES assembly) (version 2) | ecosystem: Environmental > Aquatic > Thermal springs > Hot... | reverse complement strand
CATCAATGCCAGAGTATCTTTTTATCACATCATCATCTTGTCTAGCACGAATGGGAAGGCTGTTTCTTGATTTCTGTAACCGCTCGCTTACATACAAGCGAACCGCTGTCTCGAAATTGATAATCCCGTTTTGCTTGGCAAAGTCCAGAACATCTTGGAAATCATCTTTGGAGAGACCATAGCTCTCGAGAATCTTGACAAACTGTTCTTCCTTTCTAGCTTTTTCCTGCTCCTCCAACTTCTTCTTTAGATTACCAATTTCCTGATCGTATTGCTCTTTCACATGCTTAATTTCCTTCTCATACGGAGGTTCTGGTATACTTATACCGAACTTATCTAAAAGAGTGCGAAGATGCGGACGTAGCTCAGGATCCTCGTATGCGCTTCTAATAAACTCCTGCATTTCCTGTAGTTGCTGCTCTGGAGATTTTGTATTTTCCATAACTTACTCCTACTTGCTTTGAGCAACAGGTTTGTCTATCTTGATGTTCTTTTTATACTTGCTAAACAAACCATCATTTGGCTCACTATTTCGGGGATTGTATCCCCAGTAATCGCCAGTTACATACCCACTATATTTCCCTGGGTTAATTTTTTGAGTTCCTTTACCCTTAGTAGCCATGTTATCCTCCTTACATACTCATTGTTGTTCCAGCACCAGGCGGCGGAGTTGGTATCGGTGTAGCTCCTCCAGATGGCATTCCGCCAGCACCAGGGGGCATACTAGCCTGAGCACTCTGCATAGCCTGTGCTGCCTTTGCTAACTTCTGATCTGCATCCGGCACTACCTTACTAAGTTTCTTAAGACAATCTAAACAGACCTGCCCCTTCTCGGAAGTGGAAGAATAAATACCGAGGGCTTCTTCTAGCCCCTTGATACACATTGCAACCACTATGTCTGCATATTCTTCCATCCCGATCGGGCTACCAGTCGCTCCTACTTGTGGTGCCATTTCTCCGTTCATGTCATCCTCCTATTCTGGGGGAGAGAACTAACCATCAGAAGGATTGCTCGCTACTTGCGAGCTTTTCGTCGTGCTTTACGTCTAGTCCTTCTGGCCATCTGTTCCTCCTTCAATTATATAGTTAGTTCTCTCCCCCATACTCACTAATACATATCATTTGTAGAAAGTCAATAACTTTTTATTCAATTCCTCCAATTTTTGGATAACTTTTCCGAGCATATCATAAAGCTCTTGAATACCTCTGGTTAACAAAGCAATCAAATCCATGTAGTTCAAACTTGCCTTACCTTCCGTTTACTTCTTACTTCCCTGCGAATCGGAAAATACCCTTCCCTGGAACATACACATCCCCTACCTGCGTATCCACTGTAACTTTCAACAGCTTCACCTCACTCCTCTGCTTCGTCACTTGTTGGCCATCTACTTCAAATGTAAAAGAATCAGGAAGGTCACTTAGATCACCTATGTCTATTACCTGTCTTACTATACTATCATATACTACCGCTACCTTCATACCTCACTACCTCCTTCTAACTTATTTCCATAACACCAGATGCATCAGCTACCTGCTCGATACTCTGAACATCTGTATCATGCTGTCTATAAAACCCAACATCTTCTACATAAACATCATCTTTCGAACCAACATCTGTTATAACATGCATCTCACAATCAGATTTTTTAATAGAATTTCCACTCTCATCAATACCTATCACCGCCCAGTCTGGGATGTAATCCGCTGATTCAGCTTCTACTACATTTATTGCTATGCCATCCTTTATAAAAGCTACTCTTGCCATAACTTACCTCCCTATGCCCAATATCTAATTTCAACAGCTCCACTGGCACCAGCACCACCAGAAACACCACTGCCTCCTCCTCCCCCTCCACCACCAGCACCAACACCACCAGCACCACCAACACTACCACTACCAGTACTACCACCAGAAGCACCATTACCACCACCACCTAAAATAACTAAGCCAGTGCCACCGCTACCACCAGGACCGCCAACAGCAGTATCGCAAGACCCACCACCACTACCACTAGCAGCTCCACTACCACCACTACCACCACGACTACCAGTAGTACTTCCTCCCCCCCCACCACCATTACCACCAGATAGTGTTAATAAACTACCTGAAACTGAACCAGATATAATTGTGCTCCCACCAGCACCACCAGCACTACCAGCACCAGTACTAGTAGCACCACCAGCACCACCAGCACCAATAGTTATAAACAAAGTTTCCCCAGGAACCACTGTAATAGACCCATATATACAGAAATACCCACTGCCGCCACCACCGCCACCAGCACTACCGCCTCCTCCTCCTCCACCACCACCAGCAGCTGCCGTCACAAATATTGTTCCTACTCCTCCAGGCACCACCCATGTATTTGAACTTGTAAATACTACTCTATATTCCCTCCCTCCTACTGAAGGAATCGACGAATTTCCAATATTTCTAATTGGCATAACTACACCTCCTACATGTTACATTTCTCTGCCATGCACAAACACATTTACAACACCATTAGTCGACACCCTAATTACATCACCATTAGTCAACACCATCGACACCGACAAAAAATTCGTCAATCCAGTCCAATACGTATAAAACGTCGTCCCATCTCCTACCTGCACAGTCATATTAACAGAAGACCCATCATCACTAGATATATCTACATATACATACGAAGTTTTCCCAGACGGGCACGTATATACATCCGCTGTAGTATTATTTACTTGTAACCTTGCAAGCATATACTATCCTCCAAAGAACATACTTAAAAACAATAAATCCTCAAAGTGATATCCATCCACCATATCACTATTTAACCAACTACCATCACCCTGTGGGCTTATAGTGCTAGGCGCTTGAGTTCCTGTGTGATTAGCTCGATTTAAATAATATGTTCCATCATAACCACCAAACTTATCAGCATTCACAGCATTAGCAACCTTGATATCCACCCAAGAGGAAGACTGAGCTATCTTAAGCGTAGTTCCATCGAACCAGAACTGACCATCATACGAGATCGTAGGAGCAGTTGACCCTACATTTACTACTTTGCAGAGATAGCTAAAATTCTCATCTAACATGCTAACGGGAAAACATTTAACCCCGCTAATTACTTGATACTGATTATTGTTTATCACTTGCTGGAAATTATATGGGACTTGCATCTCTCACTATACTCCTTCCAGGAAATCTACTAACCTACCAAAAGGAATCGTCGGTAAAAATGTTGCTTTCTTCTTAATCAAACTTATTTCTTCCGAAGTCAAATCAATCACATCATCATCGCTCATAATTTTCTTTAACAATGCCCAACACTTCATCTTCTGCTCAATTTCTTGAGAATCATCTCTAGCAAGAGAAGCCAAAATGGCATTTCGGTAAGTGATTTCAGTATTGTCACCAGCAAAAACCATCGGTTCGTTATTAAGTCCCAACATAACTTTGTCCAAGTCTTCCTTTTTGAACTTCATCTTACCCCTCCTATTCCGTTAAAAATACATGGTTACCAATCTCTGCCACTACCTTTAACTTATTTGCCCAAAGAGGACGCTTATCAGAGTAATACAACCTCTTGGTCATATAGTATCTAGCACCGTCTATCTCATCCAAAAGAACCCTACCGTTCAGCACATCGTCTGCTATCCTGTAAAAAACAAAAGGAATATCTCTCACACCTCTCAACACAGCTTGCAGGATAGGATAATTAGGATCGTTCTTGTTCCAACAAGAAAATTGATAAGGAAGTAAACACTCGACAGCAGGATAAGTATTATTAGCCAGAGCACGATTGCGAATAACTTGCGCAACAGCAAATTGACCCTTTCTGGGTTCACCCCTAGCTTCCCCAAATACTGTCAATCCTGTGATCCTAATATCAATTGGTCTTATCACCATATGCCTTCACCTTCTGCAATGCCATCTCTACCGCCAGGTTAAGGACAGAAAGGCCAACGTCTATCCCAATGTTCTTAGCAGCATTCCCGAGCTGCTTAACAGCCTCAGTTCTCTTTTGCTCAGAAGTGAGAGTGTTATTCTGCATAAGACTTGTAACAATACCTACCGCCACAGGAAGAAGCCTTTCTAGATACTCAACAATACCACGATCAAACAATGAGAGAATAAACCTTTCTAACCAACTGAGCTTGGACAAGATCAACTGCTTAACGTTCATTCTTCTTTCCTCCTATAGGCCTTTTGGTTGTTAACCTTAATACCAAGTTAACTAGAGCAAATAACCCAAGCCCTATTGTCTGTATGTCCTGCTGAGATGTAACACCTCCAGCTTTGTAATCCACAACAGCAGCAATAAGTGCTGCTACATTGAACCATAAGGTCTTGCTATAATACCAACTCTTGTTGTTGCCTATTTCATGCCCAATGTCAAATATTTCCTTTAAGATCTTCCACATGGCTTATTAGCTCCTTCACAGCTTTAAACAATAATGCCAACATATCCAGGATATTTATTGAGCATTTATCGTCTTCTTCGCTTACTGTTACACCCATCGGGAACACATCTTTCACATAGTTAGCTATGAACCCAACATGCTCCTTCTGGTCTACTTTGAATAGATATTTATAAACATCTATGCTTTTTACCAAATTAAGTGCGGAATCAGAGAATAGTTCTATATTCTCCTTCATAGATATGTCGGATCCTTGATAGATAGTCCCTGCCACCCTAAGATCATCATAAAGAAATACTGTCCTAGTTGTGCTGCCAGCTCCAAATATAAAGAATAACCCACTAGAACTAAGTCCTATTGTGCTGTCACGATCTGGATCCCCCCACGAGATCTTATTGCCATTACCACTTGTCGGCATAAGAATACAAGCAGAACCTGTGAAATTGTTATAACCGTTACGGAAATTCAGCCCATAAGTATCCGAAGGCGTGGTCTGAATGTCTATATGCTGGAATGTCGGAGTAGATGGCAAAGAAATATTTCCAGATATTGTCCCACTTACAGTAAGATTCCCGCTTATATAAGCATTCCCTGTCACAATTGTATCATCATACATATATATGGTCCTTCTTCCCCCATAAGCAGCATCCGCTCTGCCAAAAATTACAAAACGATTAGATGATAATATGCCAATCAAAGTGTTATCATGCGGAGGATCGCCCCACGAAATGAAGTTACCACTAACTCCACCAGTCGGCATAAGAATATAAGCACCAGAGCAATCGGTAGCTCCACTCCTAAGATCTATCAAACTATTCTGATTTGCCTGTGGAGCTAATCTTATAGAAATCGGAGTAAGTTGCCCACTGACATTAACATCATCGTGTAAGTTAATTACTCTCTTACCACTACTGTTGTAACGCCCTATTATCATAAAATTGCCAGCAGTGTCTACACCTATCTTACTCTCTCCAACTCCCCAATCTCCAGATGTAGGCTGCCATTGAATAGCTGAACCAGGCACTCCTACCGGCATCTTAATAGCAGCTTGGTAAAATCCGGACGCATTTGGAGACAAATCCACACCAAAATTAACCCTATTCGGATTAGAGACCTTAACAGAGTTTACAGTAATATTTCCAGATACAGATCCGCCACCTCCGTCTGGAATGTAGCTAGACTTTATCCTCCCAGAAAGAGGAGTGCCGTTCTCAAACACATCCGATAACGCTTGAAAATTTTCATTCGCTTTCTGTAAATCGTCCCTAACTTGCGTAGGGCTCGTTCCATCATAATTAAACGGTGTGCTATACCAACCCATATTTCCTCATGCCTCCTAGCTTTCTTTCTTTACCCTCAAAATCAATCCTCCAGCGTTTATCACAAACGTTACACCTGTTATTATACTAAGAGGAGAGTCTAAAGTAAAGGTATATAGCTTGTTGCCGGAACTATCGAAAAAGTAAATTTCGTTTATACTCCCCCAATCACCAGTCGCACTAGGGAAGGAAATCTGAGAAGAGTTCTTATAATAATAGTAAGAAACATCCTCCGAGTCGAATATAAACAACCCAGAGGAAACATTCACCCTAGCATAACCTTTACCAACTTTCTCCGTTCCATTGTATCCTAACCCAACAGAAGCAATGTTGTTCATACCGCTTATAATCTTATCAGATACTGTCCTTGTTAAAACTAACATCTTATCCTCCTATACAATAATAAACATTGTTGTTCGTATCACAAAAAGCTACATCTGAAAATGTAAACAACGGATGAGATAAAGACAACTCATAAACATCAGCCCCAGAACACAACCCATAGGTATTTTGATTGCTGTCACAAAACATGCCTAACTCGCAAGCATCTATCTCAGAACTACCTAAATCGCCAGAAACATCTACAATATAACTAGTAGGATCATCATAAACCACAGTAAACCCAATAGCTAGACCACCAACAGAGATGCTACTGACATTGCTAAGAAAGATATTACCGCTGAAAAATTCGCACCCTATAGTAAAACCACCAGCTGGAATATTGGTTACAAACGATACTCCTGTTACAGAGCCAGAAAGAATAAGAACATTCTTCTTAGATACATTGTTCGGATCCGGCATCCACAGAAGCAAATACCAGAGAAAAGGATGATCAATGTTGAACCCAGCCACAACAGATATTTCTACCCACCAGGTGGTGTATCGTTTCCAAACAGGACGATCTGTCCACCTGCCTCTTCTGATTACATATCCTAATGGAGATTCAATGCCTTCGTAATTTCTAGATTGCCAATCCTTTATCACATCCCTAGCCTCCGCCTGATCTCATCTAGCTCCGCTAAAATATCCCTGCCAGACACAAATAATCGATCATATATATCAACCCTCCTGTAATTAGACCCAGCATAAGGCCTGCCGACAATGGCAAATTGACCAGGATATGGAGGATTCGTAGAACTAGTAAGTATGCCTATATAGGAATCATAACTCCAATTCCCACTGTCCGGATACCAATGGATAAGAGAAGAAAAATATTTCCCATTGCCAGGAAGAACAATCGCCCCCTTCGTGCAACCTACACCATTGCCAGTATTGAACCAGGACATATCTATACACGCTTCTACATGAGAACGAATAAGCTTCTGAGAAAAATAAATGCCAGTCATAAAAAAATCAGACAAGTCTATTCCGTCTTGCCAGTAGCCCATTACATGTATAGCACAAGAGCAAGGTTTGGCTACTTCGTTTGTGGCTGTGCAGATGTGCAAACCGCAAATGAATGGATCCGGAATTTCCGTCCTTGCCGGCCTAACACCAACCCTGGTCGTATTAGCATCTAGCTCCAGAGCTATACATACCTTCCCACTAGCATCAGATGTGACTACAAAATTTGCACCCCAAATATACTGCCTGCCATTGTGATCATCTATGTCCGAAAAGATGTTTACTATGTTGTTCTTAATCGGATTGGGAATGTTCGGATTGTCAGATGTCCGAATAAATACACCTACTGCTTGGCCTACATCTATAGTGTTAATGTTGCTATAAACTACAACAGGATTCCCACTCAAAGAAACACCTCCGTTACTTCCCTTTTTCTCGTTCTTTGGCTTCCTGAACAAGTGCCGCCTCCCTCGCTCTTTGTATCATGCTCTTAATCCTGTCTTTGTGCGGAATCGGTAATAACTCTATCGCTACCTCCGGCGGTATCAGCCCCCGTGCGTTTAATTCCAAAATGAGTGTAGTAAAGTTCTGCAAAAGAACAGGAGATGTGGTGTGAGCATATACCTCTACTCTCAAAGGAGTCTTCGCTAAAAGAGGAAATTTGTCCGTGCATAACACCTTATACATCGCATACAACGTCATCACCCTCTCAATAAATTGCTCAAATTTAAGTGCACGAACAATTACTTCCGAAGATGAAAACTGAGACGCTAAAAGAGCATGCGTGTAAGACCTTACATTCTTAGCACTGTGACCAAGCATGATCTCAGATATGCCAACAGTATCTAAAATGTTCCTCTCATACCGATCAGATAAGGTGGCAAGAACGCCTGGATCTATCTTAGGAACAACCTCTTCTACAGCCATGTCAGGACTGTCTACTAGCACTACACCAGAAGGCTTGCGAAGCTCATTTACTACATCCTCCCTTGTTAAAAGACCTTGAAAAGACCTTAAAATAACCGGAGGATATGCTAGCCTCTCTACTAAAGAAGGAAGCTGTTCTTCTATGCCATTTATCCCTTCCTGCGCAGGTATGCATTGCTCGCCATTCACAAATCCATAAATGTTGCCAGGAAGATAAGATGGAACATAAAAAGCAAAAGGATGATCAGATACAAACGGAGATTTAAAATGATCACGAATAGTATAATCTAAACCTAACGTCGCTACATAACATGAGCCCTCCCCAGGATCCTTATACCAAACTTCATACACCTCGTAATACTCGTTCGGATTCAGATCTACAACCCGTGTGAGCTCATCCGTAGAACCTACTACATCAAAAAACCTGCTAAAAGGAGAAACCGCCCTGTCCGGAATAGATACTTTGCCAAACCGCTTCTCATACTCGTCCCTGCCCATACGAAGCACATAAACAATAACTTGCGAGTCGTCGTCCATCTCTAGATCGGGATAATAAAAAAGAATATCAAAAGGAAAAACTGGACGAAATTTGACACCGTCCTTCCTAGGCTCTACACGAAGACCAATAAAGCCCCAAAGCTCCCCTAGTTTGGCTAAGTCATACAAAATAACATCTACACCCTCCCTGTAAAAACCATCCTGCACTTCCTTCAAAAGAGCATCCGATACGTCCGGTTGAAGTTCAAAAATGACGTTGTCAGAACGATAGATTAAAGAAGAGATTAGATTGATATACCTGCGAAGAATATTCTTGGAAGTCCGTATGTCTATAAACGACTCTAAAACTCGTAAGTATCTGTCTACTAAGGCAGGACGCCTGGCTACACAACTGGATACAATCTCCCGAAGCTCTTCCTCCGACTTGCGCCTGTCCATCTTGATAAATCTCTCAGATTCCACCACTTTCATAACTCGCCCTTCTTAACCCCAGACTTTCCAAACGCTTCATACTTGAGAGGATTCGACTTGAATACATCCGCTACACTAGAAAAATCCTCTACACAAGATTCCTTGCTAAGAAGAGAACATGCTTCAGTCGTATCTATATAACTAGGAGAAGACATTAGCCTCTGGTTCCGCTTGGCTTGATACCGCCCTTCCTCGCATTGCTCTAATAGCCTTTCCTGTAAGGGAGATCGCTTGCCTTTTACAATAATATACATACCCGCCTCCTATAATAATCCAAAATAATAATAACAAAAAGAAAAAGAAAAGCAAGAGAAAAGTGCAGGATAAAGAAAAGGCCCGATAGGGGGCTTGGCGGGCTCTTTCCTATCGGGCAAATGGAGGTGTTAACATGACAACACAATTGCCAGCCTTTTACGCCCACTCTTATAATAAACAAAAAAGAAAGAAAAAGCAAGAGAAAATAAATGCCCAGTAGGCAAAAACCTGACTGGTCCGCCTACCAGGCAAACCCGCTTGATCCCCCTTAGCCTCTCCCCAGAGATATAATAGATAAAAACTAGAGGAAGGCAAGGGAAAAGTTGGGGTGGGGGGAGGGATCATACGGCGCCCAGCAGCAACATCCTCACGGTCCCGATAGCGTAGTGCGCACTATCTGAATGACCATTCAGTCAGTCACATAATGACCACTAGGTCACTTCAAGCCAAAAGTTACCGAGCGACCAGCTGGTTTCCCAATTGTTCCCAAAAGGAAATTCTGAATAGCCAAGCTTAACCAGATAGCTAAACACAAGCAAAGCAAGGAAAGACAAGCAAAAGCCTAACCGGATAGCTAATCCTAACCAGTTAGCCAAGCCTAACCGGATAGCAAGAAAGAAAAACTGACTAAGAGAAGAAGGCTAAGCAAGAAAAAGCATCCCTACGCTCGCTCGTCCATTCGCTTACCCATAGGTCGCTAACCTCGCCAAAAAAGAAGAAACTATGAAACTATGATGACACGAAACTACGAAACTATGAAACTATGATTGACTACGATGGCACTTAAACAAGCGTTTAAATTGACTTAAGTTGCCGAAATTACTAGAAAAAACCCGAATTTTGGCCTTCTAGATGCTAATGATTAGCAACTGCATTTAAACAAGCGTTTAACATGATCTAAGTTGTTGAAATTGCTGGGAAAAGCCGGAAAATTAGTTTTACCTAACTTTTCGCCGGCTGGGGGTTTTTAGAAAAAGTGTGAACTTATTGTCTAGAACGCATAGTTGTTGGTCTTTGTTAATGTAATTAAATACTTAGATGTTGTTTTCAAACAAGACGACTATATTACCCAAATGGAATTTATCAACGATTTTAGGTAGTTAGATTATGGTCATAGTTTTTGAAGAACTTGACAAACCATAGTAGACTATGACGCAAACGTAGATATTCCAAGGCCGTCTCTGGTTTGTCAAGAAAATGGAGTCAAAGTTTTTATTTTTCTAGAGGTAATACTTTCCTTCACGAAGTCAATTTACTCTTCAAAGGGAAGGATCAGCTAGCAAGAAGTTTAATCAATTTTCCCTTCCTAGTCAATAAGTAGTTTTCCTTGCTAGGGAAGTTTTTACTTAGTCGATAAGCATGCTAAGGAAGGGAATTTTCCTACCTAGCTGACAAGTAGTTTTCCTTCCTAGCGAGGGAATTTTCTATCTAGCTAGTAAGTAGCCAAGGAAGGAGTTTTTCTACCTAGTTGAGTAGCTGTAGCGAGGATGTTTCTCTACCTAGTCGATAAGCAACTGAGGGTTTCTGCCAAGGAAGGGAATTTTGGCTGATGGGCATTGTTTTTGTATCAGCGAACGAGTTTTTTCTTGGCTTTGGGACGAATTTTATCTAGAGGGGGTGTTCTTTCCTTAGCATTCGGACTAGCGATAGGCTATCGGTTAGTTATTGGTTGTCGGCTAGTTAGGCATTCGACTAACATCGACCAAAGATCGGCTATCGAAGGATGTTCTTCTGCTAGTCCTAGAGTTGTTTTTAAGGCGATTAAGGGCATATTCGGTCGTGTTTTAGGGCGTTCTATGCTTTTTAGTTGATGTTCTGGTTAATATCTAGGGATGCTCTTGTGCTTGGCTAATCTTTGTTAATCGACTATCGGTTAGTTATTAGCCACCGGCTAGCAATAAGCTATTCTTTCTCTAGTCTTGCTCTTGCTCTTCGAAAAAATTTTTCATTCCCATTCAAAAAAATACTTGACAAGAGATTTCTGTTGAGTTATAAGGCAAGTGTCGGTTAAACCAACCAAAAGGAGGAGGAGGATGGAGAAAAGTCAGGAATTAACCCTTCCCTCCTGGTATCGCACCAGGAGGGAGGACGAGATAATTTTAAGGGCCCTTGCCCACCAGAACGGTGGGATGAGGGCCCTTTGCGTTTTCGGCCCTCCCGGCGTGGGCAAAACGGCTCTTGCCCACGCTGTGGCCGAAGCGTGGGGGGCCGAGGAGATCTATTTCCTCGCTCATCACTGGGTGAGCGAGGAGGATTTATTTGTAAAACTTGATCCCGCCCGTGTTGCGGGTCTTGCGGGCGGGGTCTACCAAGAAATGGAGGAGGCGTATCGCCCGGGCGTGCTCCTCAGGGCGGCGCTCTCCTCCAAAGAACGTCCCACCGTTCTTATTTTGGACGAGTGGGACAAGGCACCGGAAAGGTGCGATGCCCTCTTGCTTGAGTTTCTGCAAGAGGGGAAGGTTTATGGGCCCTTTGGGGAGTGCTGGGAAGCCTCCCCAGAGAGGCTTATTGTTTTTATTACTTCGAATGAACTAAGGGACTTGTCGGAGCCCTTGCTCCGGCGAGTCCTTCGGTATAGGATGGGGTTCTTGCCTCCCGAGGTGGAGGCGGACCTCATCCGAAAGCAGTCAGGCGTGTCTGTGGCGGTCGCACGCCTGATTGTGGCATTCATGACCGCCATTAGAAACAAGGGGGCCAGCTCCCCTTCCTTGCAAGAAGGGATCCGGCTGGCCCAATCATTGAATATTGCAGAGTCAGCCCAGGACCTCAGGGTCTTGCTTGAGGGTTGGCTCTGCAAGATGCCGGAGGATTATGAGGTCCTCCGGCAAGAGTTCAAAGCCCCAGAGGCTGTGCTCTGGGGTGAGATAAAAAGGGGAGGCAGAAGATGAGTAAGGAAAACCTCTCCAAAGAATATAAACTCTCCAGGACTTCCCTGGAGAGTGTAATAAAAGCCGCCCTTACGCTCGAAAGGGTTGACCCTGAGAGCGAGCTGGGTAGGCGGATAACCGCCGACTGGCTGCGGTGGGGCGGCTATTTTGTTAGGATCCCGTCTGGCGAACTTGTGTGGATCGCCAGGTGGGAAGACGGTGGTGTAGTGTATAAACTTGAGGAAAACTACACCACTGAGGATAGAAAGTTCATTCAAAGGCTGTTCGCAAAAGCGAAGTGCCTTGCTTCCTCTTCTTGCTTTAATTCGGGTGAGGAGAGAAAGAAGGGCACTTCTGACGTGTCTGAGTTTGTGACAGGCACATCGGAAGATGTCCATGGGGGCGATTCTGCGTCCGGAGAGGTTCCGGACGGCAGGTCAGGTGGAGGAAAGGAGGTTCCTCCAGATGGGAGCAGTATGCCCCAGGCATGTTCTGCTCCGTCGGCTGGGGCTTCTGAGTATTCCGCTGATGCCCCCACCGCTCCTGCTCGGGAAAAGCAGGATGGGAGTGATACCGACTCCCAGAAATCTCCAGCAGCAGCAAAGGGCTGCGGGGATTCGGATGGGGCGGGTAGTTCCCTTGATGGAGCCGCCCTGAAGTCAAGGGAATGTGCCGCCTCTGCACAGATGGGCGAAGATGCTCCGCAGGCTGGGGCGGAAGCCTGTGGGGAAGGGACCGGTGGCTTGCCCATCGTCGAGATTATCGACGGTGGGACACGGGAATCGAGTACCGTGCCGTCCACCGGCGGCGC
>Ga0080004_1125954_pt1 | contig 12891 bp, 15 predicted proteins | sample WasSprMetagenome_FD_69207 | JGI IMG/M metagenome (GOLD analysis project Ga0080004, IMG submission 69207) | Sulfidic aquatic microbial communities from Washburn Spring, Yellowstone National Park, USA - WS (SPADES assembly) (version 2) | ecosystem: Environmental > Aquatic > Thermal springs > Hot... | reverse complement strand
ATCTTTCTCTGCAGACGCCACATTTGATGCATTTTGTCTGGTCGATAACCGCTATTTTTGAGCCCCTAAACTCTTTTGCTTCGAGAATTTCTGGGTGCAGGAGCAGGTGGAGGTCCGGAGCGTCGACGTCGCAGTCTGCGACCACAGCCTTTTCCGCCAGAGCAGTGAAGGCTGCTGTTATGGTTGTCTTCCCTGTCCCGCCCTTCCCGCTTAAAACCGTTATTTGCTTCAACTTTCAACCAACCTTTCAATATCTTCAAATAGTTCACGAAATCTCTCGGTCCACTCAGGCATCTCTAAGCTGAATGGAACTCCTTTTGAGTAAAGCTCTGCGATCTTCCTCATATAAGGAATTTCGAGCAGAATCGGTATACCTTTCTCCTTACAATATTCGTAGACTCTTTTATCGCCTATTCCAGCCCTGTTAATCACAACACCATGGGGGATCTTCATATCCTCTAAAACTTTAACAGTTATCTTCAAATCGTAGAGCCCAAATGGTGTCGGTTCGGTTACGAGAAGGCAGAAGTCGCTGCCCTTAACCGTCTCAACCACGGGGCAACCCGCTCCAGGTGGGGCGTCTAAAATAACATTCCTGTTTTTATCAAGATGCTTTTTTACCTCCCTAATTAAAGGGCCAGCCATGGGTTCGCCGACTTCAAGCTCGCCGAAAACAATCTTTAAATCGTCTGTGAAGCCCTGTTTGATAACCCCGATTCTATATTTTTCTTCCTCAATAGCTTTTTTAGGGCAGGTTAAAAGGCATCCTCCGCAGCCGTGGCAGAGTTCCGGAAAGACTAGAATTCTCTCTGGAATTACTAGAATGGCGTTGTATTGACAGAAGTCTGTACATTTTCCACAATAATCACATAACTCCTCCTTCACGAAGGGGACAAGTCTATAGACCGGCTCTTCGCGGGTTATCTTTGGGTTTAGAAGCAAGTGTGCATTTGGTTCTTCAACATCACAATCCACCAATTGAGCGTTTCCTATAGAGAGAGCTAAGTTAACCGCTACGGAAGTTTTGCCTGTGCCGCCTTTTCCGCTCGCAACAGCCACTCTCACAACAATTCCCCTTCGTGTTAGTTTTGGAAAACGCTTAGGCGTTGGTGGCTAATTCAGCGTATCTACCTTCTTAGAACGCTTTTTGTTGTTATTTTTTGAAACAGCGATCTTCATCTTTACGGTGGCGTGCGCGGTGGCAACCCTCTGTTAACTCTTCAAGCCTATCTTGTCTATATGCTTCAACAACCTCTTTAACCGTGTCCGCGTTAGCTCTTAAGACGGCTATTCCTGCTTCTTGAAATACGCTTAGTGCTCTAGGACCCATTCCGTAGGTGATTACTGCGTTCGGTCTAAGTTGCAGAATGCGGTCTGCGGGTCTTCCGAATCCGCCGAAGTGCTCGCCTTCATTTGGCACCACTTGAACCTTTGCTACATTGCCCTCTTCTAACTCAACGATTATGAAATAGGGGGCTCTGCCGAAATGCTCCGACAACCTAGCGTTAAGCCCATTTTCATCTTCAGCTGGTATAACTATTCTCTCCTTCAACTTTTTCACCTCCTTCTATTTCGGCTTCCCGTAACGTAAGATCCTCTTTTCTGCGCAGCCTGAGGTTACCACCAACCTCCCCGCCTCCAGCCACGTCCTCTGCCCATCCCCATTCCGAAATGCCCACCGACAGTTGGAGCATTTGTCTCCTTAAGTTCCCCTCTCTTATACTTTTCAACAACTTCCCTAACAGTTCCAGACGCGCCTGTTACGATTTTTATCCCTGCAGCCGACAGAGCTTGGAAAGCGTTAGGCCCTATAGATCCAGTGATAACCACCTTAACCCCTTTATTCGCTATGAGTTGCGCTGCTTGTATTCCAGCACCACCCATCGCTTCTGAAGCTGGATTTGGAATAGCTTCGAACTGCATGGTTTCTGAGTCAACTATAATGAAGTAGGGGCATCGCCCGAATCTCGGATCTATGGGCGCGTTTAAGCTATTAGCTGTCGCAGATACGCAAACTTTCATCTAATTGCACCTCCATCGTCTCTATATGTGGCGACTGAAGATGCGTATTTTTGAACATTTAACTCACCTTTAAGTAGTTTTAACATTTTTACATCACCATTTCCCAGTCTCCTTATGTGTGGTTGGTTTAAGCTGGGTCGTAGATGGTCTTCGCTCCTCCAAATACCTTTCGATTTTCTTCACGATATCCATGAAGGCTTTTGAGGCTGGTGATTCTGGATGCCTAACTATGAAGGGTTTTCCGTCATCCGAGTCCACACATATCTCCGGGTCTATTGGTATTCCTCCTAGGAATGGGACATCTAATTCTTCGGCGATTTTCCGCCCACCACCTCTTTTGAATATGTTCACTTCCGCCCCACACTTCGGGCAAACAAACCCACTCATGTTCTCAACGATACCAATAACCGGGGTATTCAACCTCCTAGCAAATGCCACAGCCTTTTTAACAACGATCTGAGAAACTTCTGACGGTATAGTTACCATGACAACCCCCTCCATATCTGGGATAAGCTGCATAATGCTCAAAGGCTCATCACCCGTCCCCGGAGGGAGATCTACAAAAAGGAAGTCGAGTTCCCCCCAAAGAACATCCGCAAGGAACTGTTGGATAGCTCTCATCTTTAACGGACCCCGCCAGATTACTGGAGAGTCGTCGCTTGGAAGTAGAAAGTCCATGGAAACCACCTTTATCCCCAAAGGCCCGATGACAGGAAATATTATCCCAGCGGGGAGAGCCTGAAGCCTCTGCTCCCTTAAACCGAGCATCTTCGGAACACTTGGTCCGTGAATATCTGCGTCAAGAATGCCAATACGGTTCACATGGCCTTGCATCGCAAAAGCCATCGCTAGATTCACTGTCACAGTGCTTTTCCCAACTCCGCCTTTTCCACTTATGACGGCTATCTTATGCTTGATCTTACTTAAATTCTGTTTTACCCTCTGCTGCTCCTCCCACATCTCCTTCCGCGGATCAGTGCAGTCGCTCTTTTTTGAACAAGATTCGCACTTGCCGTCACATTCAGCACCCATTTTGGTTCCTCTAAGGTGCTTGCATAAACTATATTAATACTTTATGTTTAGAAAATAAACAGAGGAAGGTTGGACGGTGTTGATAGAAAGATAATCTCTCAACTGCAAATGGATGGCAGAACTACCCTAAAAGATCTAGCTAAGGGTGTTGGGTTTACAAGCATGGGGGTGAAGAGGAGGCTTCAGAGGCTTATCCAGCAAAACGGCATAAAAGTGACCGCTTTAATCAACCCCTTCTTTTTCAAACTTTACCCAGCTATCGTCCTTTTAGAGATGGAGAGCGCAGAAGCTATGCAAAAACTTCTTGAACGCTTCAAAGAATGTCCACGAGTGATCAACATATTCAAAACGATAGGTGGCTACAACCTAATAGCTCTAGTCATAGCGGAAGACCAAGACACGTTAGAAAGTATATCTATAGAGAAATGCTCACTGAGAAGCAGCGCAGGCATACGCAGATCAGAATTCTATCCTATCGGCGAAATCCACTTTACGCCGTTTCTTTTAGTACGAGAATATCTAGCATACAAAGAGAAGGAAATCGCACCTTGTAACGTAGACTGCAAACCCTGTAGACGTTACTTAAACAATAAGTGTGTAGGGTGCCCAGTAACAAAACATTATAAAGGAACATTATAACCTGATGTGCTCGTAGATACGCTTATGTGCCCCTTTACATATTTCTCTTTTGAGGTTTGCGTGTTAGGGTGGAGAAGCGGGGTATAAGGGCGCTTGGTATAGCGGAGAGTTTTCGTAGAGGTGTGTTAGAGCGGTCTTGTTTAGCTGGTGTGGTTATGCGTGCTGATCTGGTCGTTGACGGCTTCGTATTCGGTTCAGCAACCTTGGGTGGTGATGATGCTACTGACAGTGTAGTCGGCATGTTTTATAGGCTTGGCCGTAACGACATAAATGTGATTATGCTTCGTGGCGTCATAATAAGTCTATTTAACATCATCGATATAGAGAGAGTTCACCTTGAGACTGGTGTGCCAGTTATAGGCTTAACCTTTGAGGAATCAGAGGGGTTGGAGCAGCATATAAAGCACCACTTTCCGCAAAACTGGCAGCAAAAACTTCAACAATACCATAAGATAGGTGGTCGCAAAAAGGTGGTGCTAAAAACAGGCTCAACACTCTATATACGCACCGCTGGTGTGGATGAGAAGCAAGCTGTACAGATCTTAGACAAATTTACTTTACAAGGCGCTATGCCTGAACCTGTTAGGTTGGCGCAGCTCTTAGCACACGCCAAGTATCAGTGGGATGCTGGCATCTACTAAGATATGCTTGTTGCGACTATAATCGCTAAGAGCTCGATAAGTAGGATCTTACCACCCCTCTTTACTACCTTAAACACCCTATCAAAGATTCTTGAGAACTCATTCAGAATCTTCTCTCCCATCACCTTTACTTGGGCATATGCTACTTCGGTGGTAAGTGTTGCTTCTGCCAGACTTTCTTCCGCTTTTTTAGCCAAAACTCTCACGGCATTGATTATTTCATCGACTCCTGTTAATTCGCCAAGAGGCGAGTAACCTATTGGTGAACGTGCTTTACCCGAAGCAAAATGAGTGTCAGTTGTGCAGATTTCGACAACCTTAACGCCGTCGATCTTCACACCATCAACTAACCGCTTTCTTAGACCTTTAACCGCGTTATTGGCGTCCGCAGCGATCAGCAAAAATCTTTTACCATTTACTTCAAAGAGCAATACGCCTATGCCGCCAGCACCGACATCTTGCTTAAATTTAAGGTTGAGTTCTGATGAGTGGCTGAAACCTACTTTAAAGGGGTATTTTGGAGAGGCGCGAAGTTTGTAAAGCAACCTCTTAGAGGCTTCTACTATATCGTTGAGTTCGGAGGCATTGTTGGTTTCTCCCTGTGAGTTATGGGCGTCGACGAGAATCAGATCACTAAACCCTATTTCTGCCGCATCGGCTTTAATCTTCTCGCCTACATATCGTGGGAAGTCCTCCATACCTTCTGGTGCAAGAGTTATGATAAGTAGAGCGGTCCCGTCGAAGGCTATGCCATTTACTGTAGCCTTACCATAAGTTTCTGTCAGAAACTCTGTAGAGACGCTAGACTTATTGATCGGTTTAAGTTGGTCTAGACTCCTAAGCAGCAGCTCAACATACCTCTTTGAGGGAAGGTTCAGATCGTGGCTCGAAAAGCTATGTAAGATTAAAGGCTTGAACTTATCCGATAACACCTGTTGCATTTCGAAGGGTATATTGCTGCTACCTACATTAGCAAATGGTCCTGGATGTACATCAGAAACTACGATAGCTGGCGTGGTCTGTTTGGTGGAAAATGCAAGGAGGTAAGTCTTGATCTGTGCCTCTTCGCTTCTCTCTTCTATTAAGCGCTCTAGAAGCTCTGGTTTATCAGCAGCCCAAGCCTCTAAAAAGGCTCGTACCATCCTCAACGGTCTAAAAAAATTATCGCCTGATGCTCTATCAACTGCAACCAGATAAATTCCGACAGAGATAACAAAAGTAGAGCCTAATATAAACGGCGTTGGGCTAGTTGGTATGAGACTTTCCGCAGCTACAAAAAATAAGATGAGAAGAAGGACTGGTTGAAGAATAGCTGCGACTACGCCTTTAAGGGCACCACCACAAACCGCTGCAATAAAGATTAATAAACGGAAAGCAACAGCAACAAAGAAACCTAAAACGAATAGCTTAGAAGAAACTGCAGGTAGCAAAAAAGATATCATTAGACCAACTAACGCTAGCGTAATCCAGCAACTATTTGCAATATAAGAGATCGCCATCAGCCGCCTTAAAGTAGCTACGGGGTAGTCGATAAGTAACCTCTTCTCAACAAATAAAGAGATTAAAAGGAGGGTTAGTGCAGAAGGTAAAAGATACACAACAATAGGAAGAGATGTTAGGAATGCTGGTAGAAGACAAAGCACCACAACACTTAACACACTTATTGTAGCGGAGGCTTGAGTGGAAGGTAGTCTAAATAATAGGGTATACCGCCTCTGGAGGTTTGTAACGGCTTCCAATAGAGGCCCCTTTTGTTACGCAGGAAGCAGGATTCGTATTAGAATGGATATAACGATCAAAGCTACAGACATAGCAACTACAAACTCTGGTCTAATCTTAACACCTTTAGTTTCATCCTCGAAGAAACGAAGAAGCCCCGCACTTGAAGCTGGAAGAGGTGCTTGCTTCTTTTTACTCTGACTCATTTACTCACACCTAGGTTGAGCCAATTTTAAGGAGGAGATTAAAATATCTTTCTGATCTAAAATACGTCGCCGGTTTCCAACAGATGTGCAAATTCCTTAACAAAGAGCGCGATCCATCACCTCTACAGATCGCTGAAGCATTCTCTTATTCCTCACCATGACTGTAATGGTTAAGATGTGAATAGTTAATTAGTGGTGCGGGATCCGGGATTCGAACCCGGGACCACCAGCTTGGGGGGCTGGCATCCTAACCACTAGACCAATCCCGCTCCACAAAACATTACCTAACACCTCCTTTAAACCATTACCCCAACAATATCAAACCGATGAATGCAGAGGGTGAGCAAAATCTTTAACCTAATCTAAACCACTAGTTAACGTGGTGCCGCGGTCGCCTAGACAACAAGGGGGAGACGTAGATGCCCCAGCTCGGTAGGGCGCAGGCCTGGAGTCTACGTAGCCCGTGAGCCTGTGACCCGCAAGGGTCTCGGGGGTTCAAATCCCCCCCGCGGCGCCAACTGAGGGCCAACAGCAGATCTAGAATGGGTAAGCGAAGACCGCTATTGGGTAAAAGACGCTCTCTCTTGGTTATTGTCAAGATAGATGCCATAATGGAAACTTTGTTGATATCCATTGCTCAACTTTCTCTGAAAATCTACAAAGGGTTATTATAGTGTAAAGGTAAGTTTAAGAGTAGTTACTGCTATAATAGCATCGTGGGATGAGTAGCCTAACATTTGCCGAAATACCAAGCCTAACATCGCCATACTTGATAATAGGGTTATCTGGTTGGACAGATGCTGGACTGGTCGCATCCAGAGCAGCGAGCTACCTTGTAAAGAAGCTCCGTATGGTCAAGTTCGCTACTATAGAGTCTGATGAGTTCTACAACTTCAACATAGAGCGCCCAACAACAGTCATAAAAGGCGGTGTAATAGAGGAGTTTAACTTTAAGTCAAACGATCTCTACTACTCGCTTGGAAAGGAAAGAGGCGAAAACGTAGATCTGGTTGTGCTTGTAGGTGCTGAGCCCCACTTACGATGGGCTAAGTACAGTAAAGAGATCATAGAGTTAGCGGTCAAGCTCGGTGTTAAGTTTTGTTATGCACTCGGTGGGCTTTTAGATAGGGTTCCGCATACCCGCCCACCCTTAATCTCAGCTGTGGTAAACGATGCGTCGCTATCCCCGCTCTTAACGAGCAAAAATCTTAAGATGATAGACTACGAAGGACCAGCAAGCTTCTACACATACCTACTCACCCAGCTGCGCAGAGAAGGAATATTAGGGGTAAGCCTCTGGGGCCACGTGCCTCAATACATAGCGTACGCGGATGCCAACACGAGCCTACACCTTCTCAGGCGCCTCTCAGATCTTTTGAACACAAAGTTTGAGCTCACAGACCTAGAGCGTGAAGCAAAGAGGCTCAGAGAAACCCTGGATAAAGAGGTAGCCCAAGACCCAACCCTAACGAGCCTAGTGAGAAGCCTAGAGTTAGAGTACGATATGCGCAGTGGACCCAGCTACATAGGCTAAAAATTCTCAATCTACTTTAAGACGTTCTTTGACGCCAACCTTATGTCTGAAGCACGCACGGTCTTTCTACCAGCGTGTGCGGCCAACTCAACAGCTTGCTGAGCTATCTTAACAGCGATCTCCTCCAAAATCACTCTAAGCTCCTCAGCAGCTTCATCACTAACCCTCTCAGCACCACCCTTCTTGATCAACCTATAAACAGCCGCTAATCCAAGTTCTTGCTCAGCCAACACTCCTCACCTAACCTCTACGACAAGACCCTATTTAACTCTAAGGCTAAAATAGCCTCTGAAGCGACATACAAATTATGTTCGTAGATGCGCATATCCACCTATCAGACCCAGCTCTAAAAGACCTCCTACCACAGATCATACTACAAGCAAAGGTTACACGCACGATCCTTATAGCGGTAGCTGAAGACTTAAACACTTCAGCAGCCAACCTAAAGATCGCAGATGAAGCTGGTGGGGTCGTTAAACCATTTTTGGGTGTGCATCCTTGCGCTCTACAAGATAAGAGTTTTGAACTTGAATTAAGCTCTTTAAAACCTGAGTGCTTCTCGGGAATCGGCGAGGTTGGCTTAGATAGAAAGTATGCTAAGGATGAAGATGAATATAGGAGGCAGAAAGAGGTCTTTGAATTTATGCTTAAGCTGGCTGAGCATCTCCATAAGCCCCTCTCCATACACTCAAGAGGAAGCGTTGACGATGTCTTATCTATTCTCAGCACTTATAGTCTAAAATGGGTGCTGCTACACTGGTTCTCAGGAACACCGAACCAGCTGAGGGTTGCTTGCGACCGAGGATATTACTTATCTTACGGACCAGCTGTAGTGTATTCAAAAAAGACCAAACAACTAGCTTCCAACACACCCCTCGATTTAATATTGACCGAAACCGACGGACCAGTTAGATTCGGTGGAGTCTTTCAGAACAGAGTAGCAATACCAGCTTTCATACCAAGCACCATCTACACACTGTCATCGCTACATAAACTGGGGTTTGAGGAGATGCGCACAACAATCTTCAGCAACGCGCTAAACTACTTGCAAATCAGTGGAATCGCATATTTGTAGAATTCGTTAATAAAATGGAATTAACAACCTTAAACCCTCCAACCGACAATCTATATAACTATCCCACTATAACCACAATCTGTCCAAAAGTTAATAATCTCGACCTCATGAAAATGTTAGCAGCGATGGGCCCGTAGCTCAGCATGGACAGAGCACCGGCCCTCTATCCGCTGAAGAAGGGGGGAGCCGGGGGTCGCGAGTTCAAATCTCGCCGGGCCCGCTTCAACACTTACCGATAAACTCTAGAATAGGAAGCGAGAGCAAAAAGAGAAGGATGGGGTTTAGTGTGGGGCTAATGGCTTCTTTACCGGCTCTACGGTCTTTATCGATACGATCTTCGGCATATAGTAGCTTATTGTGAGCATCGCCCCCCAGGTGATGAGTGTGGCTATTGACATCGCTGTGCCTACGGTAGCCATCTCGTGAAGCATTACTGGTATGTCGGCTGGGTTAGCCATAGCTGTTAGGAAAGGCGGCCAGGGGGCGACTTCTCCGTGCCAGACGTGCTCTAGCGCTAGGAGGATCACACCACCCCAGAGTAGTGTGTTGAGGATCCAGAGTTTTAGTTTCTCAGCTAGGCTCCGCGCTGTCTTCTGTAGTATCGAGGTTATTATTGCTAAGGCCATCGGGACTAGGAAGCAGGCCACTATCTATTACCTCCGTATCACCAAAACCTTATTTAGTAATACTACTTAAAGGTGTTGGAGGGAGATGTATGTGGCTGATAATATTGGCGTTCGCAGCAGCGGTAGCCACGCCACTGTGGTATAGGATGGCTGAAGACGACAAGTATCTGCTGAAGATTCTATGCCTCATACTCTGGGGTGTAACGATAATGGTCTTCGTCGACCACGTCATGGGTTTTCTAAGGGAGGGTGGGGAATTCATCGAGATGACACCTGAGGCAACCGTCTTAGGCTTCGCAATGCTCACCGCCGCACTCACCATCTGGGAGATCGTCCTCATACTTAAAGACCCCAGAAGAGCGCTCTACAGAAAGAAGAGCGAATAAAGAATCCTGCCTCTACAGCTGCTCCTTAGGAGCCGTTAAATTGGTTAGAGGTAGCTGAACAAGTTTGGTCCTACTTTTAACTCAGAAATTTTTAAACTCTGATAGATAGAAGCGATGGTGGTTGAAAGAGGGAGAGGGGCTATGTCGAAGCAGGTGGATGGTTTTCAGTTTAAAGACCCGAAGCATAAGCAAGATTTAGTGTTTAAAGTGGTGCCGATAGATTCTTTGGAGGTCGTTGCGCACCAAAGAAAGCCTAGCAGCTACCACGTCACCCATCTGATCTCTTCGATAAGGAGGGTCGGTTTCATTGTACCTCTGGTTGTTGTTGAGAGGAACGGGAGGTATGTGATTTTAGATGGTCAGCATAGGTTTTTGGCGGCTCAGAAATTGGAGCTTAAAGAGCTGCCTGTAATCGTGGTTCCAGAGAGGCTCGCTAACCTTATGATGAATTTCAACATCGAGAAAGAGCTGAATATTAGGGAGAAATCATTCGTCGCCCTAAACATATATAGGCAGTATCTTGCTGAGAAGCCCCAGCTTTTAGAGACAGACCCCCTCTTAACAGACTCGATAGAACAAGCGTACTACGTCACACTCGGTATCGGCTATGAGAAGGATGAGAAACTAAGAGGCGGCACCCTAGAGTCGATTATGAAAAAGTGCGACTACTTCCTACAAAAACCTCTCCAAGAGGGTTTGAAAGAAAGGGAGAGGAGGGCGCAGAGAGCCCTCCAACTAAACTCTATGATGACGGAGATCGCTCAAAAGCTAAAGGAGATGGATAAGTGGCACCCCTTCGTCTTCCAACAGATCCTCTCCTTCGCAAACCCATATAAGAGGAAGAAGGAGATCATCAAATTTGACGACATGTTCGACACACTAATCCAGAACTTAGAGAAGGTTAAGGAGAACCCTGAAATCATTCTGAAAGAAGAGATCGAAGAAACATCCTAAAATCTTACCAACCAATTTTAGGGTTTGTAGATTATTTCACCTGTATCGTCTAATGTGTGTAGCCCAACCTTCTCAGCCTCGCTTTTAAACTCTTTTGAAGCAAGTTTCTCTATGAGTAGTTTGAGGAGGGGTTTTCTAAGCCTCCTCTCCTCTACCACAAAGTCGAAATGCTCTTGTGTTATGGGTATGAAGTCTAAGCCATATTTTTGAGCAGCGTAGTTTACTCCGAAGCCCACATCAGCCCTACCTTCTGCTACAGCCTTAGCGACTTCGGCGTGTGAGTGGGCTTCAATCGAATACCCCCTTATCTTCTTGACGACTTCGTTAAACTTCAGACCCCTCTTCTCAACCACCCTTCTCAGAAGCATGTCTTGAAGCGCCCTTGTACCGGAACCCAGCGTCCGATTAACCATCCTCACGTCTCTCCTTAGTAGGTCTTGGATGCTTTGGATATTCTTTGGGTTACCTTTGGCTACTATGAGCCCAATGTCTCTAAGGTAGCCTCTTATTAGAGCTGCTCTGTCCGCTATCCAGTATCTTCGCAGGAAGGGTGTGTTGTATTCACCCGTCTCCTCATCGAGGAGATGTATCCCAGCAACATCCGCTTCACCGAGCATTATCGCGCTTAATCCACCTGAAGAGCCTACTCTCACGATTTCGTATGTAAAACTCCTCTCCCTCCTCATCAACCCCACTAGGATTTCTAAGCCCACGCAGTCGCTTCCGATGATCGTAAACTCAGGCAGCTTAATGCGTCTACGAATAACCCCTCTACGCTCTGCACCAGCCAAGGAGCCCTCTACGCTCTCTCTGACCCTCTTCTCTAACTCATAGTATTCGTTTAAGAGGCTTAAACCTGCCTCAGTTAAACGGGCTCCACCACCGAACTCGCCACCCCTCTTAGCTTCTACGATCGGTTGGCCAAGGATCCTCCTCATCTCGTCGACAAGGTTCCAAGCGTGCGCATAAGATACTCCAACAGCCTTCGATGCAGCCATAAACGAGCCCAGCCTCTGGATACCCTCCAGTATCTTGGCTTCAGAAGAACCTATCACGCGCCTACCATCCACCTCAAGCCAAACTTCGAAGCAGGAGGTGAGGCGACTCATCAGTTTATTGAGGTTCCGATATATTTATAAGCATATTGCAGCCGATATATCCAAGGAGATATAACGATGCGAAAAGTCGGTTGGATGATGGTAGTAGCGGCTATTTTGGCAGCATCCATAGTTTTCTACACTGCAAACCTAACTTCAACAACCCGCCCAAGACTTGTTATAGCGACAACCACAAGCGCAGTAGACAGCGGTCTTCTAGATTACCTTAAGCCATATTTCGATAAGCGGTTTAATGCCAATATGACTTGGCTCTACCTAGGCACAGGCCAAGCGATAGCGGTTGCATCAAGAGGGGATGCTGACATACTCCTCGTGCACGACAGAGAGAAGGAGGACGCGTTTTTAGCTTCTGGCAAAGGTATCCACCGCGTCACAGTGATGTATAATGATTTTGTGATTATCGGCCCCATGAACGACCCAGCCGACGTAAGAGGGGCTGGTAGCGCCGTAGAAGCCTTCAAGAGGGTAGCGGAAGCAGGTGAATCAGGCAAGGCGCTATTTGTTTCGCGTGGTGATAACTCTGGCACACACGCCCTAGAGATGAAGATCTGGTCTGCAGCAGGCATAAACCCTAGAGGGAGAGGGTGGTATATTGAGGCTGGGCAAGGTATGAGCCCAACCCTACGCATAAGCAGCGAGAAGCAAGCCTACACACTCAGCGACCGAGGCACTTGGGTTAAGCTGAAGAGCGCTTTAGGTGAGGCGCTGAGGCTTCAGATACTATTCGAGGGCGATAAGATGCTTCTCAACCCCTACGGGTTGATTCTTCTAAACCCGCAGAAGTATCCGCAGGTTAACTCTGAGCTCGCTGAGAAGTTCTTCCTATTTATGGTATCGGCGGAGGGGCAGAGGCTGATTGAGAGCTATAGGGTTGCGGGTGAGCAGATCTTCTTCCCAGCCTTCGGTAAAGCAGAAGATATCGGGCTACCGTCAGAGGAG
>Ga0080004_1127357_pt1 | contig 12902 bp, 18 predicted proteins | sample WasSprMetagenome_FD_69207 | JGI IMG/M metagenome (GOLD analysis project Ga0080004, IMG submission 69207) | Sulfidic aquatic microbial communities from Washburn Spring, Yellowstone National Park, USA - WS (SPADES assembly) (version 2) | ecosystem: Environmental > Aquatic > Thermal springs > Hot... | reverse complement strand
AATAAAATATAAAACTTTTATCTTTTATCCAATTTAATGAATTTTTATTTCCCCAAGAATATGCAATTTTTATTATTTTTATTATTTCTTTTAATCCATTTTCATATATTTTATTTAAGAAATCATTTTCAATTGCTTCTTTTATTTTATTTAATATTTTTAATATAATATTCTTTAATTTTATGCTTTTTACTTTATCTACACATTTTATTGTTAAATCAATTATTGCTCTTTCTATATCATTTAATCTATACCATATTTTCAATCTTAATGCTTTTCTTTTTATTTTTAATAAAAAAGATTTATTCAAATTTATTTTATGAAAATCACTAAAATTCATTTTATTTTGCCTCATTTCTTATTATAAATGTATTTTCTTTTAGTATTTAAAAAGTTTTCTTTTAGAATGGATGTGACAACTTAAGCTTATCTCCTTAAATGATTATAATAAAATATGAATATTTTTATGAATAATTCCAAATATTATTAATCTCTTAAAATCTTTTCATTTTTATTCTTAGTATTTGAATTTATTTTATTAAAGAAAAATTCAGTTCTTTTGCTTAAATGATGAAAAAACAGATTCTATCAAGCTTCTATTTCCAAAAGCTTCTTTAATATAAAGTAATTTAAAGAAAATGAAAGAATAAGCTACTTGAGACAATAAAGTAAGTTATTTATATTAAATGAAGTTACTTCATTAATGATTAAGATTTTTTTCTCTTTTATATATGAAAATCATTTTTTGGAGTTTTACTTATGAATAAACTTTAAATTCCTATTTTTAAATAAAACATTTGAATATATGTCATTAGAAGAAAAATTAAGAGATTTCCTTGAAAAAGGAAAAGATTGGGAAAGGATAAGAACAACAATTAATGGAATATTTATTTTAAAAATTCCAAAATCTAAAATTAAAGATACTCCATCAAGAATAGTAGTAGAATTAAATCCTTCAGATGAATTTGGAAATCCTACTAAAAAGAGAGGAATAATATTAAGAAATTTTGAAGAATTAAAAGAATTTAAAAATTTAATAAATAATGAAAAATTAGAAAATCTTTTAAAAGCAATTGATAATATAAATCCAAAAATTTCTAAAAGATTTAAACCAAGTAAAGAAGCAATTGAAATATAAATCATTTCATAAAAAATAAAATAACAAATAACATTAAAATATTAAACAATAAAATTAAAGAAATAAAGAATAAAAATATAATACTACCATTCTTCTTCATTTTTTATAATTTCCCAAAATTCTTTACTCATATTTTTTATTTTTTCTCTTACTTTTTCTTTATTCATTGTAGAAACAATTATGTTTGGATTATTATATTCAATGCATAAAATATTATTTTCTATTTTGAAAAACCAACATTTAGAATCTTTTTTACTTAAAATTGTGATAGCATCTTTATCATTTAAGTATATTTCTTTCATTTTCTAAAATTTAATTATAAAATATTATATTGAAACTTTTATATCTTAATATTTTTCTAATATTCTTCAAGTATCATTTTTATAAATATTGTTTTTAATTTTTTATCAAAATATGAATAATTTATTTGAAAAAATATTTATATTTTTTAGAATTATTTAAATTTATAATTTTGAGGAGCAAAAATGTTCAAAGAAATAGAGAAAATTTTTAGAAAAAAAGAAGTAATAGAAGAAAAATCTAATACTTGCTTTGAATGTAAATATTTTGAATCAAACCCTGCTCCATATTGTAAATATTGGAAATCATATTTATATTATTTTAAAGCATGCAAATATTTCAATAAATGAAAATATTATAAAGGATAAGTTGTTATATAATCACTAATAATATTATTATTTTTTTACATTTTTATTTTAAATATTTAAATTAAAAGAAATATGCTTATATTTAAGATGAAAAATATTTCGGTAAAAATTCCTGAAGCATTAATAGAAGGAATTGATGAATTAGTAAAACTTGGAATGTATCCAAATAAAAGTGAAATAATTAGAGTTGCAATAAGAGATTTATTAAGAAAAGAACTTTGGAAAAAATATTAATAGATAAAAAAATGAGTGAAAATTATGCAAATTTGCAGAATCATTTTTAGAATATGATATGAAAATAACTGAAAAAACAGCTATGAAAGCTCAAAAAATAATAAAGAAAAGAAAATTAGATTTTTATATAACATAATTTTTATTCAATTTGTTTTCTTCTCCAAGCATTGTATGGACATTGTCTCCAACAATATGAACTACCTTTTAAAGAACAATTCTTACATTCTTCATTATTAAAAATTTTCTTCTTTTTTATACTCATTCTATTTATCAAATTTTTCCATTATCTTTTTTCTTATTACTTTTATTCCATATTTATTTCTTTTTAATTTATAAAGATATCCATTTTTGTTATGTATCCTTTTTCTCTAATTTCTTTAATAAAACTTGGTGGAAAATTGTATATATGAGTATATTCCCAATTTCCAATTTTTATCCAATTAATTTCTTCAATTTCTTTTTCTTCCTCTTTTAATTCAATTTTAGGAGTTGTATTTTTCTTTCTCTTCAATTCTATATTCTTCACTTAATAATTCATCAATTAATGATAATGCTTTTGATAGAATATTTCTAATTTCTAAAATTTTCTCTCTTGACATAATATTCATTTTCTAATATAAATTCCAAATCCTTTTTTATTTCCATTTTTAACTTTTTCATATTGTTTTTAAAAATAAAAACTTCTAAAGGAATTTCAAAGAATAAAGAATTTTTATCTTCTCTATTTGCTTTTTCAAATCTATATCATTTATTATTTATTCTTTTAATTAAGAAAATATTGTTATTAAGAATTCCAAATCCAATTTTTATATATTTTTCTTCGAATTTACTCATTTTCTTCACTTATAATATTATTCTACTTCTTTGCATTCTTCTGGATATTTTTCATAAACATAGTGAAGTAGCCCTGCAAAAGTATATTTACTAAATCTTTTTACTAATTCATCCAATTTTACTTTTGTAACATTATCAAGTTCATTATAGATTTTTTCAGCAACTTCTTTTCCCTTCTCAGTTAATTTAATTTTTTTTACTATTTGCCAATCTCCTGCAATTTTTGGTTCATGAATTTCTACTTCAATTTCTATTAATCCCATTCTTTCAAGTTTTTCAAGATCTTCAAATACTTCAAATGAACATGGTCCATGGCTATATGGAATAAAATTGTATTCATTATTTATTTCATATTCTCTTTTCATTAAAAAAAGATATTTCATAAGTCTTGTAATTCCTTTAATTTCATTTGGAAAAGCAAGATACAATAATGATAAAATCCATTTTTTTCTATCTTTTGGAATTTCTTTCATTTCTTCAATTTCTGGCTTTCTTAGTAAGCTTTCTTGATATTTTATAAATTTGGCTATTTTTATTCCTTCTTCAGTAAGGCTTAATATTCTTAGCTTTTTTTCTTCGCTATATTCTTCTTTTATAAGTCCCTTTTCTTTAAGTTCTCTTACTTTTTTAATAATAAATGGCATACCTGCTTTAATATCTCTCACTAATTCGGAAAGATATTTTGGGCTTTCATAAAGAGATAAAAGAATATCTCTCGATTTACCAAAAAATATATCACTTTTCCTGCCTTTTTCCATTTTTTTCATCACCTCCTTTTTTTAAATTATAATTAAACTAAAATATAAGCATATGTAGAAATGAATAGAAATATTTATAGAAAATTAATATTCATTTTTTAAATTAATTAACTTTTAATTAAAGATTTAAATATTACCTAATAGTTATTACTATACGATAATATATGGTAGAGAAAAAGAGATTAGGAATATCAACAGTCCTCATTAGCGTTCTATTGATCGTCATTGCACTTGTATTTGTAGGCCTTTTATATACATTTGGACGAGGTTTATTTGGAGGATTATCTGCAACTGCTTCATTAGAAGTTGTAAAATACGATATTATAGTTGCTACTGATGGTTCTGCTTTAATATTGGTTGAAGTTAAGAACGTAGGAAACATTAAGATAAATTCTTTAGCAGATCCTGTAATAACAGGTTTAACAGTAACTTGGAATGGTTGGCAAGGAGTTCCATTAGATCCAGGAAAGACTGCATTCAATACTGCAAGTATTAATGCACCTTCTGGCATTGAAGTAGGAAGAAGCTATCCATTATTGATTACAGGAGAAGCAGCAGATGGAAGAAAAGTTTCAATATCTTCTTCAACTGTTGCTCATCCATAGGTGAATAAAAATGAAAACAAAATCTTCACCTCCCTTTATTTTTTTGTTAAAAAATAAAAAAGGAATTTCTAATATTCTTGCAGGAGTATTGTTAGTTATAGTAGTTCTTGTGCTGGGAGGCTTATTTTTCATTTTTGGAAGAACAATGTTTTCTTCTTTATCATCAACTCATGATTTTGAGATAACTGATGCTAATATGTTGCTTGATTCTTCTGGAAGTGCAACTTTACAAATTACAGTAAAAAATATTGGGAATAGCAGAATACAGATAAGCCAAGTTTCTATTGGAAGTTGGAGTGCAAATTGGGGAGTTAATCTTGATGCAGGAGGAATGGCAGGAAAAACATTCAATCCAACAGGAAGCTATACTGCAGGACAAAAAGTAATTGTTAAAGTTTTAGCAACTTATGATTCAAATCAAATTGAAAAAATAACTCAAGTAGTCGTTCAGGGATAAAAAATGTTTTCACTTCCTTTTTATTTTTTTAATAAAAAAGGTATTTCAAGATTATTATCTGAATTTTTATTAGTTATTATTTCTTTATCAATTGTATTCTCAGCAGGATTATTTCTTAATGCTTATTCAAAATCTCTTAATTATAATCCAAGAATTGAAATAATTGATGCAAGAGCAATTTCTTGGTCTGGAGGAACATTAATAAAATTAAATATAGCCAATGTAGGGAATGTAAAATTAACACTTAATTCTATAAGCATAAAAGGAATTCAAAGTTTTTCTTTATCAAAAACATTAGAACCTTCTCAAAATTATGAATTTGAAACAAATATTCTTTCTCAACCAATTGGAAAAAAGCTTACAATAATTGCTTCTGCTTCAACTCCTGATGGAAAAACAATTGAAGTTATAAAAAATGTTGAGGTGATGCCATGAATAAATGTTTAATTAGAAAAGAGAAATCTGGAATAAGCACTTCATTATCATTTATTGCTTTAGCAATAATAATTTTAGTTATTGGAAGCATTGTAGCTTATTTCTACATTTATCATTTAAAAACAACAACTCAAGTAGTAACTTCTGAATTAGCAAAACAAGAAACAAGATTATTAGAGAAAATTTCATTAATATATTGGGGTGGAGGAACTGCAATTTTATCAAATGATGGAGAAATTTCAATAAGTATAAAGAAAATCTATGTAGATAATAATATTATTCCAATAAATCCATCAATTGTTATTAATCCTCATGAGAAAAAAGAAATACCAATACCTTCTGGACAAAGCTTAATGGTTGAAACTTCATCTGGAAATTTAATAAAGCTTGTAGAAAAAGGATTTACAATTACAGGAACAACTTGGACTACAAATTTACCAAGCGAAATAACTTATACTTCTTACATTCCTACAACTATAACTACTACCCAAACATCCATCTTCCCAACAACAATTACTACGACAATCCCAATTACCTACACGACAACAAGATCCACAACTCAAACTTTGACAAGCTACATTCCTACAATTTATACAACCACATTCACCACTATAACTCCTACTACTATAACTACTACGACTCCAATTACTTATACGACAACAATCCCTACAACTATAACTCAAACACTAACTACAACAACTCCTACTACAATCACCCAAACATTATCTACAACACAGACAATAACTTCCTATATCCCAACTACTTATACAACGACTTATGCGACAACAGGAACTAAAACTATTACTACTACAATTCCAATAACTATAACAACTACTAAATCAACTACTCAAACAATAACAAGTTATATACCTACTACTCTTACCTCTACAATAACTACAACAAAACCAACAACAATAACTCAGACACAAACTATTACAAAAACTACTACAAGAACAGTAATTAGAACTACTATTACAAGCAGTTATCAAACAACAACTGTAATTCCTTATTCAACTGCTTACTTTAGAGGAGATACTTGGACAATAAATGGTTTAAATGCGTATAAACTTTCAAGTCCACAATCAGATATTGAAAAAAGCAATAGAGTTGAGTCAGCAACTAGTACATCTGCAAGTTTTGGAATAAGAGTATGGAAAAGGAGTTCTAGTGGAGTAGAAACAGAAATAACTTCTGGTTCTCCTGTTGCAACAATTTCTGTTTATAAAAATACAGGATATTGTTATGCATCATGGAGTCATTCAGCAATATCTCTTAATCCTTCAGATTCTATTGTAGTTAGAGTATATGGAAAAGTTAGTGCAGGATATGGAGATACTAATTGGAAATTATTAGCAACATTTTCAACTTCTCAACTTGGAATAAATAGCTTTCCTTCTTCAACATGGACAGTATATTACTATATAAGATTTGCTTATGAATATGATCGTCATAGTGGTTTTGATTATTGGTATAGATATTATTTCCATTGGGGAACAACTTCTAAAAATTCAAGAATAGAAAATTTTGCCCCATCTTTAACTATTACCCAAACTTATACAACATCAACTACAATTACTACAATAACAGATTATTTAGGATCAATTTTCATTGGAGAAAATAGCCCAACTTTCTTAATTACATTATGCATTATAGTAGTTTCTATAACAATTGAAATAAGAGGGAGGATAAAAAATGGAAAACAAAAATAAAAATAAAGGAATAAGCAATATACTTACATTTGCTACAATTTCATTAGTTATATTGATTATTGGTTTTTCTGTTTATTATATTGTTTTACAACAAGCAAAATCTGGACAACAAATAGCTATAAGAGAAGAAAGAAAAGCAGAATCTCAATTAGCAGAAAAGCTTTCATTAATTTATTGGGGAGTGGATGGGGTAATAGTAGCAAATGATAGAGAAAATCCTATAAAAATAACAAAAATTTATGTAGATAATCAAATTATTACAACAAATATTATTATTAATCCAAATGAGAAAAAGCAAATAAATATTCCTTATGGAAATAGCTTAATGTTTGAATCTTCTTCTGGAAACTTGATAAAACTTGAGAAACCTAAGCCTACAATAACAGAACCTTATTCTTATAGTGAAACTCAAGGAAGCCAATCTCAAACTCAATCTCAACAACAAACTTCTCAAGTATCAAAAACAACTTACACTTCAACTATAACTACTGAAATTCCAATTCAAACATATTCTTATAAAACAACTACCTCCACAAGCTATTCCACAACTACAACAACTTCAACTTGGTATGAAAGATCTCCTTGGACAACAATAACTCATAAAAAGACAATAACTTCAACGATAACATATAAATATACTCTTACATTTGCTTCTCCTTATACTACAACAAAAACAACAGTTTATACTACAACTATTGATCCTATTATAAAGAATGCTTATCCAATATTTGATAATTCTAATGCTTTCTTAATTTCAGTAATTCTATTAGCATTCTTTTTTGTTTATTCAATAATTTTCAATCATTATTTAAGAAAGGTGTTCTTAAATGAAGAATAAAATAAATAGAAAAAATAAAGGAATTAGCGTATTGCTTTATCCAATAATTGCAATAGTAATGGTAATGTTTTTAATAGCAGGATTATTTGTTTTAATTGGTTTAATAAAAGTTGTAGAAAGAGCAGAAAGAAGACAACATATAGAAAAGAATGAAGAAATAAAAGAAAAATTAGAAATTTATCTTTACAATGGAACTATAACAAGAGAACAGGGATGGCAACCTTCAAGCTCTACAAATATTCTAATTGTAAATAATGGAGGATATGATGTTATAATAGATTATTATTACATTTTTGCTAAGGATGGGAGCTTATGGATTAAAGGAACGATGGATTTAGAAATAAAGAGAGGAAGTAGAGAAAATCTAAATCCAAATCAATTGGGATTACCTGCTTATATGAATAATTGGAAAAACTTTGAAAAATATGTTGGATTAATTGTTTTTCATACAACAAATGGAAATTTATTCATTTCAAAATATGAAATTCCAAGTAAAGAAGAAGCAGTCCCTCCATCTCATTAGCTCTCCATTCCAAGCTGAATGCTTGGAAGGAGAAAAGCAATGGGGTGAAATGAAAAATGAATAGTTTAATTAAATTTAAAATGAGTAAAAATAAAAATAAGAAAATATATAGGAAAAAATCTGGAATACATTCACCAGCATTAATGCTTCTTACAGTTTTAATGGTTCTTGGATATATATTCATGATAATAATTTTTGCAAGAATGGCAGTAATAAATAGAGAAGAAATTAGAAAAGAAGCAGAAGCTGGAAATGAATTAATAAGGATATACATATACATAGATGAAGAAAATGTAATCTCTACTGCTACAACAATTTATACTACAACTTCTGGAACACAAACTCAAACAATAACAACAACTACTCCTATTTCAAGCAAATATGAGAAAACAAAAATAACTATTACAAATCAATGGGGAAAAACAAGCGTAATAGATTATTTTGTAGTTGAAGCTTGGAATGAAAAAATAATTTCTCAAGGAGAATTTAATCCTCCATTAATTTTAGGAGCAGGAGAAGAAAGAGAATTCAAAGGAAATGATATTTTAACTACATTTAAATTAAATGATTCTAATTATGCAAATGACTTTTGGTTCTTTAAAGATCATGTAAGATGCATTTTATTGCATACAAAGCTTGGAAATACATTTGGTTCTGCATATAAACCTGTAAAACCAATTACACAAACTTACTATTATTACTATGAAACAAGGTCATTTTTATTTGTAAATTATACTACAACAATTACGGAAACTGTTTCTAATCAAACTACGGAACTTGATATAAGAACAAAAATACTTTTTAATACATGGACATTATCTGCAAATGACTGGATAAGATGGACATTTACTGCTCCAGATACTTATTCTGCAAGTAATTTTGTTTGGGGCAATTCTTCTCCTCTTCCAGATGGATTAAAATATAGAACATGGCAAAATATTTTCTATGAATTATCTAAGCCAAATATGTATGATGCAAGATTCTTAATACCTATTGGAACAAGAGTAAAAGTATCTTTTGATAATTTGCCAATATATGCTCCTGACGCATATGGACAAGTGAATTTTGAACCATATTATTGGAGTGGACTTGATATATATGTTAGCAGATGGGAATTGAAAGAGAAAAATCCAGATGGTAGCGAAGGAAGAACAGTATTATTAGATACTTCAAAGGCTTCTTCTATAACATTCAAAATGAATTATAGCTATATATTATATAGAGATATAATGCTATATGATTTGCGTCCAAAACCGAGCGGAGGTGGAGGTGGTGGAGGCCATCCACCTACACCACCTACAACTACTACAACAACAGGAGGAGGTGGCCCAATAGAGGTATATAGTGATAGTTGGGTATGGGAACCTGTTAGAGATAGCGAAAAGGAACTAACCGATGGGACATCTCAAACTATTGATGATAGAGATCATCGATCAGATTATTGGATATGGATTTCAAGCACTAAAGTTGAATCTGGTGGAGAGTATATAGTTCCAGGTAGTTTTTCGGTTAAATATAAACCAGACAGTGGTTGGGGAGATAAAGTAGAAGTAACACTTTCATTACAATACCAACCTTATACTCCTATTGGTGAGCGTAAAATTAGAGTTAGAGTATCGTATAGGGTATATTATGTTCCTTGGATACCTACATAAGCAGAGTGATCAAAATATGAAATCAATTTCAGCATTAGCAATTGTTTCAATTATTGCAATTTTATTAGCAATTGGATTAATATATATAGTAGTTAAGCCTCCTTCATTTCTTAAAACAACTACAACTTCATATATTCCAACTACTGAAATTGTTTCTACAACTATAACTGAAACTACATTTATTCCTACGACATTTACATTTACAACTACATATACATTAATATCTACTTATCAAACTCCTCCTACAACAATTACGAGAACGATTACAGAAACAATTACATATACTTATGTTCCAGAAGAGAAAATAGAAATTACTTATGCTGTATTCAGTAATTTGATATCTGATGCCCCAATAAAACCAATTTATATAGAGTTTGATATTATAAATAAAGAATATTCTTCTTTATATATTGATCCAAATAGATATGTAAAAATTCAAGGAAAAGGATTATTAAAAGATCATCCAGACTACTCTGATGAATTTTGGACTCGCTGGAGAATGGAAGGTGAAATACAAAGGAAGCCATTTATTCTTGCAGGTTCTCCACACAATCCTCCAAAAGCTGATTTTTGTGGAGTATTTTATTATCCAGAGTACTTTAATCCAAAAGAAATAAAGAAAGGACAAATTTGTACTATAAGTTTTGATTACAAAGTAGTTTATTTAAATGGAACAATAAGTAATTGGAAAACATTCAGTTTTAATGTTACATATACAGGAGTTGAACAGGATCCATGAAAATCTCAATTAGTTTAATTTCAACAATTTTACTTTCAATTTTATTATTTGCATCTCTATACTATGGTTTCTTCATTAAGCCTAAAGAAATTACTTATACTTCATATATTCCTACAACTTATAAAGAAACAAAAACTTCATACATTACAGAAAAAGAAACATTAACTAAAACAGAAACTTCTACATTAATTAAAACTACTACAAAAACTGAAACTTCAATTTCTACAACAACTTATAGAATAATTGAAGATGAAGCTTTAATAACTATTCGAAAACATGCTTTCCTTTGGTATTATGGTATAGGAAAAGAGAGAAAAACATACATTACTTTGGAATTTATCATTACAAATACAGGAGAGCATTCAATATTAATTGATAAAAGCTTCATCATAATGAAAGGGAGAGGATTATCAGAAGAGAAATTACTTGGAGAAAGTCTTCCTGAATATTGTAGAGAAAAAGAATGTTATATTTTAACTCCATTAAATAGAACTGCATTATTTGATATTGGAGCTTTATTAGACATTCAAAAAATTAAAGCAGAATTTAAGGAAGAAGATTATGATAAAGAATTACAAGGAGAGATATTCATTACTTATAGAATAATCGAAACAAATCAATTTAGAACATTCAATTTCACATTCACATATTATATTTCAAAATATGATGTTTTTGGTGATTAAAAATGAAAGAAAATAGAATAAAAAATCTATTAATTGTTTTTGATGTAGCAATATTATTTTTAATAATTGGATTTTTCTATGCAGATTTCTCTTATATTTTACAACCAAATAGAAGAGTCCCAGAACCAATAAAAGAAGCAATTAAGCCTGTTGAAAAATCTTTAGAAATCTTCAATAAAACAGATGAAGCAGTAAAAACTGCCGTTGTAAATATTATTCCAGAGAAAGAAACTAAATCTCCAATTTATATTAATTACATTTCAAATGCAATAAATATATTCTTACATAATTCATTATTTTTATTATTCTTCTCAATTCCAATAATAATCGAATATCTTCCTTCTTTATGCAAATACTTTAAATGGAAAATTGATAAAAGATATGAAAAAGCAGAAAAAATAGGAGAGATATTGCTTATTATTGCATTATTAGCAAATCTTTCATTAAATTGCTTTTACATTGGATTAGGATTAAGAATATTTGGTTTCGCTTTCTTTTACTTCTTTGAATTTTTTGCATTAATATTTACAGTATTTCCTGTAATAAACTACTTGAGAAATAATGATTTCGATGAATACATTAATGATTTGAAATTCTCTATTCCATTAATGCTTTCTCTTTTCTTTGCAGGAGCATTTGAAGAAAGTATTTATTTGGTGAAATAAAATGTTAGCAGGAATAGATGTAAATCAAAGAAATGTAGTAATTGCATATAAAAAGAATAATAGAATAAAATTCATAAAAATAAGAAGAGATACTGAAGATAAAATAATAGCATATTCAATTTTAGAGAAATTAATTGAAAATGGAATTTCTGAAGTAGCAATTGAAGATCCAGAAATTTTAAATGAAGACACATTGAATATAAATCCAAGTGAAGAAAATTGTAAAGATACAAAGAATATAATTTCATTCTTAGAAAAATTGAAAGAAATTCTTGAATCTTTAAAAATAAAAGTAATTCCTGTAAATCCAAGAAATACAAGCAATATTTGTCCAATATGCAAAGAAGAAATTAAAACAGGAGCAATCAATCATCATGTATATTGTATAAAATGTGGAAGAGTTTTTCAAAGAGATGAAATTGCTTCTTGGAATGTTATGAGAAGAGGAGAAAAAGAGAAATTGAAAATAAAGGTGGTAGCATGAGTGAAGAAAGAATAACAAGAGTAATAACATCACATTTAGAACCAATTAGCATAAGATTGCTTAGAGACAAAGAAGGGAAATATAGATGGGAAATTGAAGTCCATACTGATAATAAAGAAGAAGCAATTGGATTATTAAAATCTTTAGATAAAATGCTAAGAGAAAAATTCATTGAAGGAAAAGAAGAATCAGGATATGTAGGAAGAGCAACTGATATTTCAGAACCAATTGTAGCAAAAGAGAAGGAAGAGAAGAAGAAATATACTATTATCGATATTAGAAGAAGTGGAATAAGTTATGCAAGAGCAACAATTATTGAAAACACAGTTTATATTAATCCAAAGTTTAGTAATATCAAAATTGATGATAAAGCAATAAAATTCTTAATAAATTCTTTGAAAGAAATTGCTGAAAAAGAAAAATTCGATTATCAAATAATTGAAGATAATGGAATATTGAAGAAAATAATAATCAAAG
>Ga0080004_1124111_pt1 | contig 12903 bp, 16 predicted proteins | sample WasSprMetagenome_FD_69207 | JGI IMG/M metagenome (GOLD analysis project Ga0080004, IMG submission 69207) | Sulfidic aquatic microbial communities from Washburn Spring, Yellowstone National Park, USA - WS (SPADES assembly) (version 2) | ecosystem: Environmental > Aquatic > Thermal springs > Hot... | reverse complement strand
ATTAACTCTTGGAATGGTTTAAGCTCTCCTGTCTCTGGGTCGTACGCCACGATCTCGCCTTCAATTATCACCTCATTCGCCTTTATCTGCTTAAGCGCCATGTCCACGACGTCTGGATATTGGTGTGTAATGTTCTCTAACCTCCTCGAGTATATCCATATCTTGTCGCCGAGTTTGTGGATCTGGGCTCTCTCGCCATCGTACTTGTACTCTACGAAGGCGTCGCCACCAGTCTTAGCGAGTATCTCCCTCGGGTCGCTAAGCCTCTCAGCCAGCATCGGCCTTATTGGTATACCAACCTGAGGCTTGACCTTCTTTAGCTCTTCGAGCCCTCGTGTTGCGAGTATTTTCGCCACCTCGCCGAGGTCTGATCTCAAGTTGTAAGCTCTCTCAATGATAGGTCTCGCGTGGACGCCACCACCGTATGTGACCGCCAGCGCATCCATGATCGTCGCGTCTCCAACACCAACTCGCAGCTTGCCCTCAATGAACCTAACTATAAACTTCGCCTCTTTTGGAGAGGCGTCCTTTAATAGGCTAGCGGTCAGCCTCACCTTGAGGTCTTTACTGCCCTCGCCCTGGGTCATCGCGATCTTTAGGAGCGTGTTGTACGTGTTGAGGACTGAGAGCTCTGTCTTCGCGCCTGTGAATGAGAAGAGAGTTAGTGTAGCTTGTTTCGCCTTTGTAGCCTCTTTGAGCCTTTCAACCGCTCTCCCAAGGTCACCTAGCTCTTTAACAGTCTTCTCGACCTCTCTCTCGGAGACTCCGCAAGCCAGCGAGATCGCCTTTATTAAGAGTTTCTCACCAACACCAAGCTCTGGAAGCCCCTTCCAATCAGGAGCTAGCACGCCTTGGATCAGGTATACAACCTTATCAATAATATCTGCTGGCGTCTGTTTAAACAGGTTAGTCAGTAGCGCGACCATCTGCGTCCTAGCAGATATGAGCTCGAAGCGATCAATCGTCTCGGCGATAAGTCTTAAAGGCATGTCAGCCATTACCATCCACCAATTTATATTATGCGTAGATAAGCCTCTAATAACCAAAGGGGTTAGAGGCTAGGAGAATACACGTATTAAACCCTCGAACAACATGGTAACTATGCGGGTGATGAAAACCCGGCAAGAATGATAGGTGATTAATCAGAGTTATGCTGAAGCTCCTAACCCCACATAGCGCTCTTATTTGTTGACATAAACAGCCTTTGAGCAACATTGAAAAACGCGACGAGACGTCCTGGGCTAGGGGGTCATCATAAACTCAGTGCCGGCATGGCCTGTCATCCGCCTATTGTAAGAAATTGCGAATAGAGGTTTATAGTTGTTTAAGAAGTTCCACTTACGCGACTTTTTCAATGCAATGCCCCCTAAAGAGCGGCGGCTTGACTAGAAGCGTTCAAAATAAGACGCGGATCTTTTTACCTAGAGCTAGTGAGGTGGAGAACGAGGGAGATCAGCACGTGATCTTCGGGGTTACTTCTTAGTGAGCTTTAATAGTCTTTTGGAATGTAGCTTTCTCGCGATCTCCTCTGCTACTCTCCTAGACTTACACCTGATCAACGCTGTATCGCCGTAGTAGTCGACTTGAACACCCAGCCCAATGTACTCCTCTAAAACCCTTTGTAGCTCAGCGCTATTCGCCGCTAGAATAATATAGTATCCTTGCGGGTCTCTCCTCGACAAGATCTCCTTGATGACGCGCTCATCGCTCACACTCAACACCTTAAAAAACATTATATCTAAGCCTAGTTTAGAGTGAATTACCGAGGTTGAAAAACTAGAACACGGCTCGATAGCGGTGAGCACACAGTCTCTTCGAGCTTTTAGAGAGCGGTTGTTCGCTAGATTGCGCGCTTCACTTGGTTGTAGTATCCAACTATAGCGACTAATACGCATAATAGCATTGCAAACCAGGTGTTCAGCCCCACGCCAACGAGACCTCTATATATCATCGTCGCGCCTAAAGCCGCGAAGAACGCTGGGAGGATTATCTTGCTTAGGACGTAGAACATAGCCGCTAGGATCAATACAAGCACGAAGAGAGCGAGAGGCTCGCTCACCACAGCTGAGGCGATCATGTAAGCTAGAAGTATTGAGATGGCTAGCCTCAGTAGTATAAACCCAATAGCAACACCCAGCATAAACCCAACTATGAGGAGCGCTACTGAGACCAAGAGGCTCCCCAGGGTTGCCATGGAGATCTTCCATAGAAGTAAGCCGAGAAACCCACCAAACAGTATAGAAGTTAATATTCTTGAAAGCTGTAGACCCCACAACGCGACGACAAGCCCTATCAACACGAGAACTATCGAGCTCGGTATACCCATGATCGTGCTACTCACAGCTTTCACACCGAAACTCGCAATCTAGGCTCTAGTATATAAACGCTCTTCGTCTCTATATAAACGCGCGCTCTGTTTAAGTGGTTGTGAGCGTGTTACAATGAGTGGAGATAAGTGGCGTGAACTGCGCTGTTTGAAGAGGTGTTCGAATGAGAGTATTTATGGCGAGCTGCTTTTAGACTACGAGTGTTACTGGGAGTGTATTGAACGAGAAGTCTAAGCTGCGAGTAGAGTAGAACACGCTCAACCCCTACACCACACGCTTGCAAAAATACTATTGATCGCTCCCTGTACCAGTCGCGTAGTTATAATCCCTCGCCCCTTTGAATCAATCTCAGGGTTCGATAGGTGTCACTATGCGGGTGGCTGGCGTCGTCAAGTCTGCTGTTATTGCTAGCTTATACGCCGCGTTTGTGGTACTGCTAGCTCCCATAAGCTTCTTAGAGTTTCAAGTTAGAGTCGCTGATGCGCTACTACTACTGCCGTTTCTCGACTACTTTGGAGTCTACGGCGTTGTCGGGCTCACGGTGGGCTGCGCTATTGGCAACATAGTATCTCCATTTGGCGTAGTAGACGTGGTTTTCGGGTCTCTTGCAAACCTGGTCGCCTCGCTCGTAGCCTGGGCTATTGGTAGAGCTAGCAAGAAGTTGCCCGCGCTTATAACTGCAGCTCTCGTAGAGTCTATAGTGGTCTCGCTGATCATCGGCTACTTCGTCCTACACCTATTTGGCGGAGTGGAGTTCCTCGTCGCCTTTATAGGCGTTCTTGTTGGTAGTCTCGTAGCTATAGGGGTGCTTGGAACCTCGCTTGTAGTATTCCTCATGAAGGGGCTGAAGATCCATTGATACTCGTAGAGAACGTCACAGTAGTCCTCGGAGGGCACGAAGTTCTCAGAGACGTCACATTAACTCTCAATAGAGGACTACACGTGATTATTGGTCGTAACGGCTCAGGTAAGTCTACTCTCTTGAAGACCATTGCCGGGCTCATTAAGCCGTCAAGAGGTAGAGTGCTAGTTCTTGGCGAAGACATCCACAAGATTCCCCGGAAAAGAGGGGTCAGGCTGGTTGGCTACGTCTGGCAAAACCCCTATGCAGGCTTCGTAGAGGCCACTGTGAGAGGGGAGCTAGAGTTCACGGAGAAAGTGGCTGGCGTCTCGCTTAATGAAGAGGTAGTGAGGATCCTTGTACCTAGACACCTACTAGACAGGTCTCCTTTCACTCTAAGTGGTGGCGAGGCTAGGCGCGTGGCTATGGCTAGCATTCTCGCGCTAGACCAGCCAGTCTGGCTACTCGATGAGCCCTTTGACTACCTAGATAGTGATGGAGTGAGAGCTGTCGTCAAGCTCATAAACTACGGGCTTGAGAGAGGAAAGACCATAGTCGTAGCCACCGCTAACGTTGGATATCTCCACTTATTGAGACCTTCGAGGACGCTCGTTCTCTCAAAGGGGGTGATAGTGTATGATGGAGACCTAGACTCCTTAATACCAGAGATCCTCGAAGAGCACGGCATCCCCTCAACCCAGCAGATCTGCGGTGTTTAATATGGAAGTCTTCATAGCGACTAGGAGGACGTTTCTCTCTGAGTTCTCATCTATACCTGTAAAGGTGGCTATAGTCGCGTTGACTCTAGCCTCTAGACTCATAGGTATCTACGCTGTGCTAGCCTCTCTCCTATTAAACGCTAGCCTACTGACCTACGTTGGCCTCTGGAGAACGCCTCTTCGAGTAGCTCTTGCGTGGCTATTCACATCGACACTATTGATCGCCATTAACGCCGCCTTCAAGACCCTTACAGTTGAACATATATACAACCTCATCTACGGCTACACCACATTCACAGCCTTATACCTTGCTATAGCGACCACACCACCGCAACACGTTAGGAGGCTACTCGGGTTTAATGTCTTATCACTTGCATACCTCTTACTCGACTATTCTATTAAATTGTTCTCAGACGCTCTAGACACCTTGAGATCTAGAGGTTGGACTCCTAGTCCAATAAGTGTTAAGTACGCGTTGAGAGCTTTTGCAACTCTACTAGTAGTGCGTATTGAAGAAGTCGAAGAAGCACTTAGAGCGAGAGGGGTAGAGTAGCGCCATAGAGGCGTAAAGTCTGACGTAACATTGCACTATCAAAATCGAGTCGAGAACCTCTATAGTTGACTGTAAATCGATTAGTCTCTTCACATGTTCTAGCTACTAGCAAGTTCTAGAACTCGTGCTTGCACTTTCAATGCAGATAAGGGCTGTTCCCCTTAATAAGGTGGATCGAAGCTGTTTGAGGTCTTTCAGGGGCGTGGTGTATTTATAAACCCACTCGGGGCTCAACATACATACTGGTAGCCCCCGCCTAGGCGATGGGAGCTCTGCTCCAAGCCTAGGTGGGTTGAGGGTAGATGGGAGCCCCGTGCCGTTGGGCTCGACAGCCACCCATGACCCCACAGTGGCCACCAGATCCCTGTGGGCGAGGCGGAAGTCCCTAGATGAGACCCTGAAAAACCCCGAAATAAAGGGAATGACCATCTAGGGACAAACGGCTCTGTAGGCTTTAGTTTAGAGATCTCTATGTTTTCAAGCCACAATCTCGCGAGCCGCTTGTCAGACTTGACAAAGCTCTGGGTAAACAGCAGGTTTTTCACGTGAAAGGATCTCTCTCCAGCAAAGACTGCATACCCATACTCTCTCTTGTAGAAATTTAATAGGTCTTGAACTCTCCTCTCTATATCCCTCCTAGTTGCTAGTTTAAGCCTTGTAGACACCCCCACATAACACCTCATAGCTAAGCTGCATAAACGAGTTGAACTAGGCGTCGACTCTTCGAGTTAAATGTAGTGGCGTGTACACATGCCTTTTAGCTGTTTAAGGGTCTAAACCGCGTGTTAAGTCTTTGACCATGTAGTATGCATCTTTTCTACCTCTATAATAGCCCTTCAGTACCTTCTTGACTTTAAAGCCAAGTTTTTTGTAGAGGTTTATCGCCGGAATGTTGTCGGTGCTCACCTCGAGAACAGCGATGCTTGAACCCCTACTCTTACACTCTTCGAGGCTTCTTCTCATCAACCTCTCTCCAAGACCTCGACCACGCCTCGCTCTCTTCACAGCTATTGATATAATGTAGCATGTAGCCTCTTTCACTACGGCTAGAACGTAGCCTACAACCTCACCTTCACACTTTGCAACATGAAATATAGGGTTTTGTCTAAGAAACCACTCAAATAGAGACCTTGGATATCTCTCATACTCATCGAAAGACTCCTCCTCGACTAATAGCACTTGATCTAATAGGCCTCTATCGAACTGCTCAATAGTGCAGAGTTGTTCACTAGATCTCAAGGGGCATATACCTCTCAACTATGTACTCTGGCTTCTCTCTCAGGATCTTAACAGCCTCTGGTAGCTTATCCATAACCGCCTCTGGGGTTACACCATCCTCACCGATCTCATCTGCGACAAGGTCTCCTGCAAGCCCATGTACTAAGACGCCCATTCGCGTAGCCTCACCTGGGTCTCTGAGTCCAACTCCATACATAGCTGCTATCGTGCCGTTTAAAACGTCTCCCATCCCCGCCTTGGCCATGCCTGGGTTTCCAGTCATATTTATATAGACCCTACCATCAGGGTATGCTATGAGCGAGTGAGCCCCTTTCAACACAATGTAAGAGTTCAACTCCTTCGCGGTTCTTCGAACGCAGCCTACAGGGTCTTCTCTAATATCCTCTACTCTAAGCCCTGTCAACCTAGAGAACTCTGCTGGGTGTGGTGTCAAGATTGTTGGGGCTTTTCTACGTTTAACTACGTCTAGATCTCGCGAGATAGCCGTTAAGCCATCACCGTCCACTATCACCGGCTTGTCAATAGCCTCTGTGAGCCTCCTGATGAGCTCTTGCGTCTCCTCATGTAGTGACACCCCAGGGCCCAGGATCACTATGTCCACTCCGTGCTCTCTAATGATCTCTAGTATCTTCTCATAGCTCTTGAGTGAGAGCGTGCCTTCCTCAGTCTCCTCCATGGGGTGGTATACGACTTCACTACATCTAGCCGCTATTACGGGGACCACGCTCTTTGGAGTAGCAAGCCTCGAGTAACCTCCACCCGCCTTTAGGAACGAGTAGCTACTATAATATGGGGCTCCATAGTAGTACCTAGCACCAGCCACTACGAGGAGCTTTCCAAAAGTCCCCTTATGACCCCACCTAATCCTTTCTGGCAACTTGACGGGAGCGTTTAGCTCTATCTGAATCCTATCCGAACCTAGGAGGTCTGGAGGGTAAGATAGCCTCGAGACGTACAGTCTCCCACAGTAGTGGTAGCCTGGATATAGGATATTGCCGATCTTTGGAAGCCCGAATGTCACTGTATACGTAGACTTCACCGCGACACCTCTAACGAGACCATTGTTACCATCAATTCCCGAGGCTATGTCAACGCTCACTACGGGCTTTCCAGATCTGTTGATAGCCTCGATCACCGACCTGGCTAGCCCTATCACCTCTCCTTTAAGCCCAATGCCTATGAGGCCGACCACGACGACATCGCATCGTTGTAGAGACTCTTCAAGTAGATGCAGGTCCTCCGCGTCCTTGACGACTCTTATAAGTATGCCCATCTTTAGCGCGATCTCGTAGTTCCTCCTAGCTGGGTCTCTATACCTCTCAGGGTCGCCTACTACGTAGACCTCTACTTGACCCCCGTAAGCGTAGAGTCTTCTAGCTGCAACAAGCGCGTCGCCACCATTATTGCCCGTGCCAGCGACCACTACAAACCTTTTACCATAGACACCGTAAACTCTGTGAATGAGGTTAAAGATAGCTGTGCCCGCGTCTTCCATTAAGAGGAGGTGATCTACCCCTCTCTTACTCGCTTCTTCATCGATCCAGCGCATCTCCTCTACACTACAAACTTTAAATCTCCAAGACAACTCGTCAAGCCCCCACTACACGTGATACACTAGAAGTTATGTAGTTAATTAACTAACTAACTCGCCCCTCAACGCTATAACCCTTTTTTGCTCTACCTCGTCTAGCTACTCGTGGGGAGCCGTGTTGGTCTTTCAACACCCTTTGATCAAGGAGATTCTCGAGAAGTATAGAGTCTTGTGGAGTCTATCACACGCCTTAGCATTGATGTCTTGGGATGCTGAAACGTACATGCCTAGAGAGGGGTTTAGAGATAGAGCTGTAGCTAGAGCCGAGCTAGAGGTTTTAAGGCAACAATTACTGTTGAAACCAGAGTTTGTTGAGCTAGTTGATAAAGCTGAGAGCAAACTCGAGGAGCTGAACGACTATGAGAGAGGCGTTGTAAGGGTTTTAAAGAGGGCTATTAGGATAGCAAAGGCTCTTCCACCATGGCTAGTCGCTGAGAGAGCTAAGGTCACTCAAGAAGCTATGGTTGTATGGAGAGAAGCTAAGTCTAAAAACGACTTTGAGCTGTTTAAACCGTATCTCGAGAGGATATTTGATTTAGCAAGAAAGACCGCGGACTTTCTTGGCTGGGAGAGACATCCATATGACGCTTTAGTAGACCTCTACGAGGAGGGGTTGAGAACGGAGGATGTTGATAGGATACTAGGGTACTTGAGGAGAGAGCTTAAATGGATAATAAACAAAGTCGTGTCGGAAGGTAGATACCCTCAGAGACATCCACTTGAAGAGGTTCAATACGACCCTGGCAAGATGGAGCTCGTTAACAAGAAGGTCTTAGAGACTCTTGGCTACCCACTCGGTACACGTGGTAGACTCGATATTTCAGCACACCCGTTTACAATCGATATGGGAATACACGATGTTAGGATCACGACGAGATATGAAGGTGTAGACTTCAAGAGAACGCTCTTCGCTGTTATTCACGAGTTTGGACATGCACTATACCAGTTGCAAATAGACCCAGCGCTGGCTTACACGCCTATTGGTGATGGTGCGAGTTTAGGCGTTCACGAGGGGCAGAGCAGGTTCTGGGAGAACGTCGTTGGTAGAAGTAAGGAGTTTTCAGAGCTAGTATACCCGGTTCTAAAAGAACACTTAAACTTCGTGGCCAAGTACACCTCAGAGGACATATACTACTACTTCAACACCGTGAGACCTAGTCTAATTAGGGTTGATGCTGATGAAGTCACGTATAACATGCACATTGTGTTGAGAGCTGAAATAGAGAAGCTAGCTATATCTGGAGAGATCAAAACTTCTGAGATACCAGAGTACTGGGGTAGAATGATGGAAGAGCTACTCGGCATCAAGCCGAAGACCTACAGTGAGGGGGTTCTCCAAGATATACACTGGAGTATGGGTAGTATCGGGTACTTCCCAACATATACGCTTGGAAACATAGTTGCAGCCATGATGAGGAAGGTCATGATGCAAGAGCTAAAGCTCTACGAGAGGATAGCAAGTGGAGACTTCGCGAGCATACGTGAGTGGCAGAGAGAGAGGATACACAAGTATGGGGCAACGTACCCGCCAAAAGAGTTGTTGAGGAGAAGTCTTGGTAGAGAGTATAGCCCAGAAGACCTTGTAGACTACCTAGTTGAGAAGTATTTAAAGTAGGTGTCTTAAAGAGTTGAAAATACTCATCACAGGAGGCGCTGGCTTTGTAGGGCACAACTTAGCACTATACCTTCACAATAGGGGTTACACTGTCATCGCGTTTGATAGTATGGAGAGAGCTGTTAGTAGAGCCTACAGGAAGCTCTATGATTCGGGTGTAACGGTCGTTCATGGAGACGTGAGAGACGAGGTCGCGTTAAGTGCTGTTGTAAAGAGCGTCGATCTAGTGATCCATGGTGCAGCGTATGTGAGAAGCGATGAGTCTTTCAATAAGCCACGAGAATACATAGACAACAATGTTGGGGGGACAGCCGTTGTTGCTAAATCCTGCTTAGAGTACAATAAGCCACTAGTATATATAAGCTCAGCTGCCGTCTACGGAAACCCCCTCAAGCTCCCTATAAACGAAGACCACCCCACAAACCCCGTATCTATCTATGGGCTCACCAAGCTCATGGGTGAACATGTGGTTAAGCTCTACGGGAACTTTGGATTGAAGTATGTGATTGTAAGGCCATTTAACATCTATGGCTCAGGTCAGAGCGAGGAGTATGCAGGTGTTATAACTAGGTTTATAAGTAGAGCTTGTAGAGGCGAGCCCCTGATCATTTATGGTGATGGTCTTCAAACACGAGACTTCATACACATTTACGACTTCTCGCGACTAGTAGAGTTGATCATTGAGAGAGGCCCATATGGAGAAGTGTTCAACGCGGGGTCTGGAAGGCCCATGCGCATAATCGACTTAGCAGAGCTCATTAGAGCTCTAACTAGAAAACCCGTTGAGATAGTACACGCCCCTCCAAGAATAGGCGATATTAGAGACAGCTGGGCTGATATCTCAAAGGCGAAGAAGCTACTAGGGTTTCAACCCACAGTGAACATTGAGCGCGGCCTCGCAGATCTAATCGACGAACTCTGCGTAGAGAAGCGTTCACCACCCGCCAAGACTAGCGCTTGATCCAGACCCTCCTCGCCTGGAAACACCGACGTCGTATCTGTAGCGCGGGGTCTATAAACGTACCACACTCCCGAGAAGTGAAGTATCTAGAGATGTTCGTGTTCATGGCTGTTCACAAAATTATTTCAAACCCGCAACAGCCTTGGTTTCAAAGAGCTCTGCAAAAAACCTCTTATATGATGAGGGTTTATTAACTCCTCGTTAACTTACATGATAAGCGGTTGATGCGTGTGGCTTGTTTCATAACGCCATTAGTGGTCGGAGTAGTGCTTGCAGTTATTAAGAGAGTGTGGAGAGGGGCTGAGAGGGTCAAACTCGATCTCTTGGTGTACATGATGCTTGGTGGAGCGCTGATCTTGGCGGTCGAGCATGTTTGGCATGGTGAAATAGTGCCCTGGCCACCATTCCTCACAGCTATGAAGAGCCCGGAGGACATACCAATCGTAGTCAACGAGATGCTCAGGGTTGGCGGCTCGATGACCTTCGCAGTGACGGGGGCATGGCTACTGCTACTAGGCTTCACCAGGAAGCTCCAAGTTAAGATCACACCACCAAAGCGCATAACAACAACACTTAGTTCTACAAGCACGTAGGAAGGTTGAACGGCCGTGTGGCCTCTAGTAATGCTAGCGTTTTCAACTCTAGCGACAGCGCTCTATTTCTTTAGAGAGCGCTCTCAGAGCCTTGCGAAATTAGCGTTAATATCGTGGGGAGCCACTATAATGTTCATCGTAGACGCGGTGTTTGCACTACTTGAAGGTGAAGAACCAATAGAAGTTAGCGTAAATGCGATGTTACTGGGCTTTACACTAGTAGTAGCCACTATAGCACTATGGCTCATAAGTTTACTTATTACAAAGCACTCCAAACACTAGCGCTTTTTTCAACAGTTCAAAAAGTGTAAACGGCGCTTAATAAGTGTCCTAGTCTATAAAAACCCGTGGTAATTCTTTTATCTAATCTATAGTGGGAAGGTGGTCCCTCTCGTGAGCATAGATGTAGAGTCGATGAAGCTTAGAGTTATAGAGCCTCCTTCAAACGACCTACAATGTAGAGAGGTCTACCATGTTCCATCACGTCAAAAGGCCTTTTACACCGTATGTATAACCCAGAGCTCCTACATCGTCTATGACACTATTACACAAGATCCAGACGCTATGAAAGAACTTCGCAAGGTCGAGGAGGGGTTATACGATGTTCTCGTCGGTGGAGAGTCGCTATCTGACTTTTTAAAGAAAATTAAAGATATTGTAGACTTAGAGACCTAGAATGACCTTTATCAGAGCCATCCTCACGTATAGTCCGTTCTTGGCTTGCTCGAAGTACATCGCCTGCGGTAGCATGTCCACGTCTGGTGTTAACTCCCAAACCCTTGGTAGTGGGTGTAGTATTATGGGTATCTTCTTGAACTTCTTTAAGTATTCATATGTTATCATGTAGCTACCTTTAAGTCTCTCATACTCTTCAGGTTTCATTCTCTCTTTCTGCAACCTCGTGACGTAGAGGACATCTAGTTTCTCCATGACATCATCGGGTTTCTCGTGTAGCTCGTACTTGACTCTCCTCTGATCTAGGACCTTCAAGATCTCTTCGCGTGGTTGTAGGTCTCTGGGTGATATGAAGTATATCTCGATATCTCTAAAGTTTGATAGCGCGTAGGATAGACTAGATATGGTCCTTCCATACTTGAGATCTCCCATCATACCAACACGTAGCCCATCTACTCTACCGAAGACCCTCCACATAGTGTACACGTCGAGAAGAGCCTGTGTTGGGTGTTCATTGTAACCATCACCAGCATTGATCACAGGCGCTTTGCAGATCTGTGCCGCTTTAGCTGCAAAACCAGGCTCTTTATGTCTCACAACTATCAAGTCTGGACCATAGCTATCAACAGTCCTTAGGGTGTCCTCTGGGCTCTCACCTTTAGCCATGCTAGTCACCTCCTCGGGCCCGAGGTCTACAACAGTGCCGCCTAGTTTCACCATGGCGAATTGAAAGCTAAGTCTAGTCCTAGTGCTAGGCTCGAAGAAAGCCGTAAACATCACCTTACCTCTTGCAATATCTAGTTTCTCTCCACGCTCATAGATCCTTCTCAAGTCTTCAGCTAGGTGTATCAAGAGCTCGATGTCACTCCTAGTGAACTGTAGAGCTGAGATTACATCCATACCCTTCAAAACAACCACCAACCTATAATCACGTTTTTATCAACCCAGGCTGAGGTATATTAACACTGCTCTGTAGCGAGTGTGAGAGTCGTGTACAAGCTTCCACGTCTACTAGACATTAACGCTAAGTCTATGGTGTTTAGAGATTCTAAGAAACTAGCGGTGATCAGTAGGTGTTTAGAGCTTGAGAAACCATGGGTTCTCGAGAAGCTGAGAGAGGAGGGGTATGTCGCGATCACCGCGTGTCCCGAAGCCGAGCACATCAATATGATCGGCTTTAAGCTTGCTGGTATAATTGCTCGTTGCGACTTCGAAGAGGTGGCAGTAGTGACCGTATGGTAGTATGCACTGCACTCAATTACACTGGGCGCTTGAAGAGATCTACAAACTCATGAAGCCTGTGACTGATCTAAAATTAGCTGAAATTAGCTGTAAATACATATGAACACTTTGCTACTCGCTCTCAATGACTACTATTACTTTGATTTTTCTTCCATGGTGTTTTCCTAGTTTTTCTGGTATTCTCTTGGTGGGTATATGATGTACCTGTCTTTGGCATATTTAACTACTTTGCCCTCGAAGACGTAGATGTTGCACATACACACCCTCGGTGGGAAATTATGTAAGATTATTTATAAGCCTGTCTACAACAACTAAGTAGTAGTGTCACCGATGAATCTCCCTGTGAGGGCTACTGTGACCGCCAAAGTAGAAGCGGTCACTCCCAAGGGAGACGAGGGGCTCCTAGTGGAGTTTTTAAGGGCGTACCGAGACTCGATTCAGCTGGTTGTAGATGAGATCTGGGGTCTAGACGAAGTACCTTCGAGGACAGAGCTACACGTTATGTTCTATAGTAGATTAATGAAGCTCGGATTTAGAGCACACCACG
>Ga0080004_1158183_pt1 | contig 12908 bp, 15 predicted proteins | sample WasSprMetagenome_FD_69207 | JGI IMG/M metagenome (GOLD analysis project Ga0080004, IMG submission 69207) | Sulfidic aquatic microbial communities from Washburn Spring, Yellowstone National Park, USA - WS (SPADES assembly) (version 2) | ecosystem: Environmental > Aquatic > Thermal springs > Hot... | reverse complement strand
TCGAGTCTCATCTTAGATTCAAACTACCATCGGGCTAATAAAAATGAGATAGAGGGGCGAAAGGCTCTTAGAAGTACTGCGCCGCTTCTCTGCCCAGCACATACCTCGCTATCGCGTTCTTTTGTATCTCCTTCGTCCCCTCGACTATCTCCAGTTGCTTCGCGAACCTGAACCAGCGCTCCACGTCGTACTCGGCTATGTAGCCGTAGCCTCCTAAGACGTCGATGGCTAGGTCGCAGGCCTCGACGGCCAGCCTAGTGCCGTACCACTTCAGCATGCATGCTAGCTTTATGGCCTCGTCCAAGAGAGCCTTGTCTTCCTTAGACCTCTCAATGACCTTGGCCGCCCTGAAGATCATCGACTTCCCAAGTTCTATTCTAGTCGCCATCTCCACTATCCTATACGCAAGCCCTTGGAACCCAGCTATTATCCTGCCGAAGGCCTTCCTCTCCTTGGCGTACTGAATCGCCTTCTCGAGAGCGGCCTCGGCAGTAGCTATACCCATGCATCCAATGCCGACCCTAGCCTCGTCCAAGAAGGCTAACGACTGGTAGAACCCCTTGTTTAGGTTGGCTGGCCCGCCCAAGATGTCGTCGTCGGTTACCTCGACGTCGCTGAAGGAGACCTCGCCCGTTGGCGAGGCACGCCAGCCCATCTTGCCCTTTATGGGGGTCACGTCGATGCCCGGCTTTCTTTCGACTACGAATATGGTTTGCCCCCTGTAGGGCGGGTTAGCGTTAGGGTCCGTCTGGGTTAAGACGCACGCAACACTAAAGGTAGTTGCATTCGTTATGAAGGTCTTGGTCCCGTTGATCTTCCAAGTTTTTTCTCCGACCTTCACAGCCTTCGTGTCGAGCACACGCGCCAAATCGCTCCCTCCGGCAGGCTCAGTGAACATGGCTGCGCTGGTAATCTCTCCCTTCGCGAGCTTGGGTAGCCACTTAGCCTTCTGCTCCTGAGTTCCGAAGTTTATGAGGAGGTTCACTCCGAAGTGCCCGGCGTGGACGGTGTTTGCGAGCGGCGGATCGATCTTCACGGTCTCGTAGACTACTATCAGCTCCTCAATAAGGCCGTAGCCCTGTCCGCCGTACTCTTCGGGAATTCTCAAGCCTAGGAAGCCGTGCTGGCACATCTTCCTGTAGAGTTCCCATGGGAACTCCTCCTTCTCGTCGTACTCCCTCGACCTCTCGGAGGTGAACTCCTTCTTGGCGAACTCGCGGACGGCATCTCGGAGTAGCTTCTGCTCCTCAGTTAGTTCAAAACCCGTAAACATACAGCTCTCCTCGTAAGCCAGAGATAGTTCTTTCCCTAGCTTTAGAATTTTCTTCTAATTTGCTCATAATTTCAGCTCAGTCACGCAAGAGCAGGCCATCAAATATTAGATGATAGCAGTCGATTAGCCCTCTTCCATCCCCTCCGTTCGAGTACCTGCGCAACCGCAAGCCCTTAAAGTGCCAACGACGGCGATGCGCTCGGCTTCAACCTATAGCTCACGCCTCGCCGCTATCGTCCCTCAGCCTCTACGCGTACCATTATGGCCGTCTCGTATGTCGCTACGACTTCGTTTCTCTGGTTCCTCACGACGTTCCTAAACTTGATTATCCCTGCACCGGGTCTGCTTTTGCTGGGCCTCGCCTCGACGACCTCTGACTCTACCCATATCGTGTCACCTATGAACACCGGGGCTGTGAACCTAACGTTGTCTAGCCCTAAAAAAGCCATCACTTCCAAAGTAGACATCCTTCGAGCTCTTAGCGCTAATCCAGAGGCGACGCTTAGGGTCAATAGTCCGTGTGCGATCCTCTGGCCAAATATCGTCTTCTTCACGTACTCGGCGTTTGTGTGAAGCTCAGTCCAATCGCCAGTCAAGGCCGCGAACATCACTATATCGGCCTCAGTTATCGTCCTGCCAGGCGAGACGAACTTCTCGCCGACCTTAACTCCTGGGATGCCATCACCCTCGCTCATTTAAAACCCCGCAATAATCATGTAGAATGGCGCGTTAAAAGCTTTGCCGAGGGCAATTTCAAAGGATTGCCCGAAGTGAAGAGGAGGGCTTTGCAGGGGAACAACGCCCACTTTAAAGGCGTAATACCTCGCCTTCTCACTCGACCTCCCGTGCACTCGCCTATTGAAGGACCTCAAGGTCGAGGCATAAAGAGGTGCTTAGAGCGCTTAGTGGGCGCCTTCCGGAGGGTGAAGAAACCTGATCTAGCGGGGCCTTCAAGCGAACAAGTCGAGCATCCGAACCAAGGGTCACGGGCTTTAAAAAGCGAAGGGCCTTCCAAGAAGGCTAGGCGATCGAAGAAGGCCAAAACCAAGAGGCCAAGGACCAAGAAGAAGGCATCTGAGGGCCGGGGGAGGAGATCTAAGAAACGAAAAAGCGGGAAGACAAAGCGCCGAGTTGCATGAACCATTGAACCATCTAACGCGGGACCTTCACCAGTAAATGCCTTGGACGTCGAGGCGCGGCTCTAAGACGTGTGGCGAAGAGCCCATGGATAGCGCTCGTGGCAAGCGAGGCCACGTCGTTTCGGCCCGTCAAAAGGATCTAACACAACTATGCCTTGAGCTTAAGAACTTCTTCGAAGAAGCTGACGACGGTAGCGCACACTTCCTTCTCATAGCCGAACCAGAAGTGGTCAGCCCCTTCTATCAGGAAAAGCCTCACTTGGCCATCAATTGCTCCAGCGCCCTCCTCGATGGAAGCGCTCGCGAACTCGTCCCTGTCCCCTATGACTACGAGCTTCGGCACTCGGACGGCCTTCAAGAAGCCGAAGTCATATAGTGCGAGGGGAGGAGATATTAGCGCTAAGGCTTCGACGTTGCGGTCCTCTATCGTTGCGCGGGCTGCCACATAAGCCCCAAAGGAGTAGCCCGCGATGCCCATCTTGGTAACTCTGGGCGAGTCAAGGGACCTTAGAAAGCTGAGGGCCGCTCTCGCGTCTCGAACCTCGCCTACTCCTTGATCGTAAGCCCCCTCGCTCGCGCCCACGCCCCTGAAGTTGAAGCGAAGAGCGACAAGCCCCGACATCTCCAGGCCTCTGCAGAGCCCCTCCACTATGGCGTTGCACATGGACCCGCCGTAAAGGGGGTGCGGGTGGCAGACCACCACGCCAGGGGTGACGTCGGCGTCAACCGGGACGTGTAGTATCCCCTCAAGGACTAGGCCGTCGCTCTTGAAGCTGACCCTCCTCTCCATGACTTAACCCCTTGGAAGGGCCTACCCTCTATAAGAGGAGCGCTGTTGAGCTAAAAACCTTAGGCCTCGCAAGCACCCAGCCAACTTAGGGCCTCGACTTCAAGATAGCTGTCCATGCGTCACGATCGGCGTTCAACTCGTAGGGTTTTAATAGAATGAGTTATGAGCCCGCGACTTAGGTGCAACATCAAACGCCACTATAAAACATCGCTTTACGTAGGAGATGATGGAGTTAAATAAAAAGTTTATCGAATTTCGTGAAGCTCAACATCACTTCTTCGTCGAGGCTACTGCGAAGACTTAAGCTCGTAGAATATCAAGCTACACTTGCTACACACATTCACGGAGGCCCTAACCTTTCTCGTCACGCCCACAGACAAGAGGATTAAACCGTAGTTAGCCGACGGAGATCCACACCTAGGGCACTTGCCCTCGTACTCGGACACGGCCCAACCCCATACATTTAGCGTCTCCGGTGAAAATATCGTTTTTTACTCGAGCGACGTCGGCCTTCGCGTAGCGCGGAGTGCAGGGGTCAAGGACGATCTCGGCGAGCAACGGTTCCTTAGCATGGCGACTCGGTTGCGCCAAGGCCAAAAGACGTCAAGGAAACAATTATATCCTCTGCTCCAAGAAGCTCTTTGCGGTGAAGACGGGTGAAGAAAAGCTTGGGTAAGGCTCTTGGACCGGCGCTCCTCGCAATAGGGACCGGCCTCATACTGTTCGTCGCATATGTGGCGTACTGTGAGTACTCAGTCGCTCGGGGCGTTGCGCTGTCCGGTAACTTACAGTCATCGCTCACCCAGATGTTGTCGCTCTTCTCAGTGGTGGCCGTCAAGGCGATATTCTTGGCGTTCATAGTGTGGGGAGGAGGCATGCTCCTATCCAATGGGGTCAAGTTGCTCCGCGAGGAGGGGAAGGAGGCAAAAGAGGGGGAGAAGAAGTAGAAGAAGGGATGAAGTTTGAGGCCGTCGACGTTGCTTGCCTTAGCCATAGGCTTCGCCATTGCCGCTCTCCTTCTCCCCCTTCTCGTGTTCGCGGTCGAAGTGGCGCAGAACCCAGCACTCCTTGAAGTCCGGGTCAACGTCGTCCTCAATCAATCTCACGCAACCCTAAACGTCACCCTCACCTACGTCGGGACGGTCGCCCTTACGGACGTTCGGCTGACGATCGGCAACAGGTCGACGGACTTGGGGAGCCTATCAAAGGGGGTGACGAAGATCGTCGCTGTACCCTTAAGCGTCGGCGAGGCATTGAGTCTGCGTCCCTCGGATGTAAGCCTTCGATTTAAGATAATGGACCTCTACGGCGTGGAGGTGAGGGCGGCTGGCTAAGGAGCTCGTGAAGAGGACTCTGCATGGAATGATTGGAGTAGTGATGGGCTTAGTGTACTACGCGCTCTACGTAGCCGCGTTGCCTGCGATGTTCCAAGGCATAGCTGGGCTTCCGTTCGAGCTAAGGCCCCCCGTGGACCCCTCGACGGCCCTAGCGCTCTTCATGGTGCTAGGCATGGCGGAGAGCATCGTACCAGCGACTGTGGGCGCGGCGTTTGGCGTGCTGTCTAAGGCCGTGGGGTCCCTTTACCTCTACTGCGTAACCAATGGAGGGGTCATCTCGGCGACCGTCGCGGGCTATAGCGTAACGATTGACCTGTCCATACTCATTTACGCCATCGTGGCCGGGAGCATAATAGTGGGCGTGGCGGATGCGTCCACGCGGGCCTGCGAAGAGGCCTCAAAGGTCTGAGAAGTCAGTGGCACTCTTCAACGCAGCGAAGGGTCTAGAGGGCTTGGGCATAGTAGAGGACTGCAAGTCCCTAAATTTCGTACACGAGGAAGCCGCCAAGAGGCCCAAGAGAAAGCGCAAGTGAGCATGCAATATTCCCCCTCTGAAGTCCATGGAGTCGGACCTCTGACGTTTCATATCAATGAGTAATGCGTTCGAAAATGCAAACGTCGCTTCGTGAATGAGCTAATGCTACAGCCATAAAAGCCATCGATCAATTCTCATGATCAACCTACGACCGTCTTGGACCGCTCAATAGCGTACGTCTGTGCGAGGCAAGAGACCTAGAACGCCTCTTTTTTAAGCAATTTACAACTGAAAGCCCCGCTCTTCAGGGCGGGGAGGAGGTCAGGGCGATTCCTCCTCTACTAATGGAACTTTGCAAGTCTTCTTTTCCACTAGAAACTCGAAAGCCGCCTCCCTCAACAAAGGCCTCAAGTCATAGTTCGTGTAAGCAATGGCCAGAGCGATCCTCGGAGGCAAGTCCTCAAGCTCTTTCAGCTCTCGCGGGACCTCGATACCGAAAGCCGAGCATAGGGACTTGAGAGTAAGGTCCTCTCCTTCGACCTCACAAAGCTCAAACAGGGCCCTAATCGCGTGACGTAACGTCAAGGCTTTTCCTCCCGAAGAACTCGATGGGGTCTATGCCGTAAAACTGCATCCTCACGAGGGCCCCCTCGTAAGGATCGCAGACCTCCTCCTCTAAGTTCGCCGCTAAGAACTCGTCTATCTCCGCCAGCCTCTCTATAAGCCTCCTCCTCTCCTCGGCGGGCATTATCCTAGGATCTGTCATAGCAGCTACGTGGAACCTTACGTTGTGGTCCAAGAGCGCCTTTACTGCCCTAAATGGTAGCTCAAAGAACTCCCTAGAAGCCCCTGTCCTAGCCTCGAAGGCTTCCGGTTCTCCAGCCTTGAGCGAGACCCTCACGTAGACCCTCTTGAGGCCAGCGATGTCTTTAACGTAGCTCTCATCGGCCCCGAACAAGATGCCGTTGGTCTCGAGTATGAATAGCTTCACCTCTTCTCTCTCCTCTAGAAGCTCCAAGAGCTCGAGCAGGTGTTTTCTACAGAGCGTGGGCTCACCACCGCTTATCCTGGCCTTGTTGACTCTCCACTTCCTCGCTGCCCTCACTATGTTCTCGCAGGCTTCCTCGGCTGTGTAGTAACTTCCATAGGCCTCAGGGAAGTCCCTGCTGAAGTCCGTCCAGCAGAAGAAGCACCTAAGGCAACAACCAACGACGTAGCCAGTCGCTATCCCGCCGTAGACCCCGGTGGCGTAGAAGGCCGTGTACTTCCTAGCCCCGTTCCGACAGACCATCCTCTCGGTCTGCTTGGCGACGTCGATGGGGTCGAACCTGTCCCCCCTCCTTATCATCCTCGGATACGCCTTATGCATACGCGCATTACCGAAAAAGAATGAAAGAGTAAAGAGTAAAGGGTAAAGAGAGCATTGAGTTATGCCGAGGACCTCTTCCTCATTTCCTCCTCTTTAGTAGCTCCTCGAAGTACTCGCTCTCGCTCTTGCCCGCGATCCTCTCGAAGTACTCGTCCTTCTCTATCCCAGCGATCGTCCTCGCTAACCTCTTCTTTGCTTCGACGTCTCCTCTCCTCCATATCATTATCTTCTGCGCTTGAGGTGAGCCAGCGCCGTGCAAGGACTCCACCAAATGCGCGCCTATGGACAAGGCCTCGATGAGCCTGAGCATTCGGATTCTGTGCTCAGTTGGGACCCCGGCAACCCCTTTGAGGTACTTCTCCACGTACTTCCCGATCTCTGGGTGCTTGTAGTCCTTCTCCGACGGGCAGGTGGCCAATAGCCCACCTGCTATGTCTTGGGCCAGCCTAGACCACTCATACGGGAACCTCGTTATGAGGAGCTTCGTGATGTTCGCTAGCAGAGGGTTCGGCATATAGGCCCCGGAGGGGGTTCTGTAGCCCTCGTAGGAGCACGCAAGCGAACAGCACCAGCAGGCCTCGGCCATAAATATCATCTCCGTCAGTTTGTCCACGACGTGCGAGGTATTGGCGACGCCTTGGTACTCCGCAATGTTCGCCGTAGCCCCGATCAAGACGTCGGCCACGCCGACCTTACAGCCGCCGTAGTTTTGCCTGTGGAGGGCCGCGAAGGTCTCCACGAGCTCTCCTGCGAACTCGTACTCACCGCACATGAAGACCCTCTCCCAAGGCACGAAGACGTCGTCGAATATTATAAGGGCCTCCCCGCCGACGGCCCCATACTTCGGGTTCCCGCAGTCGATCACGCTCTCGAACCTCCTCACATCGTTCAGTTGCCTTCCGAAGACCATGTAGACGCCCTCAGCGTCGACTGGGACCGCGAAGGAGACTGCATAGTCCTTGTCCTCAGGGCCTAGGGCCCTCGTGGGCATGACTATTATCTCGTGGGAGTTCGCCACCCCGGTTATGTGGGCCTTAGCACCTCTGACGATTATGCCAGCCTCGGTCCTCTTGACCACGTGGACGTAGAGGTCGAGGTCCGCTTGCTGATGAGGCCTTAGGCCGCGGTCGCCCTTCACGTCGGTCATGGCTCCAGCGCACATCAGGTCGTTCTTCTGGACGTACAGCAAGTACTTCTTGAGCCTCTCGTGGTAGTCCGTGCCGCACTTCTTGTCAATGTCGTAGGTGGTTATGTACAGCGCGTTAAGGGCGTCGAATCCCGCACAGCGCTGGAAGCAGGCCCCCGTCCTCTGGCCTAGGAGCCTCATCATCTTCACCTTCTTCACGAGGTCGTCAGTGCTCTGATGGATGTGAGTGAACCTGTTGATCTTCTCCCCGGTCAAGTGAGACCTCGCGGTCATCACGTCCTCGTACCTCGGGTCGTGGGCCAGCTCGTACGTCATGGCCGCAGCGTTGACGTGAGGCCTGAACACGGGATGCTCGACTACGCTCTCGACTTCCTCGCCCATGAAGTATATCTTTGGCCTTAGCCTCTTCAAGCTCTCCACATACTCCCTCCCAGTCATCATGCTCTCGCGACCTCCGCGCTAACTCCTATACGAGGGGATTATTTTCCTGGCGAAGACGTCGAGGACGAACTTGGGGTCTGGTCCTAAGTTGACTAGGACGAAGTGTCTCACCCCTGCTTTCACGAACTCCTCTACCTTGTTTGCGCAGTCTTCAGGCGTCCCTACTATCGAGAACTCGATGGCGACCTCATCCGGGACATGCTTGCCGAACTCCTCGAACAACTTGAAGCCTTCTTCCGTGAGGGTCACGCTAGCGTACACGTTCTCCGGCAAGCCTTTTGGGAACTCCAACTCGAAGCCTGCTTCTCTGACGAGCTTGGGGGCGAAGGCTATCTGCGCCTTGGCCTTTCTAATCTGTTCCAATGCCTTCTCGTAGCTCTCCGCCATGGCTACGTAGACGAAAAGGCCCGCCTCGAAGTTGTCTAGAGACCGACTAGCAGCTTCAGCAACTCTTTTTATCTCGTCCAAGTGCCTCTTATAGGTCTTCGGCCCTAGCGAGACGGGCAACCAGCCGTCCGCGTACTTGGCCGCAATCTCCCGCGAGCGAGGGGAGTTGGCAGCGAAGTATATCGGCACCGGGCATCTCTTCGGCTTTATCTGCAGGAAGGCCCTCTTTAAGCTCCAGAACTTGCCTTGATAGCTGACCTCGTCTCTCAGCCAAAGGTCTCGGACTGTCTTCGTGAACTCGACAAGCCTAGACAACGGCATGTCCCATCGTATTCCGAACTGGTCTAGATTCATCGCCTCCCCGGCCCCCAAGCCTATGATCAGCCTCCCCTGCGATATCTGGTCAACGGTCGCGGTGAGCTGGGCGAAGACAGCGGGGTGAATCCTATGCGGGTCTGAGACGCAAGTGCCGAGCTCGACCCTCTCCGTCTGGGATGCTATCACGCTGAGAACCGGCCATACGTTCGGCACTATCCCCGTCGGTATCATTAACAGATGATCTGCGGCCCACACGGAGTCGAAGCCCACTTTCTCCGTCCTGACGCCTATCCGGATGAGTGAGTCGATAGGGACCACGGGAATGGGGAGGAGCTGTCCGAACTTAATTCTCTCACTAGTCATGTATGTTAGTTCTTACACAGCTTTCTAATATCGCTTTTGCATCACGGCTTGGACTTGGCAACCTAGGACACCAGTCGCAACATGTTAAGTTGCCAAGTCCCTAGGTCCCTAAATAAGGCTTAAACTTAGTATTTAGAGCAAGACTGCTAAAGCTAGAGTGGTCGGTGTTAGAAGTGAGAAGAAGAGTCGTGGTCATAGGAGTAGGTATGAGCAAATTTGGAAGGTGGCCGGAGGATGTAGGTGTTACCAAGAAGATGGGTGAAGAGGCCTGTCTTAAGGCCATAGAGGATGCAGGGATTTCTCCTAAGCAAATAGAGGCGGCCTACGTCGGGAACATGGGCATTATGGCGCCTCACGTCCAAGGGCCACTAGTCGGTAACCTCATATTAGAGCGAGTTGGAAGAGGTGGGATACCCGTTACTAGAATCGAAGGAGGGTGCGCTTCTTCAGCACTGGCATTTAGGGAGGCCTACATGGCAATATCGGCTGGTTTTTACGACGTCGCGATAGTCTTGGGCGTAGAGAAGATGCTTGTTGGAGATGCACAAACCCGCTTGAAGTCGATGATCATGGGCTCGGATCTAGAACTTGAGGGCGTGATGGGTATAACGTTTCCGGGAGTATTCGGGATGATGGCCACACGCAGGATGGCTAAAGTTGGGACGACTCGTGAGCAGATGGCCCTCGTAGCGGTAAAGAACCATGGGAATGCCCTCTATAATCCATACGCACATCTACCCATGAAGCTAACGGTCGAAGAGGTTCTTAATTCTAGGCCGATAGCATACCCATTGACGTTGTATGAGTGTTGCCCGATGAGCGATGGAGCAGCAGCTGTAATACTGGCTTCAGAGGACGTGGCGAAGAAGGTTACAGATACCCCAATATACGTCTTGGCCTCCGCTCAAACGTCAGGAAGTCTTGAGCCAGATTTTGATTACATCGTCCTCAAGTCTTCATTAATTGCTGCCAAAAAAGCGTATGAAATTGCAGGTGTGGAGCCGAAGGACGTCGATTTTGCCGAAGTCCATGACTGCTTCTCGATAGCCGAAATAGCACACTATGAAGAGCTGGGATTTTGTGGTATCGGGGAGGGGGGTAAGCTCATCGAGGAGGGGGAGACGGAGATAGGCGGCAGAATACCCGTAAACCCTAGCGGGGGCCTGTTGGGCAGGGGCCATCCTGTTGGGGCAACTGGTGCAGCTCAGGTATGCGAAGTCGTGTGGCAACTTAGAGGGGAGGCCGGAAAGAGACAAGTCGCTGGGGCTGAAATTGGTCTAACGCACACCATGGGGAACTTTAGCATGGGAGACGCTGGGCACTGCGTTGTGCAGATTTTTAAGCGTGGTGACTAACGATGAGTAAGAGGGTCACTGTGTTCAGGGAGGGCATATTTCTCGAGGGCACAATAGAGAAAGGTAAGCCCATATTGGTTGGCAGTAGATGTAAAAAGTGCGGCAAAGTATTCTTCCCGAAAAGAGACGTGTGTGGAGAATGTTACGGTAAAGACCTCGAAGAAATCCCCTTGAGCACTAAGGGGAAGCTGTTCACCTACTCTGTAGCTTACGTCGGGCCACGGTCTGAGGTTCCGTACGCTTTTGGATATATAGAATTACCAGAAGGAGTCAAGATCTTTGCGCTTTTAACAGAGGCGGATCCAAACAAATTAAGGGTGGACATGGACGTTGAGTTGACCACGAAAGTGATAAGGAGCTCTATTGATGGTAGAGAAGTTTTAGTCTACGCCTTTAAACCTTTACAGGGAGTTGGAGGAAAATGATTGAGAAATCGCACTTATTGATTCTTGAGCCTAGAATAGCAAAGCGTGCGGTTGCTTAAAATGATGGGGGTCGATTTATGGAATTCTCCTTTTCTAAGGAACAAGAACTATTGAGAGCGTCTATCGAGGAGTTCTGCAGGAAGGAGATAGACCCATATATCGGTAATTGGATCAAGGAAAGGACCTTCCCTCGAGCTCTTCTGGGAAAGCTAAGCCAAATCGGTTTGACCGGGGTGAACATACCGGAGGAGCTTAGAGGCTCCCCGCTGGACAACGTGAGCCAAGGGATTGCCGTCGAGGTTCTAGGCAGACACGAGCTCCCGGCTCCCATATTCCTGACGATCTTCGGCCTTGCGAGGGCGTTACCCTTCATAGTCGACGAGGGGTTGAGGAGGAGGACCATAGACAAGCTATTGAAGGGCGAGCTCGTCATGGCGGGTGCCTTCACGGAGCCAGGCTGTGGCTCAGACGCTGCAGCGATAACTACGAGGGCCGAGAGGCGGGGCGATGTGTACATAGTAAAGGGCGAGAAGACGTTCATAACGGGCGCCCCTGTGGCCGACGTGTTCATAGCGTCAGTGAAGACTGGGACCGGTCCGCCTCACAAGAGCATCAGCTTGCTGTTGATAGAGGCCGATAGGAAAGGGGTCGAGCCTTACGAGCTAGGGTCCATGGCTGGCGACATCGAGGGCGAGTTCGGGGGCGTGGTCTTCGACGACGTGGAGGTGCCAGCGGGCAACCTCATAGGAATGGAGAAGATGGGGTTTCGCGCATTGATGGAACTTTTCAACGTCATAAGACCGTTTGTAGCGTTATATAGTCTAGGGCTAGCTGAGAGGTGCCTCGAGGAGGCCGTGAAGTATGCCATGCAGAGGAGGGCCTTTGGACAGCCGATTTCTAAGTTCGAGGCCGTCAGCTTTAGATTAGCCGAGCACTGGACCAAGATTAAAGCAGCTAAGCTCTTGGCGTACTACGCGCTGTGGCTCGCCGATAACAAGAGGCCCAACTGGGCCGAGGTCGCTGCGGCCAAGTGGTACGGATGCGAAGTAGCATTTAACGCTGTTAACGACGTCATCCAGACTTATGGGGCCGCTGGATACACCAAAGATCATCCGTTTGAGAGAATATTTAGAAGTATAAGAGGGCTGTTGATAGGCGATGGCACAGGGGACATAATGAAGCTAATAATATCGAGGCACTTATTCGGCAGAGAACATGCCCCTTAAGCCCCAAGCTCTTAACTCCACTTTTATTAATTTACTATCAATAAAAGTGAGATGACACGATCAATATACGCATATTAATTTTTATAACGTACCCTCACTACAACTCTCAACATAAATAAAAAGATGTAGTTTTCGTCAGCAGATAATAGTCCTCACTACTTTCCCCTCCACATAGGGGTCCGCCTTTCTAGGAATGCTCTTGTCCCCTCAGCGAGATCCTGAGATGACGAGAGTATTACTACCTCCTGTAACGCGGCTCTCATGAGCTCTTTGTACGCCCTCCTGCATGCTCTTGCTGATGACTTCACTGCCTCTACTCCTAACGGCCCAGCTCTCAGAATTTTCATAACCATCTCAGCTCCTGTGGCTTCTAGCTGATCAGAAGAGACGACTATGTCCACGAGGCCAAGCTCCCTACACTGGTCAGCTGACAGCCACTCCCCTGTTAGTGCGTATCTTATCAGCTTCTTGCTCACGAAAAGCGTGCCGAGCGATGAGGCTAGAGGTGGAAAGCCTCCTATGAGGACCTCTGGTATCGCGAACACAGCCTCCTTGCTCGCTATCACGATGTCGGCGAAGATGTTCAGCTCCAATCCTCCTCCAAATGCGAAGCCATTCACTAAAGTTATTAAGGGCTTCTTAAACTCAATTAGCTTTTCAACAAGCGGGGTAGCATACCTCTCATTCCACGCCTTTACATCCATGGGCGTCTTCCACTTGCTCATCATGGCTATGTCGTCGCCAGCGCAGAAGGCCCTCCCCGAGCCAGTCAATATCGCGACCCTCACGTCGGGGTCCTCCTCGGCCCGCTCGAGTGCCACCCTCAGCCCTTCCCAGCCGGCTTCGTTTAGAGCGTTGAGCTT
>Ga0080004_1151484_pt1 | contig 12909 bp, 14 predicted proteins | sample WasSprMetagenome_FD_69207 | JGI IMG/M metagenome (GOLD analysis project Ga0080004, IMG submission 69207) | Sulfidic aquatic microbial communities from Washburn Spring, Yellowstone National Park, USA - WS (SPADES assembly) (version 2) | ecosystem: Environmental > Aquatic > Thermal springs > Hot... | reverse complement strand
GGGACCTGTTAAGCTTTAACGCTTATGTTTATGATGGGGGAAAGCGTTCCCCCATGACCCCCTTCATAATGAATGAATGTGTGAATGTGTGTTTATGAATGGGGGAGAAAACTATATATGCAGCTTTCTCATAGGCGCGCACGAGGAAATGTTTGCCTCTTAACCTTCTTGAGCCGACTAAGGCTAAGAGAAGGATGCTTAAGCAGACTTATGAAAGCTTCTTCAATATTGTGCAAGAAGCTCTCGGCTTCGTCGGCGACGTTAAGTCGAGGGCTGAACTTCATAACGAAACATATGAGAAGTTCAGAGGCAAATACAGTGTGGCGTCCCAGCTTATTATAGAAGCTGCAAGCTACGCTTGGAGCATAAGGAAAACTGTGGAAGAAGACATCAGCAAATGTGCCGTGAGGTTTGACAAGAGGCTTTTCAGCTTCAGGCAGGCTGAGAGGGGAAATCCAGTCCTCAGCCTTAGACTCAACCATGAAAGAATAGGGCTTCCGATAAGTCAGGATGGCGCCTATCAGAGACTTCAAAACCACCTCGAAGATGGTTGGAAGATAACAAGCATCATCATGAAACGAAACCTCAGGTTCCTTGTTGTTCTCTTCAAAGACTTTCCAGAACCCTCTTACAGACCAAACTGGATGGGTGTGGACGTTAACAGCTCCAAAATCGCCATATCCATCTTCGGCAAAGGGAAAGTGCTGAGGCAAACCTATTTCGGGCAAGATGTCTCCATAAAACAACTCCGCTTTGAGGATAGAAGGGCGAAGCTTCAGAGTTATCGAGATTAGGGCTCCAGCAAAGCTGGTCTCAAACTCAGGAAACTCAGTGGAAAACAGAGAAACTACGTTAGGACGAGGATGTGGCAGATAGCCAACGAGGTGGTTAAGGTTGCCAAACAGTTCGGCGCCAATATTGCTGTTGAAAGGCTTAGACACCTGAAGAAACAAAGAGGCGAATGGAGTAAAAGAAGCAGAAGGAAAGTTAATCGCACACCCTATGCTCTCTTCAGACACACCCTGAAATGTGTAGCTGAAAGAGAAGGTGTGTTCATTAAAGAAGTCAAGCCCAGCTACACAAGCCAGACATGCCCACGGTGCGGACATGTCAGCAGAGAAAACTGGAAAGGCTACGTCCACTTCAAATGTGTCAAATGTAGATATGAAGCGGACAGAGACCGAGTTGCAAGCCTTAACCTCGCCCTCAGGGCGGCTCCAAAAGTAGGCGTCCCCAAACGCTATTTCTGGAGCCAGTTTCCTGAGGGAGATGCCTCCGTCAGCAGGCACATCTTGAAGGATGAAGGGTGTGGAAGATGGCATCAAACCACCTCAAGCTTCAAGCCCACGGATTTTATCCGTGGGTAGCTGACTCAATTATGTCTCACTCCTTTACTGTAAGTATCGGTAATCGCCTAAATCGACGAACCGCATGTAATTCGTAGTTACACAATTTTTATAGTGCCCTTTTAACTTCTTTTATTTTGACTGCGAGTTGTTGATATGCGTTCCTAATTTTTCTTTTAATTGGGAGAATACAAGTGGCTCGGCTAATTTGTTTACATGGAAGCGTCATGCCATAACCAGTAACGACGTATCCTCTATCTGTGAAGTCTTTAGGATCCCAGCCTGAAAGATGATGAGGCTGTCTTAGAAAGCCGACAGGGGTTCCCACTACTATTATACTAGCAATTCTTTCTAGTCTTGCCAATAATGCCTCACCTTCAGCTCGTGGTAGGTGCTCGATAACCTGTAAAAGTAAAACTGTATCAAAACAGTTATCCCTGAAAGGTAGAAATCTAACATCAGCTAATACATAATCATGGTATAAATTATGTTTCTTGACTTCTTTTAACCCTTCTAACCAGATGTCTACGGCTACTGCGTATGTTACTGAATTGTTTTGAGCAAAATACCGCCAAGCCCATCCTTTACCGCAACCAGCATCTAAGACTCGGCCTCGAGTTAGTTTTCTTACTCTACTCTCTACTCTGGTAAGTGTAGGGAAGTAGCCTAGCAAACCTTTGAACCTTCTCATCGATCAACTCATAAATTCGGCTAAACACGTTCATACCGTTCAGAGCACCTTAACATCATACGGAGGAAGATTTTGGTTGCTTATGGAGCCTGCTAGACGTATAATTAGCTTCTCCGCGCCCTTATTCAAATCCTTCCACATCCATATTTAGTATGTTGATGTACATTATATAACTCAGCTATGCTAACTTATTTTGCAGCTTCGACTATGGTGGTAGGCATAGATATGCCCATGATCTTTCCAATAATCCAATAGCTTAACCACGTAACCTTTTCCCTCCAAGTAGTCTTTGCATTTATTATATTCTTCTATCGAGTGGAATTCGAGGATTATTTGCGGATGATAAACTTTTAAGGTTTTACAACTTCCAAGGAGGACGTTATAACCATAACCTTCGACATCAATCTTCATGACATCTGGGTGAATATTATGGAAATCGTCAAGTCTTTCAACATTCACTTTAACAGCCTTTATACGCCCATGTTTTTGAAGAATGTTTATGCTCGACTGTTCAGGAGCGTTTTCTGGTACGTACAGCTCTTTGCTTTCCTTTTTATCTCCGAGAGCCAAATTATAGCATACAACATTTCGATGCTTAGACAATCTCTTACTTAGGCGTTCAAAAGTTGCTGGGTTTGGCTCAAACGCAAACACAGTACAGCCTCTTTCAGCACAAAATAGACTATAAATTCCCTCAAATGCTCCAACATCAACAAACACTTCAACACTTCTAATACTGCTTAAAATTCTCAAAACCTCCAACTCTAAGGATTTAGGGTTAAGCAAACCTAATCTGCGTAGCAGCTCATCCCTAAATTTCCTAATTACTCCCAGAAATACAGGAGCCAAACCTTCACATCTCATCATCTCCAAGAAGCTTTTATTCGTCAGAAACTCGTGAAAACTTTTAGCCATTAAATCCATCAAGGTTTCTCAACTAAGGCTATTAAGTAGCTTGCTAATGAGGGAAACCTCGAGATAAGTCTATTCAATTGATCCAAAGTGTGGGTTCCCGTCGCAGTTCCAGCACCTTTCATTGAAACTATTTTAAATCCATGCCTCCTCAAAAGCTCTTTAAACGCTTTATAAGTCATAGTTCGAATATGTGCTCTTCCGCTAACGGATCCTTTTCTCAGTAGGGGAAAACAGCCAACATCATAGTTCTCTATGGTAGCGGAGTAGTGGAAGGGCTGATATCCCAGTAGCATAGCTATTCGGTTATACCAGCATGCTAGGTTCGGCGTCGTTATGATGGCTAGACCACCATTTTTAAGAACTCTGTAAATATCTCTAATAACCTTATCGGGATTGAAAACGTGCTCTATAAGCTCTCCACAATACACTACATCGAAGAACATATCATTAAATTGAAGATCATTCTCCTCCACATCAAGCTGGTAAGCTTTTACGCCTTTTTCGCGAGCTAATCTAACAGCCTCGGGTGATATATCAACTCCATAAATATCATTACATTTAAGAGCCTTTGCTATGACCAACGTGATTTCACCATCTCCACATCCAATGTCTAAAAAGTTTTCGCGGCATAACCCCTTACCTTAATAACTTCAAGGACCTTCTGAACCCTATGAGTGGATAAAGACGGGACACCAGTAAGATCTCGCACAGGTTCCTTTAAGTAGAAATCCTTACGACCCTTATACATATTAACCTACACAAACCCTCCTACTGCTAAATGCGATCATATATTAAGATGTCGCTTCATCTAAAACCTGCTTTAGCTTCTTGTTTCTCTCCCGTATGGAATGTTTTCCATAAGCTACCTCCCATCTTGCATCTTCACCCATTTTCTGTCTAAGTTTTGGGTTCTCTATAAGCAACGAAAACTTTTCAACAAGACAGCCAATAAATTCGGCTTGTAGCCCCTTACGTATCTCTTTTATCTTAAGTTTCATAAGTCAACTTCTTATAAAACCGAGACTTTGTAAAGCTTCTCTTATAATAATTTCATTTTTTTGTGGCGGACTTTTAAGCCTACTAAATAACCCTTCAAATAATATATTTCCATTAACGGTAGGATTTTCATGTAAAGTGGATCCCTAAATCGAATCGTAAACATTAAGCCAAGGATTAAAAAACCAGCTATCCGAAAGAAATGCGACGTTAATATCGTCATAGTGCTCACAGGCATAAAAGCTCCAACTTGGCCCCAGAAATAGCGTTGATCAACCAATTCTTGTAAAGTTTCTCTAGGAAAATGATAAACAGGAGAGTCGACCCAAATTATGCATTTCCATCCCTTCTCTTGAGCACGTGGAGCAACTCCAACATCGCCTAAAATATCGAAACCACCTACATCCTCTAGACAGCGCCGCCGTACAATATAACATGGACCACCTGTAACAATTCTCCTACTTCCGAAGTTCACTAATTTAAAAAAGGTAGTGCTCAGGAATTTTGTTGACCCCCCTTGAACGGCTTTCATCACCCTTTTATGAAATTCCCATAGTTGACCCATAACCTTGGTAATTTGATTGCTTACATGAGCCTTAGCCAAGCATCCTAATACGCCTAGATTAGGATCTTCGAAAAACTTTAATGCTTTTGGGAAAAAGTCTTCTCCAAGGTAAGCGTCACTATCAAGAAACATGATTAAATTACCACTAGAAGCTCTCCACCCTTGGTTTTGGGCATTGTACTTGCCATAGTGGCTTCTAATTACACTATTCTTATATATTTCTTGTCCCTCTTCAAATAGTATTTTTACAGGATACTTTTTAACTACATCTAAAGTATTATCCGTACTGTAGCCATCCACTATTATAACCTCACTAATATAGCCCGCTTTCTGATAAGGATATAATGAGGACAAGCAACGCTCAATAGTGTCGCCGCTATTATACGTGGCGATGACAACAGAAACAGTTAACGCATCAATAGCTCTGCTATTAATTTTTCTGAAGCACATGTTGTCTATACCTTATCGCTATTATGCAGTTTTATTTTTCGAGTAACCAATTCCTTTTTCAGCTTAAAATGATGGTTCTAAATGTCTGCTCTCCATTTACAACATGATACGTTGCTAGAGCTAACTTCGATCTTCCTTGCGCGCACTACTCAAACTTCTTCGCACTTTGTTTACACATTCATGTTGTATAGGTAATTAACTATCTTTTTCATACATCAAATTTACTCGCACGGAGTGAATATGGTTCTTTACATGCGTAATTTGAATTACTGCTCAATTTTACTTTCTTTTTAGCTCGGAGTAAGATTGTTCTTGAATTCTCTGGATTATCTCTGATTTGGTGGATTTTTTCGTAGATTCCGAGTTGCATCCAAAATTTTTCAAGCCAAGCCCATGGAAGGGGTATGAAGAACCAAAATAAAGGAATTTGCCCTTTTAGCATTTCTACCTCGAAATATTCGTTGACAAGTTCTAAAAGCTCTTTAACGCTTAGTTCATGTTTATGGAAGGGATTTTTCTGTAAAAGGGCACAAATTTTCCATTCGGTGTTGAAAGGAAGAGTTGACCTTCTGGTTTTAATGCATCATGTATCCTCCTTATTAGTTCCTTCTGTTTCATTGCATCGATGTGTTCGATGAACTCAAACAATGCAATAACGTCAAACTTTGTTGAGTTTCTTTGAAGGAAGGTCAAGGCATCTTCTCTAATGAAATTTAGATTCGATATATTTCGGTAGTTACTTCTTGCTTTTTCGATGGCTTTGTTATCTATGTCTACTCCAATTACGCTTTTTGCCTTCTTACTGAATAGGAATGCGGTATAGCCATATCCGCAACCAAGCTCTAAGACTTCCTTATTTTCGACAAAAGGCAAGTAGGTTTGGTCTCTTGTCCAATAAACTCCTCTTCTTATAGTATCTGGAAGCTCTGATGGGTCTACGTTTTCTCTGTGTAAGCTCCTCCAGATTTCATTAACTTTATGGCGAATATAGTTAAATAAGTCCATTTTCATGAATTTTTCCCTCTCCTCGACCAAGCGTTATACTTGCCTGGAGAATACTTCTCTTGAAGCCCTTTCGCGCGCGACGAGTCTCTTATAGCAAAGCGTCTCATCAACTGCTGTTTCAAGCCTATCTTCGATGACTCTATTGCCAATAATTATTTCCTAACCGTTGACGCCCACTGCTAGGACGCCCTTTGGAGCGTTCTTGACTGGTGTGGGGACATTTTCGTTACCATCGGATACAATTTCCCTTTTAGCATCACATTCCTTTGTAGGAGACGGATAATATGTCATATGGGCTAAATTTTCGGTTCGACGAAGGATATGGTAGATATTCACCGTCTAAAGCACACGTATCTATAGGTCTAGCTCCGATGCGGAACCTCTTTAAAGAGCCGCGCAAGAAGATATTACTTAAAATTACAAGGAGTCGGTATACTACGGCATTTCTTAATATCGCACGCAAAAGGAAAGGTTTGGGGCTGTTTATAACTTTCCCAATCATCTGGGGCACGGGCGACTTCTTACAAATGCCCCACAACTCCGTCCTTTCAAAATATTTATCAAGGATCACTTTAAGTTCTTCAGGAGTGAATTCGTGCACGTGACCAGGATACCAAGGTTTTGTTCCAGGCGAGAAAAGTTCCCTATTCGGAGTAGAACAAATTAATAAACCACCTTTCTTAAGTACTCGATAACATTCTTCAATGAATTTAACGTGATCAGGCAAATGCTCTATAATTTCAAATGCAATTATTATATCAAATGCGCAGTTGGTGAAAGGTATGTTCTGAGCATCAAAGATGACGAAATGTACACCTTGCCCTTTTAATTGTCTATGCGCATATTTGATTGAATTAGAATCGATGTCGCCCCCAACCAGCAAGCTTGGCTTCATTGAGATCATGCGACCAGTAATGTAACCGAACGCACAACCCACGTCCAATATAGAATTCCCCGTTCCATATCTCTCTACTATCCGAGAAGCAAAGAGCGTTCTGCTCGTAATGAGTTGCATATCAACCCATAACCAGTAACGATTTACGACGCTTTCCATACCGGTACACAACCCAATATAGATTTATAAGAACGCAATAGTTCTAACAGAAAAATCGCTCAATTCCTGTTTCTCATATTCCTTTTACGGTTCTAATGTGCGCATCTTTATGTATGTATTTGGGCATGTTGATTATCGTAAACTCTATTTACGTATTGCAATTTGCACCTCAGCTGGCTCCAGTAGGGGTCTGTTGAATTTATTCCTAAGTCCCGCTCATAAGGTATCAGAAATCGTTTTGAAAACAGCAGTACGATCTCATGTTGCCATACCTCATTTTTTGCCGTTAAGAAGCCCTGCAACCAATTGTCGATTGACCGAAAAGCCTCTTCTTTATCCTTCACGTAAGCCCATGCAACCTCTGTTCTAAAATGACCGTTAGGCATATAGTATAGAACTATCGGAGCGGTAGAGCCATCCGCATAGGCGGTTACTCCATCTCCCTTCCCGTAAACTGAGCCCAGAAAGCCTCCAATGGATAATTCATAGGGATAGTAAGTGTCGATATTAATTCTATCGTTATGAGCTAGAAAGGTCGGTAAGGATAAAGTGAAAAACAACACAATTAGCAGAGCAACAGCATCCACCTTAATGAAAATTTCTCGCTTTCCTTTACCTAGATTGGTGAGAAACCTTAGCAAAATTGGGACTGTGAAGAAAGAGCCATACATAAGGAACCTATAGTATTGTACACCCCCTAAAGGAAGTATGGCAACAGCTGTTAATATAATGATACCAAATAACGCTCCGGTTTCTCTCTTTTGAAGCCAACCTAACTTCCTGATCTTAACCATGTTAGCAAGACCAAGAAGCGTTCCACAAATGAAAATTAGAGTTAACCAGAAAAGCCGCGTAGTGTTTGCCCACAGTGGAACTTCCATTCCTATATTAGGTCTTGCCACTATGCTCAGATACTCTAAGAATTTCATTTCCTTCAAACTGCGAACAAATACCTCGATAAGATTAGAAAACGTGCCGATTGCTAAACTAAGCTCCCAGCTTAATGGGATTAATAGAGAAAGTGTGATGATCCATCGGTCACGCCATAAAATGTTGACCTTGGAAAATTTTTGTAGAAGATATATGCCAAATAAGATGAAGAAGAAGGATATGGACGTTACAAAATGAGTTATTGTTGTTACTGTTATTACGATAACGACAACAATAATATCGCTCCTTTCAAAGAGAGCATGTTCATGTCTAGTCAAGAGCACAAGAAAGATAGCCAGAAAAATAAGGGCAAAACTGCTTGGATGTAGGAAATTAAGCTTGGCAAGCATCCAGTTTCCCTGAACTGTTAAAAGCGTGGCAAGAGGTGCCAAGTAAGCATCCAAAATTTTTGAGTAAAAAATGTAAAGTAAAGTTGACAGTATAATAATCCGAAACGTTAAAAGTGGAGTAATAATGTCTAAGACTTTAACTCCTAGAACTAGGGAGACCCCTGAAAACAAGAAGTGGAGACCAGGAAAGTCAAAATAGCCGAAGTTAGGGTCATTCCGGACAGTATGCCCAACCTCCAGAACGTATTTGATGTGGTCGGTTTGAATGGCGCCATCTACTGCAAAAAAAGCGCCACGAGTAATAATTATCCAGAAGCCCAAAAATACAACTGAAAACAAGCAAGTTAAGATGAACTTTTCAAAATCGATTCTATCTTCGCTTTTCCTAGAAGAAAAAAGTGCCAAAAGGATCAAGGCTAACCACGTATAGTACAGAATGCCAAAAAGGAGTAGATTATCAAAAATGCAAATTGATTGAATTGATTGATATTTTAAAGTCAAATGTACTGGGAAAAACAAGATTGTTACAGTAAGCACGGTTGATACTAAAAGAATTAACTTAGCACGAGCGATGGCAGTTTTCATAGGTCTCTACGCCTTTGCAACAGCAATTATATACGCAAATAAAGGAGAGTTCATTTCAAGTAAAGATGGAACATATCGGTTATCGTTCGTATTGTGTATTTGCTCAAGATCGCGAATTTCTTCAAGTGTAGTAATGCGATGGTCATAGAAAGGCGGTAGTTTGGCGAGAAAATTTATGAAGCTTTCTAATCGAAGAATCTGCTTTGTTGTAAGCGAAGTCAACAGGTTCAAAAGTAGGAATTTGATTAAGGTACGTGTTTAGCTTGGTTTGAAACAGAATCATTTCTGCCTTCTCTTCGGAATAATTACATTACGCAGACAAAAAAGGTTAAATTGAGCTTCTTTTCCGTGAGCTAAACACATACTGATTAAGCTTTCAACATTGCCTTTAAGCTGATCTTTCTTTAATAACGGATAGTAGCCGTAAAGAGTAACATCTTTGAAATATTTTTCTAATAATGACCTAAACTCATCGATTGTGAATTCATGAACGTGATAAGGGCTTCTTTTGGTGTGTGCTGCCTTATTTGGGGTGGAGCAAATAAAAACACCATTCGTTTTCAGAATTCTTTTTATCTCCTTAATGAAGTCCTCATATCTATGTAGGTGCTCAATGGTTTCGAAACAGACCACTATGTCGAAACTATTATTTTTAAATGGAAGTCTTTGCGCATCTAAGATTAGATAATATGCTCTCTCTCCACGATAAAACCTTATTGCGTCGCGAATTGCTTCCTTTGATACATCCCCTCCTACAACCATATAAGCACCTTTCTTCATCATATGGTTTGAACCATATCCGCTCCCACATGCCACATCTAGAACTACCTTGTCTTTAACAAATTGTGATGCAAAAACATACCTCTCTGTATGTAAACGTATATGCCGCAAGGAGGTATGATCTTTTACGTTCAGTCGTTCCTTTGACTCAATGTACTCAAATACAGAAGAGCCTATAGTTTCATCCCCATTTTTTGGAAGGCGTTTACAAAAATCGTTTCAATATTATATCTTGAGGCCAGTTTAATGGCGTTTTGCCGGCACTCTTTGAAAAAATGTTCGTCTTCAAGAAGCTTTAAAATAGCCTTAGATAATTCTTTCTTATCATATTTTATTACTATGCCAGCTTTCTCCTCTTTTATATCCTCTGCTATCGATGTAACATTTGTTATTATCACGGGTAGGCCTTTTGCCAAGAACGTCTTGGGTCGAGCGGGGTCATTGTACATTTTAAAGCCTGGCGGATAAAGAGCAACGCCAACCTTCCTTTTCTGTATTATCCTTTCCAGCTTTTTGCCATCATGAATGTACCCTAAAATTTCGAAATAATCCTCTAGTTGTTGATCACTTATTCTCTTTTTCAACTCTGCTGGAAAGGTTTCATAGTTTATGACAGTAACCTTAACTCGAGGTCTCTTCCTTATTACTTCAGGGAGAGCGTCGATAAGAAGTTCAAAACCATGTTTCCTGATTGCACCTACATAGACAATGGAATCTGGAAGCAATTCCTCTACGTGAAGAGATTCTATATCAGAAAGTTCAATGCCATAAGGCACAATGATTTGCCTGTTTTTATCGATCTTGTAACCGCTCTTGAGCCTCGCTTCAATAACTCTTGGAGTTGGATTCCAGACATAATCAGCTTGTCTAGCGCATATCTCGTCAAATTTAAGGTAAATCCGGTTTAGAGCAGGATTACGGTATCGGCTTATAGAATAATCTGTTGTCCAAAAAACTACTTTTTTTACTATACCTAGCCTCCGTAGAAATAATCCAATGATAGTTTGAAACCAAGTTCCACTACCAATATACATATCAAATAAGCATCTCAGCTTAAGAATAAAATATAAAGTTATAAAAACATCTACGATCCAGGACAAAAAACCTTTATGCCCACGACGATGGATAATTTTCTTCCGGCACTCTTCTCCCTCCCATATGCAAAGTAGCGAAATCTGAATGACCCTATGCGGAAGTGGATGACCTATAAAGACAACCTTCCGTACTCTTAGCTTATTTTTGAGGAATTTACAAAGCTTTTGACGTTCATCATCTGGACGACAGTAAGGTGCAACTATTACTACCTTGGAGATAGATGAGTGCCAGCCTACTCCTTCCATCCTTTCTCCGCTTCCTTTTGAAAGTTTATTGAATCGTTAGACAAGCTTCTTTGTTGCTATTGTCAACTCTGTAATTAAGTAGGAAAAGTATCCTAGTGTAAAGTACAATAGGGTTTCTATTATCACTCTAAGTTTTTTAAGTGTGATTTTGCGATCAGATAGAAGTTCGCTTGCTATAGATGGAAGCAAATGGAGTATTATTCGACGTAACACGTAATATTCAGATCGAAGCCTTTCACTTGATGCCTTTAGTATATGTTTAAACATAGCATCACTGTATCCTTGCCAGAAAGCGTAACGGCGAATAAATTTTGATGTCAACTTATAACCGCTTACCTTGTGCAGAACTTTAACATCGGGGTTATAAAGAATGCGCTTTCCAGTTTTCATCTTCACGGTAAAGGAGAATTCCCGGTCATCACCAACCGGCCCAATCTTACCCTCTTCATGTGCGCCCTTAGTGTATCTATCCTTAAAAAAGGAGAAATTAAACGCCTCCCTTCTAAAAGCCATGTTAACCCCCCAAGCATACTCCAAGTCGGCTTTTTCCTTTAGGCCCTTCCAAGCAGTACAGCCGATCATCCAATAAAACTCTTCGGGAAACCATTTTAGGGATGGATCTTCAAACAATGGAAGAACAGGACCAGAAACGCCTATTACATCATTATGTTTAACGAATGTTTTGACAATTTCTTCAGCCCACGTAGTAGATGGAACGGCATCATCATCTATAAAGGCTATGATGTCCCCCCTCGCATGCCTCACGCCTGTATTTCTAGCTTCAGAAATTCCGAGCTCGGTAGGATAAAAAACCATTTTTATATTAGATACGCCATTCCTTTCAGCATAATCTTTAACCCTTTCATACAGCTCCATTGAGCGCTCGGCAACAAATATTATCTCAATGTTAGAGTACGTTTGATTCTTTAGGCTATCTAGAAGCTCAAAAATGTCCTTCAGTCTATTGACAGTGTAAGAAGTAATAATGATGGACAAAAGGGGTTGCTTAGCCACGTAACCTCTCCCTAACTATGGTTTTTATTGCTTTAAGCCCCTGTCTCCAGCTTGGAGCTTTGCTTTCGCCTGATATTCTCCCACGATCATGGTGACCAACTTCAACTATTCTGAGGCCAGACTTTTTGACCCTAGAGATCAGCAGAGGCTCATCCTCGAAGCAGTCCCTAGAGTCTAAGCCAACCCTTTCGATAGACTTCTTCCAGAAGGCATTATAGCCTGAACATAAATCAGTAAACCCTGTCAAGTAAAGCATGTTAAAGACGGCGGCTACGATGAGGTTCCCCGTTATTCGATGCGTAGGCTTGCCAGCTGGAAGGCTTAACCGAAGCCTAGAGCCCTTGGCGAAGTCATAACCTCTTAATAGAGCCTCTATAAACCTATCCATATCGCTTGGGTCGGTTTCTCCATCCGCATCCAACGTCACAATAATATCGCCAGCTGAATTCTTAATGCCAAGCCTTAACGCCTCACCCTTACCCTTCCCTGGCTGATAGAAAACCTTTACGTCGGGTCTGAGCTTCTTCGCAACTTCGACTGTTCCATCGGTTGAATGCCCATCAACAAGTATAATCTCGTCAACCCAATCTGGGATATAAGGTAACACGTAGGGGATGTTCTTAGCCTCGTTAAGTGTACATATTACTACTGAAATTTTAGGGTAGGGAGGCTTAGGATACATTGTGATTGTCTAACTATTCTTTTTTGATGACAACTATTACGCGGGTTGCTAAAGATGGAAAATTTGACATAAATCTATCTACAAGCGTTATCAGTTTTGATAAAACCTTAGGTAGAGCAGATTTTACTGTTACTGGGCATCCGATTACGCGTTCAATCTTAAAACCATAAATGCTAACCAGCTCTTTAAGAGCCTTAAGGGGCATA
>Ga0080004_1117488_pt1 | contig 12910 bp, 10 predicted proteins | sample WasSprMetagenome_FD_69207 | JGI IMG/M metagenome (GOLD analysis project Ga0080004, IMG submission 69207) | Sulfidic aquatic microbial communities from Washburn Spring, Yellowstone National Park, USA - WS (SPADES assembly) (version 2) | ecosystem: Environmental > Aquatic > Thermal springs > Hot... | reverse complement strand
GGGTTCAAGGGGACAACTCAGATAAAGATAGAGACATCAGGAAATGTCACATATGCAAAGGATATAACACAGCCTGCGGATGTTGACCAGATATTTGCAGGAGAGGCAGTGTTCAGCTTTGTGAAGATGCCGATAATCTACCTTGACTCATGGGTGTTCCAGAACAACACACTATCAGCTGACCTGAAGGACAAGGACTTAATACTGATAGGAGGACCTGCTGTGAACACTATAGTGAAGTACCTGAACGATGCCAAACTCCTGGATGTGACATTCAAGCAGGTGAACGGAGTATGGGCACTGGAGTATGCAGGGAAGACTTACGACTTAGACACAGTGCTTAAGATATTGGTGGACAATGGATACCTGCCAGCTCCAATATCCAAAGAATACGTGTACAAGGTTGAGGGTGGAAACGGACTTGGTGTGATAGAGTATGCGAAGAGCAGGCCCAAGGACTGGGGATCTGGAAACATATTAGTTGTAGCAGGCACTGACAGGTATGGTACTTTAGCAGCCTCAGTTGCATTAGCTGATCCAACAAAGCTGGTGGCATCAACAGCTCCTGTGTTCTATGCAGCAGGAAGGACAACACCAAATGCTGTTATACTGCTCGGGATAATGCCGACTGCTATTCCACCGCCAGTGCCTCCTGCAGTGCTGACACCGGTGATAGTTGCTATACCAGCTGGAGCGGCTGGATAAAAGAGGTGATTGAATGAGGAGGTTGTTATCCTTCCTTCTTGTTCTTGTCCTCTTGATCCCGTCCCTATCTGTTGTAGGAGAGCCGTATAAAATATACTCTGCCAACCAGCTCAGCGGATCACTGGTAGACAAGGATATGTCGAAGTACAGCATATCAAGGGCTGCGATGAATCTAACCACAGGGAACTTCCAGGTAGCTGTTTTCCTCAAGGATAAGAAATCGATAACTGCGCTATCATCTGCCCTAAGCGAGAAGGGTGAGAAGAAACTATCATCAATGGTGTCGACAAGCAGGGTTGTGGAGACAAAGGATGGAAAGTACATGATAAAGGTGATAGCTGAGGCAAAGAAGCTCCCAATACTCGATGAGATGAAGGAGAAAGGCATAATTCTTGACTATAAAGTGAAGCCTAGGCCAGACATGCCGAACATAACCGCATTGATGGGAGACAAGGAGGAGACGAAGAAGATAGCTGTGGACATGATAGCTGCAAGAGAGGTCATAAGAGCTAGCGAAGTGAACTCAATGGGCTATACAGGAAGCGGGATAACAGTGGCCGTTGTGGACACAGGCATTGACTACAGCAACCCAGACTTGAGGGATGCCCTTGAGTACTATGTTGGAAGCTACTACCAGCCTCTTGATGGAAATTACATAACTGTGAGGGAGCCACTTGTCCTGGATGCTGATGAAGCACAGGTTCTCAATATGGTAGATGTTAGCCCGAATGCAACAGGATACATAGATCTATCCGGAGTGACCGTGGTAACATATGTGCCTTGGGAGGAGGATCTTGATGTGAGCTATACAACAGGCAACACAACCGCCTACGTCGGCAGCATACCATCCAAGAGCGGTACATATAAGTTCGGAATAGCCTATCTTTATGATTTAGATTGGGAATGGGGGATATATTATGCATACAATGTGCTCATGGCAGATCCTGTAACAGCGGGGAACTACACATTAGTTGTCATAGACTGGAACAACGACTCCAATTTCAATGATGAGTACAGCTCAGGCTTATACTACACATATGATGGAGAAAGGATAACATACTATGATGCAAACGGAAATGGGAAATATGATGTAGGCGATGTGTCCCTTGGAGTTGTAGGTGGCTTCTTCTACGACATATGGTGGAACTTCGGATATCCGGGCTACTTCTTCCCGGGATGGGATCTGAAGGGAAGATATCTCTCATTCTTCTACGACTTTTATGGCCATGGAACCCAGTGCACTGGCACTATTGCATCAAGAGGAACTTGGTCTGGGCTTCCAGGAATAGCTCCTGAGGCAAAGGTAATGGGGATAAAGGGACTCTGGATAGGAGATGTGGAGATAGGTATGCTCTGGGCTGCTGGCTTCGATGTGGATCAAGCTGGCAACATTTACTACACTGGATCCCCAAGGGCTGACATAATAAGCAACAGCTGGGGAATAAGCACATTCTTCTATGATGCATTCGGCTTCGGCTACGATCTAGAGAGCATGTTCGAGAACGGCCTTACAACGCCGGGATTCCTCGATCCCAACTTCCCCGGCATACCCATAGTTCATGCGGCTGGAAATGGAGGACCTGGATATGGAACTGTCACAGCTCCCGGAACTGCTTCTGCTGTGATAACAGTGGGAGCATCAACATCCTTCCTGACATGGCCTGGAGGAGTGTTCTACGATGACATAATAGGCTGGAGCGCCAGAGGCCCAAGTCCTCTTGCTGAGGCAAAACCAGATGTGGTGAACATAGGAGCATGGGCCATTACTGTTGCACCCCATTACTATGGAGGCTATGATGTATTCGGCGGAACTTCAATGGCAACTCCGATGACAGCGGGGGTTGTTGCTTTGATGCTTCAGGCAAACCCAAGCTTAAAGGGGAAGCCTGCATTAATAAGATCAATGATACAGAGCACTGCTGTTGATCTGAAATATGATCCGTTCAAGCAGGGCTCAGGAAGGGTTGATGCCCTGAACGCAGTCTCACTGGCACTGAGAATGGCTGGAACTGAGCCTGGAACAGATAAAACAGTCCTCATAAAGACATCAACAAGCAGCACAAAGCTCAAGGAGATGCTCTCAGGTGCTTGGGAAGCTCAATGGGGCATAAACATTCCAATATACATGTGGTGGTATGGAAATCCGCTGCCACCAGTGGAGCTGAACTTGACAAAGCTTGACTTTGCAAATCCATCCGGATCCCTCTATCTGGGAATAGTAGGAAGAAGGGATGTTGTTCCGTTCAGTTTCTCCGTGACGAATCCAACGAGCACGGGACTATCTTTCACCGCAAGAGCGATTACCTATGTGCCCACTGGGGCTCCAAAGACGTATTCAGGTCTACTGGATTACCATCCCGGATGGAGATTCATAAAGTGGTATATCTTCGATCCATCTGAGTTCGAGGGAGCTGAGCTGACGAAGTTCAGCGCTGCAATAGATTACTCCAGCTTTGATTATGACAACGATTACTGGGAAGATTTATGGCCAAGGCTATTCGTCTGGTACTGGGATGGAACTGGAACTCCAACACCCTATGTGAATGCTTTTCCAATAGACTATAACTATGCCGTGGGAACTACAGAGGAGGTTGTTGTACACGATATTGCTGAAAGAGTAAAAGCCTTAGGATCAAACTATAAGATAGCTGTCTATGTGAGAGCTATTAATTATACAAGCTTGAGCAAAGTCCCGTTCATACTCAGGATAACAAATTACAAGAGAGTTACAGACACATCAGTTAAACTTAGTCCTTCATCAGGAAGCATAGCACCCGGAGGCACTGTGACAATAACAGGGAAGCTGACAGCCTCAACTGTCGTTGGACCGCAGCAGGGATACATAGAGCTAGACTTCGGCTCATTCAAGAAGTACATACCGTACACCTATGGTGTGTATCTTCCTCTGTACAGCGTCCAGTACCTGACATACACATCCCCAACTGACATGCTGCTTTACAACCCATCATCTCTAAACGGGGCATTTGACTGGTGGTGGAGATATGAATCAGGGGACTGGAGGGTCTACTACGTGAAACTGATGAACCCAGCTGCGAGAGGCCTGTTTGTTGACTTCAAGTGGACTCAGGACAACAGCACACTTGCAATATACACGCTAAACTCAATAGGTATGTTTGCAGGAGGATACTGGGGCACAGGTGTAAGCGAGCATTGGAATTTAGACGGTGGAACATTTCTCATAGAGAGCATAGCAGATGTTACAGGAAAGTGGAAGAAGGAGATGATAGCCACGCCCTTTGTGAACACATTTGACTGGTATCCAATAGTTTATCAGCAGACAGGGCCCGGATACTACACGATAATAGTGCACCAGCTTGTTCACGGAGGGAAGATGATATATGAGCCGATAAGAGGATATGTGAGCGTTTTAAGCCCATATGACCTCAAGAGATACATGAATCCATGCAACATAACGATGAGGAAAGGAGAGACAAGGCCTGCTGACTTCAGCTGGAAGCTTTGGGCCGAGGCAGGTGTCACATATTGGGGCGAGTCAGCAGAAATAGATGCCGCCTACACATCACCTCTAAAGATAACTCCGGATTATTGGTACACAACTAGTACGCTGAACAAGGGCTACATATTAAACGCATACAAGGATGCAGGCATGGTGATAGACGCGACAAATGCAGTACCTGGTGATTACATAGCTGGTGCGTTCTTCGTAACATTCCATCCGGACTACAAGCTCTTCTATAAGTACTATGGTGCGCCGTACGAGGATTGGATCTCAACTGGGTGGTTTGGAGAGGACTGGTGCCCAGTTCATGTGCCCAGCTAACCCCTCTTCTTTTTCTTTTTTACTATCCGTCGATATACAGTCTAACAGGTTTGAAATCTCGTGATAACAATTTCACTCCTCTGAGAAGCTCAGTATTCTAAATTCATATCCCCAGGAGTCGTAATATAAGTTACCTCCTTCATATTCCAGCTCTCCTCTCTGGTTATCCACAGGATCGGATCTGATAAACCTCTTTTTTGGAGTGAACTCGGATTGTATATCCTCGTTGAATACAAGCCTGAACTCATCGATCCCTCCGAAGTAGAAATCGCTGTACTCAGGGAAGTGTCCTCCGAAGGAGGGATCCACATGAAGCCATCCATATGGCCTTATGTGAAACTGAGCCCAGTCGTGCATGTTGGCTCTAGCCGGATTCACATACCATCCCGACTGCCACTTTGCCGGAACCCCGCTTATTCTGGCAAGCGTTATGAAGAGAAGTGCCTGCATCCCGCAATCTCCTTTTAAGTTTCTGGCAGTGTACTCACTTATATTTTCATAAGTCGAGTACTCGTATGCAGATGCATACTTTACATTTTTTACTATCCACTTGTATATATTCTTGGCTTTCATATACGGATTTCTCTCCCCTTTTGTTACCTCCTCCGACAGCCTTCTGAGAAAGTAGGTGAAGCAGATGTGAGGCGGTTTCTCATCCAGATATCTGGAGAGGGTTTCATCAACCTCAGCTGAGCTTGGCTCAACTTTTGGAAATCTGGAGCTTGATCTGAACTCGTACTCAACTCTGAAGACATCATTCCCCTCGAAGTATATTGTCCTTTGCTCACTGCCCTCATCTGCCAGCAGATATCCCTGAGGATATGCCGATATCAGCTTTATCCCATCCTGTATCTCATTGGGCCTTGGAAATGGAAGCCAGCACCTCACAGTTCCTTCCACCTGCTTTTTCAACCTGATTTCCATCATCACTCTGTACCTAGCCCTTTTCCTCTCCCCTCTCATGACTGATTTTATGTGATCTATCAGAATCCTGTCATCTGTTCTATCCTCTGCCTTAACCCTCCTCTTCCTAGCATCCTCGTTGAACCTGAAGAGATTTGGAATAAAGCTCCTGAAGAACCTCTCCTCCCCATCTATCAGTCTGAAGTCGATTGATCCATCCTCAATCCACTTTCTCAGATCATCCTCGCTGAAATCCCTAACCTCCTGCTTTAACATTGTAAGAGCATCTTCCTTTCTCAAAGAGTAGTCAAATCTCACCCTTCTAAGCCTTTCAAGCTCATACAAAAGCCTTTCTCTCACTATATCAGGAAGCCTTTCATCCTCAAGAAGCTTTTTTATCCTTTTCTCTGCTAGGGAGAAGTCTCCAATCTCAACAAGTCTTCTTATGTCATCCGGCAGACCTGCTGTGAGGAACTCCATATGACCTAGAAAAAACATAGGACAAAAACTTTTTGCAAGGCTTGTAAAGCGAGAGAATAAGGCCTGTCATCAGCACTCGCATTCAGCTGTCTAAGCTTTACGCAATAGACAAAGTACTTAAAGGCTTAAAATAGGGAAATCTCCTGACAATACCTCTCCATGAGGTAGAAAGGTGCCAGAATTTTTGCACCCCACTTCAACTTGAACTTCCTAATGCCCTCATTTATCCCCAGCCCCATGTTCACCTTCTTCCCCATTTCAATGCTTCTGTCGATCAGGTTTTTGAGGAGGAGATCGGAGGCTCCAGGAACTTTTCTTTCCGATGTGAAGTTGAACAGATAGAATGAAAAGGCATCTGATGATTTTATATCAGCTATTGTCACGGCTATAAGTCTTCCCTCCTGTCTTGCCTCTAATATAAGGGGTTTTGCAGCTCTCACGTATTCAGGCAGTTTTCTGAGCATTATCTCATGCTCCTTCAGCCCCTTTCTCCTCACAAAATCCCTTATAAAATGAAGATGCTCGTCTTCCAGTTCTGTCTCCCTAACTTTTACATCTTTCTCAGCTCTTTTTATCAGATTTCTTATCTTCTTGTTGATTTTCAGCGATTCAGCGTCGAGAAAATAGTACTCATCTGATTCTATGACATCATATCCCTCTATCTTTCTAGGGGAAGCTACTAAAACCCTGACAGGCCTGTGCCTGTCTATGGCTCTCTGAAGAGATTTCTCAAGATCTCCCTCGTCAAGGGAGTAGCCTATGAACCTGATCTCCCCTTCTCCATAGTAGTAGATGAATGGGCCCTCGTTTGACCACTTAAGCCCTGAGAAAGAGCACATGTAGCTGGGAATCTGCTCCGGTATGTATGCTCTTCTTGTAAGGTCCACGGGAAAAAAGAGTGAATGCTTAAAGAAAATCTCTCTTTTATTACATTATAATAGTTTCCGATTTCGTTAACTTCTGCTGACAGTTAGCAATCAGATTCAGAACCGAAAACTTTTCCAGAATACGACTTCAGTTGAAGTAGAGTAAGCTTTAAGACTGCTAACAATTAAATTTCCTGTCCATCCTCTTTATTGATGCCCAGGAAAAGGATTGTAATAACGGGAAATGTGCATGATGTCGGTTATAGACCCTTCCTTCTTGGCATTGCAGGATTTCTGGGAATAGAGAGGTTTTATGCCGATAACATAGTGATAGATGGAAAACAAGCTGTTGAGATACTTATAGACTCCTCAGAAGACAAGATTTCCGCATTTATTGACCTAATTGAGAGAAAAAAGCCTGAAGCTGCTGTTGTGGAGAGCATTCAGGTAGAGGATTACTCAGGAAATGTGATGGAGATGGAGAGCTACTACAGATATCTTACAGCCCTTCAGCTCGAGAAGATAGTTACATATGGAGGCCAGATGTTGAAGAAGCAGGATTTAATGTTAGAAAAGCAGGATTTAATGTTGGAGAAACAGGATGAAATGTTGAAAAAGCAAGGTGAGATGTCTGGAAAAATGGATAAGATGCTGGAGAAACAAGATCAAATGCTGGAGAAGATGGATAAGATGCTGGAGAAGCAGGATTTAATGTTAGAAAAGCAGGATGAATTTTCTGGGAAAATGGATAAGATGCTGGAGAAACAGGATGAGACAATAAAAGCCATTAGAGAAGAGGGAAGAAAGACTAGAAAGAGGATATCCTCCAGTACAAAGCTTATCTCATCAAAACTGGACAACATAACTTATCTGTTGGAGGAACGATTCAAAAGACTTGAGGAAGAGGTTGAGAGGATAAAGAAGGCTCTTATAAAAGCAGGGATAGATATTCAATAACGAAATATATTTTGAGCTTAGAATATTTCCTAGGATTTCAGGGATATATGCCTGAGAAGCTCGATTCCGGTGAATTCGGAGAGCTATGTGTAATCAGAGTCGTAAAGTAACAGCTGTTATATGTACAGCTCAACCTCCTTTCTCCCCTTCTTTCTCCTCAGGATTTCCTGTACTATTGAGAGAAACTCATCTCTGCCTATCAATCCCATCTCTATTGCCTCATCACAGCTTACTCCAGTTCTCCTCTCTATCTCCCTGTCTATCTCAAGCCTGTCCTCGTGATCTGTCAGCTCATAAAGGCCCATCATTCTGAGGAGAGAGCGGACCATTCTGCTCATATGATAAAGCAATGTTTTCCCTTTTTAAATTTTGGTATCTAGATATCGATGACCACAGGCCTTTTCATATCGCTCCTCATCCATCCCCTCCTCATCCCTGCTGTGTTGTAGTCTATTCCCATCCTGTAATCCCTGTCCAGAACTATAACTCCAGCTATCCCCCTTCCAAACTCGGAGCTCATCTTTGATATAAGGGCTCTGGCTATCTCATCTGCTCTCATCCCCATCTCAGCCATCATTCCTGCTCTTGTCCCAAGCCCCATTTTTATTATGTACTCCCCTATTCCCGTTGCTGAGAGAGCTACTCTGCTGTCTGCATAAGTTCCAGCTCCTATTAAAGCTGTATCCCCTATTCTCCCCGGAAGCTTCAGCCACACGCCTCCTGTTGAGGTTGCTGCTGCAAGATCCCTTCTCGAGTCCACAGCCACAGCACCGACAGTTCCATGCAGAAGGTCGGGATATCTGTCCAGAAGATCCTTGTTCACCTTGTAGTACCACTCCTTCCTCCTGAAAACCTCCATCAGCTTCCTATACTTCTCCATCTTCTCCTCTGTTATGAAGTTTGAGATCTCAAGCCCCAGTTTTACTGCAAATTTCTCAGCAAACTCTCCAGAAAGTATGACATGATCTGTCAGCTCCATGACCTTTCTCGCAGCCCTTATCGGGTTTTTTATCCTCTTCACGCATGCAACAGCCCCAGCTTTTCCTCCCGACATTATTGCAGCGTCCATCTCAACCTCTCCTGCTATGTTGAGGCATGAGCCTGAGCCTGCATTGAAAAATCCACTGTCCTCCATCACAATTACGGCTCTCTCCACCGCATCTAAGGAACTTCCACCCGATGCCAATACTTCTGCACCGGATTTAACGGCCTCAAGAAGGGCTTCATGCTCCTCCCTAGATGCAGATGTTATCTGACCGGCTCCTCCATGAACTACTATTGCCCACATACGCTGTCCTGAAAGAGGAAAGTTAAAATTATTTATCTCCGGATGCTATGTAGAGGCGGTTGCCATATGGACTACGAAATATCCACGAAGGTTAGCAGAAGCCTAGTGGAAAAGGCAAGAAAATACGGGATAAACTTAAGCGAGCTTATGAGAAAGGCTATTGAGGAGGAAGCAAGGAAAAGAGAGATAGAATGGGCCCTTACTATTATGGAAGAGATTTCCGATAAAGCAAGGCTGGATAAGCCATCAAATCAGCTTATCGGGGAGTTCAGAGATCCAAAAGTGAGATAGGACCAAAAGGTGATTAGATTCTAGTACCATGACAGAACGATATCTAAGGGAGGAAGAGTCTGAGAGATCTCATCCTCTCAGAAATAGATAGCAAGAGGAAGAGGCATTTTCCCAGTTTTTAATCAAGATAAATGCGAGGAGACTCCCGACTTCAGTTGTGGAGTAGGTTACGAAGCTTCAATCTCCTGAGCTGATGGACACAAAACTATTTTTATGAAAAGTTTATTAAATAGTTCCAGCTAGCTGAATTTGGGGTGAGATTTTGGAGATGTTCAGGACCCAGGACTGGAAAACTGAGAAGCATGTCCCAGTAATAGAGATAGTTGAAAGGAAAGGGGATCAGGTTACTGTCAAGGTGACCGTGGGAAAGGAGATACCGCATCCAAACACAACTGAACATCACATAAGATGGATTTCCCTTTACTTCCTCCCGGATGGTGAGAACTTCCCGTTTGAGATAGGAAAAGCTGATTTCAATGCCCATGGAGAATCAGTTCAGGGACCAAACAAAGGCACAGTTTACACTGAGCCAATAGCTTATTTCACCTTTAAGACCGGTAAGAAGGGAAAGATGATAGCTTTCAGCTACTGCAACATTCACGGCCTCTGGAGGAATGAGGAGCCACTTCCATGATTTTACTTAGCAATTCCCCATTACTTTTTTAGCATTAGAATGGAAAATCCAACTTTTATTCAACTTTTTATATTTCATCTGGCTTCGGCTGTCATGCTTGTGGTGTTCAATCCGAAGGAGGAGAGATGGAGCAACCTCGTTAAGGAGCTCATAAACGACCTTCAGGAATCCCTTAAGGACAATCTGGAGGGAATAATAGCCCTTCCTAAGGAGGAGGATGAGGTCTATGGGAGCAATGTCCTCATATTAGTTAGGGATGACAGCTTGGACACAGCGAGAAGAATATCCAAAATAATAGGGAAGTATGGCTACTCAGTTCTCCCGACAATAGCCACAAAATACGATGGGGAGATCGTCAACTCCTTCATGAAGAAAGCGGTATAAGAAATGAGGTCACTTTCCAGCTAATCTCATCGAGCTAACCCTTATCTCCGGGGTGATAACCCCTGAGATGCTTCTTCTCTTCTTTCCAACTAGCTCCGCCCTTTTCAGGAAGTCCATCATGTTTATACCAAATCCCACTTCCTTGAGGCCAGATTTTATCTCTCCTTCCTCTATGAGGAAGCCTAGGGATATCAGGCCTGAGAACTCTCCATTTGCCAGATTTGGTGTGTCATCAGTGGAATAAAGAAGAACTCCTCTTCTCATTGACAGGAGATCATCCTCATCTGCCTCAATCCCTCTTGCCTCAAGCAGGGCATTGTTCATCGATATAGATGGAGGGGATGAGTAGCCTCTGCTAGCATTTCCAGTGCTCTCAATTCCCTCCTTAAATGCTGTGTAGCTGTTGTGTATAGCTGATCTGAATACGCCAGAGGATATCACCTCAGTCCTTCTAGTTGCCACTCCCTCATCATCGAATCCCCTTGTCCCAGTTCCTCCCTCAATTGTCCCATCATCCACTATAGAGATCTCCTCCCTTCCAATAGAATGTCCAATTTTTCCCGATAGAAAGCTTCTCCCCTGCTGAATGTTCTCCGCATTTGCTGCTGCCGAAACTAGGAATCCTATGAAGTTTGGGGCTGAAAACGGATGTATAACAACGGGATAATCCCCTGTCTCTATCTGTATTGAGTTAAGGGACATCAAAGCTAGCTCGGCAGCTTTTCCTCCGACAAACTCGGGATCAACTGAGGAGAGGCTTCTTCCATCGTTTGCCTCCATGCCGACGCTGCTCCTCTCTCCATCTTTTGCTCTTATGTATGAGCTTATGCTTATAAAAGTCCTCTCCTCCTCCTGCTCATCCCTTCCCTGTACCTCGGTTTTAACATGGGATAGAACTGCATCGCACGAGATAGAATATATCTTATCGGATATTTTTGCAGCCTCTATAATCCTCTTAACTATTTCAGCAGCCTCAGAAACTTCCATATCAGCAATTCTCCTGTCGAATATCCCCCTTACATTGGAATTCCCCATATCAGGAAGCCCTTTTAGATCTTTATCCTCCATGCTTGCATCGCATATCTCCTCAGCTTTTCTTACGGCATCCTCTATTTTCCCCAGATCGGTTGTGTAATAGAAGCCCATTTTTCTCCCCTTTATCACCCTAACTCCAGCTCCCTCAAATCTTCTCTCCTCCGCCCTCTTTATAGCCCCTTTCTCAGCATGAATGCTTATCACTCTTCCCCTCTGGATGAAGATCTCCTTCTCCATCATCTCAACCCCCCAAATACAACCTCCCTCACCCTTATATGAGGGGATCCTGTTGTGACAGGAACCCACTGTCCCTGCTTTCCGCAATTTCCCGGTGAGAATTTCAGATCCTTCCCCACCAGTTCAATGTTTCCTAGGATCTCAAGCGTGTTTCCAGCTAAAGCAACTTCCCTAAGTCTCTCCACCAGCTCTCCATTTTTTACAAGCCATCCTTCCTCAGCCTTGAACATGAACTGTCCCTTTGCTGGCTCTGTATATCCATATAGGCTTCCTATTGCATAGATTCCCTCTCTCATGTTCAGAATCTCATCTAGCTCTGCATCTCCCTTATCTATGAATGTGTTGCTCATCCTGACTATGGGGGGATTTCTGAAGTTCATGGCTCTTCCATTTCCGGTGCTCTCAACACCCATCTTGGAGGATGTCTCCAAGTTGTGCATAAAGCTCTTCAGAATACCCTTATCAACTATCACCTTTCTTCTCCCCTCAGATCCCTCGCTGTCGAACTTGTAGCTCCCATATAGCCCTTCCAGCGTGGGATCATCCACTATGTTGATTTCATTGCCAACTCTCTGCCCAATTCTGCCCTCCAGTATGCTCATTCCAGCTAAGACTTCATCTGCTTCAGCAGCATGCCCAAATGCCTCGTGAACAAATACTCCTGCAAGCTTTGGATCCAGAACAGCCTGAAATTTCCCAGCTGGAGCGGATTTAGCCGATAAAAGCTCTACTGCTCTTCTTGCTGCGGTCTCAGCTAGGTCAAATGACCCCTCTATTGCCTCATATCCAATTGTCCCTCCAGTGCTTTCAAGAGCTCTCTCCGTTACTCCAGCTCTGTGAGCATAGGCTGAAAAGGAAACCCTTGTCCTGTATATTTTCTGCCTCACCTTTGTCCCTATGCTGTTGACAACCTCCTCCTCAAGAAATCCGTCCAGATAAGACACATTGAAGTTCCTGACCTCCTCTATCATCCCTCTTTTGCATAGATCAACAGCATCTCTTGCCTTTCTGTCAACTGGAACTTGATCAGGTGGGATCTTCACTGAATGGATATAACTGCCTGTATAGGGCTTTCCATGAACCTCGATTTCCTCTTTTTCACAGGTTTTTGCAAGCTTTATTGAGCTTTCAACAAGCTCCTTAAGGCTTGGGCCTGAGCTGAATCCCCAAGCTCCATTGAGAAGCACTCTCACAGAGTAGCCCGATTCATCTCCTGAGGATAGCCTTCTTATCACTCCGTTCACAACAAATACCTCTGTAATTGAGATTTTTTGATGCCTTATCTCGACAAACTGTGCCCCTAGATCGAGAGCATAGGAGATCGCTTC
>Ga0080004_1130190_pt1 | contig 12913 bp, 15 predicted proteins | sample WasSprMetagenome_FD_69207 | JGI IMG/M metagenome (GOLD analysis project Ga0080004, IMG submission 69207) | Sulfidic aquatic microbial communities from Washburn Spring, Yellowstone National Park, USA - WS (SPADES assembly) (version 2) | ecosystem: Environmental > Aquatic > Thermal springs > Hot... | reverse complement strand
CCTCAGGTATTTTACCTAGTTCGACTACATTCCCATTTGCTATTTCCCCATCATACTTTATAACTTGACCAACATAAGCTCCTTCAGGAGCAATTTGTAAAATTTCCTTTCCCCCAATCTTTACTATCATCGCCAAAGCAGATCTTCCGGGATCATGTAAAATGTCTTTAACTACTCCTTCTCCCTTACCATCAAAATACTCAACTTTACCCAAATATCTATGAGAGGGAGCTCTATACCTTGGTCCTCCTTTACCTCTCGCTCTTGCAATTATACGCTTTCCCATTCAATCACCCTATAGTATTCCCAATTTGACAGCAACATCACTTGCCTTAAATTCTTTTTTCAATTTTATAAAGGCTTTTTTCTTTCCGTCTCTTGTTATTAATGTATTAACTTTATCGACTTTCACTCCAAACAATTTTTCAAAAGCTTCTTTTATTTGATGCTTATCAGCCTTTCTATCTACTATAAACACTATTTTGTTCTCTTTTTCTATCATTCCAACGGTTTTTTCTGTTACCAATGGATACAAAAGTATCTTATAAGGATCCATATTTTTCACCCAATTTTAAAATTGCACTTTTTGTGAAAATTGTTAATCTACCAGGCTTGCCTCCTGGTGCAAGCTGTTCTACAGATAAATCTTTAACTTTCACAACCTCACAGCCAGGCAAATTCCTTACAGCTTTACTTATTCCCTTGTCTTCATTCACAACAAACAATATTCCAACCTTCTTCTTATATTTTCTACCTCTCATTTTTCCTTTTCCCGCTCTAACTTTCTTTTCTTTAATTCTCTCTAATTCTTTTTCCAATCCAATTTTCGTCAGAAATTCGACAACCTCTTTACTTTTCTTCATTTCCTCGATTTTATCGTCGACAACAATTGGCAGTTCTTTCATTCCATCAATTCTATGTCCTCTTACCTTTACCAAATCTTTTATTGAAGTTGCTGCTATAGCGGAAATTATTGCTTTAATTCTTTCTTTTTCATTAATCTTTTGATACCAATCCTTTTCTGGTAGAGGTGGGTGAGCCGGCCTACCACCTTTTGTTTGTGGTGCTATTCTAGCCTGCCAGAATAAATGTGGAACAGTTTTTCCATGCAATCTTTGATGTCTCGCAATTTCTCTGTTCATCATAGAATATCTAGAGTGTCTTTCTCCATGATAGTGAGCAGATGTTCTTAAACCAGATAATTTATCAGGACCATAGGGTTGTCTTTTATGACTTTGAATGGCTAAAAATGCTCTCAAAATTAAATCCTCTCTTACTGGTTGAGAAAAAATTTTTGGTAATTCAATTTTTTCTACTTCTTTTCCATCAATTCCAAAAACACTAACCATCCTTCTACACCTCTATCTTCTTTATCTCATAAGGCAATATTGGGGCCTCTTTTGATCTAATTGCTTTTCTTATCATCACCAATCTTTTTTTGCTTCCTGGAACTGACCCTTCTATTATTACAAAGGAAGATTTTATAATACCATATCTTTTGAAACCGCTTTTTGGATTTATTTCATTTCCATTTCCAAATTTAAGAATCCTTTTGTTGAGCTCTGTCCTTGTCTGAAATCCCATTTGTCCAGCCATCGGAACAGTCCATCTAACTTTTCCTGGTCTCTCTTGACCAAGGCTTCCAACATGCCTTAATTTTTCTTTAGCCTTTCTTCCCTGTATTTTTATTCCAAATCTTTTTACAGGGCCTTGTGTTCCTTTACCCTTTGTTACAGCAATCACATCAACAACTTCTCCCTCTTTGAATGCTTCATTTGGTAAAAATTCCTTTCCAAGCAAGGTAAGTGCGTATTCTATCTTTTCTTTGCTGTTTTTACCACCAACCTCTATTTCAAAAATTTCCGGCTTTTTCTTTCCTAAACCAGTTTTTTTAGGCTCCGTAGCTATAATCAGTCTAACATTAGAAATCTTTTCAGCATTTTTCTTAACCTCTTCTATCTTTTGCTCCGAAAAGTTTGATTTAATCTTTACTTTTCTCTCAAGCTCTTTTGGCAAATCCTTAGAATATATTTCAGTAAGAACTTTTAGCCCTCTTATAGTTTTTTGGTAAAATCTTACTCCAATGACCTTCAATGGAGGAACTTCTAGTATTGTGATGGGAATTGATATTTGCATACCATAGGTCGGTGAATTCTTCCTATTATCCAAAGCTATTACATGACCCATTCCAACTTTATAAGCAGCAAAAGCTAATGGAATAGTTTTATCAATAGAAGGATAAGTATCTATGTTTGGATAGATTCTAGCAGCCCTCTTTCTTGGGTAAAATGCCAAGCTTCCTTCTCTCGGCTTCTTCACTTCCGGCATTCAATCACCGATACTATTTGTATTCTTATACTTTTTAGTTTTAAATTTAAGGTTTAAAGGTTTATTAACCTTATGGATTGCATATTTTGTAAGATAGTAAAAAAGGAGATACCGAGCGAAATAGTTTATGAAGATGACAATTTTATCGCCTTTTTAGATATACACCCTAGAAGCAAGGGAATGACTCTTATTATTCCAAAAAAACATGTTAAAGATTTAGAGGAAGATGAAAATCTTTCCAAGCAGCTTTTTTGGCTTGCAATAAAAATTTCTAATGCTATTAAAAAAGCTCTTTCTCCATTGGCAATAGGAATTGCTTACATGCCTTCTCAAATAGAACATCTTCATATTAGAGTTTACCCATACTTTGAGAGTGAGATTCCATTATTAGAAAATAAACCACTAGAAATATCTCCAGGGGAACTAAAGTCTATTTCAGAAAAAATTAGAAAAAATTTGTTGATAGAGGTGCCAAAAAAAGAAGAGGTTAAAGAAGAAAAGGTTGAAAAGAAAGAAGAAGTTCAAGAGAAAAAAGAGAAACCAAAAAGTGAAGAGGAAATATTTTGGAGCAAGAGAGATTGGCTTATTGCTTGAATTTAAAAGTATTTAAACAAAAAATTAATTGGGTGATGAGATGGCAAAGGAAAAGATGCCAGAGCCTGAAGGAGTTTGTCCTTATTGTGGAGCAACTATATATACAGGCTTTTCAAAACATGTTCTTGTTTGTAGACTTCAGAAATCTACTCGCTAACTCTAGGAGCCACTACCATTGAAATTCTTGCCTTTCCTTCATATTTGAAATCTATTCTCATAGGATAATCTTGGGCAAACTTTATTGTAACTTCGTCAGAAATCTTTGCTGCTTTTAATATTTTTTCAAGGTAATCAAGAGGATACTTCGCTTTACTATTTTCTTGTACTTGTAAATCGACTAGACCTTCATCTCCTTGTCTTAATTCCAACTCAGCTTGACTGACATCACCTTCAGCGCTTATCTTGAAATACTCTTTTGTGGCTTGAAATGTTACTGCATCAGTTATAACACTCGCATCTTTAATAGCATCTTCTAAAACTTCTGGCTTTAAAATTACATTTGCCTTAAACTCTAACTGATCTATTGGCGGAATTTCTTCTCTCGTTAGTTGAAGAAGAGGTACCGTAAATCTTCTTTTTGTTCCATTGAAAATTGTTAAAATCAATCTATTTTCAACTAACTCTAAGCTAACTTTGTCTGATCCTCTAGCTCTTTTTAATAATGATAAGAAGTTAGTCATGTTTACTCCAACTTCTTTCTCTTCCTCAACCTCATACTCTTCGAAAGCATCTTTTGAAATTAGCAAGTCTATAACTGCTACCATTGCTCTATCAGCCGCAGTTAAGCTAATACCATCTTTACCAAACTTGAAAATCCCTTCATCAATTATTTCTGCGGCGGTTGCAACAGTTGTTATTAGAACTTCGGGTTCAGCGATTGTTACTTTCATCACATCACCATATTAAACTTATATGAGTCTTAAATATAAGCTTTCCGCTTTTTTCCAAAGCCCCCAGTCTAATCCTTCCATATTTTGGATAAAATCTGCAATTAATTCTTCATCAAACTTACTACAAAAAACTCTTACTAAGCTTCCTTTTTCAACCTTAAAATTGGTGTTTATTTTTATTTTTCCGGTTTCATCTGATAGAACAAAATATCCATCACTAGCATCTACCACTTTTCCCAATAATGTAAGCTTTTTGTCATCATTTTCTATAGAAGCAACTTTTCTTGGCTTATAAAACTCCATGCGGATAATTGTGTTTAAAACTTTTAAACTTTTCTGGAGATAATTATAATAAGAAGATAATTACAGTTAGAAATTTGAATTATTATACTTTTGAGAGTTAATCTTTAAAGAGGTGATGGAATGCCGCAACAAGCTTATGTTGCTCAAATAGGAGGTCAACCTGTGCTAATCTTGCCAGAAGGCACTCTAAGGTCTACTGGTAGAGATGCTCAAAAAGCAAATATAGCTGCAGCAAAAGCAGTAGCTGATATAGTTAGAACAACACTAGGACCAAAGGGAATGGATAAAATGCTAGTAGACTCTATTGGCGACATAACAATAACAAACGATGGAGTAACAATTCTAGAAGAAATGGAAGTTGAACACCCAGCAGCAAAAATGATGGTAGAAGTTGCAAAAACACAGAATGAAGAGGTTGGAGACGGGACAACAACTGCAGTAATTATAGCTGGAGAGCTTTTGAAGAGAGCAGAAACACTATTAGATCAAGATATTCATCCAACAGTTATAGTCAAAGGTTATCAATTAGCTAAGGAAGAAGCTTTGAAAGTTTTAGATGAAGTAGCCATACCAATTAACATTGAAGATACAGAAACTTTAAAGAAAATAGTTATTACATCAATGTCTGGTAAGTCCGGAAGAGAGGCAGCTCCAAAAATTGCTGATTTACTAATAGAGGCGGTTAGAACAGTAGCTGAGGTAAAAGACGGAAAGATAAAAATTGATAAGGACAACATAAAAAGAGTTAAAAAACATGGAGCTTCTGTAGAGGAAACTCAACTTGTAAAAGGAATAATCGTTGATAAGGAAATAGTTCATCCACAAATGCCAAAAAGCATTAAAAATGCCAAGATTGCATTGCTAGATTGTCCTCTAGAGATTGAAAAAACAGAAACTGATGCACAAATAAGAATAACATCTCCAGAGCAACTACAAGCTTTCTTGGAGCAAGAGCAAAAGATGTTGAAAGAAATGGTAAATAAAATTGCTTCAGTTGGAGCAAATGTTGTATTTACTGAAAAGGGAATTGACGACTTAGTTCAACATTACTTAGCTAAGAAGGGAATAGCTGCTTGTAGAAGAATAAAGAGGTCAGATTTGGAAGCTTTAGCAAAAGCAACAGGAGCAAGAATAGTTAGCAATTTAGATGATTTGACAGAAAAAGATTTGGGTTATGCTGAATTAGTAGAAGAAAGAAAGATTGCAGGAGAAGCAATGACTTTCGTCACAGGTTGTAAAAATCCAAAAGCAGTAACAATTCTTGTTAGAGGAAGTACAGAACATGTTGTAGATGAAATTGATAGAAATGTTGATGACGGCATAGGAGCATTGATATCAGCTTTAGAAAGTGGGAAGATTGTACCAGGAGCAGGAGCAATAGAAGCTGAGTTGGCGAAGAGGTTGAGAGAATTTGCCGAGAAGTTTTCCGGAAGAGAACAATTAGCAATACAAGAGTTTGCTAATGCGCTAGAAATCATTCCTAGAACATTGGCTGAAAATGCAGGTTTAGATCCAATAGACATCTTGGTAGAATTAAGAGCGGCACATGAAAACGGAAAAATATCAGCAGGAGTAGATGTTTTCTCAGGAAAAATTGTAGATTCATTAGAAGCTGGTATTATAGAGCCACTTAAAGTAAAATCTCAAGCTATAAAAAGTGCTGCAGAAGCTGCAGAGATGATATTGAGAATAGACGATGTTATAGCTGCTAGCAGGCTAGGTAAAGAAGAAAAGGGTAAAAAATCAGAAACTCCTAGCGAAGAATACTGAGTTTAAACTTTAATCTTTTTCTTTCTTTTCTTTCTTACTCAATATTTAAATTCTTCTAATTCAATAAGGTTTATGGAATATGATGAAACTAAAAAACAGGAAGAGTTTGAACTTATTCCTGTAACGCCCTTAAGAAGATTAGAAAAAAGGATTGAGGAATTAGAAAAGAAAGCTTCAATTAACGAAAGAGAACTCTACAGAGAGATAATTCAAATTGTTAGGATGAACCAAGAAATTGTAGACGCATTAATAAAAGCCAATGATTCTTTAAGAATAGAATTATCAAAGCTTCCATTAAAGCTAGAGGAATTGACAAAAAAGATAGACGAGCTAATTGAGCTGATAAAAGCTGCTGGTGAAGAAGAAACCGAATCAAAGGTGTCTGTTGATAATAAACCACTAATTGAAAAAATAGAGAAGCTAACTGAAATAAACAATAAGATCTTAGAAAACAACGAAGCTTTAATATCACTTTTAGAAGAAATTTCTAAAAAACTGACAAGACCACAACCACCAATTCCTCCTAGACCACCAATAGCTTCTAAACCACCATTTACACAATAAATTTGAAAGGTGGTTAAGATAAAGGCGGTCTCAGAAATAATTTCTGTAGTTATGATAATAGTCATTTCTATTGGCTTAATTTCTGCAGCTTACATGTATGGATTGCCATTGATTCAAAAATCTCAAGATAAATCGAGTTTAGAAAGGACGATAAGTTTTTTTGACTATAACAACCCTTCGTCACTGCCCAAAAAAATAGAATTCGTTGCTAATACAGGCTCTACAGAAGTTTTAACATTAGATACTCAAGGAATATGGGAAGTTCATCCTTTCAATGAAAATTCTACCTTAAACAACTCTATTATCTTTTCCTTTTTCTCCAAAGTGACGAACATAAACACAAATCAACCTATTTCTCTAACTCCAGGTGGAGCTTGCCCACCAACAGCTGGAACAATAGGAAAAGATTCCTTCTCTGTTGTCTGTATCTCTGGAAATCCAATCTATGATGGTTTCAATATAACTTATTTTATTTTTTTCAGAGATCTAATTCTTCCTATTAACGAAACCAATAACGTAACCTATTCAATACAGCTAATTTCACAAAATGGAGAAAGCAAAACAGCCTCAAGTACAGGAAAGACTATTAGAATAAGCAGGCAAAGCATTGATAAAACAGCAAACTTTATAGCCACAAAAATAAAAATAGAAATATCATGAAATCTCAAAGTCAAATTATTCAGTTTGTGCTATTTTTCCTAATTTCAATTTCTATTTTTTCCTTAATCTCAAGTTATATCTTTTCATTTTCTCAGTCTTCCCAAGATAGACTACTTTCATCGTTTAGAGAAATGTTATCTTCTCATATATCTGGCTATATTGTGTATAGTTTTGTTGGTTGCAAATATTGTAATTATTCTATATTAAAGTTTGGCATACCATATCAAGTTTTTGATAATTATCACGAAATACAAACATCAAATAATCAGATATACTTAAAAAGCGTACCAAATCAAAAACAAGTTTTAGTCTCTACTCATAACATAAATTCTACATTATCCTCAATTGTTGGATTTTATTCTACTGGCTCTACTCCATCTCTCTATGGCTTAAATAAAACATCCATTGTTGTCATTTCTTTTAATAGAACGGAAAATAAATTGAAAATAGGGGAGTAAGATGCGCCTAGCTAAAAAGGTTTTTAAAAAAGCCGCTAAAGGTTGGAGAGTTATATCTACAAGATCCCAAGGAGAGATTCAACAAAATGAATTAGAAAATATAAGCATTCCTATAAAAGTTTCTCCAATAATATCTCCAATATCAATACCAGTCCAATTGCCAGTAGAAGTTGATATTAATAAAGGGGAAAAGGAGAAGGAAAGAACGGAATATGAGATAGAAGGAATAAAAATACCTAGGCAGTTAAAAATTGTTCCAACTCCACCAAAAACATTTGAATATGAGAGTTTCTTTTTAAACTATCCACTTGTTCCTAGAAATCCAAAGCCAGGAGAGAAGGTTTTTGCCGAGGCAAAAATTTATTGGGATAAGAGGAGACAATCTTACTTTTATGAATTGGTTGAACCAAAATTAGATGAGAAGACAAAAGAGACTTTTGATAAGATTAAGGAATTAATAGAGCATAGGTTGGATGTTGATTTATCAAAGTTAAATCTTATAAAGGCAAAAGAGTACCTAAAAATTCAATTAGATGAAGTAATAAAATATTTTAAATTCCAGTTATCTGAGGAGCAACTCGAAAAAATTAGATATTACTTGGAGAGAGATTTCTTAGGTTTAGGAAAGATTGATGCCCTAATGAAAGACCCAAACATTGAAGATATTAGCTGTGATGGTATTAATATACCAATTTTTGTTTTTCATAGAGATCCAAGATTAGGTTCAATACCAACTAATGTTGTTTTTAGTGATTCTGAAGAGTTGGACTCTTTTATAATAAAATTGGCTCAGATTGCTGGAAAATCTATTTCTATAGCAGAACCTCTCGTAAATGGAACTTTGCCGGATGGCTCTAGACTTCAAGCGACTTTGGGTACAGATATAGCAAGAAGAGGGAGTAATTTTACAATAAGAAAGTTCTTGGAAGAACCGTTAACTCCAATACATTTGATAAAATATGGTACGGCAGATGAAAGGATTATGGCATATATTTGGCTAGCAGTTGATTATGGAAGAAGCATTCTTGTTGCAGGAGGAACAGCCAGCGGAAAAACAACGATGCTAAATGTGCTTTCTCTTTTCATAAGGCCAGAAAAGAAGATAGTTTCAATAGAAGATACTGCCGAAATAGTTTTGCCACATCCTCATTGGGTCCCACATGTAGCAAGAACTCCTATTTCGAGTGGAAAAGAGGGAGAAGTAGATTTATTTCAGTTACTAAAGGAAAGCTTGAGACAGAGACCAGATTATATAGTTCTTGGAGAGGTAAGAGGTCAAGAGGCTTATGTTTTATTCCAACAAATGGCAACTGGGCACCCATCGTTTGCTACTATTCATGCGGAAAACTTCAGCAAGTTAATAGATAGATTGACGTCTCCTCCAATTTCTCTCTCAGAAGGTTTAATTGGAAGTTTAGATATCGTTGTTTTCATGCAAAGGGTAAAATATAGAGATAAGTTTGTTAGAAGAATAACAGAAGTTATAGAAATGGTAAAGTTTCCAAAAGGAGAAAAGACACCAATCATTAATACAATATTCAAATGGGATCCTTTCAAAGATAATTTTGAGATTGGAGAAAAAAGTGTAATATTGAAGAAAATATCAAACAGCTTTGGTATAAGCGAAAAAGAAATTGTAGATGAGTTTCAGAGGAGAGTGGCAATTTTGAGATGGATGAAAGAGAAAAACATAACAGATTTCAAGGATGTTTATGCAATCATATCAGCATATTACTCAATGCCTAATAGAGTTTTGTCTTTGGTAGAAAGTGAGTAAAAATGATATCAAAATATGCTTTTAGAATCTTTGGAGATTTGGCTAAAAAAATGGAGCAATATTTTCCGGATTTAAAAGATGAGCTAAAAAAAGCAGATTTGAGAATTTCTCCTCAAGAATATATTGCAAATGCTCTATTTGCCTCCTTAATGTCTTTTGTTGTAACTTTGCCATTTTTAGCATTTTCTTTTTCTATTGCTTCTCAATCCTTTTTATTCGGCTATTTAACATCTATAACTATTGCAATTGGTTTGCCTATTGCTGTTTTTATGATTTATTTGAACTATCCAAAATCAATAATTGCACAAAGAGAAAAAGAAATAGATCTTCAATTGCCATTTTCAGCGCTCTATCTTTCTTCTATAGTTAGTTCAGGTTTGCCTTTACCAAAAGCTATAAAGACATTTGTTGAGTTTAGCGGACATAAGAGTGTTGTTAGAGAAATGGAGAAAATAGTTTATGATATTGAATTTTACGGATTAGATATAATATCTGCAGTAGAAAGAGCAATAAATAGATCTCCATCAAGAAAATTCAGAGAATTCTTATATGGCATCTTATCAACAATTAGAAGTGGTGGAAATTTATACATGTTTTTAAAAGAGAGAACTGCCGATTTCTTCATAGAGTATAGGAGAAAACTTTCAGAATTTTCCCATAGCATGATAATTTACACTGAAATTTATTTAGTAGCTGTTATTTTAGGAACAATATTCTTCGTAATTTTAACCTCAGTAGTTTCTGCGTTGGGAGGAGCAACGCAAAACATACTAGGTATGCAACTATTCATGATTTTGGTATTTTTGCCATTAGTCTCTATTCTATTCCTTTTCCTAGTTAAGAAGGCCCAGCCATTTTGGGAATAGATTTTAATTATCGCAAAAATATAGTTTATGGATGAAAAGAAAATAAAAATAATAGTTTTGACGATTTCTACGATTTTAATGGTTTTTGGTTATTTAACTAGAGATGTTGGAGTTTTCGCAAACACGCTTATAATTTCAACATTTATTATTTTTTCTACTTTTGCTTTTTTCGAATATGAACATTATAGACAATGGAAGGAAATGGAAGAAAAGTTACCTGTATTCCTTCATGACTTGACAGAAAGTTTGTCTAGTGGAATATCTTTACCAAGGGCAATAAAAGTAGTTAGCAAAAACGATTACGGAAGTCTTAATGCTTTAGTAAAATATCTGGCAAATCAAATTAGTTGGAACGTTCCTATACATAAAGTGCTGGATAGAGCCGCAGAAAAATATAAGAAAAATAAAAAAATATCTACTGCTCTAAAAATAATCAGAGAAGCTTATATTTCTGGTGGTAATACAGTTGCTGTATTAACTACTCTATCAGAATCTTTAGAAATGCTTCAACAAATAGAAAAGGAGAGAAAATCTATACTAAATCAGTATACGCTAATGATCTATGCGATATCTTTTATTTTCTTGGGGGTAGTTGTAATGATAAGCAAGATTCTATTACCAATTTTTGCAAATCCACAAATTGCAGGAGTGGGAGGATCTTTTGGAATAGTAGATCCATGCTCGAGTTGTTTTGGAGTCTCTTGTAATATTTGTGATTTTTTTGCTTTAATGGCTCATAATTTATTTGGTTTGTCTCCAGAGAAGCCTTACTATTATATCTCTATTTTCTTTATACTTTCAGTTGTTCAAGCAATTTTTGCAGGTTTGGTTGCAGGACAAGTATCCGAAGGGTCACCAAAAGCTGGAATAAAACATTCATTGATTTTATTATCTGTAGTTGTAGGCGCGTATTTACTGTTATTTAGAATAGGGCTTATAGGTGTTTGAAAGTGAAGACCCAAATTGGTTTTGAACAAGTGTTTTCTTTATTTCTTTTTGTTTTTTCTGTCACATATCTGATATATCAGCTCCTTTCCTATTATCCAAGCTATATAGGCGAAATGAGAAGAGAAAGTATTTTTAGCGAGGCTTATCAAATTTCAGAAATTTTAGTAAATGATTATGGATATCCAACAAGTTGGTATTCACTCCCTTTAGATCAAATTAAAAGAATTGGACTTTTGAATGAAAGCATAGGAAAATCAAATGTTTTATCACTTATTAAAATTTCAAAAGCCAATGAGATCTGTAATTTAAATTACCAAAAATTCAAGCAGCTTTTAGATCTAAAAAATGACATAAGTTTTGTAGTTTATCTTAACAATAATATTGTAGCTTCTTGTACTCGCCCTTTTGGAGAAAGAGTAGTTAAAGTGAATAGAATAGTTGCGTTCGACAATGGAAGTTATGGAGAGTTGGTAATATGGCTCTATTAGGTCAAACCACAATTTTAGAAGCAATCTCAGCAATAATTCTTCTTTTTACAGCCTTTTATTTCATATTCAAACCTTTATCTGTAAAAGACAATTGGCAAACAGCAGACTTAATAACATTGGGTAGAGACATTCTTCTATCTCTTGATTTTACAGGAAATTTGTACAATGCGTCTTTTTCTGATGTCGCACTAAAAAATTTCGTAGACAAGACTTCTATATCTAAAGAGTCCATATTTTTGTACATTAGACCAGAAGAGACATTTAAAGATACTATAATAGTTGCAGCAAATTGTACTCAAGAAAAGATAAAAAGATTTTCAGAGTGGTATGGTTTGTTAGTTGTTAATAAAAGGTATATTAACATTTTTTTCATTCCAACAAACTTGACAAAAATACCAGAATATTCTGATGTTCTTTTAATTTGTGGTCCAATTAATCTAACAGACTATAATACTAATATACTTCAATATCTTTCGAGCGGAAAAGGTATAATAGAAATTGCTAATTTTAGTAGCATAGATCCAATAACAAAAACAATATTTGGGATAACCATTTCATCCAGTTCTCAACCAAATACAGATGTATACATAAATATTCCTTATAGCACAACAAGCGACATTTATTACCCATATAAATTTTTCTACAACATCCCTCTTGTGATTAATTCTACTCAATTTGATTCTTCTTCTGGAAGATTTTATGGAAATTTTACTTTCAGAAATTATACTATACCATATGAAATAGATTTCGTGTCTAAAAAAGTCAATTTTAAAACCAATACAATTGTATCTGTATCAGAAAGACAATCATTCAGTTTAAATGGATATAATTTCTTTTTATCATACATACTTTCAAATTCGAGTTTTTCAATATCGTTTAAGAGAACATACAATTTTACAAGTTTTAGAGGAAAAAATAACGTTGTTTTAACAGATAACAACGATCAGAGAATATTCCTTTATGAAGGTAGTCCAACATCAAAAATTCCAGTAGCCGTTCTTAACTCTTCCAGAGCAGCATGGATAGCAGATTTTGATATATACAATAATGCAACTCATGATCAAAAACTCGCTTTATTATCTCTAATATTGACTGTATCTGGTAAGAAATACTATTATTCAGAGCCTTATAGTGTTTATAAAATATCATATCTCGATGTAGAAAATTACGACATTTACGAAGTATATAAGGCTACACTTGGAATAACTTATCCATCAAGCTAGAATCAATCGATAAGCATAAATATTAAAAATATAAAATAGTGAGC
>Ga0080004_1120429_pt1 | contig 12920 bp, 18 predicted proteins | sample WasSprMetagenome_FD_69207 | JGI IMG/M metagenome (GOLD analysis project Ga0080004, IMG submission 69207) | Sulfidic aquatic microbial communities from Washburn Spring, Yellowstone National Park, USA - WS (SPADES assembly) (version 2) | ecosystem: Environmental > Aquatic > Thermal springs > Hot... | reverse complement strand
ATATCAAATGAGAAATTAAAAAATTGTTTAAAGCTTCTTATTAAAATGATTACTTATGATAGAAAATATAGAAGAGAATTTGAGCAAATAATAGGATTGATTATTGAAAAATTCAATAAAAGGAAAATAAAAGAAGCAAGAAAAATTTTAAGAAAATTATCAAAAGAATATGAAGAATTGAAAGGAAAAGATGTTTTGCTTTACTTTCTTAAAGTTCTGTAAAGTGATAAAATATGAAAAAAGTAAATCAAAAAATAATAGAAAAAATTAGGAAGTTAAGAAAGAAAGGTTTATCATATGATAAAATTGGTGAAAAATTAGGTTTATCACATACCGCAGTATCATTTGTTTTAAATAAAAAATCAAAAGAAAGAGCAAGAAAATATTGGAGAGAAAAATGGAGAAAAGATAAAAAATATAGAGAATATCATAGAGAAATACTTAAAAAAGAAAAGAGAGAAGCAAAAAAATTAAGGAAAAAATATAAAGAATATAATGAAATTGCATTAGAGTATAAAAGAAATTTTGGAAAAATTGGCCATAAAAAAGCTTATAGAATATTTAAAGAAAAGGTAATGGGATTAAGGAAAAAATATAATGTTTATTTTCCATTGCGTATTTAATCATTTTCTTTTATTTTTAGGTAATTGATATGAAGAATATTTATGAGCAAATTGTTAAAAAGAAATTTAAAATAGATAGAATTATTCCATTAGAGAAATTTAGAAGATTTTTAATTTATGCTTGTTATTTTCCAAATGATAGAAAAATAATCGAAATTCTTTTAAGCAATAAGAAATTCTTTCTAATAAGAGAAGGGAAAGGAAAAATTGAAATTATTGCAGATGAAATATTCCCATATATTTTTAGAGAAAATATAGCAATTGTTAATGCAAAAAATATTAAAGAAATTCATTATAATTCAAAAAGTGGAAATACAAGATTAAAATGGATAAAAATAAATGAATATGCAGGAAGATTAATTGGAGTAGCTTCATTTAGAACATTAATGAATTTCTATCGTTCAAAATCTATGAAAATGAATGAAATAATTGAAATAATTAAAGGAGGCAATATGAATGGAGAAAAACAAATATGAAAATATAAAAGGAATTAAACATCTTGAAGAAAGAAATGAAATTGAGAGAAAAGCAATAGAAATTGCTATCAATGAAGAATTAAAAGAAAATAGAAAAATAATAATAGCTCCTATTGGAGAATGCTATGATATTATAAGCACTAAAGAATCTTATAATTTTATAACTATCAAGGAAATGCTTAGGAAATCGCAAATCTCAATAAATGTTAGATTTATAAAAGTATATGCAAGTGAAGATAAAATTGATTCTTTCAAATTAACAAGAAGAGAATTTTATTTTGCTAAAACAATTGGAAAAAGATATTGGATATATTTAATTAATATGAAAAATAAAAAACCTATAATTTTAAAAACAAGAAGCCCTGCTTATAAATTAAAATATAAAGTCATAGAAGTTTCTCCTGAAGAAAAATATTACTTATTTAATATTCATAAATTATTAGGAAAATTTGAAAAAGTAGAAGAAGATATTAGACATATAGAAGTAAAAAGTATTCCTAAGATTTTAAAAATAATTAAGCTTATTGAAAAAAGAATAATTGAAAGAAAAGCAATAGAAATTGCTATTGAAGAAGAAAGAAAAGAGAATAGAAAAGTAATAGTAGTTTCAGAAAAAGAGCATTATGATATTTTAAGCATTGGAAACAATCCTGAAGATATTAGATACATAGAAGTAAAAGGTATGAGCAAAACAAAGCCCATTTTATTGAAAGAAAAAGAATTTGATTTTGGTAAAGAACATGGAAACAAATATTGGATATATTTAGTTAATATAATTGAAAATAAAGGAATTAAAATTTTTAAAAATTAAAGATCCAATAAATAAATTAGAATGGAAAAAAAGGATAAATAAAAAGAAGGAAAAGAAATTTTATTTATTCAATGCTCATAGATTATTAAATAATAACATAAATGAAAATGATTTAAAAATTGTATCATTAGAAAAAGAGAATATTATTACAAAAGATAAAATGAAAGAAATGATAATTAAAGGATTGAATGCATTAAAGAATATTAATAATATTTCAAAAGAAGATGAAGAAATATTAAGAGAATTAGGATTAATTAAATACAGAAGTGAGAAAGCAGTATTAACACATTCAGGAATAAAATTATTAAAATTAATTAGAAATAAAAAAAGAAGGAAGAAGAACTTTATGAATTATTAAAAAAGTGATGTAAATGACTCTTTTAAATGAAAAAGTAATTTTAATAGATAATAGAGAAAAAGATAGTGGAATTCCAAATATTTTAAAAGAGAGAAATATTCCAATTTTATTTGAAAATCTTGAAATAGGAGATTATATTATTGGAGATTTAATTATTGAAAGAAAAACTTCAAAAGATTTTATAGCTTCTGTTTTTGATGGAAGAATTTTTCAACAAGCGAATAAAATTACTTCTTATACTAATAGAGCAATTTTGTTAATAGAAGGTTTATTACAAAATGAATTAGAATATGTTAAGAATAAAAATTCAATATATGGAACTTTATTAAGTTTAGCATTATCTTATAATTTTAAAATAATTTATTCTAATAATGTTGAAGAATCAGCAAATATTTTAGAAATTATTTATAAGCATGGAAAATATTATAAAATTGACAACATTCATTTAATTAAACAAAAAAGAATAGCAAATGATATTAATAAACAGAAATTGAATATTATTGCTTCTATTCCTTATATTGGAGAAAAATATGCAGAAAGATTATTGAAAAATTTTAAAACTATAAAAGCTATTATTAATGCTTCTCCACAAGAATTAAGTTTAAAAGCAAAAATTCCATATAAAACTTCAATTAAGATTTGGAGAATATTGAATGAAGAATATAAGAGATAAACATACTTCTTTAATTGTTTTAAACATTCCATTAAATTGTTTTTCTATTTATTGGGTTATATTATTAATATTCTATATGGAGATATTTTTAAAAAATATTTTTTAAATTTCAATTTTAAAATATGAATAAAAATCTTTATATAATAAAGTTTTATGAAAAATTAAATAATTGGACACATCTTTGAGATGATAAAAAATGAGTAGTTCGGAATGGGTTCCAAGAACAAGTTTAGGAAAAGCTGTTTTAGAAGGGAAAATTACTTCTATTAATGAAGTTTTTGCAAATCATTTAAAAATATATGAACCTCAAATAGTTGATATTCTTCTTCCAAATCTTGAACAAGAAGTATTGGATGTTAAAATTACACAAAAACAAACTGATGCTGGTGAACGTTCTAGATTTAAAGCAATAGTGGTTGTTGGTAATAGAGATGGATATGTTGGTCTTGGAACAGGTAAAGCTGTACATGTTGTAGCTGCAATTGAAAAAGCAGTAAATGATGCAAAACTTTCAATAATTCCTGTTCAAAGAGGTTGTGGAAGTTGGGAATGTGGTTGTGATGCTCCTCATTCTCTTAGAACTAAAGTAATTGGAAAATGTGGAAGTGTTAGAATGGTTTTGCTTCCTGCACCTAAAGGTGTTGGATTAGTTGCTGGTGAAATAGCTAAAAGAGTTTTAGAATTAGCTGGAGTAAAAGATTGTTGGACAAGAAGTTTTGGCGAAACACGTACTACTCTTTCAATGGCTAGAGCAACTTTTGAAGCTTTAAAGAATACTAATAAAATTATTCTTCCATCAATGTGGGGCTAAGATATGGTTGAGGATAATCAATTAATTGCTATTATTAGATTAAGAGGGCCATCTGGTATGTCTCATGAGAATGAATATACTTTAAGACTTTTAAATCTTAAAAGAGCAAATCATGCTACTATATTAAATTATTCAAAAAGTATAGCTGGAATGTTAAGAAAAGTTAATGGATTTATTACTTGGGGAGAAATTAATGAAGAAACACTTTTAAATTTACTTTCTAAAAGAAGTAATTTAAATAATGAAATGATTAAAAAAGCAGGTTATAATTCTCTTGAAGAATTAGTTCATGCTTTATACAAAGGTGAAATAAATATTTCAAAATTAAAAAAAATTGGTTTTAAGCCAATTTTTAGATTACATCCACCATCTCATGGTTTTAAAAAATCTATTAAAAGAAAATTTAAATCTAATGGTGAAGCAGGTTATAGAGGAGAAGCAATAAACGATTTATTAAATAGAATGATTTAAATAGACTTTTACTATTTTTTATAAACTTAAAATTATTAATTTTAATATTTAGATTTAAAATAGATTAAAAACATTTATTAAAGCTCTTTAGATTTTTTATAAGTGGAAATAGTATGGATGATAATAAAAAATGGAAAAGGAAAAAAGATTGGAATTTTGATGATATATTTGAAAATTTTGAAAAATTAACAGAATTTATTGAAGAAGAATTTAATAGAATATTTGAAGAACCAAAATTTAATAATTTTGATAGTTTTTTTAAAGAAAAACCTTTAATTTATGGTTTTAGTATTTCAATAGATCCTACTGGAAAACCTAAAATACAAGAATTTGGAAATATTCGTTCAAAAGGAGAAAAACCATTAATAAGCGATAAAAGAGAACCTCTTATAGATATTTTTAATAATGAAAATGAAATAATCATAATAGCTGAAATTCCTGGTGTTAAAAAAGATGATATTAAATTGAATGTAACTGAAGATAATCTTATTATTTCTACTTTAAATCCTTATAGAAAATATTATAAAGAACTTAATTTTGAAGAAAAAATAGAACCTAATTCAATTCAATATAATTATAATAATGGTGTATTACAAATAAAATTAAGAAAAAAGGGATTTAAAGGAAAAGAAATAAAAATAAGTTAAGGTGATATTAATGCCAACACGTCTTAGAAAAATTAGAAAATATAGAGGGTCAAGAACTTGTGGTTGGGGACAAATAGGACAGCATCGTAAAGGAGGAGCAAAAGGTGGAAGAGGTTTAGGTAAAAAAGCTGGACATAAGCATAAATATACATGGGTTTTAGAAAATGCTCCTAATCATTTTGGAAAGGAAGGTTTTAAACCTCCTGTAAAAAAACCTATTAAAAAAATAATTAATTTAAAAGATTTAGAAAATATTATTAAAAAAATAGAATCAAGTAATGAAGCAAAATATATTGATGGTTTGCTTTTAGTAAATCTTGTTGAACATGGTTATGATAAGCTTTTAGGTTCTGGAAATATAAGTAAGCCTGTAATAATTGTATCGAATGAATGGTCTAAAAAATCTGAAGAAAAAATTAATAAGGTTGGAGGTAAAATAATTAAACCATCTCAATTAAACATGTGATTTTAAAATGTCTTCTATAAGAAATTTCTTTCAATCTATTGAAAAATTTTTACCTACTGTTGCTCCACCTAAAAAGAAACTTAGTCTTACAGAGAGGCTTATATGGACTTTATTAGCTTTAGTTATATACATGTTAATGAGTGAAATTTTCTTATATGGATTACCAATTAAACCTCAACCTGGAACAACTTCTCCAATAATATTAAATATAATATTTGCTTCTCGTATTGGTACTTTAATGACTCTTGGAATAGGTCCAATTGTAACTGCTGGAATAATAGTTCAGCTTTTAGCTGGAGCAGAATTAATTAAATTAGACTTATCTAAACCTGAAGATAGATCTTTATTTACTTCTTTAAGTAAGCTTTTAGCTATTTTAATAACTATTTTTCAATCTGCAGCATATGTTCTTACAGGATACTTTGGAAGTATTTCTCCTCAGGCATCTTTATTAATATTCATTCAATTATTTTTAGCAACAATGCTTGTAATGTTACTTGATGAAATGGTTCAGAAAGGTTGGGGATTGGGAAGTGGAATAAGTCTTTTTATTGCTGCAGGTGTTGCACAAACAATTTTTTGGGATCTTTTATCACCTATGCAGATAAGTAATGAAACTCCAAAATTTTTTGGAGTAATTTTAGCTTTATTTGAAACAATTTCTTCTAGAGCTAGTATTAATAAAATATTGTATAGAGGCAATTTTCCAGATCTTATTGGACTTATTTCAACAATCTTTCTAATACTTTTATTAATTTATTTAGAATCTGTAAGAATAGAAATTCCAATTTCTTATGCAAAATATGGTAGTTATAGAGCTAAATATCCTGTAAAACTTTTATATGTATCAAATATTCCAGTAATATTTGCTTCAACAATATTTGCTAATGTATATTATTTAACTTCAATAATATGGAGTAAATTTAATCCAAATAATAATAATATATTATTAAATATTCTTGGAAAATATACTCAAACTGAAAGAGGGCAACCTAATCCAATTGGAGGATTAGCATATTATATGACTTCTCCAAGAAACTTAACTTCAGTTATGGAAGATCCATTAAGAGCAATTATTTATCTTCTATTAATGATTTCTTTCTCAGTAGTTTTTGCTATTTTCTGGGTTGAAGTAGGTGGTCTTAGTGCTCCTAAAGTTGCTGAGCAATTAATAGATGCAGGAATGCAAGTACCAGGATTTAGAAGGAATCCTATTGTAATATCTAAAATAATTGAAAAGCATATTTATATTGTAACAATTTTAGGAGGTTTAATAATTGGTATAATTGCAGGTGTAGCAGATTTAATAAATGTTTTTGGTTCAGGTGTAGGTATTCTTTTAATGATTGGAATATTATTCCAATATTATGAATTACTTACTAAAGAACAATTACTTGAAATGTATCCTTCATTAGGTAAATTACTTGAATAATGTATTAAAAATGAAAAAGAAGTGAAAATATATGTTAAATTTAATAAAAATATTCGAATCGAATTATGCAATAAGTTCTCTATTAGTCTTTTTAGTAAGTTTTATTTTAGCAATTTTTTCTATTACAATTTATAAAATAATATTTGGAGAAGAAACATTTAAGAAAATGCATGAAACAACTCTTTGGAAACGTAAATTGCTTGAAGCTAGAAAGAATAAAGATGAAAAATTATTAGCTAAGCTTGAGAAAAAGAGAGAATACATGGAAAAAATAGATGCTGAAATTGCAAGTAAGCAATTGAAAGTTACTTTAATAACAATTATTCCAAGTTTTTTAAGTTTCTATTTTTTATCAACTCTTTATGGAGTTAATGCTGTTGCATTAATGCCTAAAGGAATGAGTATTCCTTTCCTTTCTCATCCAGATGGTGGCTTACCATTTTTCACATGGTATTTATTAACATTTTTTGCAATTTATAATCCATTATCTAAATTATTTAAAGTAAGTATAGGAGTTGAGGATTATGCCGAGGAGAGCATTAAGAACAAGAAGTAAAGCTAGAGTATTTATTAGAACTCCTGGAGGAAAAGTAGTTATACATTATAGGAAAAGGAAATCAAATCCTAAAATTTGTCCATTATGTAAAAAAGAAATTCATGGAATTCCAAAAATGAATTCTTCAAATTCTTCAAAATTCCCATTATCAAGCAAAAGAATTTCAAGAATTTATGGTGGCGTATTATGCGGAAAATGCTTAAAGAATCTTTTAAAGAAGGAAGTAGCAAAAACTTGGTTATTACAATAAGCGGTTTACATGGAGTTGGAAAATCAACAATAGCTAAATCTATTTCTAAAGAATTTAATTTAAGATATATTTCAGCTGGTTTATTATTTAGAAAAATTGCTAAAGAGAAAAATTTAAGTTTATTGGAACTTTCAGAAAAAGCTATGCTTTCTCCTGAAATTGATGCTATAATAGATAATATGCAAAAAGAAGAAGCTTCTAAAGGTAATGTAATTATTGATGGTTTAATATCAAGCTTTATATGCAAAGATTTTGCAAATATTAAAATTTATATTAAAGCAGATTTAGAAACTAGGATTAATAGGATAGCTAAAAGAGATGGAATTGATTTTAATAAAGCTTTAAAAGAAACTCTAGAAAGAGAAAACAATGAAAGAGAGAGATTTAAAAAATTTTATGGTTTTGATATAGATAATATATCAATATATGATTTAGTGATTGATAATTCATTTATTTCAGCCCCTATTTGTATAAAAATTATTAAAATGTATATTAATGAATATCTTAAAAATAAAGGTTGATAAAAATGATAGGGAGAGTTTGTGTAAAAGTTGCTGGTAGGGAAGCTGGAAAAAAATGTGTGATAGTATCAATTATTGATAAAAACTTTGTGCTTATTACAGGGCCTAAATCTCTTACTGGTGTAAAGAGACGTAGAGTAAATGTAATGCATCTTGCATTCACACCATACACTATAGATATAAAAAATGATGCATCTGATGAAGAAGTATTAAAAGCTATTGAGAAAGCCGGACTTATAGAATATTTCAAAAAGGAGATAAGGATTAAAGAAGGAATACCTGTGCTATGAACTTAGAGAAAATAAATGAAATTTTTAAAAAAGCAATAATTGAAAAAAGGAAAACATTAACTATTTATGAATCAAAAGAAATACTTTATCATTATGGTATTCCAATTTCAAAACATTATTTATTAAAAAATTTAAAAGATATAGATAAAGCTTTAAAAGAAATTTCTTTTCCGATTGCTTTAAAAATTTCTTCTCCACAAATTATTCATAAAACAGATATTGGAGGAATAAAGCTTAATATAAATTCTAAAAAGGAATTGATAAAAGCTTATAATGAAATAATTTTTAATATAAAAGAAAAATTTCCAAATATTTCTATTGAAGGAATTTTAATAGAAGAAATGGTTAAAAAAGGATTAGAAATAATAATTGGTGGAATACAAGATCCTGTTTTTGGTCCATGCATAATGTTTGGCTTAGGTGGGATATTCGTAGAAGTTTATAAAGATACTTCATTTAGAGCATGTCCTTTATCATTAAATGATGCTTTAGAAATGATTATGGAAATAAAAGGTTATCCAATATTAAAAGGGATAAGAGGAGAAAAGCCAATAAATATTGAAGAATTATGCAATATAATAATTAAATTATCCGATTTAATGATAAAATATGAAAATTTAATTTCTGAATTTGATATAAATCCAATTATAGCATCTTCTGAAAGAATAGTAGCTGTTGATGCTAGATTTTTATTAAAATAATTTAATTATATTTATCTTTATAAATAATAAAATAGGAGGGTTTAAAAATTGAAAATAATAGGTATTTCAGGCGAATCTCATAGTGGAAAAACTTTATTAATTGAAGAATTAACCAAATATTTCTCTTCTAAAGGTTATACTATAGCTACTGTTAAATGCAGTAAGCATGAACAATTTGATATAGCTGGTAAAGATACTTTAAGACATAGAATTGCTGGAGCATGTTACACAATTGGTTTAGCTGAAAAAGAAACAATTCTATTAACTAAAAAAATTTCATTATTTGATGCTATCAATCTTTTACTCCCCCCAGTAGATTATGTTTTTGTAGAGGGATGTGAGAAAGAAAAATTGCCTAGAATATATGTAGGTAAGAATATCAATTCTTCAAAAGCTTTTGCATATTGGGAACCTGGTGAAAAAATAGATGAAATAATTAATAAAATAAATTCTCTTCCTGAAGAATCAATTCAATTAATTATAGATAATAAAAAAATTCCAATGAACCCTTTTGTTCAAAAAGTATTCTTTAAATTATTATATAGTTTAACATCAATATTGAAAGATGTAAATATTAAAGAAGCAAAATCGTTAATAGTAAAAATGAATTTGAAAAATAATATTCATAATGAAAAAGTTTAAATACTCCATTTTTTTAAAAATATGAATATGTCTCAAAAACTAAAAATTTATGAACAAAGTACAGACCATAGCAATCATATAGTTTTATTAACTTTGAATGGTTTAACAAGATTAGCTGCTGATCATATCCTTCATAAAGAAATGGTAGGACATTTAGAAGAAACTATAGGGAATGTGATTCGAGCATTGAACATTGAATTTCAAAAATCTTTAATAGATTTTAATAAAAAAGAGAATTTCTTAATTCGTGCAAGAGCTTACGATTTATTAATACAAATAGCTCTTAATCTTTATGGATTAGAAAGTAAGATAGTTGGTTTTTCTAAAAAGGAGAAAGAGAGAACTTTAAAAATAATAGAAAATACTTTAAAAGATTGGGAATATACTGAAAAAGAAGCTTCTAAGAAATTTGGAGGAACGTTAGCTTCTAAATTTGTTATTGAAGAAAATTTATCTGAAATGAAGAAAGTAATGTCACCAACAGGTTACTTTAGAGCACCTGGTTCTATGATATCATACATGGCAGAGAATATAGAAAAAGGATTGAAAGAAGATTCAATTTTACTTTCTTTCCTATTTGAAGCTAAAAAACAAATTGAAGAAAATGTATACTATAAATTAAGCGAAAAAGGTTTTTGCAAGTTTGGTAATGATTATGCTCTTGGACTTAGATGGATGAGGCATCTTGGTTTTGTTCAAGTTTCAACAAATCCTTCATTAGCTGCAATAGCTTATCTCGATGATCCAAGCCTTTGGGAAGGATATGAAGAAAAATTTTATAGTGAAAATCTTTGTAAAAGTTTTAAGAAAATAATCGAAGGACATCCTGAATTATTAGAAAATCCTGAAAAACATGGAGATGAATTAGCTGCATATGGTACTGAAGTTTCAATTTGGCCAAATTTAGCTATTTTTAGACCAATCGCTATAAATTCAAATATGTTTCTTGGAATGGTTAGTTTACAATTGAATCCAACAATAGCTGATAGCTATGAAAAAAGTATTGAAAATGCTTTAAAAATATATTCTGATGCACAAGAATTTTTCAAAGAATATGATAAATATCTCCTTTGGGGATATTCTCAAAATATAGAAAGAGGTAGACCAAATATAGTCTTTAAAGTAGCTGGTAGTTCTCCAGCTGCTATTAATATTACTTCTCATTTAGAAAGCTTAGGTATAGGAACAAATAATACAGTAACTTTTACAGTATCACAAGAAGTTGAATTAATATTAGCTAAAATAGAAGGAAGAGCTAAAGCTATTAAGAAAGGAATACCTTTAACAACTGTTTATGAAACAAACATGGGAGGTAGATTTGAAGATTTTATTAGAGAATATAAAGCTGAGAAATTAATAAGGAAAGCTTTAGAAAAAGTAAGTGATAAAGAACAAGCATTGAATGATTTAGCAGAAAAATTGGGTATTGGAAAAGAAATAAAGAATATTAAATCTATTGATGAGAAAATAATAAAAATTTCCAGTCATTTAAGACCTTTGGATATGCAACCATTCATTGATTTCTTATCAAATGCTGGAATTCCTGATGCAAAAAATCTTTCACAAATAGAGAAAGATATTAGTCAAGCAAGTATATGCATCACAAAAAGAGTTTATGAAATATTTTTCCATCCTAAAAATAGGCTTAAATGGTTAAAATATATTCAATCAAAATATGGATTAACTAAAGAGCAAGCATATGAAGTATTAAAAGGTATTCATGTATTGCCTGCTTCAAAAAGGAAGCCAGCTGAAACTTTAGAAACGCTTGCAAATGATTACATGGTACATACAGAATTTCCAAATCATCAAAAGAATGTACTCTTAGAAAGTATGAAACCTGGTTTTAAAATGGAAAAATTAAAAAATTCTGTTCTAAAACCAATAGATCGAAGACTTATTACTAGGCTTCTTAAGGATGAGGATATAGGTGAAATCTTTAGGAGTTCTTGGGAACTTACTCCAAATTTGATAGAAAAACTTAAAGAAGCAAAGATATTGAATGCTGAAAAATATGGAACAAAAGGCCTTCCTCCAGAAAAATGGGCAGATTTTGGATCAACAATAAGAACAATGAATGAATTTTCAAATAGCTATGAAAAATTCAAGAAAGAATGCATTGAACATGCTATAAAATGGTTTAAAAAATAATTTTTTATATTCCAAATAACATTGCAATGCTATACATATTATATATAGCCCGGGGGAGATTCGAACTCCCGTCGATGGGTTACTCCTTCTTTGATCCAGAGCCCATCATCCCTAGTCCTTTTCTAACCAGCTTGACCGCTAGACGACCGGGCTATATATTGAATATATTTTTAATATTCTTAATAAAGTTTATATATTGGCTTCTAAAAAAGTTTACAATAGTTTTATGATAATTGGCTTATTTCTCCTAATTCTTAAAAGGTGTTTTAATGAATAAAGAAAAGAAGCTTTTTTTAAAGGATCAAATTTGCCCTGAATGTGGTTCACCTTTTTTAATTAAAGATAGTAGTACTGGAGAGGTATCTTGTCAAGAATGTGGATATGTAATTATAGAGAAAGGAGTTGATAGAGGGCCTGAATGGAGAAATTTTAATGAAGAAAGTGAAAAACGTAGTAGAGTAGGCGCTCCATTATCTATAATATATCATGATCAAGGATTATCAACAGTTATTGAAAAAATCCATAAAGATGCAAGTGGGAAGAATCTTCCAAAAGAAGTTAGAGAATCTCTTTTAAGGTTAAGAAAACTTGATGTTACTTCACAAGTTAATCCATCTGAAACAAGAAATTTACAGCAAGCAATAAATATATTAGAAATTTATGCTGATAAATTACATTTATCAACTCCAGTTATTGAGAAAGCAATGCAAATATATAGAAAAGCTTTTAAAAATGGACTTGTAAGAGGCAGGTCTATAAGAGCAATTATAGCCGCAGCTATTTATGCTGCTTGTAGAATAAGTTATACTCCAAGAGATTTAAGAGAATTTGAAAAGGCATATCCAATTGTTAAGAAAAAAGCTATAGCTCAAGGTTATAGACTTTTAGTTAAACATCTTAATTTAAAAATTCCAGTAATAGATCCAACTATATATGTTAATAAAATTGCTTCAAAGCTTGGTTTAAGCCAAAATATTATTCAAGAAACAATTAAAATATTAAATAAAGCTGAAGAAGTTGGAGCAACAATAGGTAAAGATC
>Ga0080004_1112361_pt1 | contig 12921 bp, 9 predicted proteins | sample WasSprMetagenome_FD_69207 | JGI IMG/M metagenome (GOLD analysis project Ga0080004, IMG submission 69207) | Sulfidic aquatic microbial communities from Washburn Spring, Yellowstone National Park, USA - WS (SPADES assembly) (version 2) | ecosystem: Environmental > Aquatic > Thermal springs > Hot... | reverse complement strand
TACATCTTGACTAACTGTTGGAAGGAGCCTAAAATTTCTTGTTGGAGTTGGGAGTTGAATTTGTTTGGTTGTTTCATGGTAGCTTCCCCTCCTTTTTAGTGATTTTAGGTCGGTATTTCTTGGGGAAGCTACCATCCCCTTCCAGTCCTCTCAAGTCTTTACACAATTAATGAGACACTACCAGATTTAAAAAATTGTGTCGTTACTATTTTGATTTGAAAATATCAAACTTAATTCCGAACGCATTGAAAAAATCCCTGACTCGACCTAAGGGTGGAGCTCCTCGCTTCCGCTTGGAAAATTCGGTGACATCAGAGGACAAGCGTTTACTCTTTTTATTGCCAGAAAAACAGGTCGCTCTAAAGTTGAAAAAACCTCCTCTACAGCCATCCCTCACTGTAGAGGAGCTTGTATCGAACCTAAGCTACTTATTCAAAAATGCCCTATAAATAAACGCTGCCATCTGCGCCCTCGTCACAACATCTTGCGGACAATATCTGTCATTCTGCGGCGGATTACACCCTTTCGTTATCCCAAGCTCCTTCAACCTCTTTATATACCTACAACTCCAACTGCTCGGGTCTACATCAGTAAATGGACTCCCAGTCGCACAATAATCACTCGGTGGCTCCGTTATCTTCCCCTGCGACACTAACCCCATTATCAGCATCTTCGCCATCTGCTCCCTTGTTACATTGTCCTCAGGTCCGTATAAATTCGTCCCAGGATATCCCTGCGCTATACCCCTCTCCCTTACCCTCTGCACATACTTAAACGCCCAATGCGTAGGCGGAACATCCGCAAAATATGGATTGGGATTGTAATTCGTTGGCTCCCCCTCTATCGCCCTTATGATAAACGCTGCCATCTGTGCCCTCGTTACTACATCCTCTGGACAAAATCTATCATTCTGCGGAGGATTGCACCCCTTCGTTATCCCAGCATCCTTTATGGCTTTTATATAATTTATTGCCCAGTGGTCACATGGGATATCAAAGAAGGGAGGATTACAGGTTGACCCGAGTAAAGCCCTATAAGCATTGATCCGTCCTGAAGTTTTAACCTTTCCGGAGAGTTGAGGCAAAACATCAACGGTGCTTAAAATCCTATTTTTTACATCTAAATAGCTTAAATTAGGTTCCTTTGACCAGATTAAGGCGGCTAAACCTGAAACAAAAGGCGTTGCCATAGAGGTTCCACTCATAGAAGCATATTTATTTGTAGGCCATGAAACAGCACAGATTCCTATGTCATCCCAGTAAATACCATCATCTGTTACCCCGTCATCATTAGAAATTAAAGCTAATACAAGTTGTGAACTGTCTTTTCTTAAGTCTTTTGGTATATAAAAACTTAAACTTATCCACTTATCTCTCCATCTTAAAAGATTTATTATATTGCCATCCATAATCCAAGGAAGAAAAAGTTTGTCAAAATTATCTGCTCCAAGGCTTACGGCCCCAATATCACCAGGTTGTAAATATGCACGAAAAGAAAAGTAACCAAAAATCTTCTGATCTTTATAGTAAGGAAGCATATAAAAAGGCTTAGATATAATTAAAATTGTAGCATTGTCAGGATAGTTTCCACTAACTGACTCTGTAAGTGAATGTGTAGGGCTCAAAAAATATTTAGTTGAAAGTCCAACATCAACATTGTCAACATCAGAAAGTATGAACCAATTATATAATCCATTTTCAAAATTGTCAAAGAAAAGATTTTTACAATAAGATGGATTGAAATTTTCATGTGTTATTGAATAGGTTGAATAAATTTCTTCACCTGGTGCGGCAACATGGACAGTTGAATTTCCATAATTTGAAAACCAAGATAAATTATCATTTCTATCAGTTGAAGCGACACATATAATGTTATCAAGATTATAATTACATGGATAAGTAGGACTTACATCATTGTTTTTACCATCATTCCCAGCTGCCGCAACTAACAAAATCCCTCTGTCTCTAAGTTTTTGTATGACTGAAAATTCGTGATTAGAAAAATAAGGTCCTCCATAACTTGCGTTTATCACCTTTATATTTTCTCCCCTATCTTTAAGTGAAGCTATGTATTCGTAACATTCTAATATGCTATCTAAATACAGTAAACCAGTCAGTGGGTCGGCGGCCATACAACTTAATATTTTTACATTCCAATTTACACCTACTATACCTTTTCCATTATTCCCCACTGCACCTATGATCCCAGCAACATGAGTTCCATGCCCATTTACATCCATAGGGTCGGATATTTTCATATTCTCAACAAATTCGGAATATCCAGGTGCTATACCATACACATCATCCACATATCCATTTCCATCATCATCTATTCCGTTATCTGGTATTTCCCTTGTGTTTACCCACATATTTTGGGCTAAATCTTCATGGGTATAATCAACTCCTGAATCAATTACCGCTACTATGACTTCGTTTGAACCTTTTGCTATATCCCACGCCTGAGGAGCCTGAATTTTCTGCAATGCCCAAAGGTCAAAGTTATAAAAATCGTTTGGCACCGTCCCCTGCAGCTTGTATATATAGTTTGGCTCTACATACTCAACCTCCGGCAATTTCATGAGCTTAGATTTAGCGGATTCTAAAGTTTCAACTTCTTTATCAAGTTTAATCAAGAAAAATTGCGAACTATTCCCGATTTTTTTAATGGATTTAACGCCAACCTTCAGCAGTTTCAATTTAAGGCTAACCTCCTGAAGGGCGTCCTCGTGCTTTAAACTGGCTAAAGCTTGGGCATAGGAGGGTTTAAAACTAACTATTAACTCATCTTCGATGTAGCCCTTTTCTTCTGCTTTCTTTAGCCTTTGATGTAAGCTTTTAATCTTTTGTGAAATCTGATTTTCAGAGGATGCGTTTGAAAAGGAAAAAGTAAAAAGAGTTAAAAACAAAATTAAAAAAATTAAACATTTTTTATTAACCATAATTACCTCCCCTATTAAAAAGAAGGTTTAATTTTTTTTATTTATAATTAATAGGATTAAATAGTCAAGATGAGGAAGAGGCTGTTCAAAAAAGTTCCCTACTCCGTCTTGCCGAGCGTTCTTTTTTGTCCTGCCAAGCATAGCGAGGCATCCCTCACTTCGTTCGGGACGGCGTCCCTTCTCACTTCGTTCGGGACGACGTCCTCAAGGAAACCCCTCGTCTTACGCCTCGGGGCGACAAAAAGGGGCTCGGATGGACAGCCCATCCGTCATCCCTCGGCACGCTTCCCTTTGTGTCTTCCCGAATCGCGTAAGTGCCGAGGGACCCCCCCCTCGCAACGCTCGGAGCTATATTTTCCACCGTGTCATAAGGAAAATTTTTCCCAAAAGGAAACTTTGTTCACTTTAGCCAAACCCTCTTTTAGCGAATGGGAGCAAAGCAAACCGTTAAATTTTCTTGTTTAAAAGGTCTTAAACAGTTTTCTCAAATTGGCACGGATTTTGAATAAAGCCTTTTGAAGCTTGATGAAAGAAAGGAGGTTTAGGATGAAAATAACTGCTCAAACTGAAGTGAGCCCAAGCACCTTCATGATGCAAAACGAAAATGGTCAAGCCTCAATGGACTTCCTTTTTGTCCTCTTTCTTCAGCTTATTCAATCCGCCTTGGATATCCTCAAGCCTTCCGAAGAGCCGAACTCCGATTTAGGCGCAACAAATTCTCAGGATGCAAAACCAAACTATCAAAGGGCTTTAAACTTTATGGAAGATAATCCTTCTCTTAGAGAAACCTTCAATCAAGCAATTAGCTTCGTATTTTTGCTTTCTCAATTCATCACTGATAAAGAAGTAAACTTGCAAGATGTGTCGTTAAGCATAAAATTTAATAATACAACTAATAAAGAACTAATTAAACTAAACTTGATAAACATTGAATCAAAGGACAAAAAGTTTTCTTTTGATTCCAAAGATCTATTTTTACAGAGCCAAGCTTCAAGCTTGACCGATGATAAAGGCATTCAAACTATTAAACCTATATTACTATCTAACAATACGCTGCAGAGCCTATCCGCATTCATAAGCAAAGCTTGGAAGGAGTATAAAGCACTGCTTAAAGAAAGGGGCGAGGAAACAAATATAAACATGCAGCCTATAAAAAAAGAATTTTTTATTAAAATTAACACTGACTGGGAAAGCTTACCTGAAGAGGCAAAAGCATATCTAAAGGAAGTTTTAGTTAATTCATTTTTTAAACAAAATAAAATGGGGCATAATGTCTATCCTAATTTGAAAAATTCTTTAAACAATAATGGAATAAATGAAATGAAAGATTTGCTCGCAGAAAAGAAAACAGGAGTTAAAGAAATCCTCGAAGTTAATACTAACAATAATAATGAAATGCAAGGTTTGTCTGCAGAAAAGAAAATAAGAGTAGCTGAAGTTTTGGAGCTTAATACTACTAAAAAAGATGAAATACTTGGAAACAGGCAACATGATATAATGAAAGGGAATAAAAAGGTAGGCGACAATAGCCTTCAGGAAGAAAAAACTATATTAACAGTAAAAACTATATTAACAAATGTTTTAGAAAGAGAAGAGGATCATAAAGAAATAAGAAGCTTCTTAAAAGAGTTGGTTGAAAAATCCGAGCCTTTGGAATCCAAAGCATCAGGAAGAGACAACCTTTTTGCCCTCCCTACTCAAACCGAAGAGGCTCCTTCTACCTTAGCTATGCATAGTGCTGACAAAACTCAAGCACGGTCCTTATTAGCACATAAACTAACCCTTCGAGAACTTCCAGATTTTGTGCGCAACCTTGTGCTTGAGGTTCACCCTCAGGGAGAGCATAAAGCAAGGCTTGAACTTTTTCCTCCTGAGCTTGGACGCTTAGACATTGAAGTTCGGGTAGAAAACGGAGAAGTTTCAGTGATTGGCAAGCTCGAAAATCCTCAAGCCTATCAAGATATCTTGAAGGAGGCTCCGATAATCAAGACCCATCTTGAGGAGCTTGGGCTAAAGGTAAAAGAGCTAGTCTTTACCCTTACCTCAGGTGATGCGAACCTCCCCTACCACGGAAATAGACAGCCAAAGGAAAATAAAGACGGGCTATCGGTAAAGAATAACAGCAAACTTCTGACTCAAAGGATTCCTAAGGAGGAAACTTTGGTCAACGCTAAAGGTAGATACTATTACATTGTGTAAGGGGGTGTTTCTTATGGTTAACAAGGTTCAGGAGAAGGTGGACCAGCCAGCTAACTTAACGAGGATTCCAAAGAAGGTTTTGGATAGACAAGATTTTATTAAGCTCTTCATCACCCAACTTCAGTATCAAGACCCTATGAAGCCCATTGAAAACCATGAGATGGCGCTCCAGCTTGCCGCCTTCAACCAGGTTGACCAGTTATCAAAGCTAAACGAATCCTTTGAAAATCTTCTCAAGTTTGTCAAGGCTCAAGAATTTGGCTATGCCGGAAACATGGTGGGTAAGCTCGTCAAGGTAAAGGGTAATGTGGGGAGAGTGGAAGGAGGAAGCTTTTTAGGGGCAAGCTTTGAGCTTAATGAGCCAGCAAACCAAGCCCTTGTTACCATAAGAGACGCATCGGGCAAGATAGTGAGGACCATAACCTTGCAAAACTTGAGCAAAGGAGCTCATACTCTTGATTGGGATGCCAAGGATAATTCAGGAAACCAGGTGCCAGACGGAAATTACAAAATCAGCATCACCGTGGGCGAGGGTGAGAACGCGAAATCAATAACCCCGATCATTACAGGGAGGGTTACCTCGGTTGTGTTTGAAGACGGCAAAGCCAAGCTGAAGGTAAACGATGAGCAAACGATCAACCTTGAAGACTTAAAAGAGATAGCCTGGAGGTAAGGGGTATGGGCATCTTTGGCACGCTTTACATAAGCTACTCGGGTTTGTTCACCGATTCTCATGCCATGAATGTTACTGCTGACAACATAACAAATCTAAACACCACGGGCTTTAAGGCTGGAAGGTATGAGTTTGGAGATGTAATAAGGAACGCAGTAGGGGAGGTCTTTACTAGGGGAGCTGGTTATGGGGCTACTCCTAAAGCCACGAGATGGCTTTTCTCTCAAGGAGGTATCCAGACAACGGATGTGCCAACAGACCTTGCTATCTCTGGTAGGGGGTTTTTTGTCGTCTCAGACCGCAAAGGAAACATCTTCTTTACCAGGGATGGTCAATTCATGATCAACGAGGCTGACGAAAAAAACTTTGCCCTCCAGAATAGCCTAGGAATGTATCTTTTGGGAGCAGACCCTAACGCTACTACAGCTGGCATTGCTAACCTTAAGCCCCATTTAATACCGAAGGTAATGCCAGCTAAGGCAACAAGTAAGGTTTCTGCTCAACTTCTTCTAAACGCAAACAGACCTACAAACGCAGAGACCTTGTTGTCTAAGTATGACTGGACTGCAGACCCAACGAAACCTCTTCAGGACGGAAAATACGATTGGGTCTTTGACTGGGATATCTACGACCCACTTGGCCAGAAGATTACCCTTAAAGCCTACTTTGACCGAGGAGACAACCCTAACACCTACGAAGTCCTCTTAGCTCTTGCTGACCCAACCAAGGATACTCGTGGCGATGGGAAGTTTAAAGGAGCTTTTCTTTACGGAACTTTAACCTTTGGCGGAAACGGAGAGGTGGTTTCTGCCAATTTTAGCCAGATCTCAGACCCGAGCGGGACCTTATCCCCCCTTGACCTTACAACCCTTGGTCAACCAAAGTTTACCTTGACCGTTGATGGAAGGACCCAAGACATCACCTTAGACCTTGGCTTCAAGGTAAACCCTGATGGGTCGATTACCAGGCTAAACTACTCAACAAGGCTATCAGCAAATCCCTTTGCCCAGCTCTACTTTTCTCAAGACGGCTATGAAGAGGGGGTTTTTGACAGAATCGAGGTGATAACTGAAGAGGGATTGATAAAGGCTTGGTATACAAACAACAAAGACCTACCTGTGGCTAAGCTTTTCCTTGCTGATTTTAACGGATACGAAGAGTCCTTAGAGAAGGTAGGCAACAACCTTTTCCGAGCCAAGGCTAACGCTACTCCTTTTATTTTTGCCCCAGGTGCTGGGGAAAGGGCTCGGATACTTTCTGGTGCCCTTGAAACCTCAAACACCGACCTTGCTCAGGAAATGGTGCATTTAATACTTTTACAGCGGGCTTTCCAGAGCAACTCCCGTGTGATTACCACCGCAGACCAGATGTTGGAAGACTTTTTAAGACAGAGGTAAGGGCGATGCTTAAGATTTTAAGGGTTTAAACCGATAAAATAAAAAATAGGGGGTGATATTATGGGTTTGACGGATGCACTTTTTACAGGAACAAGCGGACTTCGAGCCCTTGGGCATGGAATGAGCGTAATCGGCGATAATGTGTCAAACCTTAACACCACCGCCTTTAAAGGGGCAAGGATAACCTTTAGCGACATCATGGCCCAAAGCATCAACACCGCCGCAGGTTCAGGTCAGCTCGGAAGGGGAGCAGCAATTCAAGCCCTTTTCCAGCAGTTTACTCAAGGGGCTTTTGAGTCCACTGGAAATCCTACAGACATGGCTATCGCCGGCGCCGGCTTTTTTATAGTGAGAAATCCAAAGACCACAGGTGGAGTTTATTACACCAGGGATGGACAGTTCATGGTCGATAAAGACGGCTATTTAGTAAACCCTCAAGGCTTAAGGGTGCAGGGCTGGAAGATCGATGAGGTCACAAACGATATCACCGGTGCTATAACGGACATCCGTATTAACCGGAGCTCTCCTCCTGTAAAGACAACCAAGATTGATATGATCACCAACCTCGATGCCAGAACAGAAGCTAGGTCTAAGGTAGTCAATTTGAGCGGGAACTTATACGACGACCCAGCTACTACTGGTCCTACCTCTGTCAGCACAACTTTTGTTATAAGAGACATTGACGGCCAGGACAACAAGATTCAGGTTGATTTAGCTTACGACGCAAGCACGCAGAAATGGAACTATACCATAAGGAATGCGACCACCTCAGAAATACTGGCTCAAGGGACGAATGTAAACACGACGAGGACGACGATAACCCTCCCTTCCACAGGTGAGAAAGTTTACATCGACTGGGGTAACATCACCCATGACTCCGCGGCAACAAACGCTATTACCATTCCAGGAAGAGACGGAAGGGTAGAATTAAGCGGAGGTGTAACGGCGAATACTTGGGCATACCAAGACATATCTTTGGTTGATGCCAACGGCACAACGAGAAACCTTAGAGTTTGGTTATACTATGACAATACAGCAAGTAGATGGAACTACAGGATATTCGAAAACCCAGCAACCCCGGCTCCTACAGACCCAACGGGCGAGACTGGCGTGCTTCTTGCCTCAGGCGACCTATCAAACGAAACAAACATCTACTTCTTCTTAGACGGGACAACCCAGAGGGTTAATCTTGACTGGACGGCAGTAACAACCTCTGGCGGGGCTTTATCAGCAACAACATACAAATTAGAAGAAATGAACACCCTTTTTGACTCTTGGGATGCAAGGCAGGAAACACCTATTCCTTCCACCGCTTATGCTTACCGCTCTACCCTCTTTGTCTACGATTCCCTTGGGACACCCCACGAGATAACCGTCTACTACTCCCCCACGACCAAAGACAATGTCTGGGAATTCCTTGTAGCTACCAACCCAAAGGAAGACCAGAGAGATTTTATCCGGGATGAAAACCCAATGCAATGGCAGTATGAAGAGGGGGCATACATTCAGAAGGTTTCTATAAATTCTGGGAAACTCTTTACCCAAACCAAAAGAGGTGTCCTTGCATATGGGAGGCTTGAGTTTGACAATCAAGGAAATGTAAAAAGGTTCTATCAAACTTATCGCCTTGATGCCAACACTGGCGCTTTAGTTCAGATAGTTGACCAGAACGGCTCACCTGTAGCTTTACCAGAAGACAAATTTAATGCCATTGGACCAAACGGCTATCCTTTGCTGGTTGCTGACTTCTTGGGCATCGACCTACCCTATGACATCTATGCCCCTAACGACCCAAATCAAGGCACGGCAAGGAACGACCTTCAGCTGATAGAGCTCAACTTTGGCTATTTCTACAAGGATAGTTGGCGTTCCGAGTCCGTTCGGACCACCCAGTATGCCACCTCAAACGCTACGCTCTTCTATGACCAGAATGGTTTTGGACCAGGAGCCTTAGAAAGCATCACCGTGGATAACGAAGGTAGAATCACCGGTGTTTACTCCAACGGTAGGGTCATACCCCTTTGGATGGTGGCTCTCGCTAACTTTAACGCTCCAGAAAGGCTCCAAAAGGTGGGAGGCAATCTCTACAGGGAAACAACTCATTCTGGACCACCTGTTACCGGAAAGCCCGGAACAAACGGACTTGGCACCATCTCTCCCAACTCCCTTGAACAGTCAAACGTTGACCTTGGAGAACAGTTTGTGAAGATGATCATCTTCCAAAGGGGCTTCCAAGCTGACTCAAGGATCATCACCGTGTCTGATACCATGCTCGAAGAGTTAATAAACCTCAAGAGATAAAAGCTAAGCCCTAATTCTGGGGAGGGGCGACCCTCCCCTTTTTTAATTTAATCTTACCAGCGCATCAACACCCCAGCAAAGGTAAAGCCTCCCCCAAAGGAAACCATTAGCACAAGGTCTCCTCTCTTTAGCCTTCCTTCAAGGCTTGCCTCATGCAAGGCTATGGGGATGCTTGCTGCCGAAGTGTTTCCATACTTATGGATGTTTACCATCACCTTTTCCTTAGGCAGGTTCAACCTTTCCCTTAGGTATTCAATTATTCTTAAGTTTGCCTGATGGGGTATAAGAAGGTCTACGTCCTCAGGATTGAGGTTGTTCCTTTCAAGAAGCTCTAAGGCGACCTTTTCCATCATCCGAACAGCAACCTTGAAAACTTCTCGTCCTTGCATCTTGATGTAGTAGTCCTCTTTGGGAAGCCTTTCGTCAAAAGGGGGGAAGGCTGAGCCACCGCCCTTAAGGGTTAAAAGCTCCCAGTTTGACCCGTCAGCCCCTAAGATAAAATCTATAATCCCAGAATTCATTCCCTCTTGAGCTCTTCCAACAAGCACAGCCCCAGCTCCATCCCCAAAAAGAACACAGGTGCTCCTATCCTGCCAGTTGGTCTTTCTACTTAAAGCCTCAGCCCCGATCACCAAAACCTTAGAAGAGGGCTTAAAGGCTACTACACAGTTAGCCATGGCGAGGGCATAAAGAAAGCCCGAGCAGGTGGCTGAAAGGTCAAAAGCTCCAGCCCTTTCAGCCTTAAGCCCCTTCTGAACAAGGATTGCAAGAGAAGGCATCAAAAAGTCTGGCGTTAAGGTTGCGCAGATGATAAGGTCGACCTCCTCTGGAGCAACCCCCGCTGAACTAAGGCAGGCTTTTGCTGCCTCTATGGCGTAGGTGCTTATAACCTCGCCATCCTCTAAAATATGCCTCTCCTTTATTCCTGTCCTTTCTGTGATCCATTCATCGCTTGTCTCAACCATCCTTTCAAGGTCATGATTGGTAAGAACCTTCTTTGGGACAGCCATTCCAGTAGAGAGGATGTAGGCTAAAGGTTTAAAGCTCACTTCCCTCCTCCTCAACGGCAAACTCAGAAATTGCCGATTCCAGCCTTTCCCAAAGATTGATCTTAGCAAACTTATAAGCCTGGTGTATTGCGTTCTTTATGGCTACGGCATCAGATTTTCCATGGGAGATGATGACATTTCCCCTTACCCCAAGGAGAGGTGCGCCTCCGTATTCCCTCCAGTCTGTCTTCTTTTTGAAGCTCGCTAAAGCTGGTTTGGCAAGATACATTCCCAGGATGGAACGAAAGGACTTCTTCACCTCCTCTTTCAGCATGGTCATGATCGTCTCAGCAAGCCCTTCAGAAAGTTTAAGACAAATATTTCCGATAAACCCATCGCAGACGACAACATCAACCTCCCCTAAATACAGGTCTCTCCCCTCAATGTTGCCCACATAGTTTAATTTAGATTTAAGAAAGAGCTGATGAGCCTTTTTGACCAGTTGGTTCCCTTTCCCTTGCTCTTCTCCGATGGAAAGGAGGGCAATCCTTGGCTTTTCCCTCTGCCAAATCTTCTCTAAGAAAAGGCTTGCCATAAGTCCAAATTGATAGAGGTCGTAGGGTTTGCTGTCAACGTTTGCACCCGCATCAATAAGAACCATAGGAAGCTTCAGAGTTGGTAGCATGGTGGCTATGGCTGGACGGCGAACTCCTTTAAGCCTCCCGAGGATGAAGATGCTACCAGCAACGACCGCTCCGGAATTACCAGCAGAAACAAAAGCTTGAGCCTTACCCTTAGCCAACAGGTCAAGACCAACAAAAAGGCTTGCCCTTCGCTTTCTTTTTAAGGCCTCATGAGGCTGGTCTTCCATGGTGACCACTTCATCGCCGCTTTTCACAAGGTTTACCCTTTCTGATTTAGGAGCTTTTTCTAAGATGGAGCTTGGCCCTACAAGGTAAAGCTCAACTTCTGGAAGCTCGCGAAGGGCTAAATTTACCCCTTTTAAGGTTGAATGGGGGGCAAAGTCTCCCCCCATTAAGTCAAGAACAACGCTGACCATTTATAAAATTTGTTACTCAATTTGCTACTCTTCAATTTCTAAAAAGGCTTTCCCTTTGTAATATCCGCAGCTTGGGCAAACCCGATGAGGAAGCTTAAAAGACTTACACTTCGGACAGATGCTTCCAGATGGAATGCTTAGAGCCTGATGGGCTCTCCTCTTCCCTCTACGAGAACGAGAAGTTTTGCGCTTTGGAACAGCCATGCTTTAACCCCCTTCCATCTCCTTAGACGTTGAAAGTAAGTCCTTTAGTATAGCAAAAGGTGAGGATTTTTTAAAGACCCTACAGTTACAAGGTCCCTCGTTTAGATTTTTTCCGCAAACTTGACAGATACCTTTGCAGTCCTCTCGGCAGAGGGTTTTGTAAGGAATGGCAAGCATGACTTCTTCCCTAAGGAGTTCAGCAAAGTCAATAAAATCGTTGTCGTAAAAACTTACATCAAGCTCCTCTATAGAAAGCTCTTTTGTCTCTTCAAGCTTAAGTGAACTTCTTGGGCGAAGAATGAGGTTGAAAGAGAGTTCGATAGGAAACTCATATTCAGCCAAACATCTATCACAGATTAGGACTATTGCCCCCTTGAGAGTACCGGTTACTTTTACTTCTATCCCCCGTTTGTTGAGAAAAAGAGAACCAGAAAAGGGCTTGCTAACGACGATATCTTCGCCTAAGTCAGAGAATTCTTCAAAGGTAGCGGATAGCCCTTCAGGAGGAATATCTTCAACGCTAACCCCCCAACTTGTTAAAGACCTATCTTTTTCCATCTCTATCACCTCAAAAACAATTTAATTCCTGTTGAGTGTTTTGTCAAATTTTTTTTCGGGCTGTTTCAGAAAAGGTTCCCATACTTTGTTCCTGCCGAGCGTGAGCAAGGCATCCCTCACTTCGTTTAGGAGGACATCCCAAAGGAGAAGGACCTCTCGGCTTGCCCTCGGAGTGACAGCGTTTTATAAACTCGCCTTGTGAAACCTATTACAGCATCCCCAATTCGTTCAGTTAAAAAGTAAGTTCTCAAGGTCTTGAGGAGTATAAGTTTTTATAATTTCTCCGTCAAAGAGTAAAACCTTCCAATCTAAATGTTTTAATCTTTCTAAAGGTTTGGAATAATCCTCTTTTTTCAAGCTCATTTTTAGAGATTTAAACTGCGTTAAGGACCAAAGGGATAGAAAACTTACTGTGGGGTCTTCCGAACTTAAATGAAGAAAAAGATATTCATGTCCTGAAAGTTTGATGACCTCTTCTTCATATCTTTGAGCAAGCCTACCTATACCCCAGGCTAATCCTCTCTGAGCGGGCGGAAACTCTAAATAGTTCCCCTCCGGCCAAAGGTAGGAAAGATAGACCTGCAGATACTCCTTCTTTAGCT
>Ga0080004_1225441_pt1 | contig 12924 bp, 13 predicted proteins | sample WasSprMetagenome_FD_69207 | JGI IMG/M metagenome (GOLD analysis project Ga0080004, IMG submission 69207) | Sulfidic aquatic microbial communities from Washburn Spring, Yellowstone National Park, USA - WS (SPADES assembly) (version 2) | ecosystem: Environmental > Aquatic > Thermal springs > Hot... | reverse complement strand
CCCCCCCTTTTGGGAGGTTCAGCCCTTGGCCGGGTCTCCGGCCATTACCCCCTCCCCTTTTCGGGGCTCGGGGGTTATTTGCATCCTCAGTTACTTGCGTCCCCAGTATGTTACGTGCTGCTGCGATGTCGGCGTTGAATATTTCGTTCAGCTGCGTACACTTGAACAGCCCTCGATATATCCTGACGCCGCAGCCGTCACCATGCAATGGACACCTCGACGAGGTGCCTGCCTCATCAACGTAGATGACGCTGATGCCATACTCTTCGGCAACTTCTCTAACCCTCCTCAGCAGATACCCATAGGACCAGACATGGACGTTATTGAAGTTGCCGTTCTCCTGCGTAATGCCTTTTGGATAACCAACTTTAACCTTGGAGACGCCGACGTTATAGAGCCACTCTACGGCCTCCCTCACCCTGGCATCAATGTAATGCCTTACTTGTCTCCGCCACTTTGTATACATTTGTCGAAGCCTCTTGGACGTCTCCAAGCCATACTTGTCCAGCGTTGATTGATATTCGGCGACCTTCCCCCTCCAATAATGTGAGATAGCTTTCAATGGCCTGCCGTTGACGAGCTTCGTCAAGCCATTCTCGACATATATTGCCATTAAATTGTTGATCCCAACGTCTATTCCCGCCGTCAGATTGCCCCTCGGTTGCAACGGCATCCTCTTCCATTCTCCCCTCACCATCTTCTCGGAGATCTTTGAGAAGGTTATGCTGGCGTACCACTTCTTTCTATCGTCGTCATATCGTATCATGAGCTCCCCTCGCTCGCCCCTCAAATGTATCGGGCCCTTATACTTCGCCTCTATCCAGCCGATTGTGCCAAGCCACTTGATGATGATCCTGTCGCCACTCATTTCATACTGATCCTTCCTAATGACAGTCCATAGCGTCCTAGATCCATTCCTCTTGCCGAATCCCGGCGGATTAACCTTTGTTATAAACGGCGGTAGCCTTCCTTCTTTCTTTAGCTCCAAGAGCCTGAAAAACGCCCTCCATGCCTCATTATTCTTATTCAATGTCTGTTGGGCTGTGGTCGAGCCTATCAATATCTTATACTTCTCGTAAAACTCTTTGTACGTCCCCTTGAAGTCGATGGGTTTCTTCTCCATCCACGCCTTCAGCCTAGCATAGTTGACCTCGTTCCATAGCTTCGAAGAAAGGTCGCATAACTGCTTCAACTTCTTCTCCGTCTCCTCATCAATGACCAACTCTACTACGCACGTCCTCCTCAACCCTCATTCACCTCCAAGGGCTTCATAGAGTAGGCTTCGAAGCTCCTTGCAGACATGGTCCATCACCTTCCCAACGTATCCGCGATACTCCCTAGCAAAATCATCGAACATGCTGAGACCATCATATATAAGCGTCCTAGCAATGACCGACGGTGGCCCATACCTCTCAACAACAGCAAGCGTCGAGTCCACGTAATCCAAGACCCTAATAAACTCCTTCAGGAGGCCGGCCTCCTCGAAGGCATTCACGTAACCAATCATGCCTTTACAATATTATCCCAGTACATGCCTGCCCTTATTTCTTGGGGACCTGCCTGAAAGTGAAAGACTATTATGATGATGCCGGGAAGCCGGCTAAAAATAGGATTCCATGGTGATGAGAAGAACTCGGAGTAGATCTTTATAATACCGTTTAGGGATGGGGATGATGTCAAGTATTTCGTCGTTAGGGGGCCTGACTGAGGGCGATGGGCGTGTGACGAGATGCGACATGGTCAGGATAATGGACTGGGATCAGCTGATCGAATATCTCGGGGACGTCTGGGAGGAGCTATGGGATGCCATGCTATTTAAGCTGAAGGCCGCCGAGACGAACATGCCGTAAAGTCGAGGCCCACATCACAACACCCCACTTTTATTTCTCCTCCATTCTTCTCAAGATAGATAATGTCCAAATAACAGGTTTATTTACATAGCTGAAGACCTCCCATAGTAGCCTCGCGAGTAGAAATGGTCGCCCCTAGAGAGTATTTAAAGCCTTATTTGGGCATCCACCATAACATACAATACTTTAAATGATGCCGAAAATAATACCCCCCAAATAATGCTAATAACTCCAAGCCCTGAGTCCCACTTGGGATAGGGGGTAATGGCCGGAGACCCGCCAAGGGCTAAACCTCCAGAAGGAGGGATGTAGCCCAAACCTCCCCACACACCTAACTAGGGGGGAGGGGGTCATGTGTCAGGAGGGGGACGATTATTAACAAAAACGTCTATTGAAAGCTGGCCCATGCGGTTCTCAGCGCCGAAGATCCTTTTCACATTCTCGATCGCGAGCGCGACTCTCTCCGCGAGATAGCAGTCCCTGATCTTCTTCATGAGAAGGTTCTCGACTAGATTTACATACTTCTCCACAGCGCCCCTGAAGACCGTTTGAGAGACCTCTCCCCCGCAGTTCACGCATACGCCGGTGAGGGGCGGCCTCCGATACTTCTCCCCACATCGCTTACACTTGAACTCTTGGAGGAGGAATGCCCTCATGTTCCCGAGTATGTCTGAGAGGAGGTGTGTCTCAACCATCTTCTCGGCTACCATACACTCATCAACCGCCTCGACCTTCTCGGCCAGCTCGAGCTGCCCCATGATCTTCTCGAGCATACTGCCATGCCTCTTATACATGGACTCAACCGGATAGGCTGTAAGGTTGCTTTGTGGATGTGTGAACCCAACTCTCAGGGGCTTGTCTTCGGCCAAGAGAGTCTTTATCGTGGGGATCCTGCCCGCGAGCTCCGATATGTGTCCGCCATGCTCCGTGAGTCTATAGAACTCTAATGGTATCCGGCTTAGGACATCCAAGTTATGTGCCTGCTCATCAACCTCCTTCGGGTTTATTACTACCGTGAGGAGGAGAGGCGCATCCATCTTCCCGCCAATCTTGCTGGGTAGATATAGTCTCGAGAAGTTTATCAGAGGGTCTAGGAGTAGCATTATGCTATCCTCGTCGCCATCACAATCCCTCCTCTTCGCGGCATGGAAGACTGGGTGCGCGAAGCATGTCAAAGAGTCCGTGAAGCCTATAACCCTGCCGACGACGCCTGCATATGTGTGTGGTGATAGGGCTGCTATTAATACGCCCACAATATCTTCTATGGACTCGAAACCGTAGAATGGTTCCATGCCGGCGAGCTTAACGAGGAGCTCGTCAATGAACTTTGAAACCTTAAGAAGGTGCTCCGCGGCCTTGCGTGGGATGACCACGTCCTGCGGCTTCAGCTCCAGTATCTGGTCTGGTGAGACCAGCTCCCTGCCATATATGTCATGTGTGTAGCCGAGCCCTCTTAGCTTTTCGACCGGCGTCGAGATCTGTCTGGGCGTGAAATGCGTCAGGGGGGCATTCGTCGCATCAAACCTTATCGTCCCATCCTTGTAGATGTAGAGGCCGTATTTCGCCCTGAGAATGCCCTTCTCTATGAGCTCCGGCGCCTTCACCGTGCTATTGAGGCCCTTAACGCCCTTGAGCCTGCCTGGCGCCTGTTCCGAGATCCTCTTCAGGGCGTAATAGAGCTCCTCGCCGACGTTGATCATGAACTTCCTCGAGAACTTGATCTTGCCACCGCACTTGGGGCATCTAGCATCCTCCCCATACTCGACCTCGAGTCCACACTCCACGCATGTTCCAATGATCTCCGTTAATACGCCGCATTGCGGGCATCTCTCCTTCCAAGTTACCTCGCCGCACTCCGGGCATTTTCTGGTGCAGAGCTCGACTGAGGTCTTCCTGCCATTTTTCGCGGCCGCGACAAGGTCTCTCGTGCTGCCACCCGCATCGGCTATCGGGAAGAGCACGTTCACCGGAGGGCTCATCTCCCTCTGAGCAGCCTTCTCAGGCCTACCCATCCTAGCCCCAATAAATGATCCAGCCTTATCCCGCTGAGGTATTCCAGAGATGGCCTCAACTGCCTTGATTGGATCATCCCCCTCCAGCCTCTCATCACTGAATGGTCTCAGGCAGGCTAGAAGAACCTTGAACCATGATAATGGCATCTTTATCTTGTTCTCCGAGACCATATGCTCGACGAGTATCCTTGTTAGAGCCTGCTTAGCTGCATCATCTCGCGGGAGGGACACATATCCATCCTCGATCAGGAGGCTGCTTGCGCCCGATCTTATCCAGCTTCTCAGCGTCTCGAGATCATTTATCGAGGCATTTCTCCAGAATGGAAGGTATTCGGGGTTTAAGGGGATCTTAAGGGCCATGCTGAGCCTTATCGCGTCCTCGATGCTCGGCTTCCGGTGCAGCGGATCTCCTAGTATCCAGTTGGCGAGCTCTTTAAGATGCGGGGGCGCGGTGTCGAGTCTCTCCCTAAGCTCCTCGGCCCACCACTCCTCGCAGTATCCCGGCCTCCTAACCTCGGCATTATTCTCGATCAGGTCTCCTATCGAGATCAGGATATCTCCTAGGAAGAGTATCTTCGCTATCTTGCCCTCAATCCTTTTTAGATCCTCTTCGGATCTGATCTTTATCACGCTACCATCATCCAGCATGACTATCGGGGGCTCGATCGAGTCTACTGGCGAGACTATTCCACCTTTTCCGGGATAATCCAGCTTAAGCTGGGTGCCTGTCGTGAGATAACCCTTTAGGAGCTTGAGTGTTAGGGGGTGGAGGCCGACGGCCTGCATCCCGGTCGAGAAGGATCTGCCATACCTTATCCTGAATCCCCCGAAGGTCTTTGAGGATGAGAGGAGGGGCCTCCCGCCAACCAGCTCATCCAAGTAGCTCTGCTCCTCATCATTGCTCATGAGCTCTTTCATTCTCTCGGCCACATGCCTTATCCAGTCCCATCCTTCGAGACCGAGCTCCTCCACAAGCTTTAAGACCTTCTTCGCCCTACCAGCTATGCCATCATTCACAACCCTCAGAGCCCCACCCCTAAGATAATTCGTCTCGATCCTTGGGAGATTTCTATAGGATGGTGCCTGGATCCTATCCGTGGCGATACCCGTAACTTCGACCGGAAGCCTTCTCAGGATGAATTCTATCAAGTCCTCCGGGACATTATACTGGAATCTCGAAACCCTTCTCTGATACGTCCTCAGCTCCTCGATGAATCTCATGACCTCCTCATCAGTCGGCTTATACCTGTCGAGCCCGAGGAGCCTCCTAACATGATCCGCTAGCAGGATTATTGATGCGAGCTCTGTCCCGCCAGCGGATCTTATGGGTCCAGCGAAGTATACTGATAGGTGCTTGGAGCCATCCGGGTTCTGCTTAATCTTCACATCCACTATGCCCTCGGTTGGGGCGGCTGTGATACATGGTGGCGTTAGGACCGCCAGGCAGGTCCGTATAACCTGGAGCGCCAGCTCCTCATCGCTCATCTTGCCCCGAAGCTCGGAGACCAGCTCCTCAGCCAGCTTGAAGGCAAGCTTCTCTTGGGAGATCCTCCCAAAGTATTTTCTAATCTTTTCAGCGACACCTCGCGGTCCCACTAGGAGCTCAACTCTCTCAGCCAAGTCTTTGGCCAGAAGTATCTCGACCTCAGGAGTCGGCGACCCTATCCTCCTACGGGCCTCAACAGCAACCTGATAACACCTCTGAAACTCCCTCTCTATGAGCGCCCTATACTCCTCTTCCTCGAACCCGGCCCGGATCATGTCTTCTGCATGAAGTGGTTATGGCTCCCCGATTTAAGGGATGCCCGAGCTACGTGTGCGAGTTCTGTAGCTCATGCCTGCGCTGATGGTTTCTCGAGGTGTCCATGGCATGGTGATGGATGCGGTGTCGGGATAAGCAGGGGATTGTTCAAGTGCACGAGGATAGGTTAGGTAAGGTGTTTAACGCCGACCTCGTAGCAGCATACAACATTCAACATTTTATTTGACGCTAGTAACCCCGAGCCCCGGGAGGGGTAGGGGGTAATGGCCGGAGGCCCGGCCAGAGGCTGAACCTCTCAGGGAGGAGGGATGTAGCTCAAACCTCCCCATCTTATACGGGGGAGGAGGTCGTATGCTCTAACCATTATTTAAGAGATGGAGATATGCTTGGTGATCACGCTCCCGCCAAAATACGCGCGAAATCTCCCGTGACCCAGTTTTTGAGAATTATTCGGCTAGCTTCTCGGGAGTATTCGGCTTAGGGCCTCGAGTATCTCCCTAGCAACATCTCTTGGATGCTTGAGAGATGGCTTAATCCCTATGAAGCCAAGCTCCTTTGTCAGGGATGCTATCTGTGGTGGGAGGAGGTTGCATGATGACAACAGGTTCTCATCTAAGAGTATCTTCTCGGCGTCGCCGTCCGCGATTATCCTGCCGCGTCTCATTAGGATTATCCTCGGCTTTAGCTGGGCGATGAACTCGACATCATGGCTCGATATTATTATCGTCCTGTCCTGCTCCTTTAGGAGCCTTATCATCTGCATTAGCTTCTCCTTTTGGAGCTGGTCCTGGCCTGTTGTCGGCTCATCGAGCGCTATTACCTCAGGTGACCATGCCAGTATTATGGCGAGCGCGAGCCTCTTCTTCTCTCCACCGCTCAAGAGGAATGGTGATGACTCCGCGTAATCCCCAAGCTCCATGAAGTTTAGCGCCCATTCAACCCTCCGCCTCACAATGGATTCATCATAGCCGAAGTTTCTGAGGGCGAAGGCGACCTCATCCCAGACCGTGCTCGAGAAGAACATTGACTCCGCGTTCTGGAATACTAGACCCACTTTCTTGGCGAGCTCGGCGACGGTGGTGCTCCTCGTATCAACACCATCCACGAGAACCCTTCCACGAGTTGGCTTTAGTAACCCGTTGATGTGCTTGAGAAGCGTGGTCTTCCCAGACCCATTCTCACCCATTAACGCGACTATCTCGCCTCTCTCAATCCTTAGATTGATGCCATCCAAGGCCTTGACCCCACTCGGGTAAACATACTCCACGTTCTCGAAGATTATCATCTGCATTAATCCCAATACACGCCTGCCTTTATTTCTTGGGGCTCCCGAAATGGGGAAAATAGGGGGTTTAATGGAGGTCTTCCCCCCATTATCCCGCGACCCTCCCCTCACCGCCTTCTTAACCCATTCAATGAAGGCCGCTAACACGAATTCACTAACATCCTTATCCCTTATCAGCCTCCAGAACTCCTTAACAAGCTCCTCATCTATCTACTTTCACCCCCTCCTCGCTCCCTATTCCTACTGTCGTGGCCTCCGGCCCTCTCCATATTCCTCCTTATAATCTCGGAGGAGTATAGCTCGCTCTTAACTCTCTTAAGCTCCCCCTTGCTCGGCATCCGTCCATACTTTTTCTTATACCCCCATCTAATGGATCGCTCAAGCCTATCCCAAGCCCTCGGCATAACCATCCAGCTATCAATGAAGTACTTGTGTCTATGCACCATCCATGCCATCCATTTGAGAGGCTCTTCACATGATAGACCGGCGAGTCGTGGGCGCGGCCCTCAGAAGCCCCATAATCCATGACATAGTCGAAGCATATCTCCCGAAGACCTGCTGATACCTCATAGCCCCGAAAAGGGGAGGGGGTAATGGCCGGAGGCCCGGCCAGAGGCTGAACCTCCCAAAAGGAAGGGATGTAGCTCAAACCTCCCTACTTTCTAAGTAGGGAGGGGGCCGTCATCTAATTAACCCCCTAATCTTCTCAGTGAACTCACGAACCGTGAGCGGCATTTTCTCAAACCTCAGGCATCCTCGATGGGCATTCACATATCTCGCGACCTCCGAGACCCTTGGAGGTGCGACGCCGTAAACCAGCAAATCCTCATCTCTCAGTATCGTTCTGGGGTCACCATCCTTAATTATCCTCCCCCGATCCATCACTATAAGCCTATCAGCATATGGTAGGATGAGGTCGAGCCTATGTTCCGAGATCAATATTGTTAATCCCTCACGCCTATTCAACTCCACTATCGAGTCTATGAGGTTCTTAGCAGATGCTGGGTCAAGAGAGCTCGTCGGCTCATCGAGGAGGAGTATCTTCGGCCTCATCGCAAGAACTGATGCTATGGCCACCTTCTGCTTCTGCCCGCCCGAGAGCTCGAATGGGGATCTATATCTTAGATCCTCTATGCCGAGGATCCTGAGCGCCCACTCAATCCTCTCTAGGATTACCTCACGGGGGAGGCCTAGGTTCTCGAGGGGAAAGGCTACATCGGCCTCAACGCTCAGGGCGAATAGCTGGTTATCTGGGTTCTGGAAAACCATCCCAGCAACTTGTGATAGAATATGCGTCGGCGTGCTCCGAGTATCCATTCCATTGACTAGAACCCGGCCAGACATCTCGCCCTCATAGAAGTTTGGTATGAGGCCGTTGAAGCAACGGAGGAGTGTCGTCTTCCCGCAGCCGCTCCTCCCAGCTAAGACTATGAACTCCCCCCTCCTTACAACTAGATTCACGTCGCTGAGAGCATAATGATCACTTCCATAATACCTGAATGAGAGGCCCTCGACATGTATTATTGGAGTTCCCTCGGCCTCTCCCCTAGCCTCTCGCCTATCAACTGTAGACATCTCTCCAAGATCTCCTCTAACCCGCCCTTCACGCAGAAGGCCTTCGCGGCTGATGCGTGTCCACCTCCATGTCCTCCGAACTCTTCCCCAATCTTTGCAGCAATATCCCTGCCGAGATTTATCCCTGTTGCATCTATGAACTCTTTCAGGGCCCTGAAGGATATTGTAATGCCCTCACCGGATTCTCCGCCGACTATCGCCATGTGGGCGCCGATGTTCACGAGGCTCCTAGCCGCCGAGCTCTGGAAACTGCTAAGCCTGCTAACAGCTATGACCCAGTCACCAGCCCTGTATATGCGCATCCTAACAGCTGCCTTGAGCCTCGCAATGCGCTCCGATACATCCATCTTAACCTCGAGTCCTTGGAGAAGCTCTCTCGGATCTATTCCACGTGACGCAAGGATGCAGGCTTTCCTAAGAGCCTCCCGATCAGCCGTCGAGAACCTAACAGTATCATAATATATTCCTGCAAAAAGGGCCTCAGCCTCCCTAATTGAGAGATCATACCCAAGATACTCCGCAATGTCGAAGATTATCTCACAGACCGATGAGTAGTCTTCCGAGGTATATACCTCGGCTCTGCCACCGAACTTCTCCACACTAGTCGAGTGGTGGTCTATGACTAGGATATGTTTCCCGGATTCGAGGATGCGCGCGCTCTCGCCGAGCTGCTCGGGGGAGCCGCAGTCCAGCACCACGTAGGTGTCAGCAAGGCCCAAGTCCTCGGATGTGCTTAGCCCAAGCCTCTCCATGAAGACAGCACTATGCGTTGATGGACCCTCAGGGATCGCGAAAAGCGGCTTAGCGCACATAAGCTTCTCGAGCATAGTTGAGAGGACATAAGCGGATCCAATTGAGTCCGGATCTCCACCAGCATGCGTTAAGATGGCGACCACTTTGCCAGAGAGGGCTCTAAGCCTCTTCGCGATAAGTTCTATCAGTGCGGCGTTCCTCATCAGGGACCCTGTCCCGAGAGGGCTAGCCTAAGCTCCTTCTGAAGGTTCTCAAGCTGCTCCCTGGTTCTCTGCTCCTGCTTCTCCAGGAGCTTCAGTCGGGTCTCGGTAAGATCCTTCCTCTCCGTTAACTCTTCCACGATTTTCTGCTTGCTGGTTTGGACTAAGACGGGGCCAACCGCTTTATAAACCACCACATCATCCGAAACCTTCTGGAGCTCCTCGAGCGCGCTCTTCACCTCTACGAGCTCCATCTCGAGCCTCTGCTTCTCGACCAAGATAGCGTTGAGAGTCTGCTGAAGCTGCTGAAATCTTACAAGCTGCTGCCTGACGCTTGGTGGAAGCCCTCCCTCGCCAGCGGACATCTCAAGAAAGCCGTTCAACCGAGCTTAAAAGATTTCTTAACCAGTCTACAAGTCGATGCTCCTAATTGATTGCAGACATGCATCGATGAATCTGATGAAGGAGTTTAATGCTGCTCTAAGGGCGACCGGGTCCATGGCATACGCTCTTAGAATTAGTTTTCCACCCTCCACGTCCACCTCTATGGACACCCTCCTTGATGGGATATCCTTGGCCTCAGGGAGGAGTGCTCGATATATAGTCTCGGCCTCTTGTTCGCTGAGATGGAGGATTACCTCGGCCTCGAATCTACCTCTTTCCCTCCTCAGCCCCGCAATCATGAGCCTCTCCCCGTCATCTTCGTGATTACTTCCTCACGCTCCCGGCCTTGGCCCTCCTAGGCTTGACGCCCTCGAGCCAGAGCCTCCCCATCTTCCATCTTTGTATGGGGGGAGGAGGTCATTTCTTTGGGAATGGTGTCCAAGCTCCTCCCGCGAATGTGTAGCCGCATTTTCTGCAGCTCCAGATCCCAGCTGCAACCCTCCTCACCCTCGGCTGATTGCAGTTGGGGCAAATGTGCCAAGCCCTCTGCTCCCGCTCGATCTCGGCAACACGCTTCCTGAGAGTTGAGCCGTATCTAGGCCCGAAGCGTTTCGCCGGGTTGCCTTTAATCCTGCCGACTTGCATCTCCTCTTCCCCAAATGCCCATGGGTCTCATAATTTAAGGATGACCTCGAGAGGCTCAGCCAAGGCTGATTACATCATCAATCAGTACCGCCTGGTCTCATCATCAGCCATCAAACATGTTGAATCGAGATATAAGTTTCAAGCGAAGGGCCTCCCCTCCCCCAGCTATAGCCCTCCGGGAACTCGGAGTCCAGAATGCTCATATCATCCGGCGCGGCCATGCTCCTAGCCCTCCTCACAGCTTCGCTCCCCGCATCAGCCATACCCTTCGCCTCCACGCCACCATCCCAATACACGCCTGCCCCTATTTCTTGGAAAGCCCCAAATGGGGAGGGGGTCGGAAGTTTCAAGCTCCGGCTCTTAGGGGCTTCCAGCAAGCTTCACCGGGACCTCTTGTAGGAACTTTCTCCTGATCTCGCCTGTCTTCTCAATGACCACGTCAACTATGCTGTCCATGATGTCGAGGGGCACTTGGCCCGGGGAATTCTTCTGGACGCATGTTATGTTGCCCTTCTCATCGGCTCCCATGACGAGGGAGACGTCAAGGACCTTCTCCTCCTCGAGCTGCGGGTCGAGCAGGAACTTCTCGCCAATCACCCCAACCATCACGGTGAATGGCAGCGATCTAATCTCCGGTGTGAAGTATTCCCCAGTCTTCTGAAGCTTGCCATCAGCCACCTCATACCTCGGTATCTTGACGGTTGCGAGGGCTGCGAGGGCGGAGATCAGCGATGGGTCAAAATAGTTTCCATCATAATCGAGCACATAGATGTCGATGAAGAGTACATAGACCTTCTCTCCCTCGACGAGGCAGAGCTTCTTCAGGTCTAGGACGCCGCCCTCCCTCAAGCTCCTATCAACGACTCTTGCCAGCTCTATTCCCCGCTCATCGGGTGGGCCCGGCTCAAAGCTCGCCGAGGCCAAGGGGAGCAGCTCCGCATTAACGGTGAATGTTCCCTCATCGGGTCTATCCGGGAACGGCGCGCCCACCTCAACCTTAATGCCGGTCAGAATCTTCGTGCTGCCCATGGAGACGAGCGCTGATCCCTCTGCCTTCGATAATAGACCTGTCTCGATCTTTATTGGCCTGAGATCGATTGGCTTCCTCCCGTCAATCCTCCTATCTTGGAGAAGTAGGTTGTAGATCTTATTCCGCATTATCTTTGCTGTTAAATCCTTCTTGGGCGCAAGGGCCATGCTCTAAACCTCCTCAGGCGAGATCTCGCTAAACTTCTTCTTCAAGGCCTCCCTCTGAAGCCTGTAGATCACCTCTATTCCCTTCTTGGCTAGGGCTAGCCCTTTCTTGAACTCCTCGACCGTCATCCGTCCATTAAGCTGGAGCATTACTATCGAGTTAAATCTGGGAGCCATGGCGACCGGCATATCCGCCTCACCATACTTGTCCTCGAGATCACAGAGGTCTAGCACGAGCTGGCCATCCACCTTGCCCACGGCAACAGCAGCGATGAGGTCCGCCATGGGTATCCCTGCATCCGCTAGCGCGAGCGAGGCCGCTGTAAGCCCCGCGGTTCTAGTCCCACCATCGGCTTGAACAACCTCCACATACACGTCTATCGCAGCCCTCGGAAACTCCTCGAGAAAAGCCACGGTCTCAAGAGCCTCCCTAATCACCTTCGAAAGCTCGATCTCCCTCCTAGTCATGCCAAGCGGCTTACGCTCCTCAACACTGAAGGAGGTCATATGATATCTGCAATTCAGGATCGCCCTGTCAGGTAGCGCTAGATGCCTTGGATGAGCCTCCCGCGGGCCGAAGACCGCCGCGATCACCTTAGTACCCCCGAACTCCACATATGCAGACCCATCGCTCTTATCCAGAACCCCAACCTCCATCTTTATTGGCCTAAGCTCGTCAGGCCTCCTCCCATCAACCCTCTTACCATTCTCATCTATCAGCCGTGAAGGCCTAGACATTCCAGAAGCCTCCAACAACCCCTAATCAACACCTGTCAAAATTCCGGGGCATCACGCTATATATGGGTTTTAGGATTTACGGCTGAAAGCCCCGCCTTTTAAGGCGGGGATGGAGAGAAAAGTTCTATAGATTTTCCCAGCCTAATTGCTCTCGGTGATGGATGTTCAGGCCCTTGTGAGCCCTAGGCGATGATGCTCCCCAAACCCATAACCCCGAGTCCTGAAAGAGGGGAGGGGCAATGGGCCGGAGACCCGGCCCGGGCTAAACCCCCGAGAAATGGGGGATATAAGTCCAAACCTTCCGCACCAGCGGGAAGCCTCACCCTTCAAGGCGGGGAGGAAGTTAGGGGCCTGGAGCTTCAGCCCCTCCCACAAGCTCTCTCAGGAACTTCTCCACTCTCTCCGTCAGCCCAGAAGTATGCGCCTCCTCTTCTATCATTTTAACCGCCTTGATCGCCGCGAACTCGGCCTCTGGTGACGGTCCATTAATAACTATGAAGCCATTCTTGCCGACGATTATCTCGCA
>Ga0080004_1130164_pt1 | contig 12924 bp, 15 predicted proteins | sample WasSprMetagenome_FD_69207 | JGI IMG/M metagenome (GOLD analysis project Ga0080004, IMG submission 69207) | Sulfidic aquatic microbial communities from Washburn Spring, Yellowstone National Park, USA - WS (SPADES assembly) (version 2) | ecosystem: Environmental > Aquatic > Thermal springs > Hot... | reverse complement strand
AACAGGGGCTACCCTCAGGGCAGGGAGAGGTCAGTGCGGTGTTGTAGCACCTCTTGCCAGGTTTGATTCTCGATATGCTTGGGTCCTAGCAGATATCAGCGCTTTTAAGGGCGGCAATATAGTTAGTGAAGGGGCCCGTCGTCTAGCTGGCTAGGACGCCGCCCTGACGCGGCGGAGGTCCGGGGTTCAAATCCCCGCGGGCCCATCAGAATGATTCTTGATTCTTCTTCGCTATCACCTGTTTTTCATATCAGATTTCATATCAGTTTTTAAGCTTGTTTTCATATCTTATAATTGGTGGAGAGTGTGGTCGAGCCGAGCCTTGTCGATCTAAAGAGTTTGTCTGATGAGGTTAGGTTCAGGATTTTTGATTATCTCTGGAGCAGAGGTGTAAGAAGCTCTGAGCTTGGCATAGACCCTACCTATTCTAATAAGATTAGAAATAGAAAAGCAAGAGTCTCAGATCCTCTCCTAGAAAGAATGCTGAAGATGCTTTCTGTAGAAGAGTTTGCAATGCTTGTAGGCTCAGGATCTGCGCAGCAACCACTTTATCAGCCTGTCTTCAGCGAGCCTAAGAGCCTCGGCGAAGCTGTGTTCGCTTTAGATCAGCATGTAAAAAGTCTTGAGATAGTTATTGAGAGATTTCCTCAGCTGTCAAATATTTTATATCAGAAGCTAGTTGATCTTCTCAAAACCAAGATTAGAAACTACAGCGTGGCTGTTGCGAAAGAGCATTTAGAAGTTTTTGAGAAGCTGCTTAAGTCTAAAGCTCCCAAAACGAGGTCTGAGAGGTTGAGATATCTCAGAAGAGCTTTAGAAGATCTTGGCTGGGAGCTCTCTGCAGAAAAGTTGCAAGAGTATTTTGCTGAGCTTATGGAGGAGAGTCCCAATATTGCTCAGCATACTGCCAAAGCTCTGAAGCTTTTTATAAAACATGTTATTAAAGATCCCAATTTATATCACTCATTTAAAATGCCTAAGGCTGAGACAGGGTTAGTCGCTCAGCCTCTTACTCTTGAAGAGGTCAGAGCTGTTGCAAGAGAGATCGACTGACCTCCTGCAAAAGCTTACTACGCTCTTCTCGCTGAGACAGGTCTTAGGCCTGGAGAGGTTCTCAACTCGAGGATACAAGATCTTGATCTGGAGGAGAGAATGCTGAAGATAATGAAGATCGGAGGATCAACCAAAAGATCTTATGTATCATTCTTCTCTAAAAAGCTGAGAGATTATTTAATAGAAGAATATCTTCCTTACAGAGAGGAGTTTATAAAAACTATGGAGAGCAGAGTTAGAAATCTCATTAGAGAGGCAGTTTTTGAGTGGAGAAATCTTTTATTTCCATTCAAAGACTCAGCTCTGAGAGCATCGATATATGATGCTATGGACAGAGCTTTAAAAAGAAGATTCAGACTGTATGATCTGAGGGCATTTTTCGCGAGCTATATGAGCCTCAGAGGAGTCCCGGGGCAGATAATAGATCTTCTTCAGGGGAGAGTTCCTCCTAGAGAGTTTCAGATTTTGACAAGACATTATCTAGCTGTAAATCTTAGAGAGCTTAGAGAAGTCTATGACAGAGCCGGCTTGAATGTCTTAGATTAGTAGCTTCTGACTACAGCTGACGCTGGAGACACATACTGCTCTAAAACAGATTTCAACAGCTCAGCCTCATCCTCATACTGAGCCTCTCCACAGATAAAACATCTGCCCTTAAGATCTTCTTTATCAAGAGCTTCTCTGATAACCTTAAAAACCTCCTCTTCAAGCTTTTTATAAGTCTCCTCATGTTTTGAGCTAAGCTCATGATAAAGAGGCACAACATCTTTAAACATATCGTGAAGCTCTTTAACAGCTTCTGCTATCTCAGGTAGCTTCTCAGGCGGCAGATTAAAGCTGGATCTGATGCTCTCAGCAGATCTGTTTATCGCCTCACTGCTCACTCCGCTTTTGATCAGTGAGAACACAGCATCTCGAATATGTAGGGCAAGACTTTCTGCAATGTTCAGGTCAGGGTGTACGCTGAGCGCCTTTATTCTACACTTATTTAACATGCCTTCATATAAAGATCTGACCGTCTCATTAAGATCTTTTAGACTCAGCCTCTTCTTCATCTCACGAATTTTCTCTAGATCGCCTGTTCTCACAGCATTTTCAATAGCTCTGTAGTCAGGCATTAAAATGCTGTATATGTTCAGATAGCTCAGCAGATGCTGAGCTACAGCAGTCAGATACCTGCTTTTCTCAATATCTGGTATCTTAGCCTCAAACTTCTTCACTCTCTCGCGTCTCTCTGAGAAAACTCCTCCGTAGAGACGTTCGAGATAGATGTCCTCTAAAAGAGAGAGAAGAGTTTTCACGTGAGTCTCTCTAGAACAGATCATCTCGCCAGAAGATGTTTTCATTAGATAAACAGCTTCTCTCTTAAGAGCTCTTTCAATAACACCGTAGATAGGCTTATAGCTACTATACTCAAATATGTCCTTACATTTCTCAAATATCTCTTTCGCATCTCGATTCATACACCCATTCATGCCATGCTCAACTAAACACTTCTTCAACTTTTTAATTGCTGTGCCAGGCACTCTCTTCTCAGAATCTTTAGTTCTTCCCAAGACAACTCCTCTTTTTAAAGTGGTACCAAGGCTTTTTAAAGTGGTACTGATCCTTTAGCGATCTTCAGATTAAGGGATAAGAGAGTTTCTGAACGAAACCTGACATGGGACTAGAACCATGATGCCCGTCGCAAGCTCTATGATCTATGTAGGTAGACACCAGGTGCGAATTGGCGGTGGCAGATCGTATGTGCACATCCCGCTGAAAACAGCTGGAGGATTGCTCTCCAAAGAGTTAGAGTAGTCGCGCTTGTAAATGCCGACAAGTGTGAGGATAAAAGCTTTCACAGCTCGATCATTATGTTTAGTGCCACCTTGGTTAGGGTTGGAGAAACATACAGGATCAACTTGCCGTCTTATTATGCTGAACTTGCATCTAGAATTTCCAACTGCGGAAGTCTAGACATCTGGCTAATGCCGATCGGCTGATGAGGTTCTCAGGGTCTGTTGTATGGAGATCAGCGGAGAGAACCGCAAGATCCAAAGGACACAATTAACGTTGCCTTCTCGTTTTAGTCGAGTCGGAGTTGTCGAGTCTCTTATCCTCTACCTGGCGGTAAAGCACCAATTAAAAAGATTCACATTATCAAACATCCAGCTGATGGCAGAAGAAGAGTTGCAACTGAAAATTGATAGGCGGAGACTCTGGGACGCCGCGCAACGACTTACAAAGAGGAATATTCTTACGAGAGAGCAAACCCGGGGCTGGTATACGATAAGAATCGATATCAGTGATCTTGATCCATCACTTTTCGCTGACAAAATTAAAACTGCAATCTACGCGAGAAATGATTCGAAGGACAGAGTCTCGCACTCTAAAAGATCCTCAAAAGGGTCTCTTTCCCCCACCAGCAGTGGTATGTCGCGAAGTCCTAAGTTGCGCGTCCATTCCAACGCGCCTGATCTTTTGGGGATCTATAGGTATTTCCTCTTTGCTGAAAAAAATCCTTTCTGTCAAAACTAAGGAGCTCAAGAAACTTCTTGAGCTCCGCTACGGTGTGCCCGCCTCTAAGCTGAACAAGATTTCGCGGAATGTTCTTAGGGTCGCCGATGAGGTGCTTAAGTACACCGCGATTCTGGGTTGCCATGGGAGGTACGGCAGGTCGATGAGAGGTGGCACCAGAGAAGAGCTCGTGCCTATCTCCATGTGCTATGGTGGGAGGTATGAAAAAGGGATCGACATTGCCATCCCCAGGGAACTCGCTGTTAAGGTCGTGAAAGTCCTGGGCGGCAGGCTTTTTGTCAAGGTTTATCTTCATCCGCCTCATCTCAGGAGATACGCCCGCTTGCAGTAGTTTCTCTGTCGGAGATTTTCATTAGGCATCGGATATAGCATTTCCGGCAGATTTTTGCGATAGCTGTGCCTCCCTGGTGCACTAGTCTGTGAAGATCCTTTTAAAGAGAGGCACTGCGATCTTCTTTATTACGATGTCGCACTCTTTCTCACTTTTTTACTGTGTCTTCACAAAATGTGCCTGTAGTCTGCAAACTCGGCACTCTCCACTGCTGAAAGACTGCTCTGAGAAACTTTCTGAAGATAGAGCGTCTTCTTGTCCTTATGAGACGGATGTTTTATGTACGTCATATCTATGTTGCTCAAAGACTGCTGGTAGCGTTCTCTTCCGAAGGCTGTTTGATGAGGGGATTAAGATTTTCAAGCGATCTTTTTGTGAAGAGCAGCGCTTTTTAATATTATTTTATAAATAGTTTTTCATAATTTTATTGGTGTTTATATGAGTTTTAAAGAGATTGTTATTATTGTTGTCTTGATTGTTGTAATGCTTTTGCTGGGCATTTTCATAGGCTACATTCTTGCAGGCTCAAAAGCTGTTACAACAATGTTTACATATACACGATCTGTCACAACAACAAGCACTGCTGTAGAGACTGTCACAATGAAGGCTGTCGCCACAGAAACCAAGATCTATACTACTACTGAGTATATAACTCCGAAGCCTGTGTCAAAAACTGAGATTTTTGAGAAAGAGAGACTTGTTATAATTCCTGCGAACAATATGATATCATTTTCTTACAATCTGCAACACTATGGATATCTCAAGATCAGTTTTAACTCTTCAGAGCCTATATACATACAATTTTCAGGAAACGCTACTCTCATGGATTACTACCCCAAATCAGGAAGGATCTGCTCTGGGATGGGTAAGATCGGCGAGACCCCTATCGTTTTTGTATCTGAATGCTCATATAAAATAGAGCGGACGACAAACGACTTAGTACGTGTGCCTGTGTTTCCAGGATTTATAAAAATAAGTTTTGTAAATCCATCGTCAAGTGGTGCCACAGCTATTATAGCAATAGAGTATACATATCAGTCTTTTGAATATACTAAATGATATAAAATAATATCTTCCTGCGAAACTAATGCTTTCTCAGATTTTCTTTTGAGAGTTATTATAAAATATGTGCAGACAAATTATCTTAAGAGTTTTCTCAGCTTTTTTATCTAACAACTATTATATCGTATCGATAAAACAGCTCTGAAAGTCTCAGAAGATTTTTCCTAAACAGCAGGATCAGATCTCAGAGATGAAATTAATCCAAGAGAGTCTGTTCAAGATATCCGCACTATAGTAATAAAGCAAAGATCTTTTGGCGTATAGCTTCTTCTATAAAACTATCTATAAAACTATATGAATATAATGTTTAGATGACCTTATCATTGCGTGTGGAAATATATAGATGAGTTGATCTTTTGAGATTGGTTCAGCAGACTCCTCGCAACAATAAATTGCATCAACTGACGAATCAGTTGTGCATTAAGAATTTTATTAATAAGAAACATGATTTCTTGTTTAAGAAGTAAGGAGTACAACATATATTTTCTGTCTGTTACAAAAGTTTTTATGGTGTTTATATGGGTGTTGAGAGTAAAAAAGCTGATAGAAAGATTCTTGCGATATTCATTACAATAATAGCTGTTTTGGCGGCATTATCAGGATATTTATACTATAATTATGTCACGACTGTGAATGCTAAAGATGCTCAGATATCATCTCTCACATCTGAGAATAATATTCTGAGAAGCAACGTCACAGCTCTGACAAATGAGAATAATATGCTGAAGAATGAGATAAAGAATTTAACTGATCAGCTGAATGTTCTTAAGCTTGAGAACAACAGGCTGGAGAGCACGATCAAGAATCTCACAGATCAAAATAATGCTCTTAATGCTGAGAAGGTTAGACTTGAGAAGTAAGGAGATAGAAAACCTAAGTATTCAGATCAAATCTTTGACAGATGAGAGAACAAAACTATTATATGAAGTAAAGAATCTTACAGAGCAGGTGAACAATCTTCTTCTTGAGAAGGCTAGACTTGAAGCTGTCGTGAAAAATCTTACTGCTCAAGTTAATAGTCTTACTGCTGAGAATGAGAGACTGAGAAACGAGATAACATCTCTACAAAATCAGATTGCTTATCTAAATAGCAGAATTACAGATCTTGAGAATAGAGTGAGAGTGCTGGAGGATATAGTATATCTGCGAGTAAGAATCGTTCTTGATAAAGATAAGACTGTGAATATTGCTGCAAACAGCTATATAACTTTAAGATATGACACACGTTATGCAGCAGGTTATCTTAGGATAAGTTTCACAGCTACACGAGACATATATATATGGATTGCTAACGACTATGTAGGCGGATACTACTATCGTTATCCAGTGCCTACACGAGGTCTTACATATGCAAGTAGCGGAAGTTTCATAGTTCCTGTTCTTCCAGGAACAACATATATAGAAATATACAATCCCTCATGGTTTTCTGGAGTTACAGTTACAATAACAATAGAATACATTTACTAAAAAGATCTTTTTTGTCAAACAAACATTCAAATTTTTCAATCCTCAGATCTTTATCAAGTACGGTACCTGAAAGCATTCTGATTTTTCAAGATAAGAGACAAGTTATAGACAAAAATTTGTCTATCGCCTGTCTATAGATGAGATCTTTTTGTCTCTAATTTTGTCTATAGACAAATGAATCATCTGGCTAGTAGCCAGATGATTCTTAGGCGAAAATCTGACGACTCATCAAATTCTCACCTGAGAATCTTTTTGTCTATTATTTATCCAAGTAGTGTCTATAGACACCATCATAGACACTCGATAGACACCAGAGAGAGAAAAACTCGCTTCTAGGATCTTAGCAACTTAGGTCCTTAGCTGTCTTGAGTGTCTATCATGGTGTCTATCAAGTGTCTATAGACACCATCATAGACACCAAAGTGTCTACATTCATGAAAAGGCTTCTACTTGTAATAGTTTCTATAGCAACTTAACGCGTAAGTTAGAATTCTCATTTTTTTACGGATGATCTCTCAAGATCTTTTTGACGAAAAGATTCTGTCAGCGATCGATAGGGTGACAGGAAATTCAGAGAGAGAATCACATGATTATACAAGCAACTGAAGACTGAAACAGATCAGAGTTCACGCGAATACAAAATTCACGTGTGCCATGGCACATGTGCCAGATTCATGTGAACTCTGATCTGTTCACACTCTCCAAAACACACTCTGTTCACGTTATGAGCAATTAACTTTCAGCAACAAGTAGCATGATTTTTAGATGCGGATTGCAACAGTATTTATAGCTGATTTGCCTGTGTTTTTCGCAAAAATCAAACAAGCAATCATGTTCTAAACTGTCTTAAGCTCATCTCTGGGAATTATAATCTTTTTCCCTGCTGTTATACTTAGAGAAGGAATCTCTAAGTATATATAGCCTTGAGCTAGGATCCTCTATATGTTTTTGTCGCGCACTTCCTTTTGCATTAAGATGTCGGTTTCATATAAAGGCTCTGATGGCGTGGTCGGGCTACACAAGCTTCCTGAGAGAGGTATTACAGAATAAAATAAATTGCTTATTATAACAGAAACAGGGCAGGTCTTTCAGCTGAAATCTAGGGAAGATCTTCAGCATGTTTGGGAGCCCTCTGAATCTTCTGGGCATAAGTTTATTAACTCCTTTTATATAATGTGTTTATGGTGTGTGTTATAAGACACAGCAGGGAGAGAAGAGGGATTAAGAGAGTGCAGGTGACGTTCACAGAAGAGCAGTGGAGGGTGATAGAAAAGTTTAGAGGAGTTATGGGCAACGATGATGCTGAGATCGTGAGGAATATAGTGCTTGCGTGGTTATCTGAAAAGTCTGTTGTCACATCAATAGCTAAGATGGCACTTAAAGACGGCAGAGATTCCGAGAAACCGCCTCCCACAGGTGAGATGGCATGAGGTATTATACGGTCGTTGACCTTTTTTGCGGTGCAGGCGGGCTAACGCTGGGTTTTAAACAGGCTGAGTATAAAGGGTACGGCTTTAAAGTCGTCGCAGCAGTTGATGTTTGGAAACGGGCTTGCGAGACCTATAAAACTAATCACCCCGAGGTTGAAGTCGTCTGCGGGGACATCCGTGAAGACTGGGTTAAACGAAGACTTATCACGGCGGCAGGCGGACATGTTGATGTTGTAATCGGCGGACCCCCCTGCGAGGCGTTCAGCCTTGCAGGGAAGAGGGACCCCAACGACCCGCGGGCTAGGCTATTCTATGACTATGTAGACATCGTGGCTAGGCTCCAGCCGTACATGTTCGTGATGGAGAACGTTGAAGGAATTTTAACCATGTTATCGCTAAGAGAGGACATAGATTATGAAACGAAGGAGAAGACCCTAGACGCCCTAAATAAGCTCCTAGAGTTGGATAGGGTTGGCAAGGCTAGGAGGGCAGCCCCCCAGTACATCATCAGGGAGGATCGCGCTAGAACCCCGGAGGAGGCGAAGTTGATAGAGTTCGTAAAGAGGCACCTAGTAACAGCAGCTGAGGCAATAAAGCAGGCATTTAATACTATCGGCTACGACGTCGCGTGGAAAGTCCTTAACGCCCTAGACTATGGCGTCCCCCAGGAGAGGAAAAGGGTGTTCTTTATCGGTGCAAAGAGGGATCTTGGCATAGCCATCCGCTTCCCGGAAAGGACTCACGCCCCTAAAGAAATGGTTGCCGTATATGGAAGGAAGCTGGAGCGGTATAGAACCTTACGTGACGCGATCGGCGACCTGCCACCTCTAGAGCAAAGATCAGACGACGAAGTCTACGAAGGGGATTTCTCCCCAATATACATGTCTAGGAATAGGTATAAGTCGTGGGACGAGCCCAGCTACACGATACTCGCGAGCGCGAGGCACATACCTCTCCATCCAGACTCCCCAAAAATGATCAAGGTAGGTAAAGATATGTGGGCGTTCGCCAACGAACCCGGCAAAAAACCTAGGAGGTTGAGTGTGCGGGAGTGCGCCAGAATACAGACGTTCCCCGATTGGTACAAGTTCGTGGGGAATACTGTGGACAAATACGCACTAATAGGTGACGCTGTCCCGCCACTACTAGCGAGGAGGGTAGCAGAAGCTGTCCTACGATCTCTAGTGGAGGCTGGGATCGAGCCTAGCTCCTAGTATGCGCAAGATGGTAGGAACACCTTTCATTGAGTGGGCACCTATAACATTTGGGCTTCTTCGCACATACTAAAGCTGAGAAGTCTATTATCCCCCAACCAAAAACCCTGCTTTCCACAGGATCTCTAGGCGTTACTAGCCTTAGTATTTCGGCAATTTCCCGGTCAGAGCCCTCTTTAGGGTGTAGAAAGAACCTGGAGATAACCCTTCTACTGTTGACATCCAGCAGGTGCGTAGGTACGCCGCAAGCAAAGAGCAGGGTTGCCCTAGCTACGTAGTCACCGACGCCTGGCAGGGAAATCAGGTCCTCATATCTACACGGCACATTCCCCTCGTACTTTGTGAGCAAGGCACTTGCGAGAGCTTTAAGTTGCCTAGCCCGCTGCCTCCAAAGACCAAGAGGTCTGAGAATCAACGCTATCTCTTCTTCACTCGCCAGAGCTAGATCTTGTACTGTTGGGAACCTCTTGAAGAATTCCTGCCATACTTTCCTCACGTGCCCGAAGTCCGTCTGCTGAAGCATTTTCTCTGTAATTAGCACCACGTAGGGGTCTGACGTCCGGCGCCAGGGGAAGTCGCGGAGGTTTTCTCGAGCCCAGCTGAGGATCCTCTCCTGGAAGAATTTGACTTTCTCTTCCATGTCCTTGCTCAAAAGCATGTGGGGCACCGAGTCAGCGGAGTATTTCCACATCCCGCGAGAGCGGGTGCTTCCATAAGTTGTCGAAGTACCTTGCGAATTTCTCGGCTAACTCGGCACTTTCAACGACAACAAAGGCGTTTACCTCCGCAAATATGTCCTGCTTAACCACCTTAGTCTTCTGCGACTTAGCTTTTCTCGCTATAACAGGATTTAGCCTCACTAAAGATTGCGGATGTCCATAAAGTTGCAGGGCTGAGTTAACCACAACCCTCGCATAGTTGATATCCTGCTCTACTACGAGCTCCATAGCCCTCTCCCCCCATCCAAATTGTGTGGTGGTAAAATTAGCCGTCGATACGATGATCTTGTCGTCCACAACTATGAACTTGTCGTGGACAAGCTTATTTACTCTCTGTTTAATGCCGGCATAATCTAGATGACACTCAACAAAAGCTGCCCTTCTCTTATCTGCTAAGCCGGATGAAGAGACCTGCTTAAGAACCCTTACGTCTAAGTTGGGGTTATCCCGCTTTTTCTCTGCAAGGGCTCCTATCAATGTAGGTCCCGCATAGCCGTTGAAAGGTGCTATGTCATGTACGTGTTGCCCGCAAACGAGAATTCTCTTCTCAGCCCCCATTATGGTCTCAACTATTTTCTCTCTGGCAAAATGCGTTGAGCCCTTTTCGCGGATCTTTATAAAGGGACCTGTGAAAAATGCTGTGTCCGTAAACTCTTCAACCCAGTTCTTCAACCCATGCTTACCTATGAAGGCGAAATCGGCAACTATTTGCAACTCGCGGGGAAGCGTTCCTATGAGACTCTCGTACTTACACCACGGAACTGCTAGGGTCTCTAGCTCTTGAAAGAATTTCTTAAAAGCGTAGCTGAAGGGGCTACTGCAGGAGGGGTCTTCCAGCACAACCGCGCTTTCAGAGTGGTAAGGATCTCCCGGCGACATATTGCACGACGTTAAGATGAATTTGCAACTGCCATTCTTATATAGAATATACCCCGCCTTAACATGAAAACTGTAGCTTGCCTTAGCTTCCGCGTACTCCGCGCCGTACCAAATGTACATGTGCGGATAAATAAGGAAAACTAAGTTGCCATGCGTACCGGGAGTCTTGCACGACTTCGCTATGTCGTAGTAAATCTGCCTGGCACTTTCGATTTTCCCTTCACCGTATGCCGCTAAGGGGGTGCTGATAACCACAATGCTGATCTGCCTGGATTTAGCCAAGCCCCTGATCGTTTGATAAAGTTTCGGGTTATTAAATAGGTATAGCGCCAGGTGGATCTCTTTAATATCGCTCTCCCTAGCTTTCAGCTCTTGCTCTATTCCATAATACACTCTAGGATTGCTTCCCACATCCGATCCCTCCGAGCTAGCTTTCTCGGGGATGGCAACATAGACACTAGCAATAACGTCGTTAAGCACGTCGCCCCCCACATATGTATTTAGAAAAGCGCCTAATTAAAAGTGTCCGCCCCCCCATGTGAGAATGTAAGGTTCATGCAAAGGTTGTTTATATTGAGGCTAGCCTCATAGTAGAGTGGCAGACTTCGGGGTATGTTATCAGAACGCTATACGGGGCAATTTCGCCACGTCTCCGTGGCTAACGAGCATTGGTGTGCTCTGGCATCTCAGTCACAATTGTGTGATGCCCTATTCTTACTGCCGCTCTCTTGTACCTCTCCACGCAACCCTCAGTGTCGCGGTGCACGCATTCAAAGTACAGCGCTTCTGCATCCCCGCACGCGCCCCCTCTCTCCCCCCTCCACGCGTCGGTGAGCTTGCAGTTGCCTGCTAGCACGTCCCTTAAGAGCCAGTACAGCCACAGCGCGCTGTCTAGGAGCTCCTCGCCCTCCTCGAGTATGCCCTCTACGTCGAAGCCCTTACCTTCCAGCCACGACGCGAGCTCTCTGCACTCAGTAAATAGCCTCTCAAGCACCTCTAAACCCGAGAGTTGGGGACCCGCTTCCTCGAGGCGCTCATCACGTCTCAACGCAATCACCCAACACGCAAAAACACCAGCAGGTTGTTCCGCTTTTATTTAGGTAAAGGCGCCCTCACTAGTCACCTCTCAGATATACCTGTACTCTACTTTAACTCCTAGGAGCCTTGCTATCTCCTCTATCACCTTGTCTAGATCATTTACGTCCATGCTCTGCGAGCACGGTCTAAATATCCTCCACAGCTCCTCTTCCTTGCCCCGCTTCCGTGCCTCCCAGAGCAGGAAGTCTATCACGCAACTCTTGCGACTGATAATGGGGTGGTTGCGCTCAATGATGCAAACTACGCTCTTATCTCCGCTACTAGCACGAACGACCCCTACTAAGAGCTCATATATTGACGCGTATAAATGTTCTTCGAGAGGATCAAAGCCCGTTTCCATTGTTTTAGTGTTGGGTAAAAGAGACCTCTAAATTCGTCTAGCACCGGCTCCCGAGGTTTTTATGGAGTTGGGAGATTTTGCGCTGAGAGAGGCTGAGAGAGCATTGCTAGGAGTATTTCTAGGACTCAGCCCTAGGCGCCCCTAGTTGTGAGAGCGTCTCTAGGTACTTCGGGTAATACTCGTCGGCTTCGCTCAGCAGATCCTCATATCTAGCCTCAGAGACTTTAAGCTCTCCAAATCCGCTCTAAATAAATCTCGCTATCTCTCTAGAACTTGTTGAAATATTCTTTGTGGTGCAACTTTTATTAATATATTTTTATAAAATTATATCAGGTGATGTTGTTATTATGCTTATGTTAAGTATTACTAGAGCTAGTAGGTATTGCATAGCTACAGTATCTGAAGAGGTTTGGAGGTTATCAGAAGTTGACATGTTTAATGAGTATGAGAGGTCTCTGAAAGTAGCAGGATTATTGCGAGAAGGAGATAATAAGAATGGTTAAACATGCTATCTTATTAGCTAGTGAGAAGTGGTGTGAAGAGGCTTCTAAGGGTAGAATAAAGATTTATCATTTCATAAAACCTAGAAGGAGGAGTATTCGTGCTCTAGAACCTGGCTCTGTATGTATAGTTTTAACTAAAAAACAAGAGAGAAGCCGTCTAGGTTTTACGGTGAATTTACAGTTGTTAGAGTTAGAAAGGTTGGTGCTGATGAATGGAATGATCTTATTAATAAAGGTTTAATATTCTCCGAAGAACAAGAACGTTTAAGAAGAGGTCAGGAGAGATGGATTATAGGGTTTGAAGAGTT
>Ga0080004_1128308_pt1 | contig 12927 bp, 16 predicted proteins | sample WasSprMetagenome_FD_69207 | JGI IMG/M metagenome (GOLD analysis project Ga0080004, IMG submission 69207) | Sulfidic aquatic microbial communities from Washburn Spring, Yellowstone National Park, USA - WS (SPADES assembly) (version 2) | ecosystem: Environmental > Aquatic > Thermal springs > Hot... | reverse complement strand
CGGCGGTCTCATCCGCCAGATCTAAGAACAGATAGGCGTCGCGGCTAGACACGCCAGTCTGTCGAGCAGATGCGGCGACACGCTCACCCCGGTTCCGCCCACCCTAGCGGCAACCACCGCGGCTTCTCTGCCTAGGCCATGTTGCACTAGTTAGTAAGTCACCGGCAATATTTAAGAGCCTTATTTTATTAATAAATCATGAAAGCAAGCACAGGTTTGATCGTCGGGCTGGTTGTGGGTCTTCTACTGGCGGCGGTCTTCGCCGTGCTGTGGTATGGCGCCCAAGAGGACAATAAGCTCCTTACGAGAAAGGTGAACTATCTCACCCAGCAACTAAAGGGCAACTTATCACTACTTCAGAAAACATCGCAACAGCTCGCCGAGACCCAGAAACAATTACAGGACACCCAGACACAGCTACAAGATACTCAGAATCAACTAAGAGAAACTCAAGCTCTGCTAGCTGAGACCCTAAAAAAGCTAAGAGATGTTGAGGTGCAGTTAAGCCAAGCGAAGGCCCAGCTTGCGCTACTTGAAACCCAGAAGAACCAGCTGATTAACCAGCTGACGCAACTTAACGCCACTTACCAACAGCTGAAAAAGAAGGTGTATGCTGGCTGTGACTTGGTAAGACGAGCAAGCAAAATCTCACTAAAGGCGCCACAAGTCAACGACGTGTGGACATTCACATGGACAAACACCTACACATATAACTTCGTACCTTACGGTTACATCTACCGTTTTGACCTTTCTCTGTATAGATACCAAACCGTAGAGGTTTCGACCTCTGAACCTCTTTACATCGCCTTCTTCACGCCTGACCAATACGAGGCGTGGCGCAGGGGGTCTGGCGGGACTCCGCTGGCGTCTGGCCACGGATACGTCAAATTTAAGCCGCCTTACAACGGGACGTATGTATTAGTTATCTATAACGACCTTCATGACCTTAATAAACTTCAAATTAAGTATCGACACTTCGAGACTTGGCACTACTACGACCATGTCGCTCCTTGGACACCTGTAGTGCCGTATATCGTGGGACCCGTCGGCACACCTTCTCGCGACTTCTTCCGTCTTTTTGCCATATATAACTATTGGTTCGAAAATCGACAGCAACTTGCCGACGAGGTTATGCGCCTGCTCCGCGCAACGGCCCCCTCGCAACAGCAGTTGCGGTTAGACACACAGACGCTCTACGCCCTCTCGCTAGCCGCCCTGCTTAGAAATGCAGGATTCGACGTCTCCTTCGCCGCAATAGGTACGAGTTGGGATGATCCATTCAGTGCCGATTCGATCGTACCCGTGGTGCGGTTCGGCTCGTCCGGCCTTGTGATAATGATAAATCCCAACGCCACCTTCTACGACATGTTCAAGAAGATCAAAATGGGTTGGATGAACGTCATGACGTTCTCAAGGCCGCCACCTCCTGGCGTCCCAGATGGCTACGAATTCTACGTCGTTATCGATACATATAATGTGGTTAATATGGTCGACCGGCGACTAGACTCAACGACGCCGTTTAACGTGATCTGCATACCTGGCTTAACCAAGCTTCCAGAGCAGTAGCCGCGTTTTTAAAACTTGGTTATTTTTCCGACACTCTTTGGTCGGAGACAAGATAGAAACGCTGTCTCTAAGCTACAGTCTGTAAGAAGATATAGAATGGTAGGTGACGCATAAAGACAGATACGTCAGTGGCCCTGGACAAACCCTGCCTCTACACTCTCATGATAATCACCGCATCATCGACCTCGTGCGCCGCGGCCTCACGTTGAGGGAGGCGTGTCAGCTCGTCGGGGTGGGGTACAGGACGGCGCAACGCTACCTGTCGCGTGACCCTGAGTACCTCAAGGCGCGGATGGAGGCTAGGCTGGCGGTGCGGTAGCGGCTAGGCCGGCATTTTCTGCATGGCGCGGCCCGGCTGGAGGGGCTCCAGCGCCGGGGCTGGCCTCTCGGCGCCGAGGGGGGACATGAAGGACCGGACTATCTGCTTCGCCGTGGCGTCCGTCAACGCCTTACTGCTGATGAAAATTTCTATTTTGTAGCCGCCGTCCACCCGGCGGATAAGTATTCTGCCGTACGGCACCTCGTACTCCCCCTCCCTAAGCTCCTCCAGCCTAGACAGCTTTGCAGACATAGTACAGCAGACGCAGACGTATTTAAACTAACAACGCCGCTCTGCGAAGGTTTGCGGAGGTGCAGATTGCGGCGGCAGAGGAGGAGCCCCAGCACCCGCGCCTTTTGGACATCCTTTGGTTTTTTCTTGGGTTGCCGCTTTTGTCTGTTTTTGGTGTGCTTTTGGATAAAGCGCGCCGTCTTTGCAAAAGCGGCGCTTTACAAAAGTTTTGTAAAGAGGGGATTGGCGCCCCGGCCGGGATTTGAACCCGGGTCACGGGCTCGACAGGCCCGCATACTAGTCCGGGCTATACTACCGGCTGGAGTAGCTGGTGCGGCTATGGCTCCCTCGGGGAGACCGGGGCGTGTCTAGTTACTGAGAGGTTTAAAAAATTTTCTTCTGTTTCATCTGGGATGTTGCAGTGGTTTTTCAGATAAGTGTTTATCCGCCTATCCATTGCTCGGTATGTCTCAACATGCCTCGCCAACCGTCTAGGGCAGGGGCATGGCTCGTCTTTTTAAGAGGTTTGAAGTTGTCTATTTGCTACTCCGGCCGGTTTGACGATATAATAGAACGACCATGCCATGTAAAACAAGAAAACTGCTCTTAGTTTTCTAGAGCACGTAGCACGGGGAGAGTTGTCGTCTCGTTTTCATGCCCCATTTTTTCCGAAATTACTTCGGGAAAGAAATACTTAAAAAGATAGAACAATAGATGGTCATGACAACAGAAGTAAAAGGTCCATACCTGGGGATGAAAATACCGGAAGATCTATGCTTCAACACCGACGCCGGCGAGAAGTGCTTCCGCGACTACAAGGGCAAGTGGTTGTTGCTGTTCAGCCACCCCGGCGACTTCACGCCGGTGTGTACCACCGAGTTCGTGGCGTTCTCTAGGAAGTATGAGGAGTTTAAGAAGAGGGGTGTGGAGCTTCTGGGCCTCAGCGTAGACACCAACTACAGCCACATAGAGTGGAAGAGGCAGATCGAGCAGGCCTTCGGCGTCAAGATTCCGTTCCCCATAATTGCAGATGTGGACATGAAAGTGGCGTCGATCTTCAACGCCATACCGCCTGGGCAGAACCTGACAGTTAGAGTAGTCGCGTTGATCGACCCAGGTCTGAAGCTTGCTTGGTTCGCCGCGTATCCCTACAACAACGGCCGCAATATTGACGAGATACTGCGCATAATCGACGCTATTCAGTTCAGCTACATGTACGGCTACGCCACGCCGGCAGACTGGAAGCCAGGAGACCCCGTAATCGTGCCGCCGCCAGCCACAGTAGAAGCCGCCGAAAAGAGACTAAAGGAGCCAGGCGTTGAATGCAAATACTGGTGGTTCTGCACAAAGAAATACGAAGAAGCAATCAAGCAATAAACAGCGGCAACACAAGCCCAAATTCTCCGCTTTTTATTTATTTTATTTTTAATATTTATTCTATAGTTCTTCGGCTTGGTTTATCCCTCGCCGTCGCGTCGAGTTGTGGGTCTTGTTTATGGGCTTTGCAATGTTCCGATGATGGCCCTACTAAGTCTAGAGCACTGCTTTGCATCTAGTAATCTCTATAGGTGTCGCTGTTTGAGTCTGACTTAGGGATGCAAGCGGCTACGACGGCGCCGGCCTGAAGTAAAGGTCGGCTTTAGGCTCAGCGACGTCTGAGGCAAGGGTTTTTCGATTGTATGCATCCAATTCTGCCACGTAATCTCTGTCTAGAAGCCGTCTTCCTTCGTCAGCGGCTCGTTCCCTGAGCGAGAGCTTCGCCACGTAGTCAAACCACTGGTTCTGCCAGAGCGCGGAGCTCCGCAAAACCTCGCCAAGCTCTCTGGCCCCTATGGAGACGGCGAGGGAGGGACGCCCTCTCCACATGCCGCCGTAATAGACCTTGAAGACCATGTAGTCTTCGATCTTGATCTTCGCGATGCCTACCACGTCTACATACAAACGCGCCTCCACGCCTTTTCCCGTTAGTACTATTTTAGCCGTACCACTCCCGTTTACATCCCTCGGCGGCGGGGCCGAGTTCGATAAGGGGAGGAGTTACAGATCCCTCCTGAAGATTACCATAAGGGCGGAGGTTGACGGCGTAAGGAGCGACTACGAAATGGCGTTCGGCAGGCATGGGAGAGACAACGCGGCTGTGGGCTTCGCCGTGGCGAGGGCCGACGTCCCCGGCGGCAGAGAGGCTGATGCGGAGAGGCTCGCCGCCGTGATAGAGGCGCTGACGGGCGAGGAGCCGAAGGTGCTCCACATAAAGAACGGCAGGATAATGAGAATATACCACAGGGAGCACTTGGGATCTCGCCCGTTTCGCCGAGCTCGCAGACGCCATAGAGAGGTGGCTCGAAGAGACGGGCCACCGATTGATCGCTCCGTATTTTAAGTAGTAAATATCTTCAGATTATGTTTATCTCAGTTGAATTTTTAAGCCGCGCGGTTCTACGACCTATGGCCTTAACGCAGAGGGGGCTTAAGCTGACGCCGGAGGAGGTGAACATCATCTCCGCAGTGGCGTCTACCGCTACGATAAACATCATCCGGAATTTTGAGGTGGTGAAGAAGTTCAAGGTGTCGCCATGTCTAGAGAGCTTATTGTGAGTAAGATTGAAAACGGCACTGTTATTGACCACATACCGGCGGGGAGGGCCCTCGCAGTGCTTAGGGTCTTGGGAATAACTGGGAAGGAGGGGGTGAGGGTGGCGCTTGTCATGAACGTCGAGTCTGGCAAGCTGGGGAGGAAGGACATTGTCAAGATCGAGGGGCGCGAGCTGACTCCTGAGGAGGTGAACATAATTTCCGCGGTGGCGCCTACGGCGACTATCAACATCGTGAGGAGTTTTGAGGTGGTGAAGAAGTTCAAGGTGTCGCCTCCGGAGGTCATCAGGGGTAGGTTCAAGTGTAAAAACCCAACCTGTGTGACCAATGCTCCTAGGGAGCCTGTGGAGCCTGCGTTTTACTTGGTGCGGAAGGAGCCGCCGCTGTTTGTCTGCGCTTACTGCGGCCGGTACCACGAGCTTGGCGACTTGTTATGATTGAGAAGTTTGTAGAACGTGGGATTTTGAAGTTCGGTAGGTTTAAGCTTTCCAGCGGTCTGGAGAGCCCGTTTTATGTTGATCTCCGCGGCGTGTTGGGGGAGGCGGATTTGTTTAGGTGGGTTGTGGAGAGGTACCGCGAGGCGGCGGCTGGGCTGGACTTCGACGTCGTCGTCGGCGTGGCGACGGGCGGCATACCCTACGCCTCTGTGTTGGGCTACCTAATGGGCAAGCCCATCGGCTATGTGCGTCCGGAGGCTAAGGGGTACGGAACGGGGCGCCGAGTGGAGGGCGCAGACGTCACGGGCAGGAGGGTTTTAGTTGTAGACGACGTGTTGACCACGGGCAGAAGCGTCTCCGGGGCTCTCCACGCCGTGAGATCCGCCGGCGGCGCGGCTGCGGGGGTGCTTGTTTTCCTAGATAGAGAGCAGTGCGGGGCCGCAAAGGTCAAGGCCGAAGCGGGGGTTGAGGTCTACAGCGTGTATAAGATGAGGGACGTGCTGGAGGTCGTCAAGCCTCATATCGCCGAGGAGCACTACCGGTCGGCTGTCGAGTACCTTGCCCAATGGCGTTGCTGACGCTTATAGGCCGCGTCTTGCATAACATACACCCGGAGATAACCTATAGACTCGGCTCCATCCTCTTCTCGTTGCCGCTTCCGCCTTGCCGTTGCGAGACGCGTTGGGAGGTGGGGGGAGTTAAGACGTGTGGACCTGTAGGCGTCGCGGCTGGGCTGGACAAGACTGGGGCCTACGCCAGGTTCCTGTCGTTTTTTTGCCCCGGCTTTTTAGTCGTCGGCTCCACGTTGCCCCGCAGGCGGCGGGGGAACGCGCCGCCCCGGGTCGCCAGGGTGCGTCCATACTCTTTGGTTAACGCCATGGGGCTCAACAGCCCTGGCATCGCGGAGGTGGTGTCTAGGCTGGCGGGCTTGGGATACCCAGTGTTTATAAGCGTCGCTGGGTTCAGCGCCGAGGACTTTTTCACGCAACTGATCTACCTCCAGAGACACTACAAGCCGGCCGCCGTCGAGGTCAACATATCCAGCCCCACTTATAGAGGCCTCTGGCGTGACCTGCCGAGGCTCGTCGACGTGGATCTCCCCATCTTCATCAAGATAGGGCCTGGGACAAACATGCCGTTGGTGATTAAAGCGGCAAGGAGGATGGGGTGGGGCCTGGTGGTGACCAACACCTTCCCGGTGGAGGACCGCCGCATCAGCGTGGGGAGGGGCGGCCTCAGTGGGCTTTTGGTTTACAAATACGGCGTTAGGATGCTGAGAAGAATAAGGGGGCTTGTGGGGCCCGACACTCCTATTATATACAGCGGCGGCCTCTTCACCTGTAGCCAGCTCAGGGAGGTGCTGAAGCTGGCCAACGCGGCCGAGGCGCTGACCTCCATACTGTACTTCACGCCCTTCGTGCTCAAACTGCTCAACCAATGCCCCGACATTGTATGACCGTCTTCTCAGCGTCCTGCACCAGCTGTAGCAACCTGCGCCAGTGGGACCCCACCCAGTAGTAGCGGCCGCAGGATGAGCACCGCCAGCACACGTGGCTCAACACCCTGTGCCCCACGGCTTTCTCCGCCTCTGTGCAGGGAACCTCAAGAAGCTGACCACCGCACAGGGGACATGCGGATTTCTCAAACGGCTTTAAACCAAGCCGGAGGAACGCGGCTATCCACTTAACGTGGTCCTCTGTTGCGAGAAGGATTGTGGGCCCCCTTCTGCGTCTGAAGAGCTCCCTATCGCGTGTAATCACTAGACACTCTGTAGTGACGAGCTCCGAGTCTTCCAGCTCCGTCTTGTACACGGCGGATAGGCCGAAGAGTATCCGCAACATGCGGGCCAGCCACCCCAGCATCGCGTCGACGTATACACAGTCCACGCGAAGTGGGCCTTTGACTTCGCAGTCTACCACGTGGCGAATATCTGCTCCACCTCCTCCCAGGGGATTGGGGAGCCGCGTCCCTCCTCCGAAATCCTTGACGGGCCCGGGAGGACTGCCGTGATGTCGTCTATGGAGCATTTACCCAGCTTGGCGATTTCTTTAGCCAGCTTGTTCTTCTCCACGTTGCCGGGCGTCACGACGACGTATTTCTCAGCGAGCAGAGGTGCGGATCTCGGCGGCGCAACCACGGCTCTGTAGACGTCGCCGTCTCTCCTGCAACCTATCGCCAGCTCGAGGCGGATGTTCCTGACATATTCCCTCTTGCCGTAGACCATGAAGGATCCCTTGGCCAGGTACTGCCCAGAGGGCGGTTGTTTAGACACCTGCTCGCCGCGGACGTAGTAGACGTCTATGGCGTGTATGCCTATCTTCCACGCCCTGCTGTAGGCTGCGGCGAACTGCGCCGCTTGGTACACCTCAAGCAAGTCGTCCATAGGCGGGGTCACGACGGCTGAGGCGCCTGGAATGTCTGCGTGGAAAAAGAGGTAGTGATCCTTTAGATACTTCCTGACGATTGTCTCGTTCTGCGACGCGTCTCTCCCCCCTATCACCGGTTTCCTGCCGGTGGTGAGGGTCCAGTGGAATCTCTCAAACCAGCTCCTCCTCGCCACGGCCTTAACCGACGTCTTCACCTCCTCCTCGGACCTGCGCTGTTTCTCCTCCACCTCGGCAAGCTCCTTCTTGAGCCTCTCCAACACCTGAACCGCCCTAGATGCCTTTTCCTCGAGCTCCTTCGCCTCGTCGAAAAGCTTCGTGATGTAGCGGCCCAGCGATGTGTCTCTAGATACCTCCACCACATCGCCCTCAGGAAGTTCTATCTTCACCTTAGATCTGTCTACGTGTAGTATACGTATACTGCTTTCGCCTCCTCTCAACGCCTCCTCTATCTCGTTTTTATACATGAGGAGCTTGTGAGCGAGACTTTTGAGTCTCGCAGCCTCTTCTCTATATTCAGGAATCTTCTTCTCCAGCTCAGCCACCGTGGCCTCAAGCTTCTTACGCCTTGCCGCCAGCTCTTGAGTCTTTTGGACAGCCATCGCCGCCAGCTCCATGGGCGTGAAGTAGTAGTCTAACGCAGCCCAGAAGCTGTTGAACAGCTTAACCTCGTCGCATTGCATAGACACAGGCCTAATAGGCATGACGGTAACGGGGGCGCCTCCCTTGATGCATACTGCGGGCTCTAGCCTACCCGCGCGGATTTGATCGATCAACGTTTTCAGCATCTCAGCCAATGCCCTCGGGGAGGCGCCGACTCGGGCGATGAGCTCGTCCGCCAGCTCAGGCCCCGTGCCCAGCCGCCTGATTAAGCTTCTCCTCACGTCGCTTGGGTCTATGGCCTTCTCTATCGCGTCGACATCGGCGGTTAACACGTCTATAAAAACCGCAGGCGGGTACGCGTAGGGCAGACCAGGCCTAACTTCGCGGTCTTTGCCTCTGTAGCTGTGTAGAAGCCACACCACCTTTCCCTCTCTCACGGCGATTACGTTGAAAGGCTCGAGTAGCTCCACCACAAGTCTGCCGGAGCTGAACGCCAGCTCTACTATCCGGTCAAAACGAGGCATGGAAACAGCTGTAAGCCTCTCGTCGCGGAAAAGGCCCCTAAGAGTCTCGGCGCCTTCGTGGCTCTTCTCAGGGATGACTCCTGTGAGGGAGACCCTATGCCGAGTCGCAACTAAATAGGCAGAGGAAAGCTTAAAGAGAAACCCGACTTCGGTCCTGTATATGTTTTCCACCTTGCTACCAACTACGCCGCCCATCTCCGCCACAGACGCAAGTAGGTCAAACGCCGTCATCACTCTCTTCACAACAGCCTCATCAAGCTAAATTTAAAAAATCCCTCCTCGGCAGATGCATGGTCAAGGTGGTGAAGAGATCTGGCGTTGAGGAGGAGTACCTCAGCGACAAGGTGTATAAGGCATTGCGCGACGCCGGCGCCTCCGAGGAGGTGGCTCGGGAGATTGTAAAAGAGCTAGACGAGTGGGTGAAGAAGAGCCACAAAATATCCACAGACCAAATCCGGCGGTTTGTCTTAACTAGGTTAAGAAGGCTAGAGCCTGAGGCGGCAGACGCCTGGCAGTTCTACGACAGAGTGTTTAAAGGCAGACTTACTTTCGACGATGGGAAGTTGCTGGTGGTGGAGAAGGGCCGCCTCTACCTTGGGAGGAAGGTCAAGGACGTCGGCAACAAGGGGCTTACATCTGCTGAAGAGGTTAGGGAGATACTTGAAGAGCTGAGGGAAGATATGGAGTATGGCATATCGCCTAAGGTGATAAACGCGAGGCTCTACGCCCTCTTCATGGGCGTGTTGAAGAAGAAAGACATGCCGAGGGAGGAGAAGATCAAGGCGATAGAGCTGATAAACAAGTTCAGAGAGGAGCTTGGGTGGAAGCCTTACGAGCTTAAGCAACCGCTTTAGGCGAGGAAGACGCCTTGCTCCTCAAGCATCTGCTTCATAAGAAGAGCATCTCTCTCTAAAAGCGGCGACTCGCATATCAACGTAATAGTGATGTCGCGTTTTGCAAGCTCCTTAGCCAGGGGCTCAAAGGGCGGCATCTCTCGCTCGATTGGCTCATGTTCATCTACAAACTTCCCATTGCGGTAGCGCACTGAGGTGAAGTGGGTGTGCATGTGCCGGTCGCCGAACTCCCTCTGCCACAAGTCCAGCATTTCTCCGTAGTTTATCACGCCCCCGTTCCGCGCGAATAAATGCCCCCAGTCCACGACAGGCGTGACGAAGGGAAGCTCCTTGGCCAGTTTAAACGTCTCTTCCACGCTCCCAAATTGGTTAGTCCGCGCGGTCACCTCTACGCCTATGTAAACCCCGGCCCCTACGCCGGACTCTCTATACGCCCTCTCTAACTCCTTCTTCACTTTCTCGTAGCACCTCTGGGGGCCTAACTTGCCGTAGTACGCCGCGTGGACGACCACCACCCACGCCTCCATGTAGTAAGCCCTGTCTAGAGAGTCCACAAGTCTCTGCCGCGACTTCTCTACCTTTTCTTCCTCTTCAGAACATAGGTTTATGAAATACGGGGCGTGTATCGACAGCTTGACGCCGTAGTCTCGCGCGGCTTTGCCCACCTGCTTTGCCAAATCTCGCGACATGCGTACGCCTTGGACGAACTCCACCTCCATTGCGTTTAGACTAAGTTCGTGCACCACTTTAACCGCGTCTAAAGTAGACTTGGCCTTGACTACGTACTGCGGAATACCGGCCGGTCCCAGGTATACCCTAGCCACCGCCTATTCACGTTTCCATATTTTTAAGATGTTCTGATATCACCTCAGTGATTGAGGCGCCGTCTTTCGACAGAGAGCTTGGAATGCTTTATTATGTCACCGACACTTGTCCGGCTGGCGGCGTGATCAAGGCAAGTCCCGACGACTTCGTTGTGGAGGAGGTGTTGAGAGACGGCACGGTGGTCGCCGTGGACGGAGTCTCGCTCCAGCCCAGAGTAGGCGGCTGGGTGTGGATCCACGTGGTTAAACGCAACGTAGACACCTTAAAACTCGTCATCAAGCTTTCTAAGACGCTGGGCCTAGAGCGTAGGGACATCTCCATCGGCGGGATTAAGGACACCAGGGCCGTCACGTCGCAGATCATCTCGATAAGAGGCGCCGTCTCTAATCTGCCGAAGATTCCGAACGTCGAGTTCAAGGGGGCGTGGTCCATGGACAAGCCCATAACGCCATCTCTCATCTACGGCAACAGATTCACAATAGTTCTGAGGTCTGTAGACGTGAAGTGCGCAGAGGAGGCGCTGGAGGCGTTGCAAAAGACAGCCGTGCCTAACTACTACGGCTATCAACGCTTCGGCACCATTAGGCCGGTCAGCCACCTCCTGGGCAAGGCGCTTCTGCGGAAGGACCCAGAGGCGTTCTTCGACGTCATGTTTTGCAGAGTCTTCCCCTACGAGTCCGACGCGGCGAAGAAAGCCAGAGAGCTTGCATGCAGAGGTGATTACCAAAAGGCTCTGGAGGCGTTTCCCAAGTCGTTTATTGAGGAGCGGGCGGTGTTGAGGAGGCTGGCGGGCGGGACGGATTTGTGGAACGCCGTGATGGCGATACCGCTTCAGATACTTAGACTCTACGTAGAGGCAGCGCAGTCCTACCTCTTCAACCGCCTTCTTTCTAAACGCATGGAGCTGGGCCCCTTGGACGAGCCGGTGGAGGGGGACTTAGTCGAGGTGAACGGACAGGTGGTCTACCACGTGGAGGGCCTCGGCGGCAAGGTGGTTCTGCCGGTGGTGGGCCCCGGCGCCAGGATGCCCCGGGGCAAGCTCGGCGAGGTCTTGTTGCGCGTGTTGAAGGAGGAGGGGCTTGAGGCAGAGCTCTTCCTAAAAATGCCCCGGGGGCTTAGGGTCTATGGCTCCTACAGAAGGGCGCGGCTTGAGGTGAGAGATTTCTCGTGGCGGGTGGCGGGGAGCGACGTGGAGCTCCGGTTTACGTTGCCGAGGGGTAGCTACGCGACTGTACTCCTCAGGGAGGTGGTAAAGCCTGTGGAGCCCTACCGCCATGGGTTTTAGCAATAAATTTATTTCTAGACAGTATCCGCTACGTGGTTGAGGCGTATCCTGCAGATGCCGAGTTGCCGATTCCGAAGAGAGACGCGTTGATCGTCTTGGCTGTACACAGCTATATTCCGTCTCAGGCGAACCCCCGCGTGGAGTTGGTGGAGGCCGTGTTGCAGAGCCTCCAGGGTAGAGACGTGGCTATAACCTTCTCCATGCCCAAATCGTATTTCGAGAAGGCGGTTAAAATAATGGGTTTGGAGAAGCTGGCCGGCAAGTACGGCGCCAGGATTCTGCCGCCGTATCAACACGCCGACTACAAGCTAGAGCTCGAGACGCCCAGGGGGACTAAGATCTCTGTCAAGGCGCTTAGAGCGACCTTCGACGAGTCTCTGCTTAAGGTGGTCATATCTATACCAGTGAGCCACCCCCAGATGATCCTCTACCTAACGACGCCCACCGCAGCGCTTCAAGTCCTGGAGCCTAAAGAGGCGCAGAACCTCTACGAAGGCTTCAGAGCCTTGTACAAGTATGTTGCCGACATATACAAAATGCAGAAAAACACCTACTGCATTGCCGACGGCAAGTTTGTGATAGAAGGCGACGGCCCCATAAAAGGCTTCCAGCGGTACTGGGGCGTGTTGGTGACCGGCGAGAACTGCGCCGAAGTAGACTATGCCACGGCGCAAGCGCTCGGCGTGAACCCCAGCGACGTGGGTTATCTTTATTTCTACTACGGCGGCGTCTGGCCTAACCTGAAGTTGCCACCGCTTCTCGAAAAGAATAAACTACAGATAAAGTTGACAAGCAACGTGGGGATCCTCCTCAGCTGGAAAAAAGGATAATAGCCCCCCTGTCTAGAATTCTCGGTGATGAATGCGTTGGTGGAGGAGTGGTGATCTGCGACGGACGGGCTGAGGAAAATTTTTAAGTTCTAAATTTAGAACCGACATGGAGGTTGCCATTGGGAAAAGAATTGCGGAGCTCAGAGAAAAGAGGGGTCTCACCTTGTCTCAACTAGCTAAGTTGGTGGGGATGTCTAAATCGGCATTGTGGGCTGTTGAGCAGGGGAGGGTAAGCCCCACTATTTCTACTCTGTGGAAAATCGCCAACGCCTTAGGTGTCACATTCGGCGAACTTGTGGAACCGAGTTTGTTAATTGCTGAAAACGGCGTCGAAGTTCGTTTAATAGAACGGAGAGACGGCAAGGAGGTATATATCATGCGGCTGGGGGCTGGGGCGGTGCGCTACGCGGAGCCTCATGAAAACTCGCCGCTTGAAGTTGTTCACGTAATCGAAGGCGCTATGATAGTGGGGCCCCT
>Ga0080004_1114596_pt1 | contig 12931 bp, 13 predicted proteins | sample WasSprMetagenome_FD_69207 | JGI IMG/M metagenome (GOLD analysis project Ga0080004, IMG submission 69207) | Sulfidic aquatic microbial communities from Washburn Spring, Yellowstone National Park, USA - WS (SPADES assembly) (version 2) | ecosystem: Environmental > Aquatic > Thermal springs > Hot... | reverse complement strand
CCCCCTCCTCATTCGCCCGTCTCCCACGTGGTCACCAATCCCTCCACAGCGTCAGCCGCTCGGTCACCCGGAAGCCCCGCTTCTTCATCCCCGCGGCGAAGTACGGGCCGGGCAGGGCCAGTTCCACGGGCTTGGCCCCGCGCGGGGTAACCCCTCGGGCCATGGCAATGGCCACGATGGAGGCGTGCCAGCCCGTGGTCCTTTCCATGGCCGTGAAGCCGGTTTGCTCGTCGTAGTAGTCCAGGAGCTCCACCACCACCTCGGCCCGTACGCCGTCCTTCTCACCCGTGCAGCGCACCCTGATCGCCACCACGTCTCTGTCCTCGGGCGCGGGCCTCAGCCGGGGCTCGAGCAACACGTGCAGCAACTGGCGCGGGCAAACCCTGACCGCACCCACCTGCACCGGTTCCTCTTCCAGCAGACCCGCGTCCAGCAAAGCTTTGAAGCGCATGTAATGCCCGGGATAGCGCAGGGTCTTGTTCTGGTAAGTACGCAGCTTCCCCTGGAACGTGTACGGGGCGGTGGAGGTACCACCCGCGGTGGTGAACGCCTCCAGCTTCCCCAGCGGCGGGAAATCAACCTCCTCGTATTCGGCGAAGGTGGGGACCTCCACCACCCTGCCGTCGCGCAGAAATATGGCCTTGCCGTAGTACTCGTTGGTGAGGCCCGCGACATTGAACGTCAGCACATACTCCCACGGGGGCCGCGGATGCTGGGGCAGTCCGCCGTCCCACAGGTAAACCTCTTCCGGCCGGTCGAGCAGCCCCATGGCGTAGACGGCCAGCGATGTCCCCATGCCCGGGACCTGACCGCAGTCGGGCACAATGCTTATCCCCGCCCGCTCCGCCTCGGGGTCAAGCTCCAGTTGCTTCATCACCAGCCCGGTGTTGCCTCCGAGATCGCACATCGAGGCCCGGGCTTCCACCGCCGCCCGAGCAATGTCGAGGTTGTAGTAATAGGGGACCGCACTCACGAAGGAGTCGATCCCCTCCAGAAAAGCCCGCAGTCCTCGCCCATCGGTGACGTCGACCCGGGCGGCCCTGGCCACCTCCCGGCCCAACAGCGTGTTGACGCGCTCCGCCGCCCTTTCCGCCGCAGCCAGATTCACGTCACCGATCGCGACCAATTCCGCATCGCCGAAGCGGCCCAAATCGTATGCGGCAGCGCACCCCTGCCGCCCTCCCCCCAGCACCGCGTACCGATACCCCACTTCGCCACCCCCCGGGGACCGCCCCGTGCGCTCGGACACCGCAGGCGCTGCCCGATGCGTGCCGCCAGCCGCTCCTCTCTGCCCCAACCCGCTACAACGGTGCGGGAACCGAGTTCATCCTCTGCCCCCACGGCAGCGAATGCAACAGCGGGATACTTGAACTGTACATCGGATTTGTGTACAGTCCAGATTGTAGTGGTGCAGGGAGACCTCAGTCAAGGGGTGTCGCGCACAGACCACCGAAGCGGACCACGCCGGCGGCAGCAGCCTTGGCAGTCCGAAGCAGCGAAATAAGGCGGCAAGGAAGCACGCCACCACCGGCTTGCACCGGAACATCCAACACGCGAGAGGAGGTACCATCACGCTCCCGAAAAAGCAGAGCCCTCTCAGCCACCAGGAAACAGCCGACAGCAATGAAACCGTCGAGGAGCGCGTGTACCAGAGAATACGCACCGCCATCGCAAAGCGCTACATCGGCCCGGGCAGAAAACTGGTCGAGGAAACACTGGCCAGACAGCTCGGCGTCAGCCGCACGCCAGTGCGGGCGGCCATACGGCGGCTGGTCCACGAGGGGCTGGTCCAGGGGGTACCCCACCGCGGTGCCTTCGTCGTCAAGCCGACCCGCGAGGAGATCCAGGATGCCTTTGCGGTCAGGATGCGGCTCGAAGGCATGGCAGCCTGCCTGGCCGCCAGCAACGCCAGGCCCGAGGACATCGCTTACCTGACCGGCTTGATCGAAGAGGAAGCAAAGTTGTTCGGCAACCGCGACATCAATGCGTACTTCCGGGTCAACGATGCCATTCATCTCAAAATCGCGCAGTTGAGCGGTAACAAAACGTTACACGAGTTCGTCAGTGCCATCCTGTCGCGGGTGAACATCTACCTGATCCTGTACGATCCGTTCATGCACCTGGAATTGAACCCCTCCATGGAAGAACACCGGGCCATAGTCCAGATGCTGGACCGGCACGACGGGCCGGGAGCGGAAGCAGCCATGTCCGCGCACCTGGAAAGCACGCTCGCCGGGCTGGAGCTGGACAAGGCCCAGGAGTATCCCGACGACTACCTGGTGGTGTAACACCGTCCGGGAAGGGAGGGCGGCAATCAGTGAGGCCAGACCGGGGAGAAAGGCGGTGGGGAGCCCAATCGGCGGTGGCACCCCTGCGGCGCGCGCTCGTCCGACCGCCGTGCTGGACGGACCTGCGCGCCTGGGAAGAAAGACCCGAGGCCTGGGGCTTCCCGGCGCGGCCCAACCTGGCACAAGCGGCGGAAGAACACGCCGCCCTCGTCGCCATCCTCAGGGAGGCGGGGGTCGAGGTGCACGAGTCGCGCCATCCCGCCCCAGACCTGTACGATTCCGTCTTCACGAGCGACTGGGCGGTGGTGACCGACGCCGGAGCAGTAGTCCTGCGGCCGGGTAAACCCGTCCGCCAGGCGGAGGCCGACCTGGCGGAACTGGCCTTTGCCGAAGCAGGGATACCGGTGTTCCACCGCATGCGCGGTCCGGGTACGGCAGAAGGAGGCGACCTGCTCTGGCTCGACCGGCACACCCTGCTCGCGGGCCACTCTTACCGCACCAACCGGGAGGGCATCGACGAGCTCAGCCGGGTGCTGCGCCCCCTCGGCATCACGGTCGTACCGGTGCCGGTTCCCCACTGGAAGGGTCCCGGTAGCGTCATGCATCTCCTGTCGCTGATCAGCATGATCGATCACGATCTGGCCGTGGCTTATCTCCCCCTCATGGCCGTGGAAACGGTGCAGATGCTGCGCGAGAAAGGCATAGAGCTCGTGGAAGTCGACGACGAGGAGTTCCTCACGCAGGGCTGCAACGTGCTTGCCCTGGCCCCGCGCCGTTGCGTGGTGATGTCCGGCAACCCGCGGGTCAGAGCAGCACTTGAGGCGCGAGGCGTTGAGGTCCGGGAATTCCCGGGCAGGGAGCTGGGGGGGAACATGGGCGGCGGGCCAACCTGCCTGGTGCAGGCGCTCCTCCGCGAATACTAGCCCCTCGGTCGCCGCCTCTCAGGGGACGGACCCGCCTGTGAGAGTTTAAAGGGCAACGCCAGAGTGGACGCCGGTGAGCCGGAAGCCACCAGCGCCACCACCGCAAACGGGGGGAAGGAAGATGGCGAGGATCTTCTTCGCGGTCGACGTCCACGGGAGCGTAGGCGTCTGGCAGAAGTGGCTCAAGGTTCCGGAGTATTACAAAGCTGACGTAATCATGCTGTGCGGGGACCTCACCGGTAAGGGACTGGTGCCTCTGGTCCGGGATAAACAGGGCTACGTGTGCAACTTCTACGGGCGCAAGCAGCTCCTCCGAAACGAGCGGGAAATCGCCCGCATGGAACAGCAGATCTCCATGACGGGAATGTATCCCATCCGCTGCACCCCGGAAGAGGTAACCGAACTCCAGCAGAAGCCCGAGCGCCTGGAGCAGGTGATGCGGGAGCAAATGGTCGCCCGCATGGAACAGTGGATGGAGCAGCTCGTCAGCCGCGTGGACCTCAAAAAAGTTACGGTCCTGGTTATGCCGGGAAACGACGACGACCCGGCCATCGACGAGGTCATCAAGAAGTACCGTGATGCAGGCGTCCTGTGGCCGCTGGACGGGCCCGTGGAAGTTGCCGGGTTTCAGGTGGCGAGTCTGGCCCACGTCAACCCCACCCCGTGGAACACGCCCCGCGAGGGCACCGAGGAGCAGCTGGAAAAGCTCATCGAAGAGCAGGTATCTCAGCTCGAAGACCCGCGGCGGTCCATATTCAATTTTCACGCTCCCCCCTACGGGACTTCCCTCGACCTGGCCCCCAAGCTGAAGCCGGATCTCACACCCGTCATGGGACCCGGCGGCGTGGAAATGGTGCACGTCGGAAGCAAGGCCGTGGCGGAAGCCATACGCAGGTACCGGCCGGTTATTGGCCTGCACGGGCACGTCCACGAGTCGGCAGCCCATGACCTCATTGACGGAGTCCCTGTAGTCAACCCGGGGTCGGAGTACGGCGAGAACGTGCTGCGCGGGGTAGTCGTGGAGATGACGCGTGACGGAGTACAGCGGTTCTGGCGGGTGGAGGGATGACTCGGTGAGCGAGGAGGCTGCCGCCCAGGAACAGAAGCTGGTGGAGCTGGGACTGCGGGTGATAGAGGCTGCTCGCGAAAAGGGGGTGACCCTGCGCCTCTTGGGGGCGATTGCGTTCCGCATACACTGCCCGGTATTCAAGCGCCTGGAGTATGAAGTGGGACGATGGTTGTCTGACCTGGACTTCGCCACTTATGCACGAGAACTGGATAAGGTGGAAAGGATTTTCCTGGACCATGGCTTCGTCGAGGACGAGCGGGTGAAGCTACTGCACGGCACCGAGAGGCGGGTCTTCAATCACCAGTCGGGCTGGCACGCCGACGTTTTCGTCGATCGGCTGCGGTTCTGCCATGACGTTAGCTTCCGGGGGCGTCTCGAGGTGGACTACCCGACCATCCCCCTGGCGGAGCTGCTCCTGGAAAAGCTCCAGATTGTGGCGTTCGAGCCCAAGGACGCGGTGGACACTTTCGTGCTCCTCCGCGAGCATGCGGTGGGGGAGGGGGACCGGGAAACGATCAACAGCGGGCTCATCGCCCGGATCTGTGCGGATGACTGGGGCTTCTGGAAGACGATCAACATGAATCTGGACAGGATGGAAGAGTACGCCCGTAGCCTGTCTCTGGGCGTAGGGGAGGAAGACCGGCAGGACGTGCTGCAGAAGATATCGCTGCTGCGCCAGCGCATCGACGACGAGCCCAAGACCTTGAGGTGGCGCATGCGTGCCCGCCTGGGGACCCGGATCCCGTGGTACAGAGAGGTTGAGGAGCTAACGCGGGGCTGAAGAGCCCCGGGGGTAGACCCTTGGCCGGGCTTTTCAGCTGAAATGAGAATGAAACGGATGGAGGGGTGTATGTATGGATTTCGCGCTCACCGATGAACACCGGATGGTGCGGGACATGGTGCGGCAGTTTGCGGAGAAAGAGGCCGCGCCGCGCATCAAAGAGCTGGACCAGCAGGGTCAGTGGGATGTCGGGCTCATCAAGCGCATGGGTGAGCTGGGCATCCTGGGGCTGGTGTTCCCCGAGAAGTACGGGGGCGGGGGGATGGACTACATCAGCCTGGCCATTGCCTGCGAGGAGCTGGAACGGATTGACACCTCGCTGCGCGTGGTGATGTCGGTGCACGTGGGGTTGTGCGGGCTGGGGATCCTGCAGTGGGGTACGGAGGAGCAGAAGCAGAAGTACCTGACCCGCATGGCGACGGGTGAGCTGATCGGGGGTTTCGGTCTTACCGAGCCGAATGCGGGTACGGATGCGGCGGCCATTGAGGCGACGGCCACCCGCACGGCTGACGGGTACATCCTGAACGGAGAGAAGACGTGGATTTCGCTGGCGGATGTGGCGGATGTGTTCCTGTTTTTTGCGCGTACGGAGCCGCCCGAGGCCGGTCACCGTGGTATTTCGGCCTTTATCGTGGAGCGGAGCATGCCCGGGTTTTCGTCGCGGCCCATTCACGGGAAGATGGGGATCCGGGCGGGGAACACGGGGTCGTTCGTGTGTCAGGACGTGTTCGTTCCCAGGGAGAACCTGCTGGGGCAGGAGGGCGAGGGGTTCAAGATCGCCATGTCCTGCATTGACAATGGTCGTTACACGGTGGCGGCGGGGGCGACTGGTCTCATAGCTGCCTGCATTGAGGCTTCGGTGAAGTATGCGAGGGAGCGGAAGACCTTCGGGGTGCCGTTGGGGAAGCACCAGCTGGTGCAGCGGATGATTGCGCACATGGTGCGGGACTATGAGGCTGCGCGCCTGTTGACGTGGCGGGCGGGGTGGATGAAGAACAAGGGGATGCGGAACACGCGGGAGACGGCGCTGGCGAAGTGGTATGCGACGTGTGCTTCGTTCCGGGCTGCTTCTGATGCGGTGCAGATCCATGGTGCCTATGGTTATTCGGACGAGTATCCGGTGGAGCGTTTTTTGCGGAACAGCAAGGGTGCTGTGATATACGAGGGGACGCGGGAGATTCTGGAGATCATGATTGGCGAGTATGCGCTGGGGTACCGGCAGGACAAGCCGTTGCGTTGTGAGCTGCCGGGCTGGCCGTACGAGGGGTAGGGGATTCTGGCGGTGAGGGTGGAGTTCTGGCAGGGCAACGAGGCCATTCTGGAGGGGGCGCTGGCTGCCGGCGCCCGCTTCTATGCTGGTTACCCGATCACGCCGTCTTCGGAGATAGCGGAGCTGGCTGCCCTGCGGCTGCCGGCCGTGGGGGGCGTGTATTTGCAGATGGAGGATGAGATTGCCAGCATGGCGGCGCTGGTGGGGGCGTCGCTGGCGGGGGCGCGTGCGTTTACGGCGACGAGTGGGCCGGGGTTTTCGCTGATGCAGGAGAACCTGGGGCTGGCCATTGCGCTGGAGGTTCCGTGTGTGGTGGTGGACATTCAGCGCAGTGGTCCTTCGACGGGGCTGGCGACGCGGCCTGCGCAGGCGGACCTGATGCAGGCCCGGTGGGGGACCCATGGTGACCATCCGGCGGTGGTGCTGGCGCCTGCCACGGTGCAGGATTGCTATGATCTGACGGTGCGGGCTTTTGAGCTGGCGGACCGTCTGCGCCATCCGGTGGTGATCCTGGGGGACGAAGTGATTGCCCATGCGCGGGAGCGGGTGGTGGTGGCGGATGCCGGGGTGCCGGGGTCCGGGGAGGCGGGGTGCGGGGTGGGCGTACCCGGGTGGGTGCGGCGGCCGCAGCCGGACTGTCCTCCGGAGGAGTACCTGCCGTTTGGTGGGGGGCCGGAGGGGGTGGCTCCCCTGGCCTGGTTTGGTTCCCGCTACGTGTTTCACGTTTCCAGTTCCATGCACGATGAGACGGGGTTTCCCAACTCGCGGCCGGAGAACGCTGCCCGGGTGATCGCCCGCCTGCACGAGAAGGTGGCCCGCCACGCGGGTGAACTTGAGCTTTACCGCGCGTACCGCACCGAGGACGCGGCCTGTCTGGTGGTGGCGTACGGGGCGGCGGCGCGGGCGGCGCGGGCGGCGGTGGAGGAGGCGCGGGCGGCGGGGGTGCGGGTGGGTTTGTTCGTGCCGCTGGTGGTGTGGCCATTCCCCGCCCGTGCCCTGCGCCGGGTGGCGGCCGGGGTGTCCCGGGTGCTGGTGGCGGAGATGAGTTACGGTCAGCTGGCGCTGGAGGTGGAACGCATTCTGCGCCGGGACGTGGTGGGGGTCAACCGTTATGATGGGGAGATGCTCACGCCGGAGGAAGTGCTGGCGGGCCTGGAGGGAGGGGGGAAGGTGGGGTGGTGACCGGTCGGGGTCGGGTGGGTGATGCCCGGCGTTACCTGGTGTCCCGTAACTTCCCTCACTTCTGGTGTCCGGGGTGTGGCAACGGGGTGATTCTGTCTGCGGTGGCGCGGGCTTTTGCCCGGCTGGGTTTGGACCGGAGCCAGACCGTGGTGGTGACCGGGATTGGTTGCTTCGGGCGTGCGGATGACTACCTGGACGTGAATGCGGTGCACGGCACTCACGGTCGTGCGCTGGCCATAGCCACGGGGATCAAGGCGGTGAATCCTTCCCTGCGGGTGGTTGTCCTCATGGGGGATGGGGATTGTGCGACGATTGGGGGGAACCACTTCCTGCATGCGTGTCGGCGCAATCTGACCATCACTGCGGTGGTGGCCAACAACCTCAATTACGGGATGACGGGGGGGCAGTATTCGGGGACGACGCCTGCGGGGAGTACCACTTCCACCTCGCCCTTTGGTCATGCGGAGGAGGGGTTTGACCTTTGCCGGGTGGCGGTGGCGGCGGGTGCCATGTACGTGGCGCGGGCCACCGTGTACCACGTTCACCTGCTCGACCGCTATCTGGAGGCTGCTCTGACCCACCGGGGGTTTTCGCTGGTGGAAGTGATGTCCTCGTGTCCGGTGTACTATGGTCGTTACAACCGCCTGGGTGGTCCGGTGGAGATGATGGAGCACTGGCGGAGGGTGGCCGTGCCCCTGGAGAGGTATGAGCGGTTGCCGGAGGAGGAGCGGCTGGGGAAGGTGGCCATCGGGGTGTTCCAGGACCGCGAGGGGGTTCCCTTTGAGGAGAGGTACCGGGCGGTGCAGGAGGCTGCCCGTGGGGCGGGTAGCCGGGAGGTGAGCGAGCGGTGACGGGGGAGCGGTGCGGTGGTGCTGTTCCCGGGGTGTCCCCTGGTGGGGTAGGTGAGCGGGAGTGGCAGGTGGTGATCGGGGGTGAAGGTGGCCAGGGGGTGGTGCTGGCGGGGGCGCTGCTGGGGGAGGCGGCGGTGCGGGCGGGTTTGAACGCGGCTCACACCTCTGCCTACGGGATAGCGACGCGGGGTGGTTTCACGCGTTCGGACGTGATCGTGGTGCCGGCGGACCGGGAGATCCTCTACCCGCGGGTGCGTCGTCCCGACGTGCTGGTGGCCCTGTCGGAGGGGGCGTATGAGCGTCTGGTGGCGATGGCGGGGCCGGGGGTCATCCTGATCAGGGAGGCGGGTGTGGGGGAAACCGGGCCTGCTGGCCGGGGGAGCGGGTCGGCGGGCACCCCGTGGCGGGAAATCCCCCTTCCGCTGGAGGAGGCTGCGGGGCGCGAAGGGGGTCGCCGCATGGTGAACGTGGTGGCCCTGGGGGCGGTGGTGGGGGTCACCGGGATGTTCGCGCCCGTGTTTCTGGAGGAAGTGCTGCGCCGCCGTTTCGGTTCCGAACGCGGGGAGGCGAGCTGCCGGGCCATGCGGGCCGGCTACCGGCTGGTGACGGAGGAGACGGTGACATAACTCTGGCGGTTACAGTCAAGGGAGTGAGGGCGACGATAAACGCAGAAGAGTTCCATCGCGAATGCGTGGTCGCGGACGGGCACTGCGACACCCTGCTCCGGCTGTGGGAGACGCGGGCCAGCCTGGCGGAGAGGCGCACTGACGGTCACTTCGACCTCCCCCGCATGAAGGAGGGAGGCGTGGACGTCCAGGTGTTCGCCTGCTACATCGAGCCCCAGTACAAGCCCCACCGCGGGCTGGAGAGGGCCCTGCAGCTGGTGGACTTCTTCTACCGCCAGCTCGAGGCCTGCCCGGAGCTGCGCCTGATCAGGACGCTGGACGACCTGGCGCCGGTGCGGGAGGGGAAACAGCTGGGGGCAGTGCTGGCGCTCGAGGGCGGTGAGGGCATCGGGGACGACCTCGCCTACTTGCGCACCCTTCACCGCCTGGGAGTACGGCTGATCACCCTAACCTGGAACCAGCGGAACCTCATCGCCGACGGGGTGGGGGAGGAGCGCACGGGGGGAGGCCTGTCCACGTTTGGAGTGCAGGTTGTTGAGGAAATGAACAGGCTGGGGATGGTGGTTGACGTCTCCCATCTCTCTCCGGCCGGATTCTGGCACGTGGTGGAAACCTGCCGGGCCCCCTTTGTGGCTTCCCACTCCTGCTGCCGGGCGCTGTGCGACCACCGCCGCAATCTGACCGACGAGCAGATCCGGGCCCTGGCCCGCGCGGGCGGGGTGGTGGGCATCAACTTCGCTCCCGCCTTCCTGAGAGAAGACGGGGACGCCACCTGGGAAGACGTGCTGCGGCACATCGAGCATGTGGCTGCCCTGGTGGGGCCGGAACACGTGGCGCTGGGGTCGGACTTCGACGGCATCCCGGCCACACCCGCAGGGCTGGAGGACGTGACGCGACTCCCCGTGCTCACGCGGGGCATGCTGGAAAGGGGTTTCCGCGAGGACGACGTGCGGAAAATCCTGGGGGGCAACTTCCTGCGCGTGCTGGAAGAGGTGATGCGGCGGGCAGCGGGGCCGGCAGGGGGGCAGCAGGCAGCGCCGGAAGGGGGGCGCAGCCCGGAGGCGTGAATGCCACCGCCACGGACGGCAGACCCCAGGAGGAGGAACGCAAGGCCGTCGGTAACCGCGGGCGTCCTACGGGTGCCTGGCCCGGCGAGGGCCAGTTCGACCTCCACGTGCACACGACCGCCTCTGACGGCATCTGGTCTCCCGCCCGCGTGGTGCGGGAAGCTGCCCGGCTCGGTCTGGCCGGGGTGGCCATCACCGACCACGATACGGTGGCTGGAATCGCCCCGGCGCTGGCGGAGGCCGCCCGGGCCGGGATCACGGTGGTGCCGGGGGTGGAGGTGGGGGCGGAGCGCGACGGGGAGGAGGTACACGTACTGGGCTACTTCGTGGATGCCGGTCACCGGGGCCTGCGGCGGACGCTGCTCCGGTTGCAGGGGAGCAGGGAGCGGCGCATGGAACTCATGGTGCGCAGGCTGGCGGGGCTGGGCATGCCGGTTTCCCTGCAGCGGGTGAAAGAGCTGGCGGCGGGGGGCTCCCTGGGGCGCCCCCACCTGGCGCGCGCCCTGGTGGAGGCTGGCTACGCCGCTTCGGTGGAGGAAGCCTTCGCACGTTTTCTTGAGCGGGGACGCCCGGGCTACGTCCCTCGGGAACACCTGACCCCCGAGCAGGCGGTGGAACTGATCAGACAGGCGGGCGGGGTCAGCGTGCTGGCCCACCCGGGCCTGTTGCGGGACGACAGCTTCATCGGCGACCTGGTCGCCTGCGGCCTGGCGGGCATTGAGGTGTACTACCCGGAGCACACGAGGGATATGGTGCAAAAGTACGAGGCGATGGCCGGAAGGTTGGGTTTGATCGCCACGGGGGGCTCTGACTTCCACGGAGGTCACGGGTATCCGGCCGGGTTGGGCCAGGTCACGGTTCCGGCGGCCGTGGTGGGCCAGCTGGCCCGGCTGGCCCGGGCGGGGTGCGGGGGGTGAGTCGGATGCAGAAAGGGCCCATGACGGTCGAACTCGGCCCTCGTCTGGAGGCGGTGCTTGAGGTGTGCCGCGCCCAGGGGTGCAGCTACGCCGATGTGCGCTGGGTGCGCCGGGAGCAGGAGGAGATCAGGTGGCGCAACGGGCAGTTGCGTGGCGTGAGCCGATCCCGCAGTGAGGGTTTCGGTATCCGGGTGCTGGTGGGGGGAAGCTGGGGCTTCGCCTCCACACCCTCGGGCAGGAGCGAGGACCTGGAAAGGGCCGCCCGGGAAGCGGTGGCCCTCGCCCGGGCCAGCCACACCGCGGGTGGGCCTCCGGTACAGCTGGCGCCCCAGGAGCCGCAGCGGGGGTTCTACGCCACCCCGGTCAGGAAGGACCCGTTCGCGGTGCCGCTGGAGGAGAAGCTCGCCCTGCTCGCGGATGCCGACCGCCTGATGCGCGCCACCGGCGGTGCCGTGCGGGTAACCGAGGCCATGGTGGGGGCGCGGCGGGAGAGGAAGGTGCTGGCCACCACCGAGGGCACGCTGGTAGAACAGGAACTGGTGAGCACGGGCGCGGGCATCCAGGCTGCTGCCGCCAGGGACGGGGAGGTTCAGTTCCGCAGCTATCCCAACGCCCACCGCGGCCACTGGGAAGCGGCGGGGTGGGAGGCAGTGGAGCGCATGCGCCTGCGCGAGCACGCCGAGAGGGTCGCGCGGGAAGCCGAGCAGTTGCTGGATGCACCGCCCTGCCCGGAGGACGTCACCACCGTCATCCTGGACGGGCGACAGGTGGCCCTTCAACTCCATGAGTCCTGCGGACATCCCCTGGAACTGGATCGGGTGCTCGGTCAGGAGGCGGCCTTCGCGGGGACCAGTTTCCTTCAGCCCGAGGCGCGCGGTCGGTACCGGTACGGTTCTCCTGAGGTGAACATCGTAGCCGATGCTACCGTTCCGGGAGGCCTGGGAACCTTCGGCTGGGACGACGAGGGGGTCCCTGCCCAGCGCATCCCCCTGGTGGAGCGGGGGATCGTCACCGGTTTTCTCACCTCGCGGGAAACGGCTACCCGCCTGGGCGAGAGGTCCAACGGGGCCATGCGTGCCGATGGCTGGAACCGCATCCCCCTCATCCGCATGACGAACATAAACCTGGAACCCGGGGACTGGACCCTGGACGAGATGATCCGCGACACTCCGCGGGGGATTTACATGGAGATCAACCGCTCCTGGTCCATCGATGACCGCCGCCTGAACTTCCAGTTCGGCTGCGAGGTGGCCTGGGAGATCAGGGATGGTTCCCGGGTGCGCATGCTGAAGAATCCCACGTACACGGGCATGACGCCCCAGTTCTGGGTTAATTGCCACGCCGTGGGCGATGAGGACCACTAGCACAGTGGGGTACACCCAACTGCGGCAAAGGATAACCCGGCCAGGTGGTCAGCATGGGCCACGGCGCCGTGCCTGCTCGCTGCCACCACGTGCAGGTGAGAGCAGGGGTGCGCGCCACCGCGGCCACCTGAGGTAGGGGTAGTCGTCTTCCCCGGCGAAGGCGATCTGGTCGTTCCACGCTGCGGCCACGTCCCGGTCCCACGAGGGGCGGGGATGGTCACAGAGCCAGCGTTCGGGCAGGCCGAAGCTTTCGTCGCAGTACAGGGCTGCCCACCAGTCGAACCAGCCCCGTTCGTCCTCGTGCCGGTGGCGCGCCGGCAGCATGAGACGACCCTCCTGGCCTATTATGCAGGGACCCGCCCCGTGCTATTTACGAACCGGCGTCTGCGGGGAGCCGGGCTTCTTGCGGCAGGAAATCTGGTGATGTAGAAAGAACCAATGGCGGGAAAGGGGCGCCTGCGTTTGTCCTTCGATCACGAGGAAGAAGATCTGGAGAAGCTGGCAGAACTCCTGGACCGGCGCGAGCGGGGGGAGACCGGCACCCCCGTTCGAGGGGCCGTGGCCGGACGCCCTGGGGAGGAGCAGGTTTCCCC
>Ga0080004_1192452_pt1 | contig 12934 bp, 9 predicted proteins | sample WasSprMetagenome_FD_69207 | JGI IMG/M metagenome (GOLD analysis project Ga0080004, IMG submission 69207) | Sulfidic aquatic microbial communities from Washburn Spring, Yellowstone National Park, USA - WS (SPADES assembly) (version 2) | ecosystem: Environmental > Aquatic > Thermal springs > Hot... | reverse complement strand
GGGTGTAGTTGACGTTACCGAGATAGTTGTACTGGCGGGCGAGCATGTTCCCGCAGTCGAAGTAGTGGTAGTAGTCCTAACCCGGGGATTATTGGGTGACACGTAGTAGTAAGCCGAGAAAGCGACTAGTAGAGCAAGCCCTACAGCTAGTACGGCTAAGGCTGTACGACGCAAAACCCACCGCCTAAGTATTTTTTTCTTAACATATTACACCCTATATAACTTTCACAGCGAAGAATAGAATGCAAAACTTACCATACTAGTTAAACTGCTTTGTTTTCATATTTTCCATGTAACGAGAAAGCCCTTGAGATATGGGTTTGCTATAAAGACCTAGGAAAGGCTGAGACGTGAGGGGAAAAAGAGAAGGAAAGAGCCCTGAGCGAGTTAAGCCATTGACGTAGTTCCCTGTGAAAAATCTCAAGTGTAGTGGAACCAGGGAAACAACTGACATTAGACTACATTAAGCCTAGTGAAGAAGAATTACCAAGCCACTTACTACCACAATGGAGCCCGCTGATTCAAACTTTGGAATGAACTCATTAACAAGCATTATCGATTTGTGGAACTAGAGGGTTTAAAACGTTATTCGTGGACTCTCAACAAGCAACAGGAGTTAGAGCTAACACGTGAGTTTAAAGGTGCTTCCATGAAAAATTTTCGAGGAGAATTTAGAGTTATCTCCGGATACCATAGGGGCTCTCGATCTCTACGATAAAATAGCCCGTTAACTGATTTTCTCGATTGAAGGCGAGGAAGTCCTGTAAGATTTCAATACTGCTAGAGTGTATGAGGCCGCTGGATGCAGAGCAAAGAGGCAAGGAGCTAGGCGGAGAGGCTAATTTCGAAAAGGCTAGAGGTAATTCAACATTCAGTTCAGCAATAATTATATAATTACGTAATAACGTAACTATGCTGTTAAGCCACAGTTTACTTAGTTGTAATCCCAAAATCCTGTCCCTAACCAGATATACTAATACCTATTATACCTATTTATACAAATAAGATAGCTTTAAATACCCACGACACTTATATTATATCGCCAAGACACTTTGAAGAGGAGAGCTACAATTAGGAGGCCTAAAGATGCATTTTATGAGCTTACTAGTAAGGCCGAGCTCATCGATAGACCTTTAGTGGCCCCCATTATTGGTTTTCACACAGCATGGCTTTATAATCAAGATCCTCTTCAAGTGGCCACCAATGGCCTTCTTATGGCCAAGCTTCAGCAACAAGCATTAAACTTTTATGGATACGACATTGTATCACATTATTTAGATTTAACAACCCTCCCGGAGAGCTTAGGGGCTAAAGTAAAATGGTCTGGATATATACCAAGTATTGAAACACCATTAAAAAATACTAATGAGGTTTTGAACAAGTTGGAGACAGCTGATCTGCGATCTTTGATTGAAAGTAGTAAAAGATTGAAAGCTAGCATAGAAGCCATAAAATACCTTCAAACATCTGTCAGCCAAACTTATCCGATCGCCGCATTTGTGCACGGCCCGTTAACTTTAATAGGAGACTTACTTTCACCAGAATTCGCTCTTAGACTGATTAGAAAAGAACCAAGTACAATAAAAGAGCTCTTGGAGAAAAGTGTGCCTCTTCTCAAGGCTCTCTCCGAAGTTTATATTGAGCAGGGCGCCGACATTATCGTGATAGCTGAGCCGACAGCTTCTTTAATTTCAGCAAAAGACTTTCAAACGCTACTATTTGAGCATCTAAATGACGAAATCCTAGGGGCCAAAAAAAGATCGAATGTAATCTTACATATTTGTGGGCGAGCTAATCATTTATTAGATCTCATGTCATTGACCGATGCCGATATTCTCAGCGTAGACAAATTCATTGATTTGCCTACCGCTATAAAAAAGTATTCGAATAAAATTTTTATGGGGAATATTGGAACAACCGAGATTTACACATGGGACCCTCTTAAAGTGCGCAATTATACAAAGGAATTAGTAAATAGAGCTGGGAAGGAACGGTTAATCGTGTCGACAGGTTGCGATATCCCTGTATATACTCCGCCTGACAATATTAAAGCCATGGTTAACGCGGTTAAAGGTGAAGCTTAAAAATCGGTAAGGCAACAATACACTTTACCTAATTCTCTTGTATGGTTTTCCTAGACTTGTTGGAGGCCTGTATTTTCTTCCAAAGACCGCCAATAAAATAATTGTAACTATATATGGAAGCGAAAGAGCAAATTGATACGGCAACCAAGACGCGCCATACATTTGTACTCTGAACTGAAGAGCGTAGATTAGACCGAAGAGAAAACTTGAATAGAATATCCTGATAGGATTCCACCCGCCTAGAATAACCATAGTTATAGCTATAAATCCAAGTCCGGCTGTAATATTGTCTAAAAAGGTGTTGTAGATAGAAATCGTCAACATGCTTCCAGCAACGCCGGACAAAAATCCCTGTACTATTACACAAATTAGTCTGAATTTATAAACATCGATACCAATGAAATCTGCGATTGATGGGTCTTCTCCTATTGTCCTGATCTTTAGACCTATATCTGATTTTTCAGCGACATAAAATAAAAACAAAAGAAGAAATGAGAAGTAGACGAAAGGATTCTGGTCAAACAAAATGAATCCAAGAATGGGTAATCGACTTAAAATAGGTAAAGGTAAATCGCTAATAATATTTTTAACTACTGGGGGGCTCGCCGAGGTACTATATCCGATCATAGCGCGAAACGCGAAAAATGTAACACCACTCCCGAATATAGTTATTGATAGACCTGCTAGACTTTGATCTACTCCTATTAATTGGAATAAAATATAGAAGAGTGAATTCACAAGTATTCCAGCAAGGCATCCTATTAAGAGAGCTATATAGGGATTTTCGAATAGAAACCCGATAGCAAATGCTACAAATGCTGAGATAAGCATCATTCCCTCAATTCCTAAATTAAGTACGCCTGCTTTCTCAACAATAAACTCACCGATCGCTGCATAAAATAGAGGAGTCATTAGCCAGAGAGCATCTCTTAATAAGTATGTTACAAGAAGGCCTATATCCATCTTATTCACCGTATATCTTTATGCGTTTTGTCGAAAGGTATTCTAACAAAAACTTTACGGAAACAAATGTTATAAGAAAAATGCTTTGGAGAATTTGTGTGAGACCTATAGGTAATTGATAGAGTTGGCATACTTGTGAGATTCCATTCATCAGGGATGCGATGAATATAGAGGCGAGCAAACAACCATATGGATGCATATTTCCAACAAGAGTTATTACTATACCAGTGTAACCATAACCTTGGACTATACCTGGTCTCAATCTATATTGAATACCTAAAATCTCAATTGCTCCTGCCAAGCCAGATAAGGCACCGCTTATGAGAAGGCTACTAATTATTAGTTTTTCAACGTTTAGTCCAGCATATTTAGCAACTCTTCTACTACTGCCAAGAATTCTTAATGACATGCCAAAATAGGTTTTGCTTATAATAATATATATGAGAGGTGCCAAAGCAATTAACAATATCAACGATATGTAATTAATTCTATAAAGAGCGATTATTCGCGGTAGATGTGCCTGGCTAGGAATATATGGAGATTCAGGAAATAGAGAAGTTCTGTCTTGAAGAGGTCCTGTAACTAGCCAGCTTAGAATGTATTGTGCTATGTAATTCATCATTAAAGTTGTTAAAACTTCATTAACGCTATATTTAACTAGTAAGACTCCGGGCAATAATGCCCATAAGAGCCCCGCTAATATGCCAATAACCAAACTTAATGGTATCAAAATATAGCCCGGCAGATTTTTAAAGGTAAGACTAAGAACTGTTGAAGCAATGGCTCCCATCATATATTGTCCTTCAGCCCCAATATTCCAAACATTTGCAGTAAACGATATGGTTAGCCCGTAAGATATTAAAGCCAAAATTGATGCTAATAGTAAAGTCTCCGAAATGGAATTATATGTTCCAATTGCTCCAAAGTATAAAGTTTGAATAGCCGACATAACGTTAATTCCGCACATGTAAAAAGAGAAAATTAGTACAGCTACTCCTATGGTTATAGAAAGAAAAGAAGCAAAAACATTAAGGATGCCTTTTTTCTCATACCACATTATCTTCCCGCCAATCATGTGGAAACACCTAGCATTTCCTTACTTAACTTCCTCAAGTCGATGTTCTCCGGGGAGTGCTCCGCTACAATCTTTCCGTCATAAATAACAATAATCCTATCAGCAAGCATTATAGCTTCTTCTAGATCGTAGGTTATGAGTAGAATAGATGCTTTTCCTTTCTTAGAAAGTAACAAGCTTCTCACAAAGTTTGTTGTTTTTACATCAAGACCCTGAGTCGGTTGTTCAGCTATAATTAGGAGGGGATTTATCTCGAGCTCTCGAGCGATTATTAACTTTTGAATATTTCCTCCTGAAAGCTGATTTACCAGCGCTTTTTCACTGGGCGTCTTTATACCATACTTAGATACGATTTCCTTTGCCTTACGTGTCAGGCGCCTTTTATCAAGGAAAAAATTCTCTCTTTCTAAACAAATCTCTCTCAAAGCAATATTCGTGGCGAGATCTAAATCTTTAGCTACACCGGTATACATCCTGTCTTCGGTAATGTATGCTACTCTATGTTTTTTTATTACCTCGCAGAAGTCTACCACGCCTCTATACTCACTCTCAAAGTATTTGATTATTCCTTTTTCGAACTTTCTCAGGCCTACCAAGCACTCGACAAGCTCTTTTTGTCCGTTGCCTGCAACACCTACTATAGCAAGAAGTTCTCCTTTTTTGAGTTTTAAATTCAAACCTTTCAGCCTATAAGCACCTAGATCATCTCTAGCTATTAAATTTTCCACTAACAGAGCGTATTCCTCAAAACCACTTTTTGTGCTTTCCCGAATGGTATCAATGTTGTGAACACTTTGTCGCATTCTATATTCTTCGCTGACGATAAGGGACGCCAATTCCTCCTCATTTAGATTGCCCTTATTTTCTAATGTTACCACTTTCTTCCCCCTTCTAAGAATGGTTATCCGGTCGCTAATAGCCATTGCTTCCTTAACTTTATGGGTGACGAAGACTATGGATTTACCTTCATCTCTTAATTTCTTAAGTATATTAAAGAACTCGGCGGTCTCTAAAGGAGTAAGCGATGTAGTCGGTTCATCAAGAAGCAATATTCTAGGTCTAAACAACAAAATCTTTATTACCTCAATTTTCTGTCTGAGACTTAAGGGTAAATCGGCAATTTTTCTAGTAAGAATGTTATTTGGAAGGTTAAAAATTTTAAAATATTCAGTAAGTGCGTTAATATCTGCTTTTTGCTTTAGTACACTTGCGTATAGTCTTATATTTTCGAATACAGTGAAGGAAGGTATGAGAAGGAGGTTTTGGTGAACAGTTCCTATCCCACGTAACAAAGCATCTATGGGACTTTTAAAGGATGTTTCTTTACTTTCATATATGATTTTACCCTCATCTGGACGCAGATCCCCCGAAATTATTTTTATTAATGTTGATTTGCCGGCTCCGTTTTCCCCTAGTAAAGCATGTATTTCCTTTTCTTTTAGCTCAAATGAAACTTTATCAAGAGCTCTAATGCCACCCGGATACGTCTTTGAAACGTTGATCAACTCTAAAACTGGTCTGTTCATACCTCACGTGCCCAGAGACCAGACTTTCCGCGGGTCTTCCCATATTTGAGGAACTTGTAACTCCCCACTCAAGATCTTCTGTTTAATGAGACTAGCTTTTAAGTAAACTTCGGGCGGAATAACACCTTTCTCTAGTAACTTGATGTTCCACTTAAAGTCGGACCAGCCATTTTGCATAGTCCAATCGACTATCCCTCCTTTCAACCTACCCTCTAAATAATTGAGGACTATGTAGCTTATGAAGGGCCTTAGATCCCACACCACGCTACCTATCACAACGTCAGGAGCCGCCTCGCTCTGATCTACTATATTACTGATTACGAATACTCTTTTTCCTGTATCCTTGAAATACTCTTCAGCAGCAACTTCTACTCCGAATCTCTCAGAATATATTACATCAACACCAGCAGATATGAGTGTATTGGCGGCTGCTTTAGCCTTTGTAGGGTCAAACCAGCTCTCTATGTATATTACGGACGGTTGTACACTAGGATTAGCGTCTTTAGCCCCTTTTATAAAAGCATTTACAAGGTTATTTACATCTGCAGTTGGAAATGCCGTAATCACTCCTATCTTACCCGTTTTAGTTATTAAGCCGGCGACATAACCTGCTATATAGGCAGCGTCTTGAATGTAGTAGTCATATAAAAGCACGTTAGGAGGCCATGTTTCATTTGTTGGACCTGAGCCTTGGCAGAAAAAGATGTTCGGAAACTCTTTGGCAACCCTAATAGTAGTTGACCAATAACCCCAACTATGTGGGAAAATTATTCTGTAACCGGAATCTATGTATGACCTAATCACTCTGTCAACATCAGCCTCGCTGACTTTTTCCACATACGTGTATTGAATACCCAGGTTTTCCTGGGCCCATGTCATTGCTATGTGTAGTGCTTTGTTCCATGGCTCCTCAATAGGTGTCACATAAATCACTGCTATCTTTAAAGGTCCCTGTAGAGATGAGGCGGGTATCGTTGTGGTTATAGTCGTGGTAACAGTATAGCTAGGCCCTTTTGGTATATTAACTCCTGCTACAATACCAATAATTGCTCCCACTATTAGTGCTATAGCAGTGTATACGATTAACCTTGTCTCCATCCTTCACACCCTGCACGTAATTACTGTATAGATAGAGTTTAAAAATATTACTCTATTCACTGGTAACTGGATAACTCATATGTGCTTCTATCACTCGTGTAACCTTGTCTGGTAATATCTAGATGTATAACACTTATGTTTTAGGATTTGAACATTAAATTTATATACCAGAGTTCCATGTATACATGATAATAGGCGGTCAACTATGACGCAGGCCTTATTAAAAGAAAATCCCGAATGTAGAAACTTGTACGATTCTATTGTAAAAGGGAATATTGAAGAAGCATCTCTGTATGCTAAGAACCTAGTAAATGAATATCCTCCGCTAGATATAATTCAAGAATGTATGAGCCCTGCTATGAAATATGTAGGCGACTTGTTTGAGCGTCTCGAAATATTTCTTCCGGAGGTGTTAGCCTCGGCCGATGCTTTTGAGGCAGCAATGAAATATATTGGTCCAAAGCTTGAGGCCCAAAAAATAGCCACTCCTACGAAGGGGAAAGTTGTAATTGGCACCATACAGGGGGATATACACGATCTAGGGAAAAATATTGTTGCTTTAATGCTCAAAGCTCACGGATTCGAAGTGTATGATCTTGGAAGAGATGTCCCCGTCTATAAGTTTGTTGAGAAAGCTGAAGAAGTAAACGCCGACATTATAGCCGTTTCAGCACTTCTTTCTACGAGTTTACCCTTCATAAAGGATCTAGTGAGATTATTAGATGAAAAGGGGTTACGTTCAAAACGTCTTCTAATGGTAGGCGGTGGTGCTGTGACACGAGAATGGGCTACAGCAATAGGAGCTGATGGATATGGTGAAAACGCAGCCGAAGCTGTTAAAGTTGCTATCGAGCTAATGCAACGTAGTAAGGTAAAAGGTGAGTAGAATGCTCTCTTTCGTCGACATAATCAAGAGGGCGGAAGAAGGAGTTAAAGTTAGTGAGAGAGAATTTGATATAAAATGGGTCTACAACAATGTTAAAGAACTCATAAAGGAATATGACCTTAAGTACAACCCTGAAGAGCTCATTCCTCTGAGTGAAGACTTTATCGACGATGTTTTCGAGGCTGGGTTGAATCTTGCTTTAAAAACAGGGATATATGTTGTCGAGTATGGATCCGTGATAAAGTTCTCCGAAGAAGAGATAAAAGAAGGGATAAAAACCGCTCCAGCCAGAATAATGGTCGGCGAAGGTGCCGACTCTAGAGAATTATATGCTAGAAAAACAGAAGATCAAAGACCACCTTTTATAATGGGAGGGCAGGCAGGAGCCCCTCTTCCGGACGATCTTCATTTCATAATGGCTCTCTCATACATGCAGGAACCCATAATCGATGGCATTAATCATGGAGGTGTAGCAGTTGTTAACGGGCTTGAGGTACGAACACGCTCGCCATTAGAAGCTCTCGCGGCTATAAAAGAATTGATTAACCTGAGAGAGGCTGCGAGAATTGCTGGGAGACCTGGTATTCATTTGCTGGCAGCAGAAAGCGGTGTCACAGCTATAGGAGACCTAGCAGCTATAAACCACGAATATGGTCTGAGAAAAACCGACGCTCACTTAGTACCGGTTTTGAATGAGATGAAGACCGATTGGGATAGGCTCATAAAGGCAATAGTATTCAAAGTTCGGGGAGGAATTAATTGTGCGTTAGTAGATCCTGTGATTGGGGGATATTTTGGAGGACCGGTTGGGGTTGCTGTGGGTTTTGTAGCATCATTCCTCCTATCAAGAATAGTGTACCATGCAGACTACTATATAATACATCCGATACACCATAAATGGGTAAGTACTTCTGTTCCTGAAGGAATGTGGGTTCTTGCTACAGTAGGTCAAGCTGTATCTAAACATACAAATTTCATTCTTTTCGGCGATGTATGGACGTCGAATGGAGCAGGCTCACAAGAGATATTTTGGGAAATTACGGCAAATACTATTGTAAACACCGTTACAGGCTCACACCCTCTCGGGGTTTCGGCAACGAACGGTAAATATCCTCATGCTAGTGGGCTCGAAACGCGTTTCATGGGAGAGGTAGCCCATGTCGCTACAAGGTTAAATAGAAAAAATGCGAATGAAATAGCATTAATCTTTACAAAGAAATATCACCCATATAAAACACAGAACCCAGATATAGGAAAACCGATCTATGACCTTTATGATGTAAAAACCATGACGCCAAGGGATTGGTGGCTTGAAAAATATAAATTAGCGATCAAAGAAGTAGCCGAGTATGGACTGAAAATTGTGTAAGTAAACAAAGTGGTTTTCTATGTTTCAGCATTATATATCAAAGTTAGAGTATATTCCGGAAAAAGAGTTTGACAGACTTTTAGTGAGAACAGTTAAAGAAATTATTTCAAGAAGAAACCTCAGAGACACATACGAAGGAATAATAGCTCCTAAGGAAGTAGCGAATGAAGTCTTTGAAGGAGCAGTAGAGTTACTAGCTCATGTTGGCATCCTAAACTTATCAACTTCTCAGAGGTTAATTTTTTCTGAAGATGAGTTGAGGGATTACTTGAGGCGATTGCCACCAACGATAAAAATAGGCGAGGGAAAGGAGGAAAAAGAGCTAAAGGTTAGAACCTCAGATAGCGATCCATTAATATGCGAGGCAGGACCTTCCGGGACTCTTGTATCCTCTGAAATATACTTCGAGACTATGAGTATAATGGCTTCCGGTAGGTATATTGACGCTGTGGGTTCGGGCTCTCTCAGCGAATTGTACGGTCGAGAGATTAAAACCAATCAAAGCTCGCAGATTGATGCCGCCGTTTTCATAGCACAAACTACTAGGAACGCTCTCCGTTATGTAGGGAAACCCGGATTACATATAAATGATGTTGCCGTTACAACCCCGTGGGCAAAAATAGCGGCTATAAATAGAGAATGGGGGGTAAGACCTTCAGACAGTGTTTTAGTAGCCCAAATGGTAGAATTAAAGACCTCCGAAGAACATTTGAGTTTGGCAAAAGCATTACACTCCCATGGTATAATTGTAGCAAATCTGATGACACCCATTTTAGGTGGGTATGGGGGCGGTGTAGTTGGTACTGCTATTATCAATGTAGCCGAACATATTGCCGGAGCACTTATCTATGGAGCTCTCAAACATTACCTAAGCTTGACTCATATTTATTACCTGAATAATACAACAAGGGAAGGGTTAAAGTCTATTTCTTTAATTGGGCAAGCTCTAAGGTTAAATAGCAATATTATATCGCTTTATGACTGCTATGTATTTCATGGAGGTGGGACAAGCGAACTTTTATGGGAGGTAGTAACAGGGAGTATTGTTGCCAGATTTAGTGGGCTCCATGGGACAGGGATCGGTGTTGCTGGGGGGAGATTTGCTGATCAAGCTACAGGATTAGAGTCTGACCTCATGTGTGAAACTATGAAAAGAGTAAAAATCGCTCGGGGAGAAGTAGAGGAGATAGTTGAAAAGTTACTTAGCAAATATGAGCCAAAAATTTTAGAAAAAAAGAAAGTTGAGAAAGGAAAAGATTTACGTGAGCTTTATGATCTAAAGTCTTTGACGCCTAGAGAAGCTTGGTTAAAGGAGTACAGTAACGTGAAGAGGGAGCTAGAGAACCTGGGACTTTTGTAGTTTTCAACCATCTTTTCTAACATGGAGGAAATTGTGTAAATGAGCGTGAAAGTAGAAATAATAGAGACAGAAGTCGAGAGTAAGTTATGTGAAGGGGCTATAGGGCACACATTATATGACATTTTATCAAATTGTGGGATAGATCCTGGAGGTATATGCGGGGGTCGAGGCTATTGTGGGAAATGTAAACTAGAAATTGTAGAGGGGGTGGAGTATCTTTCAGAAACAACGGAAGTGGAGAAACATTACTTATCGTCTGAAGAACTATCGGAGAATGTGAGGCTTGCTTGTCAAGCTAAAGTATTAGATAAGGGTAGGCTTCGAGTAAAACTTTTATACGAACCATGGGTTAAGGCTGTAGTATACGGCCTAAAACCCCATATTACGTATAATCCTGCTATAAGATCTCTGGAAGTAGATATTCCACATTCTTCGATTGAAAGATACATCATCCCTGCCGAAATAATAAACGAAAATATTACTAAAATGACAAACTGCAGTAAAGTAGTTTATGAATATGATACCCTGCAGAAGTTGTCGGATATTTTAATCCATTCCCGCAAGGTATGTGTTATATACAGACATTATGAGAGTGTATGTGAGGTAATAGATGTTCACTCCGAAAAATGTGAGAATATATTCGGCTTAATCTTAGACATAGGAACAACAAAAGTGGCGTATAAACTACTGGACTTGCATAATGGCTCTACCTTATATGCCGGTTACTTCGAAAATCCTCAAACAACATGGGGAGCAGACATTATATCAAGATTAGCGGTCGCTATAGAAAAAAGTCCACGTCTACTGTCAACCGTGTTAGTTAATGAAATTAACAAAATCTTAGATTACTTGTCGTGGAGAATAGATAAAAGTAGAATTTATGAGATCGTGGCCGTAGGAAACACCGCTATGATTTATTTGTTGCTTGGTTTCAACGTTAGAAATTTAGCTGTAGCGCCTTACGAAATCATATGGAAAGACTCGTCATATATAGATGCCTCTGACGTGGGGCTAAGAACTTATAAAAAATCAAAAATATATATCCCTCCGCAAGTAGGAGGTTTTATTGGTTCGGATGCCTTAGTGGGTGCTTTTATAGCATGGCATTTATCGGAGTCGAAGAGTAGTTGGTTATTTATGGATATTGGGACAAACTCGGAAATCTTCTTATATAAAGATGGGGCAATACTTGCTACTTCCACAGCGTCTGGACCTGCTTTTGAAGGCATGCATATCTCATGTGGAGTGAGAAGTGTACCTGGAGCGATCGAAAAAATAAAAATAGAGCCTGCCTCACACCAGCCTATTATAAAAACCATACTGAATAAGCCTCCAATAGGTATTGCGGGCACCGGTATGATAGACTTGGTTGCTGAGTTGTTGAGGAATAACATTATAACTAAAGATGGAAAAATGCTACAGGTCGGACCGAGAGTAACAATGGGCGAGAAGCAGGATAGACGTTTCATTGTGGCTTATAAGGGAGAGTTTGGTAATTTAAGAGAAATATATTTTAATCAAAAGGACGTAAGAGAGATTCAAAAGGCAGTCGGGGCCATTAAAACTGGGATTAAAATATTATTAAAGATCGCAGAGGCGAAAATCGAAGACCTTTCGATCATTTATCTGGCTGGAAGCTTTGGTTCAGCAATAAATGTCTCAAATGCAAAAGAAATAGGTCTTCTACCTCCTATCGACAATGAAAAAATAAAGTTTGCTGGAAACACCGCTCTCAGTGGGGCTGAAATTCTCTTGCTAAACAAAGAGTTAAGAGATAGAATTTCTAATTTCAGAGATACGATAAAATATGTAGAATTAGCTACTCTTCAAGACTTCAATGCTGAATTCGTGAAAAATTTAGTGTTTGGGTGGTGAGAAAGACTATCTCTCAAAGCAAAGCTCGACAAAGATATGTTCGAATCATACTAAGTTCAATATGATGTTTAGTAGTTTATATACCCACCTATGATCAAAAACAGGAGTACTACGAAGACAAGTCCTTTGAGAAGCACCACCCTTTCTCTGAGTTTCCCGTGGGATTCTAGCATTATGAAGCCGGGAACTATGAAGACCGGTGCGAGAAAACCGGAGACACTAGTAAAAGCGCTAGCCGCGGTTTCACCGATTAACCTCTCTAAGCCGGCTTTAAGAGGCTGCGTGGGAGGAGAAGGAAGAACGACGAGGATAGAATTAACCCGACGATGAAAAGAAGTCTCCCTACACTAGTTTTATCGCCCATGATTAACCTCCTTTTAAAATCGAGGGTTATTTCATGGATAATTATCAGGAGCCAGCTTTATATGGTTTGATTCACCGCCGGAGTTGACTATTAAGGTTCTTCGTAGGCGCCCCAAGGCTCAGGAGAGGGTGCCTACGACTCGTCAACTACTTTACTCGTGTACATTCTGCTGTCCTCTCATTGATGGAGCCGAGTGGTTGCCACGCGTCATTTTAACAATGCAGCATTCCTCCCTTCTCCACCTAGGTTATTGAATCGGTTCGAGGTAAGGTATATAAAGGGTTTCTACAATCTATGGTACGTGGTGATTGACACATGTCAACGTCCACGAGTC
>Ga0080004_1171533_pt1 | contig 12934 bp, 11 predicted proteins | sample WasSprMetagenome_FD_69207 | JGI IMG/M metagenome (GOLD analysis project Ga0080004, IMG submission 69207) | Sulfidic aquatic microbial communities from Washburn Spring, Yellowstone National Park, USA - WS (SPADES assembly) (version 2) | ecosystem: Environmental > Aquatic > Thermal springs > Hot... | reverse complement strand
CATCCTGGGGCTGGAGCAGGTCCCAAGGGTTGGGCTGTTCGCCCATTAAAGCGGTACGTGAGCTGGGTTCAGAACGTCGTGAGACAGTTCGGTCCCTATCCGTCGCGGGCGCAGGAAACCTGAGGGGGGCCGTCCCTAGTACGAGAGGACCGGGATGGACAGACCGCTGGTGTACCAGTTGTCCCGCCAGGGGCAGCGCTGGGTAGCCAAGTCTGGGAGGGATAAGCGCTGAAGGCATCTAAGCGCGAAGCCCGCCCCGAGAAGAGGTTTCCCACCGGGGCAACCGGGTAAGACCCCAGGGAGAAGACCTGGTCGATAGGCCGGGGGTGGAAGCCGCGCAAGCGGTTAAGCCGACCGGTACTAATAGGTCGAGGGCTTGCCAGGTCCTGTGCAGTTTTGAGGGAGCAAAAAATTCCGGTGGCTATAGCGGAGGGGCCACACCCTTACCGGCACCAGCCACATTTCCTGGTTCCTTCGAGGTAGAGGAAGAAATGTGTTGGTGCCGGCCATTCCGAACACGGAAGTTAAGCCCTCCAGCGCCGATGGTACTTGGGCGACCGGGAATTTTGCCTTGGCAAACTCACTGGCAAGGAGCAGGACGTGCGGCAAAATTTCCGGTCGTTGCGAGCCCCTGGGAGAGTAGGTCGCCGCCGGAATTTTTTATTTTGAGTTTAAGGCCAGTGGCCCGGTCGTATACCGGGCCACAGTGATTTCTGGCGCCGCTTCCCGGGGGTACCGCCGGATTGAATTAGGGGTCGATGGGGGCCTGGATGACCTCGGTCCTGCCGGGGCCGGGCACGGGGCTGAGGGCCACGTCGACCGAGCGCTGGCGGCAGATGGAACAGGTAACGGGCGTCGTACCGTCGTAGGTTACGGTCCAGGTCACGGTCACGGTGGTGGCCGTCTGGCTAAAGGTGGCCGTGGCCGAAGGCTCGGGAAAAGTGCAGGAGCACTTGTCGAAGGGAAGTTTGGCGGCCAGACTCAGAGTGCACGCGTCCGTGGTTTGCACCGACAAGATGAAGGGGTCAACGTCCAGACTGAGGACCGCCACCACCGCCACCGGCTGGGTTACGATGCCTGTGGTGGTATTGCAGGTGGAGGACCCGGCGTTGACGGCGTCGGCGAAAAGGACGCCGGTCACCGTGGATCCCCCCGGTTTCGCAAAGGTGCGGGTGATGGTACAGGTTTCGGGATTGGTGAAGGTGACGGCCTCCACGATTCTCACGTTGCAGAGGGTCACCGCCTCGACCGGTGTGGTGGCGGGAAAGGTGTCCACCTGGCTGGCGATGGTACCCGGCTGAAGAGGCACGTCTGCCGCAAGGGTCTGGGCGCCATTGATTGCCGGCCCATTGGCCGTAGGGGTCTTGGCCTTGTTGGTGTGCATGGTACTCCTCCTCCAGCAAGAGGTTTTATAACCATTATATTCCTCACAGGGAAATAGGTTCTTAACCAAAAACACAGATGGGCCCATTGGGCCCATCTGTAGGCGACCCTATACCCTTACTTTTTATCACCCGAGTAGCCCCAAGGCAGTCCCAGGAGCAAGAGGATCAGGATCAGGAAGACGAGAAACGTTCGGTCGAAGTACTTGCCGCCGTCGATACCGTATCCCACGGGCCTTACCCCCTTTCGTTAGTGGTCCCTACCATGATATGGGTGAAGATCGTTTTTGGTGACCGTACCAGACCCTTTAGGCCCCCCGATTAATATGCTGGAAGCGAGGGGTGATGTATAATAGATACGGTCGAGGTAAAACTGGCTAGGAACCCGATGGAGTTTCTCCGGGCCAGACGACGTCTATTTCCAGCGCTTCAGGAGGAAGAAGTCGCGCGCTTCGATACGCGCCGCAATCCTTTTCTACGCAGAATCGATCTCGCCCTGTTCGTGGCCCGGAAGGGCGGGGAGGCGAGCGGCTGTGTGGCCGCCGTGGTGGATCACCTTTACCCCGAACCAGACGTAGGGTTATTCGGCTTTTTTGCCGCCGGGCCCGGGGAGCACGATACGGCCGCCGCCCTTCTCCGGGCCGCGGGTGGATGGCTGGCCCAACGGGGCAAATCTTACATGGTGGGCCCGGTAGGCTTACATACTACGGGTGAGATCGGTGTGGAGGTCTTCGATGCTCCGGAAGTGATCCCCAGGCCAGCCGATGGCCACCGGGTCTCGTGCCGGGAGCTGCTGGAAGGAGCCGGTTTGTCCAAACTGAAAGATTTCCTGGCCTACCAGTGGGATTGCCGCGAGTCCCTTCCGGAACGGATCCTGCGCGTGAGCGAGCGGGCCTGGAGGATGCCGGGTCTCAGGGTCCGCGCCGTGGATTGGCGGCGTTTGCACCGCGAAGCCGAAATCTTTGCCGGGATTTACAATGCGGCCCTGAGCGCGAATTGGGGCTTCAGTCCCTTGACCCACTGGGAGGCCCTGGCCCTGCTGCGCCAGTACCGGAGCTGGCCGGACCCCGTCCTGCTTCTTCTGGCGGAGGTGGGGCCCCGGCCGGCGGGGGTGTTGCTTGCCCTGCCAATTCGGTCTCCGGGGCAGCCGCTCCTAAGGCTGGCGCTGCTGGCGGTGGTTCCCGAATTTCGCCGGCGAGGAATCCACGCCCTGCTCATCACGGTGGCGGCACGCGCGGCGCGAGAGTACGGCCACACGAGTGTAGAGTTGTCGTTGGTGGCTGAGGACAACGGCGAGGTGCGGCGCCTGATCGAGGCCCTTCCTGGAAGTCAGCTCGTACGGCGGCACAGGGTCTACCTTGGCCGGCTGGAGAAGGAATGAGGGTGGTCGTACCGAAAAAGTATGGTGACGAATTAAGGCTCCGGCACAGTACCGGGCGCACTTGGGGGCGGCGGTGCCACAGTCTGCCCTGAGGAGTTGAGCAGGTTGATCCCCATCAGGGACAGTATACCTTCACGGCGGTTTCCCCTGGTTACGGTCTTCCTTATCGTCCTCAACATCGCCATTTTTATCTACGAGGCCACCCTGAGTCCGGCCCAGCTGCGTGAGCTGGTGTTCACCTACGGCGTGGTGCCGGCCCGGGACGGAGCCTTGGGAGCAGGCTCCTGGGTACCGCTCGTAACGGCCCAGTTTCTCCACGGCGGCTGGTTTCACGTGCTCGGCAACATGCTATACCTGTGGGTTTTTGGAGACAATGTCGAGGACCTGGTCGGGCGGATGGGTTTTCTGCTGCTTTACCTGACCGTGGGCGTCGCTGGAAACCTGGCCCACATTCTGGCTAACTCCCACTCTGCGGTACCGACGGTGGGTGCCAGCGGGGCAGTGGCGGGCATCCTGGGCGCCTACTTCGTCAGTTTTCCGCGTTCCCGGATCCTGGCCCTGGTGCCGATTTTCTTTTTCATTACCTTTGCCGAAATCCCGGCCATTTTCTTTCTTTTCCTGTGGTTTTTGATGCAGTTTCTCAACGGTGTGGCCTCCCTGGCTGTACCTGGCAACGTGGTGGCCTGGTGGGCCCACGTGGGTGGATTTCTGGCCGGGATGGTACTGGTCCGGCTGTTGGCAGCGCGGCGGCGCCGTTATTATTACTGAATGCCGGTTTCAAGGCTTCTTGTTTTCAACGGCCGGTTATTGTAGAATTAAATGACGACGGTCGAATTGAGGGAGGGGCGATGGCAGAGAAGGGGACGTGGACCGTTAAAAAGGGCCTGGCCGAGATGCTCAAGGGCGGGGTCATTATGGACGTGACCACGCCGGAACAGGCCCGCATTGCCGAGGAGGCCGGGGCGTGCGCCGTGATGGCCCTGGAGCGGGTGCCGGCCGACATCAGGGCCGCCGGGGGTGTGGCACGGATGGCCGACCCCACCGTGATTTTGCGCATCATGGACGCGGTGACCATCCCGGTGATGGCCAAGGTGCGCATCGGCCACTTCGTCGAAGCCCAGATCCTGGAGGCCCTGGGCGTGGACTACATCGACGAGAGCGAGGTGCTCACCCCCGCCGACGAGCAGTTCCACATTGACAAGCACGCCTTCAAGGTGCCCTTTGTCTGCGGCGCCAGGAACCTGGGGGAGGCCCTGCGGCGCATCGCAGAAGGCGCGGCCATGATCCGTACCAAAGGGGAGCCCGGCACGGGCAACGTGGTGGAGGCCGTGCGCCACATGAGACTGATAAACGCCGAAATCCGCCGGCTCCGGGGCATGGGCCGGGAGGAACTCGTGGCCGCGGCCAAGGAGATGGGCGCGCCCCTGGACCTGGTGACCCAGGTGGCCGAACTGGGTCGCCTGCCCGTGGTGAACTTCGCGGCCGGGGGCATCGCCACCCCCGCGGACGCGGCCCTCATGATGCAACTGGGTGCCGACGGCATATTCGTAGGCTCGGGGATCTTCAAGTCCCAGGATCCCATGAAAAGGGCCCGCGCCATCGTGGCCGCCACCACCTACTACAACGACCCCCGGGTCCTGGCCGAAGTGTCCAAGGACCTCGGGGAGCCCATGCCGGGCCTGGAGATCACGGCCATAGCGCCCGGCCAGCGCATGCAGGAGCGGGGCTGGTAGGCACATGCCGGTGGGGGTGCTGGCCCTCCAGGGGGCCTTTGTCGAGCACGAACAGGCTTTGCGCCGCTGCGGGGTGGACACGCGCCAGATACGAAAGGCGGAGGAACTTACCGGCATCCGGGCCCTTTTGATTCCGGGCGGGGAGAGCACCACCATTGGCCGGCTGATGGAAGACTTCGCCCTCACCGCGGCCCTGACCCGGGCCATTGCCGGGGGTTTGCCGGTTTTCGGTACCTGTGCCGGTGTCATCCTGCTCGCGCGGGAGATAGTGGGCTCGGACCAGCTGCGATTGGGATTCCTGGACATTGCGGTGGAACGGAATGCCTACGGCCGGCAGGTGGACAGTTTCGAGGTTGACCTCGACATTCCGGCCCTGGGCCCACCTCCTTTCCGGGCCGTATTCATACGGGCACCCAAGATTGTGGCAGTGGGCCCGGGGGTGGAGGTCCTGGCCGTTTACGAGGGTAAACCGGTGCTCGTGCGCCAGGGCCATGTCTGGGGTTGTGCCTTCCATCCGGAACTCACGTCCGACCTGCGGCTTCACAGGTATTTTCTAGATGATATTGCAAACAGGCCTCTGATGTAGTAAAATATCACCCATCAAACCCGATGCCGGGGCCGAGTATCCGTTATCTACCCCTGCAGAGAGCCGGTGGACGGTGCAAACCGGTGGGGTGGACGGAGAAATCCCCCCCGAAGGGGCCCTGCCGAACGCGTGGACCAGTAGGTGGGGACGGGTAACCCCGTTAACGGTTATCGAGGGGGTCGGGCATGGGGCCCGACCAAAGAGGGTGGCAACGCGGGAGAGAACCTCTCGTCCCTTACATGGAAATACGGGATGAGGGGTTTTGTTGTTGGAGGGGGAGGAGAAAAGTTGCTGGCGGGCAAGTCTTACCTGATGATACCCGGTCCCACCCCGGTGCCGCCGGCCGTGGTGGCGGCCATGAGCCGCCCTGTCGTCGGTCACCGCAGCGCCGATTTTGCCGACCTGTACCGCCGCGTGGCCGACAAGCTGCGCCGTGTTTGCCAGACGTCCAACGAGGTCTTCGTGCTTACCAGTTCCGGAACCGGGGCTATGGAGACCGCGGTGGCCAACGTGGTTAGGCCCGGCGACAAGGTGCTGGCCCTGATCACGGGCAACTTCGGCGAACGCTTTGCCCGCATCGCCCGGGCCTTCGGGGCTTCGGTCGTGGAGGTGAACTTCGGGTGGGGAGGGGCCGTGGACCCGCAGGTGGTGGCGGACTACTTGCGCGACCGCGAGATTAAGGCGGTCCTCGCCACCCAGAACGAGACCTCTACCGGGGTGGCCAACGACATAGCAGCCCTGGGCCGATTACTCGCGGACCACCCGGCCCTGCTCCTGGTCGACGCTATCAGCGGCCTGGGCGGTATGGACATCAGGACCGACGAGTGGGGTGTGGACCTGCTGGTCGGTGCCTCCCAAAAGGCCCTCATGCTCCCGCCGGGCCTGGCCTTCGTTACCGTTAGCCCGAAGGCCTGGCGGGTGATAGAAAGGAACGAGGGCCCGCGCTTTTACTTCGACCTGCAGGCGGCCAGGAAGGCCCAGACCAACTGGAACACGCCTTTCACACCGGCCGTTTCCCTTTTCTTCGGGCTGGAGGCCGCCCTGGACATGATTCTGGCCGAGGGCCTGCCCCGGGTTTTCGAGCGCCACGCACTGCTGGCCGCGGCCGTACGGGCGGCCATGCGGGCCCTGGGTTTGGAACTCCTGGCGCCGGACGAGCATGCCTCCCACACCGTAACGGCCGTGGTCGGCCCGGAGGGTGTGGCCGTGGACGAACTGCGGCGGGTACTTTACTCCCGGTACGGCGTTTCGGTGGCCGGGGGTCAGGGTGTCCTAAGGGGCAAGATTTTCCGCATTGCCCATATGGGTTTCGTAGATCGCGCGGACGTGCTGGCGGTGCTGGCGGCCCTGGAAATGGCGCTGGCCGAGCTCAATTACCCGGTGGCACTCGGTTCCGGCGTGCGTGCCGCGCAGGAGGTCTTCCTGGGGAGGAGGCAATCGTGAAGGTACTGGTAACCGACAACGTGGCTCGCGAGGGCGTGGCCATCCTGGAGCGCGAGCCGGATATCGAGGTCGAGATACGCGAAACACCGGAAGAAGAAGAGCTGGCCGCCGTCATCGGCGAGTACGACGCCCTTATCGTTCGCAGCGCCACAAAGGTCACGGCGCGCGTCATCGAGAACGCCCGGCGGCTGAAGGTTATCGCCCGTGCGGGGGTGGGGGTCGACAACATCGATGTGGACGCCGCCACCCGGAAGGGCATCATGGTGGTCAATGCCCCCAACGGGAACACCGTGGCCGCCACCGAGCACACTATGGCCATGATGCTGGCCCTGGCCCGGAACATACCCCAGGCTAACACCAGGCTGAAGGCGGGGGTCTGGGACCGGCAGTCCTTCGTCGGCGTTGAGCTGCGGGGCAAGACCCTGGGCATCATCGGGCTGGGGCGCATAGGTTCAGGGGTGGCGCGCCGGGCCCGGGCCATGGAGATGCGCGTCCTGGCCTACGACCCGTACATCCGCGAGGAACAGGCCGCTTCCCTCGGGGTGGAACTGGTGGCGCTGGAAACCCTGTTGCGGCAATCCGACTTCATTACCGTCCACATCCCGCTGACCAAAGAGTCGCGCCACCTCCTCAACGAGCGCGCCTTTAGTATGATGAAGGACGGGGTGCGCATCATCAACTGCGCACGGGGCGGCGTCATCGACGAAAAGGCCCTCTACCGCGCCCTGGTTTCGGGCAAGGTGGCCGGCGCGGCCCTCGACGTCTTCGAAGTAGAACCCGCCGTCGGCAATCCCTTATTCCAGCTGGACAACGTCATCGTCACCCCGCACCTGGGGGCCTCTACGCGGGAAGCCCAGGCGGGCGTGGCGGCCGATGTGGCCGCCGAGGTCCTGGCCGCGTTACGGGGAGAAGTGGTGAGGAACGCCGTCAACATTCCGGCCATTGACCCCGGAACCCTGGCGCGCCTCAGGCCCTACCTGGAACTCGCGGAAAAACTGGGCCGCTTCCAGGCCCAGGTTTTGACCGGCCGCACGCAGAAGGTGGAGGTGGTATACAGCGGGGAGATCGCCCGCGAGGACGTGACCCTGGTCACTACCGCGGTCCTCAAGGGCCTGCTGGACCCCATCCTGCAGGCCAAGGTGAACTTTGTCAACGCGCCGCTGGTGGCCAAGGAGCGGGGTATCCAGGTGGTGCAGGTGAAGGAGGACCGGGAGGAGACCGGCTGGGCCAGCCTGATTACGGTACGCACCCATACCAGCGAGGGCGAGCATATGGTGGGGGGTACGTTATTCTACGGGAACGAGCCGCGGATCGTCCTCATCGACGGCTACCGGGTAGATACCATCCCCAGCGGGCATATGCTGGTGATCCCCCACACCGACAAGCCCCGCATTATCGGGCGCGTGGGCACGTTGCTCGGGCAGCAGGACATCAACATCGCCTTCATGCAGGTGGGGCGCAAGGTGATAGGCGGCCGCGCCATAATGGTGCTTTCGGTGGACAGCCCCGTGCCCGAGGAAACACTGGCGGAAATCGCCAAGGGCGACGGTATTTTCGACGTGAAGCAGGTGACACTATAGGCGATGTTGGACATCAAATTCGTACGCGGTAACCCGGAGGCGGTACGGGAGGGCCTGAGGCGTCGCGGCACGCTGGTGGCCCTGGAGGAGTTTTTGCGCCTGGACGAGATGCGTCGCAAGACCCTGGTGCGGGTGGAGGAGATGAAGCACCGGCGCAACGTGGTCTCGGAGGAGATTGCCCGCCTCAAGAAGAACGGGCAGCCGGCCGAGGAACTGATAGCCGAGATGCGCGGTCTTTCCCGGCAGATCAAGGAGCTGGACCGGGAAATCGGCGAACTGGAGGCCCAGCTGACGGCCGTCCTCCTGAACATTCCCAACCTACCCGACCCATCGGTGCCCGACGGTGAAGACGCGGCCGACAACGTGGAGGTGCGCCGGTGGGGCCGGCCCCGTGAGTTTCCCTTCCCGGTCCGGCCCCACTGGGAGATCGGGGAGCTGCTGGGCATCCTGGACTTTGCCCGGGCGGGTAAGGTCGCCGGCGCCAGGTTCGCCTTTTACCGGGGCGCGGGCGCACGGCTGGAGAGGGCCGTCATCAACTTCATGCTCGACCTGCACGTCAGGCACGGCTACCTCGAGGTTTTCCCGCCCTTTCTGGTCAACCGGGACAGCATGGTGGGCACCGGCCAGCTGCCCAAGTTCGCCGAGGACATGTTCAAGGTGGAAGGGAACGACTACTATCTGATACCCACCGCCGAGGTCCCGGTCACCAACCTTTACCGCGAAGAGATCCTGGAGGCGGACCAGTTACCCATCTACCACGTGGCTTATAGTGCCTGCTTTCGGGCTGAAGCCGGGGCCGCCGGGCGCGATACCAGAGGTCTCATCCGCCAGCACCAGTTTAACAAGGTCGAACTGGTGAAGTTCTGCCGGCCGGAGGAATCCGACGCGGAACTCGAGAAACTGGTGGGGGACGCCGAACGCGTCCTGCAGTTGCTCGGGCTGCCCTACCGGGTGGTTGTCTTGTGCGCCGGGGATTTGGGGTTTGCGGCCCGCAAGACCTACGATCTGGAGGTCTGGCTGCCCAGCTACGGGGAATACAAGGAGATCTCTTCGTGCAGTAACTTCGGCGATTACCAGGCCCGCCGGGCCAACATCCGCTACCGCCCGGGACCCAAGGAACGGCCGCGCTACGTCCACACCCTGAACGGCTCGGGACTGGCGGTGGGCCGCACCGTGGCCGCCATTCTGGAGAACTACCAGGAACCGGACGGGAGCGTAATTGTGCCGGAGGTGCTGCGTCCCTACATGGGCGGACTGGAACGCATTACCCCGGCGGTCTGAGGTGAGGGGCGGCCGCCCGCGGGTCCCTTGTGGTACGGCGCAAAACGGCCGGGGGCGGGGGACGGGTCGATGATCACGCCGGAATTGATTTCCCGCATCAACGATCTGGCGCGGAAGCAACGCAGCTTGGGGTTGACGCCGGAGGAGAAGGCCGAACAGCAGGCCTTGCGGCAAACGTATCTCGCGGCCATACGTCGAGAATTGGAGCTACAATTGGAAGCCTTGGGCGCCCGCAAGAAGGGTTGCCCTTGCCGCGGGGATCGTCACACGCACTAGCACGGTCCCGTTGGTCCGGCATGTCAGGCGTCGCGGGGGAGGTGGACAATCCGTGCCGGCCAGAGATACCAAGAAAGTCATTCTGGCCTTCAGCGAGGGCCAAGACGAGAAGGAACTGGGGCGCGACGCGGCTGGCCAGTTTTATGTGCGCACCGTGGTCCAGGGCGGCAAGAAGGTCAGATGCCCGCGCTGGCGGGGCGTGGACCAGGAGACGGCTCAGGACCTCCTGCGCCGTCACGGCGGAGGTTCCTGAGGGCGTGGGCGGCGGGTGCGGCGGAGACCCGATTGTCCCGCGTGGTGCACCGTGCGGGGGATGCGTGCCCTGAAGTGGCGGTTGGCGTCGTTGACAGCAGCGGCACGAATGTGCTATACTTATTCGTGCCGAGAGCGCGGAGGGGTGTCCGAGCGGCTTAAGGAGGCGGTCTTGAAAATCGCTGAACCCTGTGTGGTTCCGTGGGTTCGAATCCCACCCCCTCCGCCAGGGTGGCGGTGGGACCGCCATAAGCCGTAGATGTCTACCGTCTCAAGTTAATAAGTAGCGACATGGAGAGGTGGCCGAGTAGGCCGAAGGCGGTCGCCTGCTAAGCGATTACACGAGTGTTAAGCTCGTGTCGCGGGTTCGAATCCCGCCCTCTCCGCCATGCGCGCCCGTAGCTCAACGGATCAGAGCGACAGACTACGGATCTGTAGGTTGGGGGTTCGAATCCCTCCGGGCGCGCCACTTTTTATTTCCGTGCGCCCGTAGCTCAGGAGGATAGAGCAGCGGTTTCCTAAACCGCGTGTCGGGGGTTCGAGTCCCTCCGGGCGCACCAGGAAAAGCGAGCAACGGCAAGGGTTTCGGGGATGGAAGCCCTTGCCGTTGGTGTTTCAGGCGTAAATCTCGTACAGGCGGTATTTATCGACGGCCGCCCTCATCCGCCACACGCAGTCGCGGCCCCGGTCGTGTTCGGCCATTATCAAGCCAGCGGGCCCGCCTTCGCGCGGTATGCCAGCGGCCTCTAGGGCGAGGAAAAGATACTGCCTGGCCATTATTCATGGATGGAGCATTGCTATGTATTCACGTGGTCGGCGGCACTTCCTTCGGCCGGTGGTCCCGATGGGCATGTGGCGGAATCGATTTGCCTGCGCAAAAGAACTATGGCCAACCGGTTACGGCTGGCCAGGGCAGTTTAGCGTCTTACCCAGGACTAGGTACAGCAACCCTTGTGACAGTGGGCTACGGGACGGAGCATCCACCGCCTTCTCAGCAAGATATCACCTCCCGGCGGCGCCGTTCAGAATCCAGAGTATGAGGCGGGCGGCCGATCTATAACTGGATAGGGCCTATGTTTGGCCCGGTGTTCTTGCTAGGGACCACTGTTGCTGTATCCCCCAACCGTAGCGGCCCATCATCTCCGGGGACCTGGTGGCATGTAACGAGCGGTTGCTGCGGGCCGGGAGGGAACTGGCCGCGCGGGACGCGGCCCGCTGTCGGTGAAGGGCGGTGCTTGACTTTGGCCGGTCTGAATGATAGACTTAACTTCGCAAGCGGGCGTGGCGGAACCGGCAGACGCGCCGGACTTAGGATCCGGTGGGGCGACCCGTGGGAGTTCGATTCTCCCCGCCCGCACCAGTGCCGGAAGCAGCTGGCCCAATGTGGTATGGCCTTTATCTTTCGCCGGGAGGATCCGAATGGGCGAAGAGCGCATCAAGAGTGCCCTGGAAAAGGCTCTGGAAAGGGCGGGCCGGGTGGGCGAGCTTTCGGCCGAGGAGAGCGAGCGGCTGGAATACGTGCCCATAGGTCACGCCATGGCGGCCCGTTTCCTGCGGGAAAGGGACTACGATCTCCAGGCGGAGCTGGAACGCTACAAGGGGCGGCCGAAATACTGGTTGCGGCAGGGTGTCGAGGAAATCCTTCTGCGGAACATCGTGCTCCCTGCAGACGGTACGGCTGTGGAGGGCAACAAGCGCGCCATGGAAGGCCTGGTGATCGTAAAGAAGGATAAGAAGGAGATGTACCGTCTCCTGAGCGAACTGGAGTACCTCTTCAATTACTACCAGCGCGCCGTAGAGCATGCCTACCTCACCGCGAAGGAGCACTTTGCGGCGCGGGCCGACGCGGCCAAAAAGGCCATGGAGGCCCAGCTGGGCGTACCGGTGCGCATCGATCCCGAGAAGCAGCCTGGTTTCCGGGAGACGTGGCTCCGGATGCTGCACCAGTTCAGCGGACAGTACGAGGCCATGCTTCAAGAGTGGAAGGAGAAGGTGCGGCTGGTTTCATAATCATGGGTTGTACCCGATGCAGCACGACGGCGGCCGCTTTTGCAAACCGGGCCGTTTTTTGTTGCCCACAGCGGGGGGCGTGTGTATAATTAAGTCAACAGGGCAGGAGGAGGGCATAGATGCGCGCTACCGCGGAGAGAATAGAGAGCAATACCGTGGTGCTTGAAGTGGAGGTGGAACCGGAGCGGTTCGACCGGGCGGTGGAAAAGGCCTACCGCCAGCTGGTGCGCAAGGTTACCATACCCGGGTTCCGCCGCGGAAAGGCACCACGCTTCATTTTGGAACGCTACGTGGGTCGGGATGCGCTTTACAGCGAGGCCATCGAGATGCTGGTTCCGGAGGCCTACCGGGAAGCCGTCGAGCATACCGGAATCGAGCCCATAGCCCAACCCCAGGTCGAGGTCATCCAGGCCGAAGAAGGCAAGCCCGTGGTTTTCAAGGCCACGGTGGAAGTGAAGCCTGAGGTAGAATTGGGGCAGTACCTCGGGCTGGAAGTGACCCGGCCGAGCACCGCGGTGGCTCCCGAGCAGGTGGACGAGGAACTGGAGAAGCTGCGCGAACGCTACGCGCCCCTGGTCAACCTCGACGAGGGCGAGGTGGCCGCCGGTGACCTGGTGACGGTGACCGTCGAGACCTATCGCAACGGCGAACCAGTAACGGGTGGACAAGTCGACGACCTCAGGGTGGAGGTCGGGAGCGGCCGTACGGTTTTCGAAGAGGACCTTATCGGCATGGCGTTGGGGGAGACCAAGGAAATCACCAAGCAACTTCCCGAGGATTACCGCGTGGCCGAACTGGCGGGACGGGAGGTAACGTTTCGGGTTACGGTCAAAGAAATAAGGCGTAAGGAAGAGGTGCCCCTGGACGACGAATTCGCCAAGGACGTGAGCGAATTCGATACCCTGGAGGAGCTGAAGGCCCACATCCTCGAGAGGTTGAGGCAAAGGGCCGAGGAGCGGGCCGATCAGGAGGGGCGGCAGGGGGGGGGGGCGGCGGCCGGGGACAAGGCC
>Ga0080004_1148575_pt1 | contig 12935 bp, 7 predicted proteins | sample WasSprMetagenome_FD_69207 | JGI IMG/M metagenome (GOLD analysis project Ga0080004, IMG submission 69207) | Sulfidic aquatic microbial communities from Washburn Spring, Yellowstone National Park, USA - WS (SPADES assembly) (version 2) | ecosystem: Environmental > Aquatic > Thermal springs > Hot... | reverse complement strand
GGTATACCCTACTAGTGCTCTTGCAAGAGATCAATTCGATAGGTGGAAGGGGAGGTTGAAAGGGTTTGTCGAGAAAATAATGGGCGGCGAAGTCGAAGAGGATAAGTTCTACTTGACGTCTGAGAAACTGCAAGCTCTGCTATTGGATGGAGACACTATTAGAAGATTAAATGAAGTATTAGGAGAGGCTGCCAAAAAGAAAAGCCCGATGATCGTATTGACAAACCCGCAGTTCCTATTAACAACTCTGCAGGGGATTAAAGCTTGGAAACGATACTTTGGCACTAGGTGTCTCTCTTTCCTGATCCTTGACGAGATACACTTTTATAGAGCACGTGATTTAACGCTACTTCTTAAAATACTTAGCCCCTCGGTATTGAGCTTACATGTGTGCAGAGATCAACATAACAGACCAGACTATAAAGTACTAATTTTATCAGCTACCATGGGCAGGCCTGAGGAATTCCGTCAACAACTCAGCACTACATGGCGTATTAATGGCGATGGTATAGCCATAGTCAGCTCGCAGATTGAAGGGGAAAGAGGCCGAAAAGACATATACCTCGTCAAGGTAGACGACGACAGAGTGGCTGAGAGCATGGTTAAAAACTACATAAAAGAGCTCATCGAGAGAGCTGATAAACCCGGAGATATCGACAAAACTATAATCTTCGTACCCAATAGAAACATTGCGGATCGGTTAACAATAGAATTGCGGAAGATAGCTTATAAAAAACTTAGCGAAGTAATCATTGACCGCCACCTAGGAGACATGGCTCTATGGGAGAGAGAACGGGTGGAACGGCTATTCAAAGAGGGGAAGCTCAGACTGCTCATTACAGTCAAGACGCTGGAGGTAGGCATAGATATAGGCGATGTGAAGAGGATAATTCACTGGGGGCTGCCAGCATCTCTAAATGATATGATCCAGAGAGAGGGGCGCGCTGGCCGCAGACCAGGCGAATATGAGAGCATAATCATGATTAGAACGTCTTCAGATGAAGAAATGGTATCCGACTACATTAAGTTACTCAGTGAAATTAAAAGCAAGGGTAATCTAGAGTCCATTATGAGGTATACATACACTCCTATCATAAACCCAGAGGCTCTGTTAATGAGGAGACTACATAGCACGTTATTCAAAGACAGGTCTCTAGATGGCGGGATATCGCCTCCCTCGAAGATCCCAGACACTATTCCAATACCACTTCCTCAATGGAATAAGAGCGTTGAGCTGAAGATATCTTTTTACGGCCAGGATAGACGCAGATTCAGGGTGGTAACTGTAGAAAAGGGGATCAGGAGGAAGCTGTGGAGGGAGGTAAGAATAGAAGACGTGTTGTATAGATACCTCCCAGGCTCTATAAGGCCAATTACAGGGGTCTATATTGTACGAGAGATAGATCTTTCCAAGAGGGAGATCACAATTGACAAGGTCAGCGAGGAGTCGTGGCAGAACATATGGGGAAGACACCTGACTTGTTATATAGACTATTACCGTGGTATCAGAGGTGGCGAGATATTTACTGTTAGCGATGTTGAAACCAGCTTCATGGTTCATAGCCATAGAGGAGACACATTGGATCTAGTAGTAGTCAAAATGCGTCCAAGGGGAGTTAAATTGATCAGAAAGTACGAGGTTGAAAGACTTGTGGAAATGAAAGACGGCTCAGTGAAAAAAGAGAAGATCCCTATGTTTAAGCAGTGTGGGTATAAGGCTCTAAGCCAGAAACTCGAAGGTGAAGAGGATGGACTGGTAACTAGGATTGTGACAAGGGGAGTATACATACCATTAGATCCATCTGAAATTTCCAGTCTTCTGGGTTTTCTTTTTAAGCAGAAGACTCTTAGCGAGATCTTAAATGAGGAGATTAGTAGTATTTCATATGTATTGATCATGGACTACATGCATTACGCCCTGCATCTACTCCTAAACATGGCTAGCGAAATCTATGGTGTTAGAGTAGATGACTTAGACCACTACGTAAATGTGGTGCTGGACAATGAAACAAAGCTTAAGCAGTTTATTCTGAATCTACTCCAAGGCAAGGCGGTTGAAGGGGACGTCCCAGTGAAGATAGAAGTAGTTATAGCTAACGAAGTAGACCTTGTAGAGAGGATAGCGAGGCCTGAACTCCGCAAGGCAATCTCAGAGCTTAAGAGAGGGCTCAAGTCTCAGAGAGATTCTAGTGGACTGAAAGACGTAGTAAAGAAGATCATCCCGAACCTCTATGTTCCAAGATGCTTCTACGAGCCAGCGACTCTAGAATACTTATTTAAACATGAAGGCGGGGACTCTCTTCGGGAGATCTTAAGCGACTTGGAGATAATACTGGAGCTCAGCGACTACCTAGCCGGTAAAATCATACAGAGAGTTGGAACCAGGACTCCCCTGAACGCCTGAATCCAGCAACGAGCCCATCTTATAGACCATGGCTGGAACAACCATATAGCCCATACCCCGCATTCTTTCAGCCAATTGCCTCAATCCCCCATCGTTGTTTAAAAGTTGCTTTATCACACCCTCTATTTCTTCAACTCTCCCCACGCATAGTTCTTTAACAGAGTTGTGAGTGGGTGGGGCGAGCTCTAGGATGCCCTCTAGTCTCTTGTTAGTAGACAAGTATTCAATGAGGGAGTAGATGGAGAGCACATCCAGTTTAACTGGGTGGTAGTCCCTAGCATATCTAGCCAGCTCCAATAGTTTCTCACCGTGTAATGGTGCTAGAACTACTCTCTCATTAACGTCGCAAGTAATGGTAGGCTTGTGGCTTACTGCCTCGTGTACTTCATACAATAAGGTAGTATAAGAGGCGCCCAGTGTTAGCTCAACAAGCATGCATTCTTTACCATAGTGTACTTCGATGTCCGGCATGGCTTGGCCGCTCATATATGGAACGGGATACCCGTTCTCCTCGGTTAAAACCCCATTCCATAGTATGAACTCCCCCTCCTCGATGCTGGCAACGCCATTATAAGACCTCGTATATAAAGGGAGCCCCAGCAACCTGCTCAAGGCTACTGCAACCAGTATCTCGAATGAACCAACAACTATGGATTGAATTTCTCGGCCAATAGAGCTACTTTCCGCGATCTCCGTGAGGTCGCGGGAGATTAGAACCCTCCTATTGTGGCTGAGAAAGAAACACAGCTCGTCAATTAACTTCCCAAAACCCCTAGTATCCAGCTTCGAGAAGCTCGACAACACCTAGCCCAATGAATTGATTAAATAACGCACTGTAATTAATGTTATGGATTTGCCCATTATCTTTTCAACTCCTAAAGTTTTTAATGGACAACCTGGTTAATGATAAGACGGCGTCCTTCAACTCACTAAGGGCAGTGTAGTCTCCACGCAACTCTTGTGACACGTGTACTGGCTACAGCAATTTTCGGCGTTGAAATCGGAAGTCCTTGGAAGACGGCTGGGTGAAGCTTGGCATCAGCTTAAAGAGGGTTGGAGAGGGCTCTTTAAGAGGAGAATTCTGGCGTATTACATGGTGTAAAATAATCACCTCGGTTATCCCTATATGGAAAATTTACCCGAGGATAAATAGAATACGGGATACAGGGCTTCTAGACCTGGCCTGGGTAGCCTTATCTCGCTCGGCTTATCTAAGGTTTGCCTGGACGCCACATCTCTATCATGGTGGACTTTGATCTGGGCGCACAGGTGTTGTCTAGAAGGGAGAAGGGTGTTTGATGCGTGGTGAAATCATGCAACTTGCTGTCAGACACCAATGCATCCCAGCGGACGGGTCGTGGTGGAAACCCCTGGATTTAAGTGCATTCGTGTTTCAAGAGCATGATCATCTATTAGATGAGCATATGGATGACCATGCTAACGTAAAGCATGATCATTTACTAGATGAGCAAGCAAGTAATCTAATAGATGACCATGCTTTCCAGTCTAGATCAAAAGCATGATCATGTATTAGATGACCTTCTTCACAATCAATTACATGACCATGCTAACGTAAGCATGATCATCTAATAGATGGGCATTTACATGATCATGCTGACGCAGAGCATGATCATCTATTACATGATCATGTGGGTAATCAATTACATGACCATGCTTTGGAACGGGTCAGCACGATCATCTATTTGATTACCCGCATGAACATCTAATACATGACCATGCTAGCACGAAGCATGATCATCTAATTGGTTATCTACATGCTCATCTATTACATGACCATGCTTAGCCCATCTATTAGGTGTCCTTTTACATGATCATTTAGATGATCATGCAACATGGTTAGCCGCTGGGACGCTCTCTAGTTTTCACGATGTCGGGAAGTTCAGCTGTGAGGAGCTACTAGAAGGTATTTAGTGTTAAAGTTTGGGGAAACGAGGCAAGGGTTAATCGGGGCTTCGACTCCCACCACGATGGTATAGCGGTGGCTGATATACACAGCTTGGTTAAATCTCTTGGGGATGAGGGTGGTGTATGCGGCTCCGCCTCGCAATGAGGCATTGAAGACACGCCTAGCACGCCCAGTTGAAGGTAAGTCCCTAGTATACTGAAACCCCGTGAAGACCTCCGAGTTCTCCGGCTGGTAAAGACTAGTAGAGGGAGTAATACTACCATCAACGCCAACACAGCCACCCGAGGCAACCCCACCAGAGATACCGCCAATGCCAGCATAACGTGAGATATGTCTAGATCTCTAATTCACTAATTGAGTAGATAGAAGTAATTCCAGCTTTAGGGAACGCGCCCACTATAAGTCAAAACAGTTTAAAGCAAGCCGTTAATAATAAATGGAAAGGGGAGAGTGCTTGGCTAAATGCCCCTACTGTGGCTATGAGGGTGAATTCAAGCTTCTGAAGAAGTGGAGGTATAGATGGTGGGAAGTGTACTTCTACGAGTGTCCAAAGTGTAATGGGAGATTTAGGTGGCAGGTAGACCCGAGCGGTAGGTACAGGAGCTATGTTATAAGAGTTGGTGTTAGAGGTAGGAAGAAGGTGTGAGTACAGGAGGTCTGGGGAAGAGCCTTGGCGCCCATCCTCATAGGTGCCTCGACAAGCAAGGTTACCCCGGTGGTTAGAGTCAAGAAGGGGTCTATAGAGTTAGTAATGGATGAGAAGCTGAAGAAGCCTCTCATGAGAATCGGTGGGAGGAGGGCAGAGGAAGCATACAAAATCTTAGCTGGGAAGTTCCTAACGAGGAGAGGTGATGAGTGCTCGGAAATACTGATACCTGTAACGAGCTTCCCAGCAGTGAGCGTCTGGCTCCTAGCCTCATACACCGACAAACCCTCCGAGGAGCTCCTCGACGAGTTACTATACAGAACGCCAAAGGTTCTCGCCGACCTCTTCTGGGACTTGGTAGAGCTCTCCCAGAGCTCTTACGAGGACGGGAAGAGGGGAGGCAAGCCCTTCATAGACCACAGAGTCGCTCTAAAAGCCTCTAAAGTAGTGAGAAACCTTTTAGAGCTCTACAAATTGAGGTGATGGAATAGTGAAGCTCATAGAGAAGGAGTTCCCACTACAAGAGGTAAACCTTTTCGCGGAGTATGACATGGCTTTTCAAATGGGTTCTAGGGATCTAAGAGAAAGGTTGATAAAACTCTTAGGGTTCAAAGCAAAGGCCCTTAGACCCCCTCGAATTAACAATATAATGTACTATCCTGCTAGAAGACCACCCTCTGCCGCAAGGGCTGTCACCCTAGCCTCAGCCCTCGAATACGGCCCAGGCATCTCGAAAGAGGCCTTCCTCAAGGCGGTGGGATTGGAAAACGCTAGGAAGCTCGCCCGTGAGAGCGGATCACTAGTAACCCTCTACATGGCCGATCCCGATAGAGAGCTTGTCAAGAAGCTACTGGGCAGAGACCCAAGGGAGATCACGGTTGTGGACCCAATGGCTGGCGGCGGCTCGATACCTCTAGAAGCCCTCAGGCTTGGCTTTAGGACAATAGCTGGCGACTACAACCCTCTCGCCTACCTTATCTTGAGGGCTACGATAGAGTTTCCGGCGAAGTATGGTAAGAGGTTGTTAGAGCTCTTGGAGCGCGAGGCTAGAGACCTCGTGAAATACGCTAGAGAGGCCTTGGGTAAGTTCTACGATGAGGAAGCGAAGAACTACCTCTTCTTCATAAGTGCGGAGCACGAGTGCGGTGGTGTGATACCCCTCGCTAGGCATACTTTAATAAGCAGAAGTGAGGGTCTCTACGTGAAGCCTGTCTTCGACAAGGAGAGTAAAAAGCTGATGTTCCAAGTTTCCCGAGAGAGCCCGGCTTTCTCGCCCGTCATATGTCCCTACTGCGGCAAGTCTGTTAGTGAAAGCGACATGAGGGAGAAGTGGGTTAAGGAGCACGTAAAGCTTGTCGAAGACCTACTTGAAGGAAAAATTGAGAGAGCGAAAGATGCCTCTAAGGTCTACGTTCTTGCAACTGTTCAATTAGCCAAGAGAAGGTACAGAGCGCCTAACGAGAGAGATATCCAATTACTCATCGAGGCCTCTGAAGAGCTTGCCAGAAGCGCTCTGAGGGAGCGAGAAGAAGGTAAGAGCATAGAGGACTACCTCCCTATAGCCGAGATACCCGAGGACAACAACGTCTTCAAAAAACTCAGAAGCTATGGTCTCAAGTACTGGTACCAGCTCTACAATCCACGCCAACTACTCACCCTATACAAGTTGGTGAAGTACGTCAGGGCTAGAGCCAAGGCATTGAGTAAACAGTACGGCGAGCTCGGAGTCGCGACAGCATTATACTTGGCATTGTCTGTGGCTAAAGCATTCAACTACAACAACATTCTCACACAGTGGCATCCCGGTAGCGAAGTCATTGCGGCTCTTGTTGGCTCTCGATATGCTTTAGGTAAAAGCGTTGACCTAGGTTACGATTACTGTGAAGGCAACTTAGCGTACTTAGCACCATCATGGGTCTTAGAGATCGGGGAGGAAGACGTTGACGAGGAAGTCGAGATGACAAGAGGGGGGCTGGTTCCGGTTGTAAGGTTGTTGTGCAATAGGCTTGAGGGCCTGTGGAAGGAGGGGTTAGACGCGATCTACATTTGGGATGCTAGACGGCTCCACGAATGCTTGCCAGAGAAGTCGGTGGACATTGTAGAGGTGGATCCTCCCTACTACGACCAGCACGACTACGCTGGAATATCGGAGTTTTTCTGGGTGATATTGCAACAAGCCCTCTGGCCTGTCCTAGGAGAGCTCTTCCCCCGCGATAAAGTAAAAATTGCGAATTGGGCTCCAGAGGATCCGAAGGTTCCTAGGGGCGTTGAGATAAGAGGCGAGCCCCCGAAGAAGGGCTCGCGAGAATTCGAGGAGGGCTTTAAGAAATTTCTAGATGCTGCCTCGAAAGTCCTGAAGGACGATGGACTTCTAGTCGTCTGGTATGCTTACGGCAAGCTGGAGGGTTGGTATGAGCTCTTCAGAATGCTCTACGATAAGGGGTATGGGGCGACTAAAACATGGCAGGTCTGGAGCGAGATGGGGCAGAGGAGGATCGCCTTAGAGAGGGCGGCTTTCTTCACTAGCATGGTGATAGTTGCGAGGCCGAGAATCAAGAGAATATTGATGGCGAGCTTCGAAGACCCTGTGCTATCTAAGATCTTCTTGGAGGATGTTAGGATGACCGCCGAGTCTTCGTTCGATCATCTCTTAAGAACCTACGGGCTCGACTCCCTAAAGGAGGCGTTGATCGTCTCCCTGGCAGACGGCTTTGCTAAGGCAACCCTCTACTCCCTAGCCCTCGGCCTAGGAGGCTATCAAAACTTATCAGATAAAGCGTTAAAGACCTCTATCTTCTCCGTGCTCGACTACTTGGCGAAGAAGGTGGCTAGGGTTGGGCTACTGGAGTTGGAGAAGCTCGATCCCATCACTAGGCTCTACACCTTCCTCTTGATAGCGTCGAGCGAGGATCTCAGGGTATCTTACGACTTTGCCAATAGGATAGAGCAGATCCTCCAAACCCCGGTATTGAAGGTGTTGAAGGCTGGCCAAGAGAGGGGCTCTCTAAGGCTCTTAAGCCCTGTGGAGGTCTCAAAGACCTTTCCAATGGTTGCCGTGGGGAGGGCTATTAGATTGCTGATGAATGTTAAGGAGACCTATGTGAGGCATGGGCTTAGGGCCGCGGAGGATGTTGTGATGAAGGCGGAGAGGGGCGAGGTCTCACTAGCGAAGCTTTTTGTGGCCGTTGCCTGGAGCAAGTTTGGCCTTAGCAACGATGAAAGGGAAACTTTATTGAAAGTCCTGGCTGTGGGTGGTTCTATATGAGCGTGAGGAAGCTCTTCAAGGAAGACCTGCTCAAGGATATTGTGAGAGTGAGGCCTGATGAACTCGCGCCTTCGCTGGGAGCAGTAATCTTAGCTATAGGTGAGGGCAGAGTAGAGAAAGGAGAGCCCCCCTACTATAAGCCGAGCGTTTTCTTCGAGCTCACGCACCCCTCAGACAACTTTATGAGCGTGTTGAAGAGCGTTGTCGAGGCTTTGAGGAGCAGGGGCGTCGCCTCGATATTCTTGAACCTTGACATGGGTTCCGGCAAGACCCACTTGCTAACTCTATTGTTGCACCTCTTCGCCTCCTATAACATGGCACCTGAGCAACTCTCGGGCTATCTAGACGAATACAAGTCTAGAACCGGCTATAACGAGGATTTAGCCAAGAAGACGGTGGTTTTCGCCTTCGACTTGAGAACTCCGAGACTGGCTACTAGATATCTAAAGCTCACGGAGAGAATTCTAAGTAAGCTGGGAAGCTATAAGGCAGCCGAGCTCGTTAAGAGGGCTTACGAGGAGGGTAAACTACCAAACGCTAAAGATTTGGCGGAGACCATAGATAAAGAGTTCAACATCTTGATCTTGATAGACGAGCTTCACTTCGCGGCTACGACTACAATTAGTGACGAAGAGGATAGAAGGGTAGTAGCAGATGTAGTGAAATTCGTCTTAGACCTCGTGAACTACAGGAGAGTCCTCAGTAGAGGCGCTTCGGGAATAGCGGTTGTGGTTGCCTCTGCGAGAAGAGACTTTTACTGGTGGCTTGAGATCAGGGACGAAGTCGACACTATTTTTAGAACATCGATAGAGGGCTTCATCGATCAAATGCAGAGGATCGAGAGCACGGCTGAGACGAGGTGGCTCAGCTTAGATGAGACCAAGAGGGTTCTAGAGAGGAGGCTGGGCCTTGGGAAGGGGGATTTCGATAAGGTCTTTCATAAATCGTTCGACAAATTCATTGAGAGGGTAGTGAGAGCCGACAGCGACGTTCCGCAAGCTCATCACCTGAGGTCGCTCATAAAGGCTATGGCAATCTACGCGTTAGAAGCATACAGGTTTAGCGATAGTATCGTGACTCCAGCACACTTCACCGAGGACGTGATCGACGTGCTTTTGCCAGGTAGCGAGCAGGCTATTGGATATAAGTCCATTTACGGTGCTATCGCTGACTCGTTGAAAAGCTCAGCTCGTCGCCAGGAGGTATTATTGGCCGTCAATTCGATATTCTCATTAACTATTACCGGGGCCCCCGAAAAACTCGTGGAGATGGTGAGGGTGGCAAAGACGATGACTCCACCTAGAGTTATACCGCTCGTCAAAGAGGTAGAGCTACGCGAGATATTGAAGGTTCATGGACTCTCGGACTCTATGATTAACGAGGTGGTTGAAGCCCTAGATACACTCCACCTCAATATCCACAGGGTCTCGCTGGCTAGTGGCGGCTACGGTTACTTCGTTGTCCCGATTGTAAGCGTTCTCGCCATCTTTAGGAAGATGATAAGTGACGAGTACAAAGCACTTATGGGAGACCCCATTAAGCTTGCTGAGAGAATATGCGATGAAGACCTTTTGAAACTTGAGTACAGCGATGAATACTTAGAACTTAAAGCTATCGAGAGCTTACAAGAGCTTGAGAAAAAGCCTCACTCACCTGACAAGTTCTACGTCTACATCTACGTGAACAAAGGCCTTCTCACTCAGTTATCGGAGAAGAAGCAGACAAAAGACCCCCCCTTCGACACTATGAAGAATGATGCGAAGAAGTTCTTGGAGAGGAAAGGGGCACACAACTTAGTTATCGTGTTGCCTAAGATAACTGAGGAAGCGTTAGATGGAAAGGCACGGATTCTTGCCGCCGACAGCGCCACATCGTACGTGATCAATGAATACATAGCTCCTCTAGAAAAGAGAGGAGGCCAAGACGAAGTAGCACGAAAGCTGTGGGAGATAGAGCTCAGTGACTTGAAGACAGAGATGGGGAGGAGGTTGAACGATGCTCTAGCAACATTCACCTCATCCATGAGGTCTCTTTTTGCAGAGGCCCTCTATTACACACCAAAAGGTGTCATGTCAGAGTCCATAACAATCGACACTGGGAGGAGAGAGGTCAAAGTTCATGAAATACAAATAGTTGTTGACACCTTTAGGAAGGGTTTAAGTGATGTAATTGCAGATGCCTCTGAGTCGTTAGCAGAGAAGGTGAAGCAAGGGCGAATGGTTCTCCCGAGCCCAAATATAGCCTTGGAAGCTGTCTATCGAGTCATCGAAGAAAATCTAAAGACAAGGCAGAGCGCATCTTTCCGCGTAGATGAGTTTAGGATAGAGAAGTTCATGGGAGTGGAGGACAAGTGGTTGTATATTCCACCAAAAATCATGAAGCAAATAGCCGAAAGCATAACTAAACGAGTGGAGGATGCCTTCAAAGATAAGTATGAAGTGAGGAAGAGACTAGAGGGAAAGAGATACACGATCACGCTAGTACCTATAACACAACAACAAATAGACATTTTTCCACCACCTCAACCACAACCTCAACAGCCACCTCTTTGGAGTCCCTGGGAAGCTTTGAAGCAATTGATCGATTCCTTAGCTAAGAAGGGAGGAATGATCTGGGTCAAGATAGAAGTGGATAAAGAGTCTGCTGAGAGAATTAAGAAGTATCTTTCTTATATTAAGGATTATATCAAAGAGAGCGGAGAAGCAACACAGCAGGCTAGCGGGCATTGAAACTATGGTAAATAAGGAGCTTAAGAGTCTCCTAGAAAAGCTCTTAGAGACGGCGGTGAGAGAAAGACTCTCTTATACAGACTTCCTACGTCTCCTCGCTACTTATACCTGTCCAGACGAGCTCGACCTTACAAATTTTCACGATATCTTAGCGATGATTAAGAAACTCTCTAATGAAGTTGCTAAAGCTCCCAATAGCCTGCTCCTGATGAGGCAAAGAGCAGAGATATTGGTAGGAAGAGGGTATAAACCCTTCTTGGTCGATTGCTTCGGTTTACCAGAGGTCTATGAGGTCTATGCTGAAATAACGAAAAAGTGTGGGACACTAGCGATATCTGTTGAGCCCTACATAAACGCATGGGCCCTCACCTCTGAGTTCAAGAGAACCTATAGAAGTCCTACAATGCTTGACCTAGCGAAGGCCTTAGGGACAAGCCTCTACAGGAGCACGGACAAAGCAGTTCACGAGGAGCTTGGAGAGCCAATGGGTCTCGATAGCCTATTAAGCTTAGCTGAGCTGAGGCTTAAAAACATAGCAGATAAGTTAGCTGAAGATGCCGCAAGGACTAAGAGGGCCCTCATAATATCGGATCACGGCTACGACGGCTACCACAGCCCTCCCGACAAATACTACTTGGGGCATGGACATGAAAGCAAATTGGCTAAAATAGCACCACTGATAATCGTGGAGTGTTGACTATGCTCATGCTTTCTCTTTAACCTCTCGGGCCACTCGCGAGTATTTCATCACTAAAGCCTCAACCTGGAATATCTCTTTACAACCTTACAATATTCGGAGAATAGCCTATATCGAATCCCACCGTTAACTATATAGGGTTTCAACAATTACGCACTATAGTCATAGCACATGACTATGCTAACCCCCAGCACAATTGGAGGCGTAACTACCTCTGAACACATGTCTGTTGTTAGGTGATGAGCTCTCACAGAATCAACGAGTTACTAGTAAGATGATACGTTGATTTCCCCTTAGAGGCTTTATTATCAAAACCCTTTCCATAGTCATAGCCCTTGTGATAGCGACTACTAAAGGGAAGAGGCTTATTTACAGCCTTTTGCTACATCCCTTGTCTCTTAGCATTATTTTCACTATTGAAATCTATGTGAGCGATCTTATGGTTACAAACTAGATTTTCTCCGAATTCGGGATCTGCATTAAGTATCCTGAGGCAACTTTTGAGCAAAGGAGCTTAAGTTGGTTTTTTACAAAGACCGAGTAGTTCTAAACGCTTTCAACGCCATCGTGAAATGTTGGGAAACCAATAAGGTAACGAGATGTTCTGCTGTCTTCACACTTTAGTGTTAGGTTTTACTAGCTCCCTTTCTATTTCTAAGCGTTCTTTTTCTGCTTCAATTATTATGTTTGATTACTTCAACAGGGAGTCTACCTGGCTCGAGGAAAGTAGCTAAACCCTGGTACCCCTTTGAAACCGAAATAAGCTAGGAGCTTTTTGGTTAAAAAACAGTTTTCCTTAGGCCCTACCGGTCTTCGCCTCTTCAGCTTTTACACTTGCGTGATTTCTTGGGTTTCTCCTTCTTCTCCTCTTTCTTTGACATGTCCCCTACCCATGAATCTTATGGGGTGTCATAGGGTTAAAACACGTGGCCCCCTGGTTTACATTGAAGGAAGTTTTGTTCGAGCCAACGGGGAAAAAGCTTGTGGTTTGGGGTCTTAGCTTGTTGTCTTGTAGATCGTGTAGTAGGGCATGAGCATCGGCGGCCCTATCTCTATCCCGTGTACGTTCTTCCAGTGTACTACCATTAGGTTGCCTTGTAGTAGGGGTATGAAGGGGGCGTCCTCGGCTAGTATCCTCTGCACCTGTATGTATATTGCCTCCCTATCGCTCTGGCTCACCTTGACCTGGGCCTGCTTCAGCAGGTCGTCGACTCTCTGGTTCGCGTAGTGTGATCCAGTCCACTTGTTAGCAGTGCTCATGAGGAAG